>Ga0114972_10002217_pt1 | contig 14521 bp, 10 predicted proteins | sample M_140807_EF_Meta_FD_87354 | JGI IMG/M metagenome (GOLD analysis project Ga0114972, IMG submission 87354) | Freshwater microbial communities from Lake Montjoie, Canada to study carbon cycling - M_140807_EF_MetaG | ecosystem: Environmental > Aquatic > Freshwater > Lake | place: Lake Montjoie... | reverse complement strand
CGCTCGTTGATGCATTGCCTGTTGATGCATTGCCTGTTGATGCATTGCCTGTTGATGCATTGCCTGTTGATGCATTGCCTGTTGATGCATTGCCTGTTGATGCATTGCCTGTTGACCGATAGCGCCGACCGATTCGATCCCACGGCCAGCAACGTGACATCTGTCCCTTCCCGGGCGGCACGGCATGAGGTGTCCGCAACGCTAGTTTTCTTCCATGCGTTGTCCGGCCTGTTCCCATCTCGACGACAAGGTCGTCGATTCCCGACAGGCCGACGACGGGGTCACCATTCGTCGCCGACGAGAGTGTCTTGCCTGCAGCGCCCGCTTCACCACCTTCGAGCGACTCGAGGAAGTGCCACTCATGGTCACGAAGCGTTCTGGCGACCGGGTGCCGTTCTCCCGTGTGTCAATCGCGTCGGGGGTACTGGCGGCTTCGAAGGGGCGTCCGGTGCCGGCCGACGCGATCGAACAACTCGTTGCCGATGTGGAGGACGCCATGCGCCTGGCCGGTCCGGAGGTGGCGAGCGAACAGATCGGCGTGGCAGTGCTCGAGGGGCTGCGTCAACTCGACGAGGTCGCCTATGTGCGGTTCGCGAGTGTGTACAAAGGATTCGACGATGCCGCCGATTTCCAGCGGGAGATCACACTTCTGACCAAGGCGACCGAGCCCAAACGGCACTGACGCTCGCTGCCATCACGCACCCGGCCCACGGTTGTGGGCGTGGACACTCAGCGCTGGCGGAGGTAGCGCGCCAGCAACATCCCATCGGCCTGGAGCAGTCGGTCGAGGTGCAGATGGGGAAGCCCGAAACCTTGCGGATCGCTGTTGACACGCGCCTCCGGTCCTACCGCCGCCCTGCTCGACTCGCCGCCGACCAGCATCGGGGAGGTGGTCTGGCACCATTCGTCGACCAGATCCTGCGCCAGCAGTTGGGCGTTCAAGTTCGGGCCCCCTTCGCAGAGCACGCAGGTCACGCCGAGGTGCCCGAGCAGGCTGAGCGCTTCGGTCATCGACACCCGCGATGTGCCCACGGAATGCACTTCAGCGACGGACTCCAAACGAACCCGACGGGCAGGGTCCGCGTGCGCGGAGGTCAGCACGAGTGGTGGTCTCTCGGCTTCAGCGAACATCGGCGAATCCGGGTCGAGTTCCAACGAACCCGACACAATGGCGAGGCGCGGAACCTCGCTGCGTCCGAGGTTTCGTCGTCGCTCCCTGGCTTCGGCCCCGAGCTGGACCGGCCCATACCCCTCGGTTCGAACAGTTGCGGCTCCCACCAGGATCACGTCGGGAACCTCGCGCAGGGCCCGGAAGACCGCTTTATCGGCGGGTCCGCCGAGCGCACCAGAGCGTCCGTCAACGGCAGTCGCACCATCGATGCTGGTGATCATGTTGACCACGACCCATGGTCGGTCGTTGATGCGCGTCCGAACATCAGCGGTGTACAAGTCCACCGGATCGACCTCGGCGATGTACTCGGGCAGCAATTGACGCATGTCTCCACGCTAGGGCGTTCGGCCTCTGAACCGCGATGCCGGCGCGTGCACGGATCAGGCTCTGTGTCTGTGTCTGTGTCTTTGTCTGTAGCCGGGGTGGTACCGGCTTGTGACACCATGCCTGTGGGTTCTGTGGAGAACCCTGCCCGTCGTCCACCGGAAATTCACAGGGTTGTACCTCTATCGGTCCACAGGGCGATGTCCCTATCGTGCGCAGTGGGTACAACGCTGCGGCGTGGACGACGGACGGTGGTGCGACGTTCTGGCGACTCCGCTGGCAGGACTCCTCCTTGGGGACGGCCTCTCAGGCTCTCTTACCTGGCGTCCGCGTCGCAGCGCACCCATCTGATCGGAACCGGTTCCTCCGGTGCCGCTCCGATCGGAAACCCGTCGATCGAACAACAGTCCATCGGAAACTCCGGAACCCGCGGAGTTTCCATCACCGCTCCGCCGTGTTCTGAGGTCCTCGAGGCTCCCCTGATCAGGGGTTTCGGAAAATCTTGGTGGCAAGCGTTGACACCGGTGGAATTACTCTGATGTAATTCCCCGACATCTTGTGGCCCGTCAGGTGCGACCGGCTGCGAAACCACAACATCTTGTGTCCGACTCATCGGACGGAGATTCACCGGGATCGGCCCCAGGACCGAACCGGTAACGGTTCCGCAGCCATCGGATCTGTGCGATCGGGCCCGACGGCCGCCCCCGAGCCGTACCCCAGTCTCTGATCCACCCACAACCAGATCCGCAGACTCCAGGCTCGAAGTACCCGCGAAACACCGTCCAACAAGCTCACGATCCCGCAGCATTTTCATCGCACTCCCGTTTTCGGTGACCTCGTCATCGGAACCCCGAACACCACTCCAGCGGAGGAACACCATGGCAATCGCCCCAGAACAGACCGGCCTCGGAACCATCGGAATCCGTCGGCATTTCACCACCGAGGGCACTGCGCCCTACGAGATGATGGAGTGGGAGCGACGCGACGCCCGTATCTCCAACTGGAAGACCGGCGAGGTGGCTTTCGAACAGCTCGGTGTGGAATTCCCGGTCGGGTGGTCGCTCAACGCCACCAACATCGTCGCCCAGAAGTACTTCCGAGGGAACCCCGGCACTGATGAGCGTGAATGGTCGCTCAAGCAGGTGGCCGACCGCGTGGCCAACACCATCACTGACTGGGGTATCGCCGATGGCTACTTCGCCGACGATGCTGAGGCCGAAGCCTTCCGCGATGAACTCAAGTTCATCATCGTCACCCAGCGGGCCGCTTTCAACAGCCCGGTCTGGTTCAACATCGGTGTTCCCGGGGTACCCCAGCAGGCCTCCGCATGTTTCATCCTGTCCGTCGACGACAAGATGGACTCCATCCTCAACTGGTACGTGGAGGAGGGCACCATCTTCAAGGGCGGTTCCGGCGCCGGCATCAACCTGTCCCGCATCCGCTCATCGAAGGAACTCCTCAAGGGTGGTGGCACGGCCTCTGGCCCGGTGAGCTTCATGCGCGGAGCCGATGCCTCAGCCGGGACCATCAAGTCCGGTGGCAAGACCCGCCGCGCCGCCAAGATGGTCATCCTCAATGTGGATCACCCCGATATCGAGGAGTTCATCTGGTGCAAGTCCCGTGAGGAGAAGAAGGCTCGTGCGCTGCGTGACGCCGGCTTCGACATGGACCTCGACGGCGTCGACATCACCTCGATCCAGTACCAGAACGCCAACAACTCGGTTCGAGTCACCGACGATTTCATGCAGGCCGTTGTCGACGACGCCGACTGGCATCTGCGTGCGGTCAGCGGTGGCCAGATCGTCAAGACGATCAAGGCCCGCGATCTCATGCGTCAGATCTCCCAGGCCACATGGGAGTGCGCCGATCCCGGTATGCAGTTCGACACCACCATCAACCACTGGCACACCGCCTGCAATACGGGTCGTATCAATGGTTCGAACCCCTGCTCGGAGTACATGCATGTCGACAACTCGGCCTGCAATCTGGCCAGCATCAACCTGCTGAAGTACCTCGGTGCCGATGACACCTTCGATGTTGAGGCCTACAAGCACACCATCGAAGTCATGTTCACCGCCCAGGAGATCCTCGTGGGCAACGCTGACTATCCCACCGGCCCGATCGGTGAGAATTCCCATAAGTTCCGCCAGCTCGGTCTGGGTTACGCCAACATCGGTGCCCTGCTCATGGCGCTCGGCATGCCCTACGACTCTGACGAGGGGCGCGCCATGGCTGGCGCAATCACCTCGCTCATGACCGGTCATGCGTATGCCACCTCGGCCCGTACCGCCGCCCGTATGGGTCCGTTCGCCGGCTACGACGAGAACGCCGAGCACATGCTGCGCGTCCTCGACCAGCACCGCACCGCCGCCTACGGCATCGATGAACTCGGCGTTGCAGCCGATCTCCTCGACGCAGCCCGCGCCGCATGGGACTCCGCGTGTGCGGTCGCCTCGCAGGTTGGTGTTCGTAACTCCCAGGCCACTGTGCTCGCGCCCACCGGCACGATCGGCCTCATGATGGACTGCGACACCACCGGCGTCGAACCCGATCTCGGTCTGGTCAAGATGAAGAAACTGGTCGGCGGAGGCACCATGTCCATCGTCAATCAGACCATCCCGCGTGCCCTCAAGCGTCTCGGGTACACCCCCGAGCAGGTGGAGGAGATCACCTCCTACATCCACGAGAACATGTCGATCCTGGGTGCACCACACATCCGGGCCGAGCACATCGCCGTGTTCGCCTGCTCGATGGGCGACAACACCATCCACTACTCGGGTCATATCCGCATGATGGGTGCAGTGCAGCCGTTCATCTCCGGTGCGATCTCGAAGACTGTCAACCTCCCCGAAGAAGTCACCGTCGAAGAGGTCGAGCAACTTCACATCGATGCCTGGAAACTCGGTATCAAGGCAGTCGCTGTCTACCGCGATAACTGCAAGGTGGCGCAGCCGCTGTCGGCCTCCAAGAAGGACGACGACTCCGCCGATACCGCCGTCGGCGCTGCGACCGAGGTCATCGAACGCATCGTCGAGAAGGTCGTGTACGAGCCGATTCGCAAGAAGCTCCCGCGCACCCGTGTTTCGCGCACCTTCGAGTTCCGCGTCGCCGATTGCAAGGGTTTCGTCACCGTCGGTGAGTACGAGGATGGTCGCCCGGGCGAGATCTTCGTGCGTGTGTCCAAGCAGGGTTCCACCCTCGCCGGCATCATGGACGCCTTCGCCATCTCGGTGAGTCATGGTCTGCAGTACGGCGTGCCGCTGCGCAGCTTCATCGAGGCCTTCACCGGCATGCGTTTCGAGCCCGCCGGCATGACCGACGATCCCGACATCCGCATCGCCAACTCCCTGATGGATTATCTCTTCCGCCGCATGGCGCTCGAGTACCTGTCACCCGAGGAGCGGGCCGAGCTCAACATCCTCACCACCTCTGAGCGCATGCAGCCCACCCTCCCAGGGGTGGAGGATGCCGTGGTGGAGACCCGTCAGGGCTCCGAGATGCCCTCTGATCCGCCGTCGATCGAGTCCGTCACCACGCTGCTCGCCGAGGCCAGAGTTGTCACCAAGGTCGCGGCGTCAGTCAACCACGACGCTCCGATGTGCATGCAGTGCGGTGTCACCATGCAACGGGCCGGCAGCTGTCATGCCTGCCCGAGCTGCGGCACCACCAGTGGTTGTTCCTGATGCCCACTCGCCGATGAGCACCACAGATCGCGCCGGCGGTGCCGGCCGGTCTGTTCTCATACTCGGCGGTACCTCGGCAATCGGTGCAGCAATCGCCGAGGCACTTGTGGTCCAGCAGCCCGGGGCGGTCGTCGTCGCAGCTCGCGATCTCGACCGTGCTGGAGCGGTGGCCGAGCGCCTGCGTTCGGCCGGGGCCATCGAATCGTTCACGATCCGATTCGATGGATCCGAGGTGCATGAGGCGCAGCGGGTTGTGGCCGAGGCAGCCCAGCTCATGGGTCGAGTCGATACCGCCATTGTCGCCTTCGGCGCCTACGTCGATGCTGCCGGGTTGGCGGGAGATCTCGATGCGGCACTGGCCCTGGTCCAACTGAATCTTCAGGGGGCCATCGCCGTCGGGGACGCGCTGTCGACTCTGATACGCGCCCAGGGTTCGGGACGGATCATCGCTGTGTCGTCACGTCCCAATGGGTGGAGCCGCGAGAATGCCGGCGTCTACGCTGCTTCGAAGGCCGGATTCGATGCATATTTCTTGGGGCTGGGATCTGTGCTTCGAAAGTCTGGTGGGGATGTTCTCGTGATCCGGCCACCAGGGGTCAATACGCCGCTGGTCGAACATCACAGCACCTTCCTTTCGCCCGATGAAGTGGCCGTCGAGACCGTTCGCGCATTTTCGACCGGGTTGCAGGAACTCACGATTCTCACGCATGAGGAAAAGCGACTCGCAGGGCGCTCGTTTGCCCGCAAGATCGTGGATCGCTCCCGTCATGAACTCGGCCGGTTGCGGCGATCCGCTCGCGGCTGAAGCACCGACAACGAGCAACGCCCCCGTCATAGCGACGGAGGCGTTGCTCTTCTCCCACCCCCGAACACGGCCGGGTCAGGTCCTGTCCGACCTGATCAGGCCATCACGCCTGTGTAACTGGGAACACTGAAACCGGGGAACACCGTGCCCATGTTCACCGGACGTAGTCGCTTGGCGATCACCTCGGCCAACACCGTGCGATAGTCGTTCGCCACGATCACGTCGCCGTCGATGGTGTTGGTGAGCCCGGGCCAGGTTCCCTTCACGCCACGGTTCACGCCCCCGCCCAATACCATCATCGTCGTGGCATGGCCGTGGTCGGTACCGCCGGAACTGTTCTCGGCGATGCGTCGCCCGAACTCGCTCATTGTGACGAGCGTGACTCGTGATGCATTCGTACCGAGATAGCTGAAGAACGCTCCAATTGCGGCGTCCATCTGGGCGAACAGTGCGTACTGGCCGCCTTTGGTATTGGTGGCGCTTCCCATATCGGCATGGAAGTCGAAGTTGGCCAGATCAGCTGTTGCGACTTCCACGGGGAAGCCACTGTTGATCATTTTGGCGATCTGGAAGAGCGACGCCCCGAGGCCGGTTGAGAGACTCTTCGGCGGCACGGCGGTGGACAAGGTGGTCCCGACCGTGTCGAGTGCCTTGATGGCCGAAAGTGCATGGGCTTTGAGCAGCGGGTTGCTCACGCTTCGATAGACCTTGTTGAGCGTGTTCGTGACAGAGACTCGGTCGTTGGCGAAGTTCCCGCCGGAGACCAATGACAGCGATGCAAGGCTCTGTGTGTTCGTTGCGAATGACCCGGCAAGCGAATCGGGAAGAAGTGGACCAGAACCGAAGGCTCGAACCGGCGAATCGCTGGCAGTTGCCGATGCAGCGAGGTATCGGGCGAGGAATCCTGCCGAGAATGTGGTCGTGGCGCCGACGCCGATTTCCGTGAGTGATTGCGCATTGAAGTGTGAGCGATCAACGAATGGTGCACCCGCGGCTGGAACGAAGGCCGCCTTGCCAGCGGTGTGAAGCGCTTTGATCTGCGTGAGGGCAGGATGCAGGCCCCAATCCGAACTGATCGGAAGCGCGCTGGCTGCCGGAACTGCGACGGTGGGTCGCTGGTTGTAATACTCACTGTCGGTGATCGGTGCGAGCGCCGAGAGACCGTCGAATCCGCCGCGGAGGTAGAGCACCACGAGGATGTTGTTCGTGGGCTTGGTGACCTTGGCTGCCTGCACCGGCACGGTGATCGCCTGGGAGATCGGGAGCGGAGCGGCCCCAGCGGTGCCGGCGAGCAGAGATGGACTCAGATAGGCCGTCGCCGCAAGGGAGCCGGCGGCCACGCCCGCGCCTGCGATGAATCGACGTCGGTCGACGGTGCCACTGAGTACGGCGAGTTCAGCGGCATCGGTGGCTTCGGTGGAAGTTGTGAGGTCTTCGTGTGCCATCGGGATCACCTGATCTGGTTCTGGGGGGACTGGAGGATGTAGGCCAACAGCGGTCGGGCGTCGTACCAGGACTGCCAGCGCATATCGGCATCGAGGTCGGTCGCGTCGAGGATGTAGCTGTAGACGGCTGAGTCGAGTGGCTCGGAAAGCACGCTGTTCGCCAACTTGGTGATCACCGCCCCGACCTTGGTCGGCACCGGGGTGCCGAGTATCTGGTCGATGTCGAACATGGGGAATGTGAATCCGTCGATGGAAACGAGTCGGGCGAAGTTCCAACGATCAAGCATCGAACCCGCATTGATCCACCTGTAGTCAGCATCGGGATAGCCGTTGGGGAATGTCCATCCGAAAAGTTGCTGACCGAACACGAGCATTCGGTGGTTGACGAATGTCTGCAGCGAGTCTGCACTGGCGGGATCGAAGTTGGCTCCGACCGATCGGAGCGTTCCGGCGATGAACTCCAGGGGTCGACGGGCCTTGAGTCCCGCCGATGCTTTGAACTCAGGCGACTGGAACAGGCTGCGAAGTGTCAGGGCAATGTCGGTTTCATTGGCCAGGTAGTTGGAAGCTGTGGCAGTGACGATGGCATCGTCGGGCTGCACATAATCGCCGATGAAGCGGACACAGAGTTTGTAGGCGACAGTTTGTGCGGTGGAACTGTGGTGGGCGAGGTGATTCAGGAACGCCTCGCCGGCGGCGACACCGGTTGTGGCATTGCGAGACCATCCGAGAATCGGAACAGGGTCGGCGGCGGGACCGAGATCGTGTTTGGTGCGGTCGAAGATGAACTTGCTCTTCTTGTCGATCGTCCAGCCCGACAGGATGTGGGCCACCTTCGCGACATCCGCCTCCCCGTAGCCGCGGTCAACGCCAACTGTGTGGAGCTCCATGAGCTCGCGAGCGTGGTTCTCGTTCGGCACGTTGGTGCCGTCAGCTCGAGAAGTAGCGTTGTTCAGGAACGAGAGCATCGACGGTGACTTGGTCACGGCGATGAGTAGGTCGGAGAACTTCCCGAGAGCATGGGCTCGGATGCTGTTGAGGTCATCGGCAGGCTTATAGATGTTCACTGAGCCGAGATTGGCGTTGACATTGAAGTGGTTGCTCCAGTGGTCAACCATGAGCTCGAACAGCTGTCGCTTGCTCCAAACTGCCCTGGCCAACGTTGCTGTTGCGAGGTTTGCCGTGACCTGAGCCCGCACCGGGCTGAGCTTCACCTCAGTGGGAGACATAGTGACGCTGGGGAAGCAGGCAAGGATCGGATCCATGGCAGCGTCGTCGATCGACGCGGGGTCGAGTTGCTCGTCGATCCAGCTTGAAATTCCCTTCGAGGTAATCTCAGCCAGCAGTGTGGGCGTCGCGCCGAAGGTCAGGCGGCGGGCTACGTGAAGCGCTGCGGCATTGCCGGTTGGGATACTCGCGTGGCCCCTACCTCGACCGGTGTAGGGATCATCGTCCTCGTTATAGCGATTGCCGTTCTGGCCGTTGTTGGCGTTGCTTCCCCCGGCTCCGAACTTCTGCAGGAATCTGTCGAGTTCGCTGCGGAAGTCTTCAAACTTCAACAGCGGTGGTTGTCCAGACATTGAGTACCTTTCGTCCAGCGCCTCTGCGCTTCACGGAAGGTAGGTGCCTCACCCATCGGGGGGAAGCGACTTTGCGAACGCTTTACCCGCTATTGGGGTGCCGTTGCCCGACCAAACGTGAAGTACACCCAGGGCTTGGGTCCTCGCATGTACGAGCTCTCGAACGACTCGATCCGGAACCCGGCATCGCGCACGATCTCGACGGGATCGCGGGTGAGGTGACAGCCATCGGCGAGGCGCTTCTGCAGCGGTTCGAGTCGGTGCTGCCAACGTCTGATGTTCTCGTCGGGAGCGGTCCCGTGCTCGAGGAAGTGGAACGGCGCTCCGGGGCGCAGCACCCTGCGGAGTTCGAGCATCGAGGCGTCGACATCGGGGATGGTGCACATCGTGAATGTGCACAGTGCAGCATCACAGGATGCGTCGGCGAGCGGAAGTGATTCTCCACGCAACCCCGAGAACTCGATCGGTATCGGTGAGGCTGCGACGCGTTCGGCACTCAGGGAGGTCCCGACCTTCGAGGGTTCGATGGCATGCACGAGCGTGACTTCCGGCGGGTAACTCGTGATGTTCAGTCCGGAACCGAATCCGAGTTCGATCACGACCCCGGAGAGTCCGGCACAGGTGCGGTCGCGCCATGGCGTCATGTCGGGTCCTCCGCACGCCTTGTCGATGATGCGGGGGACGATCTGCTCGCGGTAGAAGCCCATCCGGCCACGATAACGGCGGGAAGCGTGCGGGGATCCGAATAGGGTTCCCCTCACAAGGGGGACAGTCATGTCGATGCGTTTGTGGAGCGATGAGATCGAAGCGATGCGGCCGGAGGCTCGTGCCGTCGTTGCCGCGGGGATGGAGGTCGTGGCCGCGATGTTTGCCGGTCAGGGGGAACCACCGACTGACCTCGAAGGGTTGGTGGCGTTCCAACGGGCAGGCTTCGCCGCAACCTATGCGCCGGTGCCTGAGGCGGTCGTCACCGAGTTCGCCGGTGTGACGTGCCGGTTGTTCGAACCGGAGGGCCCTGCGCGAGGCATCTATCTGCACTTCCATGGTGGCGGCATGGTCATCGGCGCTCCGGAGATGAACGACAGCGCGAATCTCGCACTCGCTCGCCGCCATGGGTTGGTTGTCGTCTCGGTGAAATACCGGTTGGCACCCGAGCACCCTTTCCCCGCAGGCCCCGACGATGGCCTCGCCGTCGCGACGTGGCTGCTCGAGAACGGCGTCGAGCGGTTCGGCACGGATCGCATCATTCTGGGCGGGGAGAGCGCAGGCGGGTACATGGCCGCTGCTGTGCTGCTGCGTATTCGCGATGAACTCGTGGCGATCGATCGCGTTCTCGGAGCCAACCTGGTGTTCGGGGTGATGGACTGGGGCCACTCGCCGAGCCAGCGCGGACTGCGGGCGGCGGGTGGGCCCGACATGCTCACCCCGGAAGGCATGGCCATGTTCGGTGAGTGCTATCTCCCGGGGCGCAGTGCCGATGAGCGACGCCACGGATCCATCTCGCCGGCATTCGCTGATCTCCACGGACTTCCACCGGCACTCGTGTCCGTCGGCACCGCCGATCACCTCCTTGATGATTCGTTGCTGTTCGCGTCGCGTTTCGCTGCTGCCGAGAACGAACTCGAACTCTTCGTGGCCCCGGACATGCCTCACGGGTTCCAGGCCTTTCCCTGTGGGATCACCGCCGCGTGGGAACGCACGATGAACGACTGGTTCGCGGCCCGATTGATGTGAGCATGCAACTCCCCGGATCCGTTCCCGGGTCGACGGCTCGTGGTGATGTGGCAGAGTCAGTGTGCTGATCGACGCAGATCAGCAATCACTCTCGGGGGAGTCCATGGCAGGTCCGTTGGAAGGTGTGAAGGTCGTCGAACTCGGCATGTGGGTGGCTGGCCCGGCCTGTGCCGGAATCCTTGCCGACTGGGGTGCCGATGTCATCAAGCTCGAGCCCCCCGGCGGGGGCGACCCGGCCCGCAGTTTCCAGGCGCTCTTCGGCCAGATGATGCCGGACAATCCGGTCTTTGAACTCGACAACCGCTCCAAGCGCGGCATTGCGATCGACCTGCGGGTGGCCGAGGGGCAGCAGATCGCCCGCCAGCTCATCGCCGACGCAGACGTGTTCGTCACCAACCTGCGCCGCAGCGCGCTTGAGGAATGGGGACTCGGTCCCGATGAGCTCCTGGAAGCGAATCCGCGGCTCGTCTACCAACTCATCACCGGCTACGGCATGGTGGGCGAGGACGCCGACCGTCCCGGTTTCGACATCGCGGCATTCTGGGCCCGGTCGGGAATCGCATCGCTGTTGCAGGCCCCCGACGGCCCGTTGCCGTTCCAGCGCGGCGGCATGGGCGATCACCCCACTGGCAGCTCAGCCTCGGCGGCGGTGTGTGCGGCGCTGTTCAACCGTGAACGAACAGGCAAGGGGCAACTTGTTTCCACCTCGTTGTTGCGACAGGGCGTGTACACGATCAGTTTCGATCTGGCCATCACGCTCGGTTGGGGCGATCACATCGGCATCGGCCGACGCGAGGAGATGGGCAACCCCGCGATGAACAACTACACGGCCTCCGACGGGCGCAGCTTCTGGCTCGTGGGTCAGGAGATTTCACGGCATTGGCCGCCGTTGTGTCGGGTTGTGGGTCATCCCGAATGGATCGATGACGAACGGTTCTCATCTCCGATGGGTCGACGGGCGAATGCCGCGGAACTCATCGGACTTCTCGATGCGATCTTCGCCACGAAGACCTTTGATGAATGGGCGGTCATTCTCGACGGCGAGCCGGAACTCTTCTGGGCGCCGGTGAACACCATCGACGATGTGCTGATTGATGCACAGGCGCATGCGGCAGGGGCGTTCATCGAGGTACCCGAGCGCGACGGCGGGGTCATGCGTGTCGCCAGCCCGTCGGACTTCTACGGAACACCATGGAGCGCTCGCGGTGCTGCCCCTGAACTCGGCGAGCACACCCGTGAGGTGCTCGAGGGTCTCGGATTCTCATCCGAGCAGATCGACGCCATGTTCGCGAGCGGGGTCGTGGCATGAGCGTTGGCGGATACGACCTCAGACTCCGCCCTGCACAACCGGCCACTCCGGCTCCTGACGCGTTCACGATCCATCGTGCCGAGGTGGCCGATGGACTGTCGCTCGCCTATGTGCACGAGGGGGTCGGTGGCCGGCCGTTGCTGCTCATCCACGGTTACCCCGAGACCAAGCGGATCTGGTGGCGAAATATCGAAGCGCTGGTTGCCGCCGGCTACGAGGTCATCGTCCCTGACCTGCGCGGTCACGGCGATTCCGATCTCTCGGCTGACGACACCTACGACATCGTCACCTACAGCCGCGACCTCCACACACTTGTGCACGATGTGCTCGGTCACGAACGCTGCGGCGTGGTGGGCGGTGATGTCGGCGGTGTCGTGGCGGTTGACATGGTGCATCGATTCCCGGGTTTCGTGGAGGGGCTCTGCTTCTTCGACACCGTGCCGCCGATCCTGCTCGATGAGTACACCGCCGCGGGTATCGATCTCGGATCGATCCGGGCGATCGGCGACGGCCCCTCCGGTGACTATCGCCGTCGGCAGGGCGGCGAGCCCGATGTTCTCGCCGCCGAACTGAACTCACCGGCACTGCGGCGTAACTGGGTGGGTGCCATGTACGGCCCTCGGCTCTGGGCCTCGCCGGGAACATTCACCGATGCCGATATCGACTTCATGACCGAACCATGGGCCGACGAGGCCCGGCTTCGTGCCGGCTGGGCCGTGTACCAACTCGGGTTCGGACGCGTTGCCGCTGAGAACCCGATCATGGATCGTCCTGTCGCAGTGCCCACCCTCGTGTTCTACGGCGCTGATGATCAGGTCGTCGGACCGGACTTCATCCACTGTTGTGAGGTGGCGTTTCCGAACCGGGTCGGGCCGCTCGTGCTTCCGGGTGCGGGTCATTTCCTGCAATGGGAACGAGCCGACATCTTCAACCCGACAGTTGCGGTGTTCTTCGCCGGGCTCGCAGCGCTCACCACTTCTGAAGATCCGGAGCTCGCATCACATGACTGACTGGCTGTCGATCCCTGATTCCACGCCGATCGTGGTCGGTGCCGCCGAGGTCGTGCACCGACCGGGCCCGGAGTTCCAGCCCTGCTCGGCCACTGAGTTGCTTATCGAAACCGCACGGCTTGCACTTGATTCGTCCGGTGCGGCCGCCGCACTCGCAGCGCGTGTCGGTGAGGTGCTCGTGCCGCATGGCACCTGGTCTGAGTCAGATCCGGCACGAGCGATCGCTGATGCGATTGGTGCCAGCGATGCCCGCACGGTTCGTTCCGAACTCGGCGTGCTCCAGCACACGTTGCTCGTTCGAGCGTTCACGTCGGTTGCTGAAGGTCGACTCGACGCGGTGATCGTTGCCGGGGGCGAGAACCGTTGGTCGGGCGTGCATGCGGCGAAGGCAGGCGGCGCGGTGCCAGATCCGCCCTCCGCTTCTCTCGGTGAACCCGATGAGGTCATCGCGCCTGCGGAGATGGTCATCTCGACGATCGAGATCGAACGGAACCTCACCACTGCTGCACATCAGTACGCCATCATCGAATCCGCACTGCGTCATCAGCTGGGTCGGAGCGTCGATACCCATCAGGCTGCACTGGGATCGCTGTGGGAGGGTTTTGCTGCAGTCGCCTCGCAGGCCCCCGGGGCGTGGAACCAGCAAGCAATGCGGGCTGAGGACATCGCCGTCTCTTCGGAGGCCAATCGGGTCATCGCGGCGCCCTATACCAAGTGGCTCATCTCCCAGTGGAACGTCGATCAGGCTGCGGCGCTCGTCGTGACCACTGTCGGTGTCGCTCGCGAGCTCGGTATCGACGAGGAGCGTTGGGTGTTCCCGCTCGCCACGGGACTTTCCAATCTGGTGATCCCGATGCCCGAACGCGACGAGATCCACCGTTGGCCGGCCAGCGGCATCGCCGGCAGCGCGGCCCTCGAAGCTGCCGGGGTTGCCCTCGATGAGATCGATCTGGTCGATCTCTACAGTTGCTTCCCCGTGGCGGTCGAGGTGCAGGCCGCCGAGCTCGGCTTCGACCTCACCCGTCCGCTCACCATCACCGGCGGCATGACCTTCTCCGGCGGTCCCTATAACAACTACTCGTTGCAGGGCGCTGCGGCCATGGTGATCGCGCTCACGAACGGCCCTGCGGACACCATTGGGCTCACCAGCGCCGTCAGCGGTCTTCTCACCAAACCCTCGGTGACGTTGTGGTCCAACGCTGAACCTCGTACCGCGTACACATGTGTCGATGTCACCGACCGTGCCCGTTCGGCCACTGCAGTTCGAATCGTCGATCCCGATCTGCTCGGCGAAGCCACTGTTGTTGGAGCCACGGTGATCCCGGACCGATCAGGGAACCTGACGACCGTGGCCGTGGTCGAGTCCGCTGATGGCATGCGTTCGGTGGTGCAGACCAATGAGCAGGCGGTGGGGGAGAAGTTTCTCATCGAGGATCCGGTCGGAGCTGTCGTCATCATCG
>Ga0114972_10002216_pt1 | contig 14523 bp, 13 predicted proteins | sample M_140807_EF_Meta_FD_87354 | JGI IMG/M metagenome (GOLD analysis project Ga0114972, IMG submission 87354) | Freshwater microbial communities from Lake Montjoie, Canada to study carbon cycling - M_140807_EF_MetaG | ecosystem: Environmental > Aquatic > Freshwater > Lake | place: Lake Montjoie... | reverse complement strand
CTTCATGAAACTCACGGAAGGTGCCGCGTCGAGTTGAGCCAATTTACGCTCGGCCACGCTCTTGATGTTGACGAACCGGCGACACTTGCCTGTCGTGAACAGGCTCTCTGTGTCGGAGCAGGCAAACGACTGGATTGACATGAAGAAACAATTACCTGTTATCCGGTTAACAGTCAATGCAGAATGGTCGGGCGAAGTGCAACGACGCAATACCGACGCACTAACGACGCGTCGTTGGTCATGCTGAGTGGACTACCCAGAACCTGTCGTTCGCGACCGGTTGAATCCGCCGCCGGGAGCGGTCTTCCATTTCTGATGACTGGCAAGGCGCTCCGAGTATTCATTCCTCAACGCCACAAACCAAGCGCTCCGACGGCGACAGCAACGCCAGGAAGGACATCCAGTCAGACGTTGAACCTGAAGTGCAGCACATCCCCGTCGTGCACGACATAGTCTTTGCCCTCCAGCCGCATCTTGCCTTTCTCTTTCGCGCCCGCCTCACCCTTGCAGGCGATGAAGTCGTTGTAGGCGATGGTCTCGGCGCGGATGAAGCCTTTCTCGAAGTCGGTGTGGATCACCGCAGCAGCCTGCGGTGCGGTGGCGCCGACGCGAACCGTCCAGGCGCGGACTTCCTTGGGGCCGCAGGTGAAGTAGGTCTGCAAGCCGAGCAGGGTGTAGGCCGCGCGAATCACGCGATTGAGGCCCGGTTCGGTCATGCCCATGTCGGCCAGAAAGACCGCCTTGTCCTCGTCTTCCATGTCGCCCATCTCGGCCTCAATGGCGGCACACACCGGCACGACCACTGATTTTTCGGCCTGCGCCATGTTACGCACCGCATCGAGATGCGGATTGTTCTCGAAGCCGTCTTCGCGCACGTTGGCGACATACATCGTCGGCTTGGCGGTGATCAGGCACAGCGGCTTGAGCAGCGCGCGATCGTCGGCATCGAAATCGATCGAGCGCACCGGCCGGGCTTCATTGAGCACCGCCAGGCACTTCTCGAGCAGGGGCAGCATGCGCGCGGCTTCCTTGTCGCCGCCGGAGCGGGCCTGCTTGGTGTATTTCGAGTGCGCCTTCTCGACGCTGGCCATGTCGGCGAGCGCCAGTTCGGTGTTGATCACTTCGATGTCGGACAGCGGGTCGACCTTGCCCGAGACATGCACCACGTTCTCGTCGACGAAGCAGCGCACCACATGCACGATCGCATCGGTCTCGCGGATGTTGGCCAGGAACTGGTTGCCCAGACCTTCGCCTTTGGAGGCACCGGCCACCAGGCCGGCGATGTCGACGAATTCGACCGCCGCCGGCAGGACCCGCTCGGGTTTGGCGATGGCCGCCAGCAGCGCCAGGCGCGGGTCTGGCACCTCGACGATGCCGACATTCGGCTCGATCGTGCAGAACGGATAGTTCTCGGCCGCAATCCCGGCCTTGGTCAGGGCGTTGAAAAGGGTGGACTTGCCGACATTAGGCAGTCCGACGATGCCGCATTGAAGACTCATTGAGATACTGTCCGCACACCGGTTAAAGGTCGATTGTATCGCCGCAGGTCGTGCGGCCCGAACTGCAGTGTGTCCGGAAAAAGCAAACCGCCGACTTCCGTGAGGAAAGCCGGCGGTTGCTCAAGGCTCGGATCGACAGGGGCCGATCGCGATCCCTCGAGGTTTGACTGAGACTTACTTGGCGACGCGGGTGACCGCAACCGCCACTGCCTCGACGTACTTCAGTTCGACCTGATCGCCGACCTGAACCGCGGCCATCTTGGCCGGATCCTTGACCTTGAATTCCTGCAGGCCGTCGCGAGCACCACGCAGGGTTACGATCCCGCGCTTCTTGTCGACCGACCAGACATTGGCAATGACGATGGTCTCGCGGCCGGCCATCGCGCCAGGCATGCCGCCCTTCGGCGAGATCACAACACCTTCGCGCTGAACCATTTCGCGGATGCCGTCGCTGCCCGGGCTCTTGATCAGGTCAACCGCCAGCGCCTGGAGGTGCTTGAGCACGACCGTGTCGCCGACCATGATCTGGTCGAAGTTGCGAACATCGGGGCCGGCGACCACCGACATCGAGCGGCCTTCGGGTCCGGTCAGGCCGATGCGGCGGGTGGTCTTGTCGATTGAATCGACACGCGCCTTGACGGTCACGATTTCGGCTGCGCCACGGCCTTCAACCATGGTTTGCGTCGTTTGTGCGGCCAGGGGCAGCGCGGTGGAGAACAGGGCAGCGACCACGAGAAGTTGCAGGGGGACTTGGCGCATGAAAACCTCTTTGCTTGTTGATGGAATGGACTGACGGAAGATCAAAAAAGCGTGGCGAGTATAACCGCGAGCCTATGACGCAAGGCGTGTCGGCGTTGAACCGTCTGTTGCGCTGCCGTCTTTCGGCGCTGCGACGACCCGGCTTGTGCTCAGCATGCCGGCAGCAAGCCCCGCGCCTGCCAGCACCATGAAGGTCGGCGACAGGTCGGCTGTGCGACCTGGAATCAGGGTCTGACACCATTCAAGCAGGGCGGTGATGGCGCATGCGGCCACCACCCAGATCAGCGTGCGCCCGTTGAGCACTTTGCCTGCGGCCACGACCGTCATCCCGAACCATCCGAAAAAGGCGGCCAGCTGCATGCCGGCAATCGGATTGCCCTGCAGAAAATGGATGCGCCACTGAAAGGGCATCAGCAGCCCGATGCCTGGCCTGAGTTGATAGGCGCTGACCGCCACGATCGCTGCGACGAGGGTCAGTGCGGCGCGGGTGCGAAAGCTCGATCGCAGGATCATCAGCACCATCAGCAGCGCCCCCGGCAGCGTGAGCAGGCTCTCGGGCCCAAGCGGCATCGTGCCCGGCAGCATCAGTCGCCATGCCATCGCGAGGGCGGCGAGCGCAGACAGCCCGATCACCGGCAGCCATGCATCGCGTCGCGGCAGCGAGAGTGCCAGACCCAGGGCCAGCCATTCGCTGCCATGGCCGATCAGGCGCCAGGCATCGAGGTGGCCGGTGGCAAAGGCGATCCAGGTGGCCTTGAGATTGGCACGCATCAGCATGGCATCGAGGCGGGGTACCCAGGGCGCGGTGTCTTCGATCAGCCAGCCCAGGGCTGCGACCAGCACCACCGCGAGCAGCTTGACCTGTTGCGGGCGCATCGTGGGGCGCCGCTCGACCAGGCGCCAGGCGGGCTGCACTGCGCGCGCGCCGAACCAGCCGAGCGCGGCGCCGGTGGTGTTGTAAAAGAGATCCCAGACCGATGAGAGTCGTTCGCTCAGACAGGTCTGCACAGCCTCCATCGAGAACGACAGCAGCACGCATGCGCCGATCGCCCAGGCGGCCGCAGCAAGTTCACGGCCCGCGCCGTCGGGGCGCTGCGCATCGCCCTTCGTCAGCGATCGGCGCTGCGCATGAGCAAAGGCCAGCGCCGCGCCAAGCATCAGGTATGCAATGACATTGCCCAGCGCATCCGACCCCGAGATGGCCAGCGATTCACGCAGCAGCGATGCGGGCGCGTTGCTGCAGTTGATGCGGCCGTAGCGCGCAAGGCTCGCGTAGAGGATGCCGAAGACCAGCATCAGGACGGCGCCATCCATCCAGTGGATGACCGGCCGGCGCGCACTCATGGTGCGGATGGCTTGGCCGCCGGGGTATGCAGCTTTTGTCCGGCCCGCTCCCAGTGCCCCTGCACCAGCAGCGGCACGAGCTCGAGGGCGGCAGTTGTGCGTTCGTCGATGAGTTGCTGCTCGGTGCGCGAGGGGCGGGCAAGCACGAAGTCGATCACCTCGCGGCCGGGATAGAGATCGCGCGGATGGCCGATGCCGATGCGAAGCCGCCCGTAGTCGGGGCTGCCCATCGCGGCACTGATGTCCTTCAGGCCGTTGTGCCCGCCGCTGCCGCCGCCGCGCTTGAGGCGCAGCGTGCCGGGGGACAGGTCGAGTTCGTCATGGGCGATCAGCATCTCGCCCACGCCGATCCGATAGAAGCGGGCCAGCGACGACACCGACTGACCCGAGCGGTTCATGTAGGTCTGCGGCTTGAGCAGCAGCAGATCGTGCTCGCCGATTTTCAGGCGCGCGAGTTCGCCGTGAAAGCGCGACTCGCTGCGCCATGCGGCGCCACCCTGACGCGCGAGCGCCTCCACCAGCCAGAAGCCGGCGTTATGGCGGTCGGTTTCGTGCTCGGGGCCGGGATTGCCCAGGCCCACGATCAGGCGGATCGGGGTCATACCGGGTCAGTGGCCTGCAGCGCGCGATCCGAAGCGATCGGATCGCGCATGGCCAGGCTTACTTCTTGGCCGGAGCCTTGGCGGCCGGCTTGGCGGCCGGTGCAGCGGCTGCTGCGGCCGGGGCTTCTTCGGCATCGCCGCCGCCCTTGACGGTGGCAACCACCAGCACCGGATTGTCATTGCCGTGCAGGACCGCGGTCACGCCTTCAGGCAGCGTGATGTCGGACAGATGCAGCGGATGGCCGGCAGTCAGGCCGGACAGATCGACCGCGATGAACTCGGGCAAGTTGGCCGGCAGGCAGCTCACATCAATCTCGGTCAGGATGTGGCTGACGATGGCCGCGCTCTGCTTGACCGCCGGCGAGATCTCCTGATTGGAGAAGTGCAGCGGCACTTTCATGTGGATCTTGCGATCGGCAGCCACGCGCTGGAAGTCGATATGCATGACCTGCTGCTTGAAGGCATGCCACTGCACGTCGCGAAGCAGCACCTGCTCGGACTTGCCGTCGAGTTCCATCTCGAGGATCGAAGAATGGAAGGCCTCGACCCGCATCGAGTGATAAAGCGGGTTATGGTCGATTTCGATGGCGCTGGGCTCACCGTTACCGCCATAGATGATGCCGGGCACTTTGCCCGAAAGGCGCAGTCGGCGGCTCGCACCCGAACCTTGCGCTGTACGTGTTTTCGCGACGACTTTCATCGCAACTCCTTTTAAATCCGGCCTCCGCGACCAGAGTGCCGGGTTTGCACAACCCGCCCGACAGGGCGGGAACCTCCCGCAAAACGCGGGTATTCGATTGACGGGCCGCAGCGCGACCCGGCGAAATTCAGAAGTCTTCGTCGTTAAAGAGCGACGACACCGAATCGGCGCGGTTGATGCGCAGAATCGTTTCGGCCAGCAGCGCGGCACAGCTGATCACGCGGATCTTGGAGCAGGCCTGCGCCTCGGCATTCAGCGGGATGGAATCGGTCACGACCAGTTCGTCAAGCGCCGACTTGGTCACGCGCTCGATCGCCTGGCCTGACAGCACCGGGTGCGTGCAATAGGCCAGCACGCGGGTGGCGCCTTCGGCCTTGAGCGCGTCGGCCGCCTTGGTCAGCGTGCCGGCGGTATCGACCATGTCGTCCATGATGATGCAGGTGCGGTCGCGGACTTCGCCGATCAGGTTCATGACCTCGGACAAATTGGCCTTGGGTCGGCGCTTGTCGATGATCGCGAGATCGGTGCCGAGCTGCTTGGCCAGCGCGCGCGCGCGCACCACGCCGCCGACGTCGGGCGAGACCACGATGCAGTCATCGAGGTTGCGCTTGGCCACGTCGGCCAGCAGCAGCGGCGAGGCATAGATGTTGTCGACCGGAATGTCAAAGAAGCCCTGGACCTGGTCGGCGTGAAGGTCCATGGTCAGCACGCGGTCGACGCCGGCGACCTCAAGCATATTGGCCACCACCTTGGCGCTGATCGCCACTCGCGAGGACCGCACGCGACGATCCTGGCGGGCATAGCCGAAATAGGGCAGCGCGGCGGTGATGCGGCTGGCCGAGGCGCGCTTGAGCGCATCGACCATGACCATCACCTCCATGAGGTTGTCGTTGGTGGGCGCGCAGGTTGACTGCAGCACGAAGACATCCTTGCCGCGGACGTTCTCGAGGATCTCGACCATGACCTCGCCGTCGGAGAAGCGACCCACGGTCGCCTTGCCGAGCTGGATGCCGAGATTGTCGGCGACGGCCCCGGCGAGCTGCGGGATGGCATTGCCGGTGAAGACCATCAGGCCTTCAGGGCGCAGGGTCTCGGAGGAACTGGTTGTGGGCCGCTGCATCATCGTCATCCGTAACTATCGGGCTGGGGAGGAAGGACTCGAACCCTCGCATGCCGGAATCAAAATCCGGTGCCTTGACCAACTTGGCGACTCCCCAACGGGTGCCGGACCAGACCGTGACAGACACGGACCACTCCAACCTCGCTGCGCAGCACTGCTCCGGCCATCTGCCCAGCGAGGGCCTCGGTCGAAGCGGGGCAAAACACGCACGCACCTGATCCGGACATCCGGGCCAGCGTGGGGTCGAGCCCCACCGCGCGGGCGGCTTCCTGTAAAGACGACAATGCTGACGCCACTTCGGGAAACCGCCGGACCACAACCGACTGGAGGTCATTTCTGCCCTGCCAGACGCGTGTGACCCGCGAAAGACCGTCGATTTTGAGGGGTTCGGTATGACGTGTCAAATCGGGTGCAGCGAAGATCTCGGCGGTGGCGACCGCGACCGGGGGTGCAACCACCACGAACCATGACGGCGGCAGCTCAAGGGGCTGCAGTTGCTCACCCACGCCGCGGGCGTAGGCGGTGCGCCCGAAAATGAAGAATGGCACGTCGGCACCGAGCGCCAGGCCGAGGGCGGCGAGCTGGTCGGATGGCCAGTTGAGCGCCCACAGGCGGTTGAGTGCCATCAGGACCGTGGCGGCGTCCGAGCTGCCGCCACCCAGCCCCCCACCCATCGGGATGTGCTTGTCCAGGCTGATGTCGGCGCCCAGCGGGCTGCCGCTGGCCTGTTGCAGCAGGCGCGCTGCCCTGATGACCAGGTCGGATTCGACCGGCACGCCGGCAATCGCGCCGATGCGGCGGATCTCGCCGTCTTCGCGGCGATGCAGGTGCACCCGGTCGCAGAAGTCGATCAGCTGGAAGACGGTTTCGAGCTCGTGATAGCCGTCGGCGCGCCGGCCGGTGACATGAAGGAAGAGGTTGAGCTTGGCCGGTGCGGGGGCGTTGCGGATGTCGGTCAGCATGGCGAGGGATGGCGCGAGAGGGTGTTGACGAGCGTCAAGGCGAGATCGCGGGCGAAGACGGTCAGGCGAGCGGGGCTGTCAGCGGTCGAGGACCAGCACGACGCGCAACTGGCCGTCGGGCTGCGGCCTGATCAGGACCCAGCGGTTCGGTTCGCGGCTGATCTGCCAGCCGCTGTCGGTGGCAGCGGTGACCTGTCCGGCGCTGTCGCGCGCCAGCACCCGTTCGAAGCGATCATCGAGCCAGTCGGTCAGGCGTTCGAGAGGCAGGGGCCAGCCGATCACCTGCCCAAGCAGGGCATCGAGGCTTGCGGCGGTCAGGGTCCGGCCATCCGACAGTGCCAGCGAGGCGGTGCCATCGGGCAAGCGGCGGGCATTGGCCAGGGTCTGTCCAAAAGGCGACTGCAGCATCAGGTCGAGTGTCCGTCCGCCAGGGGCTGGCGTGCTGGTGAGCAGGAATCGCCCGACCGCGGCATCCTGCCGCCCGTCGATCGCAGTCGATTGCGACGAGACCGAGAAGCGGCCAGCCCATTCGCGCGGCGCGAGCTCGGGTGGCAGGGTGTTGTCGACGCCGGGGAGCCGGGGTGGCGTGACCGCGCACCCTGAGGCAAGCGCTGCCGCGAGCAGCAGTGTGAGCAGCGGGCTCAGTTGCCGAATGAGCAGACGAATGAGCGGCCGAATGAGCGGCGTAATGAGCAGCCTGTTGACCAGCCTGGCGAGCAGCGGAGGGCGCCGCCGCTCAGAGGGTGACATTCAGCCGAACGAGCGTCTCGCGAAGGGTGGCGTTTTCGGGCTCGCGGGTGCGGGCCTCACGCCACAGCTGACGCGCTTCGTCCTGTTTGCCGTCGAACCAGAGCACTTCGCCAAGATGCGCCGCAATATCGACTTCCTGACGCGCCGCATAGGCCTGGCGCAGATAGCGCAAGGCCCCGGGGGTGTCTTTCTGCCGGTAGAGCACCCAGCCCATGCTGTCGAGAATATGGGCGTCATTGGGGGCGAGCGACAGGGCCTTCTCGATCAGGGTGCGAGCTTCGTCGAGCCGCACGCCCCGATCGGCCAGGGTGTAACCGAGCGCGTTGTAGCCGTGCGGCTGGTCGGGTCGCAGCTCGATCAGCCGGCGCAGCGAGGTCTCCATCACCGGGAAGCGATCGATCCGCTCGGCGGCCATCGCATAGTCGTAAAGCAGGTCGGTGTTGTCGGGCGACTTGGAAAGCGCCGCACCCAGGACGTCGAAGGCGTCCTGATTACGACCGGCTTCGCGCAGCAACTGGGCCTCGGCGGTCACCAGCAGCGTCTGATCCCGCGCAGATACCGCCGGCGCGGTGCGCAACAGCTGGCGGGCCTCGTCGGTTCGACCGGCCTTGTTCAGCAGCAGCGCGCGGCGTACGGTTGCCGGCATGAAGTCATCGCCCGGCGGTACTTTGGCCAGCCAGGCCACCGCCTCATCGGTCTTGCCGGCGTCTTCGGCGATCTGGGCCATCAGGAAGGTGGCGGTTGACCGGTCTCGGGTGGCGGTAGCGGGCTGGGCGAGGTAGCGCTCGAGATAGCGTTTGGACTCACCAGGCTGCTTTGCCTGGTAGGCCGCCTGGGCAATCGACAGCAACAGCGCCGGATTGTCGGGGCTTTGCGCGAGCGCGGCATCGAACTGCGCGCGTGCAGCATCGATCTTGCCCTCGTCAAGCAGCATGCGGGCATAGAGATAGCGGGCTTCGAGCGACTTGGGCGAGCGTTTGACAAAGCCGTCGAGCAGCTCGAGCGCGGCGCTCTTGCGCTCGGGCATCTGCCACAGGCTGCGTGCGGCCGCCAGCACTGCGTCTTCGTCATCCGGGGCCAGGCGCATCGCCTGCCGGGCTTCCTCGACGGCGGCAGGATAGTCCTCGGCAGCTGCGGCCAGGTTGGCGCGTGCGACCCGGGCAGCCGGGACCTCGAGGTCGGGTTCGCTCAGGCGCTGGATCAGCTGCCAGGCGGCCTTGTGATCGGCAGTCCGGGCCAGCGAGCGTTGCAGCTGGTTGTAGACATCGGGCAGCGTGCCGTCGGCGCGGGCACGGACCAGCCGCTCGCGCAGCAGGGGCTCAACCTCGGTCAGCCGGCCGGTATTGAGCCAAAGCGCTTCGAGTGCCTGGGCGGCCGCAGGCGATTGCGGCGCCAGTTCACGCCAGAGCATCGCCGATTGGGTGGCTTCGTCGAGCGCTCTGGCCGAAAAGGCGGTCTCGGTGGCGCGTCGGGCCAGCCGCGGGTCGCGAGTCTGCCGGGCGAGCGACATATAGGTGTTCCAGGCGGCGCCGAATTCGCCGCGCTGCACGGCAATGTCGGCCGCCAGAATCTGGAAGAGAATTTCGGGAGACAGCCGCACCGACGGCAGCATGCCTTCAGGGTCGATGGCACCGGTCTGCGCCGCCGCCGTGTCGGCAAGGGCCGGCCGGGCGGGGGCTTGGGTCCCTGCGCCTGAATCGCCTGATGAGGCCGGTGACTCGGGCCTCGTGGTGGAGGGGGAGCCGGGTGCAGTGTGGGTCGCACATCCGGAAAGGGTCGCCGCGACAACAAGTGCGGCCAGCGCAAAGGGGACATTCATCATGGGATAGTAGGCTAGCTTAAACTCACCGGCAACCGAACCCACGCCGTCCGATGCCTGAACTCCCCGAGGTCGAAGTTGTTCGCAGCGGACTCGCCGCGACAGCGGTCGGACGCCGTATCACCGGCGTCGTGACGCGCGCGCCGGCCCTGCGATGGCCGATTCCCGACGGATTGCCCGAGCGGCTGACCGGCTGGGTGCTGCGGGCGGTGGAGCGCCGCGGCAAGTATCTGCTCTTTGCGGTCGAGCCGGGATGGCTGATCGTGCATCTGGGCATGTCGGGCACGATTGCCTGGACGCCGCCGGATCGCCCGCTGCGCAACCATGATCATTTCGAGTTGCAGTTCGCGGGCGGCCTGCTGCGGCTCAACGATCCGCGCCGATTCGGCGCGGTGCTCTGGCACGATGCCAGCGAGGGGGCGCCCGAGCATCATCCCCTGCTCGCCTCGCTCGGCGTCGAGCCGTTTTCGGCGGCCTTCGATGGCGATCTGCTCTATCGTGCGACCCGCGGACGCAGGCTGGCGATCAAGCAGTTGCTGCTGTCGGGGACAGTCGTCGTCGGTGTGGGCAACATCTATGCGTCCGAGAGCCTGTTTCGGGCCGGTATCCGACCGACCACTGCAGCCGGGCGCATCAGTCGGGCGCGCTGCCTGACGCTGGCGCAGGCGATCCGACAGACGCTGGCGGCAGCGATCCAGGCCGGCGGCAGCACGCTGCGCGATTTCGTAGCCAGCGACGGGGCAAGCGGCTATTTCCAGAACGAATGCTTTGTTTACGACCGGGCGGGCGAGCCCTGCCGGGTCTGTGCCACGCCGGTGCGCGTGATGCGCCAGCAGCAGCGGTCGACCTTCTGGTGCCCGCGCTGCCAGACCTGAGGCGGGCGCCCCTTGAATCGGCTCGGGCTTGCCTAGGACGTGGTCCGGGCTTGATTCAAGGTCGCCGTCGGTCGGGCCGCCCGGCTGCAGGGCAAGGGCCGAGCGGCCGGGCGCCGGCGTGTGCTAGCCTCAGCAGCACTGGCGCGCCGTCATTGACCGGGCCGCTCACCCACCCAATTCAAGTTTCCCGATGACCGGTTTCAACAATCGGATCCAGGCCTACGGCGCCTGGCGCGCGGCGCTCGCCGAAGCGCTGACCCGCTACGCCCACTGGCTTGCCGAGGCCGGACTTGCGGATGCATCGATGCATCAGCGATTTGTCCGCAGCCTCGAGCGCCTGGCCACCGATCGCATGTCGATTGCCTTTGTCGCGGAGTTCTCGCGCGGCAAGTCCGAGCTCATCAATGCCCTGTTTTTTTCGGACTACGGCCAGCGTGTGCTGCCGACCTCGGCCGGGCGCACGACCATGTGCCCGACCGAGCTGATGTACGACTCGGCCGAGCCACCCGGCATCAGGCTGCTGCCGATCGAGACCCGCATGCACGACATGACGGTCACCGAGCTGCGCAAGTCGCCCCGTGAATGGGTCACGGTGCCCTTCGAGCCGGGCAACCTGGCCAGCCTGCGCGCCGCCTTCGACTGCGTGCGCGAGACCAAGCGGGTGCCACGCCATGAGGCCGTCCTGCTCGGCATGGTCGACGAAACCGACAGCGAGTCGCCGCTGAGCCCCGATGCCGAGGGTCTGATCGAGGTCTCGCGCTGGCGCCATGCGATTGCCAATCTGCCGCATCCACTGCTCGAATCCGGGCTGGTCATCATCGATACGCCCGGGCTGAATTCGATCGGCGCCGAGCCCGAACTGACGCTCAATGTCATTCCGAGTGCGCAGGCGGTGCTGTTCCTGCTGTCGGCCGATGCCGGCGTGACGCGATCGGACATCGAGGTCTGGCGCGACCGGATCAGCCCGGCACATCAGTCGGGACGCTTCGTGGTGCTCAACAAGATCGACGGCTTGTGGGACGGCATGCGCTCGGATGCCGAGATCGACGCCGAGATCTCGCTGCAGGTCGATTCGGTCGCCCGGGTTTTGCAGCTGCCGCGCGAAAATGTCTTTGCGGTTTCGGCGCAAAAAGGCCTGCTCGCCAAGGTGGTCGATGACGATGCCCTGCTGGCCCGCAGCCGTCTGCCCGAGCTTGAACAGGCGCTCGCGCTCGAGATCGTGCCACGCCAGAAGACCATCATCAGCGATCAGTTGCGCCGCGAATTCGACGAGTCGCGCTCGCTCACCCATGCCTTGCTCGCCACCCGCCGACGCAATCTGGTCGAGCAGGTCATGGAGCTCAACGGGCTGCGCGGCAAGAACCGCGCAACGCTCGAGCAGATCGCCCGGCGCGTCAAGCTCGAACGCGCCGAGTTTGATGGCACGCTGCGTCAGACGCAGGCGCTGCGCACGGTGCTCGGTCGCCACGAGCAGTCGATCCAGAACACGATCCGCATCGACCAGCTCAAGCGCCATGTGCGCGAGGCGCGTCAGCAGATGCGTGCCAGCTCGCTGTCGATTGGTCTGAGCCAGGGCATGAACAGCCTGCTGCTGGCGGTGCGATCCGACTTCAACACGCTCTCGGATCATGTCGCCGAGGTCCAGAGCATGATGGTCGCGATGTATGCCAGCTTCAATCGCGAGCATGGGCTGGTCCTGGGTGCGCCGGCGTCTTTTTCAACCCAGTCCTTCATTGACGAGCTGGCGCGGATCGAGGCGCTTCAGCGTCAGCAGTTCGGCGCACTCAGCCTGGTGACCACCGAGAAGTGGGCCCTGACGCGGCGCTTTTTCGAATCGGTGGCACTGCGCATTCGGGATGTCTACGAACGCGCCGGCGAAGACACCCAGAACTGGCTGCGCGCATTGATGGCGCCGATCGACAGCCAGGTGCGCGAGCATCAGGCGCAACTGCGCCGGCGCGTCGACTCGGTGCGTCGGGTCATGGAGGCCAGCGGCCATCTGCAGGAGCGCATCGCGCAGATCGAAGAGGATCGTGCCCGGCTCGATGCCGAGCTCGATCGCAGTGCGATGCTCGCGGCCGAGGTGACCGCGCTGCTCGGGCATGAGGCGCCGGCGGTCCCCGCTGCGGTGTCGGCCTGAGCCCGGCTCCCGGCCTCGATCGTCCCGACCCGGACGATGCATTTTCGCACCAGCTCATCGACTGGCAGCGCCGCAGCGGTCGCCATGCCCTGCCGTGGCAGCAGACCCGTGATCCGTATCGCATCTGGGTCTCCGAGATCATGCTGCAGCAGACGCAGGTGCAGACGGTGCTTGCCTACTACTCACGCTTCATTGAGCGATTTCCGGACGTCCTGACGCTGGCGCGTGCCGAGCCGGACGAGGTGCTCGCACTCTGGAGCGGTCTGGGCTACTACAGCCGCGCGCGCAATCTGCATGCCTGTGCCCGTGCGGTGGTATCGCATCATGCCGGCGTATTTCCGGACACTGCACCGGCGCTCGAGGCCTTGCCCGGCATCGGCCGCTCGACCGCGGCGGCGATCGCGGCATTTGCCTGGGGTCGGCGCGAGGCGATTCTCGATGGCAATGTCAAACGCGTGCTGTGCCGTGTTTTTGGCGTCGAGGGCTTTCCCGGCGAGCGGGCGGTCGAGCAGCGCCTGTGGTCGCTTGCGTCGAGCCTGCTGCCACCTGCCGATACCGCCGGCATCGAGGCCTATACCCAGGGGCTGATGGACCTGGGTGCCACGGTGTGCCTGCGCGCGCGCCCGCTCTGCCAGCTGTGCCCGATGAGCGAGCGATGCGAGGCCCGGCGCCAGGGCCGCTTGGCCGAGCTGCCGACCCGGCGGCCTGCCCGGGCCGTCGAGCTGCGACAGGCCGACCTGGTGCTGGTACGCGCCGACACCAGGGTGCTGCTCGAGCGCAGACCGCCGCGCGGCATCTGGGGCGGGCTGTGGAGCCTGCCCGAGATCAGAGCGCCGTATCGTGAGGCGGACAATCGAGTCGAGGGGGAGGTCGCGGCGCAGGTCGTTGAATGGGTCCGCACCCGGCTCGGTCTCGAGGTGAGCGCCCTCGCCGGGCAGACCGAGATCCGCCATGTGTTCACCCATTTCAGATTGCAGGCCCGCGTCTGGCAGCTGGCCGCCGGTGGCGCCGCACCCACCGGATACCTCTGGCTCGATTTGAGTGAGGCCGGTGAAGCGCCCCTGCCCCAGCCGGTCAGGGCGCTGCTCACCAGCCTCGACGCGACCGACTGAAGCGGCTCGACTCAGATGACCTGATGCTGCTGCAGCCAGCGGTGCACGATCGACAATCGTGCGACCGGTTCATCAAGGATCATCAGCTTGTGTTTGGCAGGCGCCGGAATCGGCATGAATTCGGCGATCCGGTTGGCGACCCAGGCGGCCGACTCGAAGTCGCAGGGCTCGGCGATCATGCGCCGTTCGGGGTCGGGCTCGCGGGTGCGCAACTCCTCGACGATACGGCTGATCAGCGTCACGCAATCGCTCATCTCATCCGGGATCGGCATCTGCGGGTCGTCGGGCAGCAATTCGACTTTCGCTCTGATCAGCCCGTTGGCACCGACGTTTCGCTCAAGCACCCGCAGGCGTTGACCGCCCACCGCGCGCAGCTGCAGCACGCCGAGCTGCTCCATGTCCCAGCCGCGGATGTGGGCGAGGCAGCCGATCGGTTCGTGGTCGGCGGCCTCGCCGACCTCGCCGCCGCGGGTGATCAGGCAGATGCCGAAGGGCGCGTCGCGCTGCATGCGCTCGCGCACCATGTCCATGTAGCGCGCCTCGAAGATCCGCAAGGGCAGCACGCCGCGCGGAAAGAGGACGCTCGAGAGCGGAAAGATCGGCAGGTCGTCGAGCATCGCGGGTCCTGCGGGGCTCAGGCGGTCCGAGCTGCGTTCTGGCGAACCGCCAGCGCACGATGGCGGGTGAGCACGGTTTCGGCCGACTCGAAGCGGCGTGCCAATTTCTCGACGACATAGACCGAGCGATGCTGGCCGCCGGTGCAGCCGATGGCCACTGTCAGGTAGCTGCGGTTTTCCTGCACATAGGACGGCAGCCAGGTCTGCAGGAAATCGCCGATGTG
>Ga0114972_10002215_pt1 | contig 14526 bp, 14 predicted proteins | sample M_140807_EF_Meta_FD_87354 | JGI IMG/M metagenome (GOLD analysis project Ga0114972, IMG submission 87354) | Freshwater microbial communities from Lake Montjoie, Canada to study carbon cycling - M_140807_EF_MetaG | ecosystem: Environmental > Aquatic > Freshwater > Lake | place: Lake Montjoie... | reverse complement strand
TCCAGCAGGGCGATTTTTCCTGGGCCTATCCTGCCCTGGGGCAGGTCGATGCGCAGGCTGAGCGCGGCTGTCATGGCGGCGGCGGCGGCGGCGGCGGCATGGCGTGGTCGAAGGTGACGGCCTTGATCACCGCCCAGACCGAGAGGCCCGGCCGCAGTCCCAGCCTGGCGATGCTGTCCCGGGTCACGCGCGCGAGGATGATGCTGGGGCCGAGAGCGAGTTGCAGGAATACCTCTGGCGAGGCCGTTGCCGCATCCACCGAGACCAGTTGGGCGGCCAAAACATTCTGGGTGGAGATGCCGCGCGGCGGTTCGGTGGCCACCGCCACATCGCGCGCCCGCAGCCGGATGCGGGCCTGGCTGCCAATGGGCTCGGCGCGCAGCGGCACGGCGAATTGGCCGCCGGGGAAATCCAGCCGGGTCAAGCCACGCTCAGCGTCATGTGCGGCGATGCGGCAGGAGAGCAGCGCGCCGGCATCGCGCCGGGCAGCCAGCGGCAGGTCGGTGCGCGCGGCCAGCGCCTCGACCGGGCCAGCCGCCAGCACCCGGCCCTCGGCGAGCAGCACCAATTGGTCGGCCAGGGCATCGACCTCATCCAGCGCATGGGTGACGTAGAGGATGGGAATGGCGGCCGCATCGCGCAGCCGGGCGAGGAAGGGCAGCACCTCGGCGCGGCGGGCGGCGTCCAGCGCGGCGAGGGGTTCATCCATCAGCAGCAGCCGGGGGCGGGCCAAGAGGGCGCGGCCGAGCGCCACGCGCTGCCGCTCACCGCCGGAAAGCCGGCTCGGACGGCGGGTGAGCAGATCCCCCAGCCCCAGCAGCGCCACCACCTCCTCAAAGCCTGGGCCTGTGGCCTCAGGCGGCGCGCGTCGCAGGCCATAGCGCAGATTGGTGGCAACGCTGAGATGGGGAAATAGCCGCGCCTCCTGAAACACCATGGCAAAGCGCCGCCGCTCCGGGGGGATGAAAACGCTCAGCGCGGTGTCGAGCAACGGCTTGCCCGCCAGCGCCACCCGGCCCGCATCGGGGCGCAGCAGCCCGGCCACCGCGGCCAGGATGGTGCTCTTGCCGCAGCCTGAAGGGCCGAAAATTGCCGTGACCCCGGCCTCTGGTGCGGTGAAACCCGCATCGATGGCAAAGCCTGCCCTTCCGTAGCGGTGGCGCAACCCAACCTCCAGCATCAGCCGCGCCCGAGCAGCAAATGCATGCGGCGCGCGATCCATTCGGCCAACAGCAGGCCGGACATGGCCAGGGTGAAGGAGATCAGCGCGAGGCGGCCTGCCACCGCCTCGCCGCCTGGGGTTTGGGTGGCGCTGTAGATCGCCAGCGGCAGGGTTTGGGTCTCGCCTGGGATATTCGAGGCGAAGGTGATGACGGCGCCGAATTCGCCCAAACCCGCGGCGAAGGCGGTGACCGCGCCGGCCAGAATGCCGGGCGACATCAGCGGCAAGGTCACGCTCAGAAAGCGGTCGAGCGGGCCGGCGCCGAGGCTGGCCGCCGCCGCTTCCAGCCCCGGGTCGACATTCTCCAGGCCCAGGCGCACCGCGCGCACGATGAGCGGAAAGGACATCACCGCCGTGGCCAGTGCTGCGCCCCCGGTGGTGAAGACCAGCCGGATACCGAACCATTCATAGAGCGGCGCGCCGATGGGGCCACGAATGCCAAAAAGCATCAGCAGCCCCCAGCCGACCACCACCGGCGGCACCACCAGCGGCAAATGGACCAGCGCATCGAGCAGCACCCGGCCGGGAAAGCGGCCACGCGCCAGCGCCCAGGCCACCGCCACGGCCGGGATGAGTGAGACCAGCACCGAGCGGGTGGCGACATCCAGGCTCAGCCGCACCGCCTGCCATTCCTCCCCCGAGAGTATCATGGGGCGGAAATGAAGCCGTGGCGGGCCCAATGCGGCATGGCCTCAGCCCCGGTCAGAAAGGCCAGCAGGGCGCGCGCCTGGGGCTGCTGCTGGCCCTGCCGGGTCAGGGCAAAGGGGTAGGTGATGGGCGGGTGGCTTTCTGGCGGAAAGCGGCCGATCACCCGCAGCCCGGGCATGGCCTGCGCATCGGTGGCATAGACAATCCCCAGCGGCGCCTCGCCGCGTTCGACCAGGAGCAAGGCGGCGCGCACATTGTCGGCGCGGGCCAGGCGGGGGGCCATCGCGTCCCATTGGCCCATCCAGGTGAGGGCGGCGCGGGCATAGCGGCCGGCGGGGACATGGGCTGGGTCAGCCATGGCCAGCCGCCCGTTGCGGCCGAGCAGCGCTGCGAGCGAGGTGGCGGGGCTCAGTGCGACGGGCTGGCCGGTGCCGCCGGGCGCGGCGATCAGGACAAGGGCATTGCCGATGGGGCTGCTGCGGCTGGGCTCGGCCAAGAGCCCGCGTTGTTGCAGGTAATCCGCCCATTCCTCATCGGCGCTGATGAAGAGCCCGGCCGGGGCGCCCTGTTCGATCTGCCGCGCGAGGGTTGAGGAGGCGGCGAAGGAGAGGCGCGGCGGCGGATGGCCCCGCGCGGCCCATTGGCCGCTGAGGTCGCGCAGCACCTCGGTCAGGCTGGCCGCGGCAAAGATGGTGACAGGTTGGGCCTGGGCGCGGGCCGCAGCCACACCGCCCAGCCATGGGGCGGCGGCGAGAAGGCTGCGGCGACGCATATGCACTCTCCCGGCTGCGTTGTATCTGTTCGGATATAGCGCGCATGGCCGGAATGGTCGAGCGGTGCGGGTTCAGCCGCGCGGATAGCGGAAGGGTCCGCTGCGCGGCAGCATGCGCCGCAGCCCGGCATCCTGCAGCAGGATATGATGGAACAGCGCCGCCGCCGCATGCAGGCCGGCGAGCGCCAGGAGGGCATGCGCACCGAGTTCATGCAGCCCCTCCATTTGCTCGCCAATGCCGCGATTGACCAAGACGAGGGAGGGCAGGGTGAAGAGGCCGAGCACCACCACCTCGCGCCCCTTCAGCCACATCATGCCCAGGCCGAGCAGCGGCACCGCCAGCATGGCGGCGTAAAGCCCCCAATGGGCGAGCCTGGCCAGGCGCTGTATCATTGGGCTGCCTTCAAGCGGCGGCAGGCCGGGAATGATCAGCCGCCACAGCGCCAGCAGGAGCGTGAGCACAAGGCCCAGCAGGCCGAGTGAGACATGCAGCATGGTGACAAAATTGCGCGGCGCGCCGCGGGGGAAATCCTCCATCACCAGCCCCAGCCCATAGCTGGTGAAGATGCCCAGCGCGATCAGCCAATGCAGCGCCTGGATGATGGCGGAATGGCGTTGTGCCGCCATGCCCGGCGCTCCTTCGGATGGGGGTGAGGTGGCTGCCACAAGCATACCCGCCGCCTAAAGCGTGGCGCGCAGCAGAAGCGGCATGGGCACCATCGCGTCATGCACCGCACTCACCCCGGCGATACCTTGGGCCAAAATGATCAGCCCCTGGCGCATGCTCTCTGAGCGCGCATAGCCATGCAGGGTGACCACGCCTGCGGTGACATCGGGATAGACCCAGTAGGTATCCACCCAGGGCTGCTCGCGCATGGCAGCGACGAGGGCATGGCGGATCGTGGTGTCACTCTGATGGGCCGCGGCCTGGGGCAGGGCGCGGAGCACGGCGCGCAATAGGTCGGCGCGGCTGACAATGCCCACCAGTCTGCCATCGCGCAGCACCAGCACCCGGCGAATGCCGTGGGTTTCCATCAGCCGGGCGATATGCTCGGCGGAGGCCTCCTCAGTGACGCTGACCAGATCGGCCGTCATCACGTCGCGGGCGCAGGCGCCATGCGCCTTGGCGAAGCGTTCGACCAGGGGCTTGGTGCCGCCGAAGAGTTGCAGGAACCAGCCAAAAGGGCCGGGGGGCTGATCGGCAAGGCGGCGGATGAGGTCGCCCTCGGTCACAATGCCGAGAGGCTGGCCTTGGGCATCCACGACCGGGACTGCGGAAATGCCGCGCGCGGCCAGCAATTCGGCCAGGGCGGTCACCGGCATATCCGGCGGCACCACGACCAGGCTGGTGGACATCAGTGTTTTGGCATTCATCGAAGCCTCCCCTGCCGCGCCGCTGCTACGGCCGGGATGCAGTCTGCGAGGAACCGGCGCCGATTGTCCTTGCGCCAGATCAACGGAGGGGCTGATCGCCGTGCCGTGCCGTGCCGAGGCGCGGTGGGGGGCGCCGTTATTCCCCGGCCATGCGCAGCGCCGCCTGGGGCGTGCCCAGCCGGGTCAGCGTGGTCACATCATCGGCCAGATGCAGGTTCAGCGCCGCATCGGCCAGTTCCGCTGCGCGCGCCTCGCCCAGAATGGCATCGGCCAGGCCATGGAATTTGGCCCGAAGTTCGGCCTCGGAGAGGAAGTTGCCAGGTTCGCCCTTGGGCACCGTCACCATCTTCACGAAGCTTTGGCCGCGCGCCTGAATGGTGAGCTTGCCGGCCATATTGGTGGGGAATTCGGCCTCGACCTCCGCGTCGAAATCGCAGCCAATCTTCGGCAGCAGGGCGCGGATCGTGGGGTCCTGCAACAAGGCATAGCTGTCCCAGCCAAAATACCCGTAGGCCAGCGCATTGGCGACCACGAAGGGCCCACTGAACTGGCCATCCACCACATTCTGCGGGTTTTGCTTATAGGCCAGCGGAGCGCCCACCAGCTTCATGCCCTTATGCGGCAGGCCCATCAGGACGCTCTCGATTTCCTCGGGCCTCAGGCCATGCTCGGCCCGCAGCGCCAGCGCCGCATCCACCCCGGCATGGCCGTAGCGGCAGGAAGGATAGGGCTTTACCGCCGTCTCCATCAGTTCGAACACCGTGCCCAGATCCTGCACCGCGCGGGCCGGGGTGGGGTTGGGCGCATAGGCCTGCAGGAAGCCGGCGCGGCCCTCGAATGCTTCAGAGGCACCGCGGAAACCCTCGCGCGCCAGCAGCGCGGCGGAGAGGCCATTCATCGCCGCCCAACCCACCTGGAAGCGCTTGGTCCAGGCGCCATTATGCAGGAAGGCGAGGCTACCGGCGCATTGGCTGAGTGCGATGCCAAAGGCATTTTCCACGCCATCGGCATCGAGGCCCATGACGCGCGCGGCGGCAGCGGCGGCACCAAAGGCGCCGCAGGTGGCGGTGGGGTGGAAGCCGCGATCATAGTGATCGCCGCCCGGCAGCGCCAAGGACAGGCGGTTGGTCACCTCATAGCCGGCGACGATGGCGGCCAGCACATCCTCGCCCCGGGCGCCGGTCATTTCGGCGGCGGCGATGGCGGCGGGGATGACCGGCGCGCCGGGATGCAGCGTGGCGGCGGCATGGGTGTCATCAAAATCGAGGCTATGGGCGAAGGCGCCGTTCAGCAGGGCGGCGCCATTGGGCGTCCAGCGGCTCTGCTCGCCGAAGACGGCGTGGTTGCCGGCGGAGAGGCCCATCGCCTTGGCGGCGCGGATCAGCGAGGCGCTGCTTTCGGCATCGTGGCGGCCACGCAGCATATTGCCCAGCAGGTCGAGCAGCAGAAAGCGCGTGCGCTCCTGCACCGCCGCTGGCAGGGCGCCATATTGGATGGAGGCGGAGTATTCGGCAAAGATGCGGGTGACGGCGACCATGACGTTAACCTCGATGAATTTGACACAGCCTAACGCCAGCTTCGCTTTTGGCCAATCCATGGCACAAGCTTTGATTGCATCGCATGGGGCGGCATGGCAGGCAGTGGCCATGTTGATGCGCCGTTCTTTGGCCGCCCGAGTCGCGGCGCTTTCGGCCCTGCCGTCCGTGGGTTTTGCCCAGGCTTCAGGGAGTTTTGATGCCTTTGTGGCTGGCGTGCGGCGTGAGGCGCAGGCGGTAGGCATCGCCTTGGCCACGCTGAACCGCGCCTTTGCCGGTATCCGCCCCAATGAGCGGGTGCTGGAGTTGGATCGCCACCAGGCGGAATTCACCGTCTCCTGGGAGGCCTATCGCGATGGCCGGCTCAGCACCGCGCGGATCGATGCCGGCCGCCGCGCCTATGCCGAGAATCGTGGCTTGTTGGCCCAGGTGCAGGCCCGCACCCGGGTTTCTGCCCGGGTGGTGATGGGGATATGGGGGCTGGAGACGAATTACGGCGGCTTCTCCGGCAATTTCAGTGTGGTCGAGGCGCTGGCGACGCTGGCCTGGGAGGGCCGCCGCGCGGCCTTCTTCCGGGCCGAGTTGCTGGCCGCGCTGCGCATTCTCGATGCCGGCCATATCTCGCCCGAGCGCATGAAGGGCAGCCATGCCGGCGCGATGGGCCAACCGCAATTCATGCCCAGCAGCTTCGAGCGCTTTGCGATGGATTTCGACGGTGATGGCCGGCGCGACATTTGGGATAATCGGACCGATGCTTTGGGCAGCATCGGCAATTACCTAGCCCGCAATGGCTGGCGCGAGGGCGAGGGCTGGGGCTTTGAGGTGGTGCTGCCTGCCAATTTCGACCGGGCGCTGGCCGAGCCTTCCCGCCCGCGGCCTGCGGCGGAATGGCCGGGGCTGGACCAATGGGCACGGATGGGCGTGCGGCGGGCCGATGGCGGGCCATTGGGTGCGGGGCAGGGCGGCATCATTGTGCCGGCCAATCAGGAGCGCGGCTTCCAGGCCTTCATGGCCTTGCCGAATTTCCACGCCATCCGGCGCTACAACCCGTCGAATTTTTATGCGCTGACGGTGGGGATGCTGGGCGACCGTGTAACGCAATGAGGCGGTTTTTCTGTCTGTTGCTGGCGCTTTCGGGCTGTACCTTCGGCCCTCCCATCCAGCCGGAGCCGCGCTATGAGGTGGGCCAGCCCTACCAGTTGGGTGGCTTCTGGTCCTACCCGCGTGAGGAGTTTTCCCGGGTTGAGACCGGGTTGGGCGTGGTGGAGGAGGCGGCAGGCCCTCGCCGCACCGGCAATGGCGAGGTGTGGGAGGCTGCCGCCATGCTGGCCACCCATCGCAGCCTGCAATTGCCGGCCATCATCACTCTCACCAATCTGGAGAATGGCCGCTCGCTGAGCCTGCGGGTTAATGATCGGGGGCCGGAGCAGGCCGGGCGCATGGCCAGCGTCTCCCGCCGCGCCGGCGAATTGTTGGGTGTGGCGCCGGGGGCTGTTTTTCAGGCGCGGCTTGAGGTTCAGGGGGAGGCCTCGCGCGCCTTGGCCGAGGGGCTGGTGCACGGGGCAACTTCCAATACCCCGGCTCTGGCGATGACGGCCGCGCCGGTGGGGCGGGTGGAACGTGAGAGCCTCGCGCCGCCGGAAGGGGCCAGGGCAGGGGCGGCGCGTGCCGCCGCAGCCGGCCGCACCCGGCCGACCGAGATCACTGAGGCCAATGCCGCGGGCCTGCCGCCGCTGCGCCTGGCCGAGGAATTGCGCCAGGGCGCGGCCATGCCCGGGCGGCTCTTCCTCGATGCCGGGAACTACTTCACCTATGCCCTGGCGCAGCGCCAGGCCGGGCGGATTGGTGCCCGCGCCGAGCCGGTCGGGCCGCGCTCCCGCCAGCAGGAATTCCGGCTGCGGGCTGGGCCTTTTGCCACCGTGGCGGAGGCGGATGCAGCGCTGGGGCGCGCCCGCGCGGTGGGGTTCCCGGAATTGCGGATCGTGGTGGAATAGCGGCCGATAATCAGCTTGAGCGGCAACCGCCGCCGGCGTAAGCCGTAGCATGGTCAAGCATCCCGAATCCCGCCGCGCCCTTCTTGCCGCTCCGGCACTGCTGCTCGCGCCGGCCGCGCAGGCGCAACAACAGCGCCCCGCCGCTGGTGCAGGCCGCCCAGGCAATCGTCCGCAGCCGCGGCCGCCGGGTTCGCCCGCCTCCAGCCCGCTCGGCCCCATCGATACCGCGGCGCGCCAGGCCATCATCACCGATTTTGAGACCGGCGCCGTGCTGCTCGAAAAAGCCGCAGATGAGCGCATGCCGCCCTCTTCCATGTCCAAGCTGATGACCATGTATATGGTGTTCGACCAGCTGAAGCAGGGCCGACTGCGCCTTGATCAGACCTTCACCGTCAGTGAAACTGCCTGGCGCATGGGTGGCAGCCGGATGTTCCTTGAACTCGGCTCCCAGGTGCCAGTGGAGGCGCTGTGCCGGGGCGTGATTGTCCAATCTGGCAATGATGCCTGCATCGTGCTGGCCGAAGGCATTTCCGGCAGCGAGCGGCAATTCGCCGAGATGATGAACCAGAAGGCGCGCGAGATCGGCCTCACCAACTCGACCTTCCGCAACGCCACCGGCTGGCCTGACCCCGAGCACCGGATGACCTGCCGCGACCTGTCGCATCTCGTCGGGCGCATCATTCGCGACTTCCCGGAATATTATCGCTTCTATGGCGAACGCAGCTTCCGCTGGAACAATGTCAGCCAGGAAAACCGCAACCCGCTGCTGACCCGGATGAATGGCGCCGATGGCATGAAGACCGGCCATACCGAGGAGGCAGGTTATGGCCTCACCGGCACGGTCAAACAGGGCGAGCGGCGGCTGATCATCGTCACCAATGGCCTGCCCAGCATGGCGGCGCGGGCGGAGGAGAATGTTCGCCTGCTGGAATGGGGTTTTGGCAATTTCGAGAATGTCGTGCTGTTCCGCGCAGCCGATGAGATCGAGCAGGTGCCGGTGCATTTGGGCGCATCGCCCAGCGTGCCGCTGGTGGGCGGGCGCGATGTGGTGGCCACCCTGCCGCGCAGCTGGCGCCAATCCATGCGGGCCCGGCTGCGCTATGACGCGCCGCTCGAAGCGCCGGTCAGCCGTGGGCAGGAATTGGGCCGGCTGGAGATTTCCGGCAATGGTGTGCCGCCGATGGATTTGCCGCTCTATGCCGGTGCGGATGTCGAGCGCCTCGCCCTGCTGCCGCGCATTCCCGTGGTGTTGGGGCGGCTGCTCGGGCGGGGTTGAGGCGTGTTCATCACCCTCGAAGGTGGCGAGGGGGCGGGGAAATCCACCCAGGCGAGGCGGATTGCCGCGTATTTTGCCGCGGCCGGCCGACCGGTCTTCCTCACCCGGGAGCCCGGCGGCACGGCAGGGGCCGAGGCGCTGCGAGGGCTGCTGCTGTCGCGCGGCTGGGAGGGGGGGACCGAGATGCTGCTGCATTTTGCCGCCCGGCGTGAGCATGTGGCCCGTGCCATTCGTCCCGCATTGGCCGCGGGCGCCGTGGTGGTCTGTGACCGTTTTGCCGATAGCACCTTGGCCTATCAGGTGGCCGGGCAGGGCGGCGCGCGCGCGATGTGGCAGGGGCTGGTGGAGCTTACCCTCGATGGTGTCTGGCCAGACCGGACATTTCTTCTCGACCTGCCGCCCGAGGCCGGGCTGGCGCGCGCCGCCGCGCGCGGCGAGACCAACCGCTACGAGACCTTGGGCCTGGGCTTTCACACCCGCATCCGGGAGGCGTTTCTGCGTCAGGCGGCAGCCGAGCCCGCGCGTTTTCGGGTGATCGACGCCACCGCGCCGCTGGATGCGGTGACGGAGGCGATCTTCGCCGGATTGCCGCAGTGAGCAGCCTGGCCCCGCGCGAAAACCCGGCGCTGATCGGCCATGAGGCGGCCGAGGCGGCGCTGGCCGAGGCCGCGCGCGCCGGGCGGCTGCATCATGCCTGGCTTCTCACCGGCCCGCCGGGCATTGGCAAGGCGACGCTGGCCTTTCGCTTCGCCCGTTGGCTATTGGCCGGGATGCCGGAAGGCCAAGGCCAAGGCCAAGGGCAGGGGCATGGGGAGGGGCTTTTCGTGCCCGAAGCTCACCCGGTGTTTCGCCGCGTGGCGTCTGGCGGCCATGCCGATCTTCTGGCGCTCTCACCCAATACGGGTGAGAAGGGCAAGCGGCAGATGATCCGGGTGGATGAGGTGCGGGGTTTGCGCGGCTTTATGAGCCTGACCCCGGCCGAGGGTGGGTTTCGCGTGGTTGTGCTGGATGAGCCCGAGACCATGGATGCCGCGGGCCAAAACGCCATCCTGAAAACCCTCGAAGAGCCGCCGGCGCGGGCGGTGCTGTTGCTGGCCTGCTCGGCGCCCGGTCGGCTGCTGCCCACCATCCGCAGCCGCGTCCGCCGGTTGGAATTGCAGCCGCTGGCGGAACCGGTGATGGCCAGGTGGCTGGCGGCGGCCATGCCCGAGATAGCAGGCGCTGACCGGGCGATGCTGGCACGCCTCTCGGGCGGTGCGCCCGGCCGCGCCCTGGCCCTGGCCGAGGGCGAGGGCCTGGCCATGGCCCGCCTGGCCGAGGAGGCGCTGGCTGGCGTCGCGGGTAGCCGGGCACTGGCCCTGGCCGAGACCGTGGCCGGGCGCGATGTGGGGCCCATGGTCACCTTCTTTGCCTTGTTGCGGGCGGCACTGGCCTCGGGCGTGCGGGAGGCGGCGCTGGGCGGGGCTGCGGCCCCCTGGCTTGGCAGCCGCCCGATCGCGGAATGGGGCGAGATCTGGGGCAGGCTCGGCAGCCATGCGGCGGCGGCGGAGAAACTTAGCCTGGACCGCAAGCAGGCGGTGCTGGTGGCGCTGGGCTGGCTGCGGTGATCCCGGATGCACTGAACGCCGTCACAGGGTAGCGCCGGCGCGCGGCAAGCGGCATATCCCTCCCATGCCCCGCTATTTCACCACGCCCATCTATTACGTGAACGACAAACCGCATGTCGGCCATGCCTATACCACGCTCGCCGTGGATGTGCTGGCGCGCTGGCACCGCATGGCGGGGGAGGAGGTGTATTTCCTCACCGGCACCGATGAACATGGCCAGAAGGTGGAAAAAGCCGCAGCCGATGCCGGCATGGCGCCGCTGGCATTTTGCGACCAGGTTTCCCAGGCATTTCGCGACCTGACGGTGACCATGGGCGTCTCCAATGACGGCTTCATCCGCACCACCGAGGCCCGGCATTACGAGGCCTGCCAGGCGCTGTGGCGCAAGCTGGAGGTCAATGGCCATATTTATCTCGGCCATTACGAGGGCTGGTATGCAGTGCGCGACGAGGCCTTTTACGGCGAGGATGAATTGACCGAGCGCGACGGCGTGAAATATGCCCCGAGCGGCGCGCCGGTGGCCTGGGTGAAGGAACCTTCTTATTTCTTTCGTCTCTCAGCTTGGGGCGACAAACTATTGAATTTTTATGAAACCCACCCTGATTTCATTCTGCCGGCCAGCCGCCGCAATGAAGTGATCAGTTTCGTCAAATCCGGCCTGCAGGATCTGAGCGTGTCGCGCACCAGCTTTTCCTGGGGCGTGCCGGTGCCGGGCGATGCCGCGCATGTGATGTATGTCTGGCTGGACGCGCTCACAAACTACATCACAGCCCTTGGTTATCCTTCTGATATTCAAAAATTCTGGCCGGCCGATGTGCATATGGTTGGCAAGGATATCCTACGCTTCCACGCGATTTACTGGCCGGCCTTCCTGATGGCCGCCGACCTGGCACCGCCCAAGCGGGTCTTCGCCCATGGTTGGTGGACGATCGAGGGTCAAAAAATGAGTAAATCCCTAGGTAACGCCATCGATCCTGTGAAATTGGTTGAGGAATTCGGCCTCGATGCGGTGCGCTTCTTCCTGCTCCGGGAGGTGCCGTTTGGCCAGGATGGCGATTTCTCGCGTCGGGCGCTGATCCAGCGGCTGAATTCGGAATTGGCGGATAGCCTGGGCAATTTAGCCAATCGCACCCTCAGCCTCATCCAGCGCAATTGTGAGGCGAGGCTGCCCGAGCCCGGCGCCCCGGATGCGCTTTGGGCCGAACACATCGATGCGCTACCAAAGACGGTCGGCAATCATCTGGAATTGCAGCAATTTCATGCGGCGCTGGAGGCCATATTCGCCGCCATTCGCGCCGCCAATGTCCACATCACCGAACAGGCCCCCTGGGCGCTGAAGAAGACCGACCCGGCGCGCGGCGTGGCGGTGCTGCGGGGGCTGCATGACGCGCTGCGGGTGATTGCCACCGTCCTCATCCCCTTCATGCCCACCACCATGGCGGCGATGCTCGACCAACTCGGCGTGCCCGAAGACGCTAGAAACCTCGACGCACTGGCGACACCGCTGCCCGGTGGCCTGGCCCTGCCGCCACCCGCACCGCTGTTCCGCAAGCTGGACCTGCCGGCATGATCATCGACAGCCATTGCCATCTCGACCATTTCTCCGCCGAGGATCAGGGCGAAATTGTCGCTCGGGCCGAGCGCGCTGGCGTCTCCCGCATGGTCACCATCGGCACCCGGCTGCATCAAGCGCCGGTGCAGAAAGCGATTGCCGAGCGGTTTTCCCAGGTCTGGTGCACGGTGGGTGTCCATCCCCAGCAATCGGGCGAGAGTGAGATCCCCAGCGTGGCCGAGATCGTCGCCACCGCCGACCATCCGCGGGTGATCGGCATTGGCGAGAGCGGCTTGGATTATTTTTACGACAAATCCCCGCGTGATGTGCAGCAGGAGAGTTTCCGCCGCCATATCCGCGCCGCGCGCGAGGCCGGCCTGCCGCTGTGCATCCATGCCCGCGATGCCGATGAGGATGTCGCCCGAATACTGGCGGAAGAGCAAAGGGCAGGGGGTTCCTTCGGCTTTTTGCTGCATTGCTTTTCCTCGGGCCGCGGCCTGGCCGAGGCGGCACTCGCCATGGGCGGCTACCTCTCCTTCTCCGGGATCGTTACCTTCCCCAAGAGCGAGGAGAACCGCGCCATCGCCCGCGATGTGCCGCTGGATAGGCTGCTGGTGGAGACCGACAGCCCCTTCCTGGCGCCCGTGCCCCTGCGCGGCAAGCGCTGCGAGCCGGCCTATACGGTCCACACCGCCCGGGTTCTGGCCGAGGTGAAGGGCGTGGCCGAGGCGGAGATGGCGCGCATCACCACCGAGAATTTTCACCGGCTTTATGCCAAAGCGGCATGAATCTGCGGGTCCGCCTCCTCGGCACCGGCCCATCGCCCGGCGTGCCCAATATCGGCGGCGATGACGAGGCCGGCGATTGGGGCGCTTGTGACCCTGAGGAACCGCGCAATCGCCGCAGCCGCACGGCGGCGCTGATCGAAGCCGCTGATGGCACGCGATTGCTGATCGACCCTGGCCCCGATATCCGCGCCCAGCTTCTGGCCGCCCGGGTGGCGCGGCTGGATGCAGTGCTGATCACCCATGCCCATGCCGATCATGTGATGGGCCTTGATGAATTGCGCGCGGTCAATCGCGCCACCGGCCGGGCGCTCGCGGTGCATGCGATGCCCGAGACCCTGGCCGATCTGACCCAGCGCTTTGGTTATGCCTTCCTGGAGCCCACCCGGGGCTTCTATCGGCCGGCATTGCTGCCGCTGGCCGCCGAGCCTGGCACGCGGCTGCAGATTGGCCCGCTCAACCTGCAGTTGATTGAACAGGACCACGCTGTGATGCGCACCTTGGGCGTTCGGATCGGCCGCTTTGCCTATTGCACCGATGTTGTGCGCTTTCCCGATGCCAGCCTGGCGGCCTTGCAGGGGGTGGAGAGTTGGGTGGTGGGATGCTTCCAGCATGAACCACATCACGTGCATGCGCATCTGGCCCTGGTGATGGAATGGTCGGCGCGGATTGGCGCGCGGCGAACCGTCTTGACCCATATGAGCAACAAGCTGGATTTCGCCAGCCTGCAGGCCGCATTGCCGCCGGGCTTCGAGCCCGGATTTGATGGCATGGAACTCCGCCTGGGCTGAACGCCCAACCATATCCGCCTGCATCACCCATCAACAGCATTTCCATCCGGGCGCCATGCCATGGGGGCGGCGGCATGCCCGGAAGTTTTCCCCGACATATCCACCGCCCAATATTTTCCATAATATATCTTATGCGATAATAGGGCCTGTGGATAGCGCGGTTTTCCAGCCCCCTTGCCTTGGCCCCACCGTTCCAGCGCGCAGAAACCGGGCGTGCCATCCCAGCCCAGGCCATGCTATCGGCCGGCATGACCGAAACGCCGCTCGACCGTCTTCTCACCATCATGGCCGCGCTGCGCGCCCCCGGCACCGGCTGCCCTTGGGATCAGGTGCAGGATTTCGCCTCGATCGCGCCTTACACAATTGAAGAGGCCTATGAGGTCTCAGATGCCATCGCCGCCGGTCCAGAACCTGCGCAATTGAAGGACGAGTTGGGTGATCTGCTCTTCCAGGTCGTCTATCACGCCGAAATGGCGCAGGAGCGCGGCTGGTTCGGCTTCCAGGACGTGGCCGAGGCGATTTCCCAGAAGATGATCCGCCGCCACCCGCATGTCTTCGGCGATGCCGCAGCGCGCGATGCCGGCGCCCAAACCGCCGCTTGGGAGGCACAAAAGGCCCAGGAACGCGCCGCACGGGCAGAAACCGGCACGCTGTCCGGGGTGCCCAGCGCCCTGCCCGCCCTCACACGCGCCGAAAAACTCACCAAACGCGCCGCCCGTGTGGGCTTCGATTGGCCCGATGCCGCGAGCGTATTGGACAAGCTGGAAGAGGAAGCGGCCGAGTTGCGGGCGGAGTTTGCCACCGCCAAACCGGAGCGCCTGGCCGATGAGGTGGGTGATCTTCTCTTCGTTCTGGCCAATCTCGCCCGCAAACTCGGCCTGAACCCCGAGACCACGCTGCAGGCCGCCAACCGCAAATTCACCCGGCGCTTCGAATTCGTCGAGGCGGCGCTGGCCGCCCAGGGCCAGGC
>Ga0114972_10002214_pt1 | contig 14528 bp, 9 predicted proteins | sample M_140807_EF_Meta_FD_87354 | JGI IMG/M metagenome (GOLD analysis project Ga0114972, IMG submission 87354) | Freshwater microbial communities from Lake Montjoie, Canada to study carbon cycling - M_140807_EF_MetaG | ecosystem: Environmental > Aquatic > Freshwater > Lake | place: Lake Montjoie... | reverse complement strand
TGCTTCACTGGCCGCTGCTATCGACTGTCCGCTGTAGTCACTGCTGCTGTCATCACGGCCGCTGTAATCACGGCTGCTGTAATCACGGCTGCTGTAATCACGGCCGCGAGTTGGATCGTGTCCAGCTTACGGTGCGACAACCGGAAGCGGCAGGAACAAGTGGTGAAACAACCTTGGGCGATTACTGAATCACGAACGATATCTTCGCTCGGGCTCAGAATGCTATTGCACCCGGAGGACCTACGCCCCAGTGTCCGCTGCCTTCTCCTTGCGGATGAGTTCGGGTTCTGACGGCGAAGCTGCGGCTTCGGCCCCTTCGGCACCCGACTGCGCCGCAACTTGGACAATGACCATCGAACCAGGGGTTACCGCGCTCGCGCCTTCTGGCAATTTTAATTCGTTGACGTGGATCGATTGACCGAGTTGCAAGGCGCCGATTTCGCAAACGATGAACTCAGGAATCTTGACCGCTGGGCAGCGAATTGTAACTTCGTGCGTGACAAAACGGAGTTGGCCAGCCGACGACATCGCACCAGGAGCTTCGCCGTGCAAATGAATCGGTATGGAAACTTCAACGGTTTCAGTTTGCGAGACTCGGGCAAAGTCCACGTGGATGATGTAGTCACCCATGCTGCTCCACTGAACCGCGCGAAGCAGTGCTGTGTCGTTGATATCACCGCTCAAAGTGACCAGCTTGGTGCCGTGCTTGATCAAGTTGTTGACGGTGTCGAGGGACACTGTCAAACACACGTTCTCTTCGCCGTGTCCATACAGAATCGCGGGGATGGATCCACTCTCCCGAATCTTGATCATCGCCCGCGAACCCTTCACGTCGCGCTTCTTGACCGCAATCGTCTCAATCATGCCAGCTGCATTCCGATTTATCTAAAACTATGTGCCGAAAATAAGTTGTATTCGTTGTTCAAGCCGCATCGGGGGCGAACGGATTTTCTAAACTTTTCCCAAAAATGGGCCCCGGAGTATGACGATTTTGTCCCGGGATGCAAGTGCAAATGTACTTGCTAGTTTATGGGGTGGGTCTATCCTGTTGTCGGTGGAGGCTAAACCCACACCTCATTCCCGGACGACTTTACCCAGACTGACTGTACCCAGACTGACCCCCAAAGCCCCCAACGTCGGCTTGTTGATCCCGCTTGCCCCGCTTCCCTAGGCCGCTCGCTTCCCTAGGTGGCCCGATCGAGTGTCCCGTTTCGGTGGTTCGACCTATTTTCATAGCTTTTAGATTCCCATGGCAAAAAAGACGCAATTTGAGACCATCGAGCCGGTCGGTGCCCGGGTGCTGGTTCTTAAGGATGAGCCCAAACGGGAGACAAAAGGGGGGATTGCCCTTCCTGAAGTGGCGGAGATCCCCACCATCACAGGTAGGATCGTCACCATTAGCCGTCAAGTTGAGCACGATGAGGACATGCCATTGCGTCAATACGATAAGATCATCTTTCACCCGAAGAACGCGATTCCAGTTGACTTTGAACCCGACAATCAGCTTTACGTGGTCCCGGTCGAGGACGTCGTCGCCGTTTTCCGGAAAAAGGGACCTGACGGGGGTGAGGAATAGCCCCAGGGCGGCTTCGGCGGAGTAACTTTTGGAGTAACTTTTGGAGTCGCTTCTGACGAGTATTGTCCCATGCTGCACGCTGTTGAAAAAGCGACCGCGGCGCGTTCTGGAACCCCAGTGTGTGTTGGAATCCACGGAACAGGCGGCCTGTGATGAAATCGATCCCTACACTTCTGAGGTCTTCGGGATTCTTGGTGTTCCTGGCTACGGTGTCCCTGGCTACAGTGTCCCTGGCTACGGTGTTTCCATTGGGGTTGATTCCTAAAGCGTTGGGTCAGTCAGATCCTGAAAAGAACACCGATTCTCGACGTTTGATCGAAGTCCGTTTTCGTGCGTCGGAGCTTGAGCCGATCATCGGCGAATTGGTAGTGCAAAACGCCAAGTACGGGATGTTGCTCCTCAATGAAGATGGGGAGATGGTCACGATCCCTGCTGCGGCGAGAGGATCGTCGAAACCCTCGGATCCATCGACAGAACCATCGACGGAATCATCGACAGAACCTGACGCCTCCATCCAAGGCATCCAGTCGATTGTCGAGCTGGAAGGGCCGATGAAACCGACTCCACCCAAGGAGCTCGCCGAAAAGAGTTTGGCTTTGATGCCGCAAGGGGCGAAATCAATCGTCACCGAGCACTTTGTGGTCTGTTACGACACGACCGATGTGTACGCTCGATGGAATGCCAATCTCTACGAGCGGATGTACAAAGGCATGATGCGCTTTTGGAAAGAAAAGGGGATTGAGCTCGAGGCCCCTCGCTTCCCGATGGTCGCTCTCATTTTCAGCCGTCAAGAAGACTACATCGATTATTCGAAACGGGATTTTCGGGGGGGTGAAAACACCTTTGGTTACTACACCCAAACCACCAATCGCTTGGCGACGTTTGATTTGACCGGCATCGAAGGCATGTTGCCTCCGGGGGCCCAAGTCCAACGCGAGGAACTGATCACGGAGATTTTTTCGAGGCCTCAGGCGGAGCGTCAAGTCGCGACCATTCTGCATGAAGCGTGCCATCAAATCGCATTCAACACCGGATTGCAGCGAAGGCTTGGGGATTACCCGTTTTGGTTGAGCGAAGGGATCGCGACCTTTTTTGAATCCCCAGACTTCAATAGCTCCTCGGGATGGGGAGGCACCGGAAAAATCAATTACTTCAACCTTGGCAATCTCAGGCAGTATGCTCGTATTCGTCCCACAGATTCGATGATGAAGCTACTGGTCCAGGATGATTTATTGCGGCGAGGAGAGACATCGACGGCCGCGTATGCGGAGAGCTGGGGACTGACCTACTTCTTGATCAAACGCAAACCTAAAAACTTCGTAGAGTATCTCAAGTTGCTCCGTGAGCGGCTCCCTGGAAATCCAGCCGATGCTAAGCAACGACTCGATGATTTCCGGTCCTGCTTCGGTGAGGATTTGGACAAGCTCGACAAGGAGTTCGTGCGATTTGTGGGGACGCTACGGTAGCGTGCCCAGAACGTATTTTTTGACCTTGCTTGAAGTTCCCAAGTTGTCCCAATCGCTTCGAGCGATGTTGGTTTTTTGGAGAGATAATTTCAGATGCCTTCTGTGCTCGCGGTTTTTGCCCACCCTGACGATATTGAATTTGTTGCTGCAGGAACATTGATCCGTCTGCGCGATCTCGGTTGGGGCGTGCATTACATGAACGTCGCCAACGGATGCTGCGGGTCGATGACGACGGGACGCACGGAAACAGCGATGATTCGGGAGCAGGAAAGTCGCAACTCGGCGGCTCTCTTGGGAGCGGAGTACTATCCGCCCATCTGCAACGATCTCGAGATCGAGTATTCGCAGCAAAATCTTGCAAAGATCGTCTCTGTGGTTCGGCGAGCGAAGCCGAACATTGTGTTGACCCATGCCCATTGGGATTACATGGAAGACCATATGCAGACATGCCGATTGACGTTGACCGCAGCATTTGCTCGCGGAGTCCCCAACTATGCATCGGACCCCATTGAAAGCGCGTGGGATGGCGATGTGGTTGTGTACCATGCCCAACCGCACGGGAATCGAACACCGCTGGGTGATTACGTAAGTCCGAGTTTGGTCGTGGCGATCGACGAGGTGATGGATCGAAAATTGCAAATGCTGCAGCAACATCGATCGCAACAGGATTGGCTAAAGAGCACCCAAGGGCTCAACTCATACTGCCAAACCATGATGGATCTTTGCGGTGAAGTGGCCAGTCGTGCCACTGCGGAATCTGAAGCGTCGGTCGCAAAACCGATGAAGTTCGCCGAGGGATGGAGAAAGCACCTGCATCTAGGCTACTCGGGAACAGACCGCGATCCGCTTCGAGAGATCTTTATGGAAGCACCAGGGTGATAAGCCACACTGTTTTGGTACGTTGTTGAGGTTTCTGCGTTGTATCGTCAGCTCAATTTTTCTTCGCTTTTTCTAGCAATATCTCACGCGTGACGTCTTGGATTTTTTGCTGGCGCGTGGAAAGCTCTTGCACTTGCTCACGCAGTTGAGGATCACCGACTTCACCCACCAAATCATTGGAGCTATTGCTCTCGCTGGCCAGCCGATCGGTTCGGCGATTGACCCTGAGTTGAAGCGTCTTGATCAATCGGAGTTCGGCGAGTTTATCGACAAGAGGTTGGTCCTCCGGATTGCCGCCACCTTGTTGGCCACCCCCCTGCTGCTCCTGCTTTTGCTCTTCTCGTTTCTTTTGAACCTGCTTGAGAGACTCGAGCATTTCCTCGAGCGCTCCTAGCACTTCATCCTGGATCCCTTGGGTGCCGGAGGAAACATCGGCTGCAACCAACCGCTTGGCGACCATTTGCGCATCGCGATTGACTTGCTCGAGCGCCTCCGGAAAGGCTTGGCTAGACCCTTCGTCTTGGAGCAAGAGCAACGCTCGCTGACCTTCCATAACGACCTTCATCTGCTCGATCGAAAGTTTGTTGGCTTGGATTTCCAACTGCCGATCCTTGTCCTCACCCGTAAGGTTCGCCGGTTTCTCGGTTTGGTCTCGGATCGTTTTCTCGAGATCGTACATTCGTTTGAGACGGGTCTCCAAATCGACCAATGCCCGTTCGATCTCCTCTTCACGCAATTGCGTCAAGATGCGTTCGAGTTCAGCGATTGCCTTTTGAAGTTCCTCTTCGGCTTTTTGCTGTTCCTCAATGGCATCCTTTCGCTTGTCTTCACGCAATTTCTTCTCCGCCTGCTGCATCCGTTTGCGAGCTCGTTGAACCCGTTTGCGAGCTTGTTCTTCGCGCGATGGAGGTTTGCCGGCGGAGGGCTTGGATTCATCCGAACCCTCGCCGGATTCTTCCGAACCGTCGTCCGATGCATTGTCGGAGGGCTCCGATGGTTTGGAGTCAGCTGGCTTCGAGTCAGTGGGCTTCGATTCGCCATCCTTCGACTTAGCATCTTTCGATTGGGAATCTTTTGAGTCCGAAGGTTTGGAGTCCGAAGGTTTGGAGTCCTTGTTCTTAGGGTCCAAACCCTCATCTTTGGCATCTTTGGAATCGCCCGATTCCGGCTGCTTGGCATCCATGTCCTTGGGGTCAGCCCCTTTACCTTGGGAGTCTTTGCCCTGGGAGTCTTTAGAATCATTCCCTTGGGACTCGCTACCCTTAGCGTCGGAGTCCTTAGACTCCTTTTCTTGCGAATCTGTTTTTTGGGGCGAATCGGGTTTTTGGGATTCAGAATCTTTGGCGTTGGGATCCTTGGTATTCGGTTTCTTAGAATCCCCGTCCTTGGAATCACCTGATTTCGAAGGTTTGTCGGTCGACTTGTTTTCGTCGGAACTACTTTCTTGGGAGGAGTTGCCTTTCGAATCCTCGGACTGGAGATCTTTTTCGGAATTACCGAGTTGCTGTTCCAAATCTCGCTGGTCGTTCGCAGCCGCTTCTCGGTCTTGTCCAGACTCCGTGCGACCTCGTGTTGCGCGTTGGATATTTTCGATTCTGCGAATATCTTTCAAGACATCTTCGAGGCGTTTGCGTTCGTCCTTGAGGCGGGACGAACGGTTCTCGCTTTGCAGGAGTTCGAGAAGCTTTTTCAAATTCTCCCTGCTGGCTTCTTGCTCGGGGATAGCGCGAGAAAATTGGCCTTTGGCGAGAAAGTCTCCTGCTTGTAGCAATCGTTGCTGCGTTGCGAGTTGCTTGCTCATTTGAGCCGCTTGCATCAACAGACTGGCTCGAGTGGGGTTCGTGGTCGCTTCGAGTTCGCTCATGCGGATGAACAGTTCCTCGAGCTTGGCATATTGGGTCGCCAACTGCTTCTGCTGCTGCTCGAGTTCTTTGCCCGCGTCGGCCGGAGCGGCTTCTGCCGGCTTGCCATCTGCGGGTTTGCCGTCAGCGGGTGGTGCGTCTTGGGCGAGGGCCATCGGGCTTCCAAGGACGTGTGCTGCGCCGAAGATCACTGGAAACGCGAACACCGCAAACACGAACGCCCGAAAAACGAACGCTGTCGGGATCGCTAGGATTGGCATCCGAGCGGGTCGCTTGTGACGTAAACGCGGAGTTGGACGAGGCACGTCGCGCATCGAATCGCTAGGTGAGCGATCGCGCTTGTGGGTGATGCGCGGACGGTTATGGCGATCAGCGGTCATGGGATGCTCCTGGGAGCGAGTTCGTCGGTTCTATTTCAGCAGGTCCAATACGCGTTTCTTCTGCTCCTGCTTGGTCTTCTCGAGGACCTTGTCTTGGTTGTTGAGCAGGTCTCGAACCTGATCGATGACTTCATTGAAATCTTGGATGTCGATCATGTCATTCAGGATAGTGGTCAGCGCGGCGATAATTTCATTGTTCTTCAGGATCGTCTGCTCGAGCTTCTTCGATGTCTCCGAGGGTGTTTCTTTGGCGACGCTCGACTCGAGCGCATTGATTTCGGCAGCGAAGGGAGTCCACTGGGATTGCATCAAGTTTGCTAAGGGGAGTTTGATCTTTTGTTCCAATCGTTCGCGTCGATCTTTGCTGTCGACTCGATTATTGATCAGTTCGGCGACGATCTGAGCGATCTCGATACCGACCCCTTTGAGTTCCCCTTCGGATTTGCTGGCCTGAGCGGCAGCTTGTTGGGCCCGAAGAACCAACAAACGGGCACGGCGTTGCTCGGAGGATTGCTCCCCGGCAGACGATTCTTCGGGTTGGATTGACGGTTCGCTCTTTTCCTCTCCGGCACTGGGGGCATTTTCGGCGGAGGCTGTTCCTTTAGGATCCGCCGTCAGGTTCTTGTTGGTCATGACCAACAGGTCTCGGAGTTGGCCGAGTTCCGCGAGGATTTGTTCAAGCCTAGCTCGCATCGCCAGTTCGCGCCGTTCCAAAATGATCAGAAGTTGATCGGGGGTAACGACACTCAATTGGATCGGTGTCGAGCGTCCGACGTGCGGCGTGGTATTCACATCGAGGAAATCGGAGGCTGCGACCATCATCGCGAGAACCGAGCCGGCCTTAGGAGTATCGAGTCCGGCTTCTCGCTGTGCTTTCAAATCGATATCGCGATCCGCGGTTCCTTGGGAAGACAACGCGAGTGGGGACTTCACCAACGGTTGTTCGTCGACGACGGTTTCGATCCAAACTTGATCCACATCGTAGTCATCCTTGATTTTGCTACGGATCGGGAGAACTGCATTCTCCGTGATCGCCGTCCCGATTCCTTCCAAGACCAAATCGACTGAGGGGACTGTGTCGTTGATCGAAGCGACTACGAACTGTTGGATTCGCGTCGCGCAGAGTCCTTCATGATCCCAAACGCGGATCTCCGCCAAGATATTCGCATCGAGTGCTCCGAGAGGGATCGAAAACTCGTTCGACGGAGGTTCTACAGGGATGGTTAACTCTTTGGTCCCTTCCGCACCTGGTTCCCCGGTCTTAAGAATCAGGCACTCGCATCGCTGTGCGGGTTTATTGGTACGGACAAAGAAACTCAGCTTGGAGCCTTGGGGTAATCGCATTCCGTTCCGATAGGGGATGCGTTCATTTCCCCATGAGGTTTTTGTGGATCGCTGCAGGTAGCTCGGGTATTCGACGTCGATCTCTGTGGACAGCGCGATTGGAGCGTCGACGGCTTCGAGACGCAAATTCGAGATTCGGGCGTCACCGCCGGCCAAGGTCATCCAGAGCGAGTCGCTGATGTTTTGGAGAGGTGGGCCATCGAGTACGAAGTCCCGTGGATCGGAATCGGAATCGCTGAGCATGCTGGCTCGGCCTCGGTTGCCGTCGACGTCTTTGTACTGCAACGTGCAAACATCGTAGGGTGGAGGCAGCAGTTGCTTTGCCCAAGCCTTCATCCTCGCCGAGACTCCTTTGGGCACACGGATCGTGTTATCTCGGAATGGGATCAGGTATCGATCTCGCTTCGGATTTCCGGTGAAGGGAGGGACTTCCAGTTCGAGTCCCGTCACGCCCAATTGCGTTGTTCGAGGCCATGGTGCATCGGATAGCGCGAAAAGCCTTTTGCCCCATTGCGACGTCCAGCCGGGAGCCAGGAGCAGTACAACGCTGCCGAGGGCGGCGGCAACGGCGAATAGGCTCAATTCCCATTGCAGCGTTCGGAATCGGATCAACGACTTGATGTCGATATTCCGAATCCGCTGGATCGCTTGCTCGCTGGCGATTTCCAGAAGCCCCCCTCGCGATGGATGATCGGTCTCGTGCAAAATATCTGTGTCGGTAACTTTACCGCGACGGTCCGGCGCATGTCTGGACCCGGCCTGTTTTACCTTCGGCGAGCTCGCAGCGGCTTGGACCGTGGTGATCAGAGTGCTCTGGAACTCGGGGTGTTGCCGTTCGATGGCGAGCGCCAGCGAGGAGTCACTCCAACGGACCAACCATCGGTTCCAAAAGAAGTGGTAGAAAATCGCCAGGGTTCCCGCGCCCATGATCGCTAGCATGAGGATGCGGACGAACCTGGGCGATTCGTCTGCGCCAAACCGAGCGGGAAGGTAGTCGAGGAGTCCGAAAAACAAAAAGGATAGCAACAACCAAGTTGCGAGTACGACGATTCCTTGGCAAGCGATCAAGCGGCTGATCATGCCGCGGAGTTCGGACAGCTTCGACTGGATCGGTTCTGGGATTGGATACTGGGACGATTGCTTCATAGAGCTAAGTTTTAGCATATCCTCGGTTCATTCGCACCGCGAACCGAGGCCTACACTCCGATTTCGAATCGCAGAGCCGGAGGATTTTCGCAGTCCGAACTTGGATAGGTGCATTCCACCAGGATCCTTGGGCTACGGTTTCGACAGGTCAACTATGGGGGATCCGCCGAAGGATAGCTTGTAGCAGAACGTGTTAGAATGATCAGCATTCGCTCGAGGAATCTCATTTTAGGATGCATAAGGATTCGATGGATCCATCGAAAAACGAATCGCAAAACCCGTATGCCGTAACGGTCTCGGACGCTACGGGGCGTCTCGGGATGGATGCCTCGTTGCCGCCGGTCGTCGTACCGTTCCAAGGAACGATCGATGAGGCGAGCCTTCGGAAGATCTTCCGAGATCCCGTCCGAATGGGATGCATTATCACGGTGATGATCGGATGCGCAATCGTTTGGGCTTGGGTATTCGGCGTTGTCATCAGTGGTTGGGCCGCTCTCTTGTTCGGCTTGGTCGCAGTCTTTGTGATCTACTCGTTCACGATTACTTCGCTGGTGAGTACCAAACTCAAACGATGCTTGGCCAAGCGGCCTTGGTTGCTCGGAGCGACACATGGTACGGTTTCTGGTTCGCGATGGACGGTTTGGCACAACGATGTTTGCATTCAGACCAATGACCAGATCTATTTCGACGAAGCCTACAAGGGGGTGATTCTCTATCCCCTTTCGTCGACACCGATTGCTCTCGTGCCGAGCACCTGCTTTTACGAGCACCAATGGTTCGAATTGCTCCAGGACTACCGTCGAAATCGCTTCATGCCGCTGGTGATCGAAGCACCACCTCCGGATGCATTCGAGTGTGCGTTGGCCCCGACTCGAGTGCTTTACTTGAGCGATCGTTACGCGGCATGGCGATGGCGTCTGAGTCAGAGTTCCTTTTGGATTGCGACGGTGATCGGATTGTTCGTCCATTTGTGGTCTCGTCCGTACGCGATTTTCGGAAACGGAGTGGTGGTCGTCGTCCCGATCGCAATTTGGGGGGTACTCGAAATCGGGCGATTCATTTGGTCGCGATGGAGTGTGAATCGGCAATTTCATTCTGAGGCTGGGATTGGCTATCGGCGGGCTGATTTTGCTGGCAATATGGAACGCGTTGGGAATCAAGGGGAATCGATTGCGTTGACACAGTGGTTTAATCAAGGCACGATCTTGTCGTGCGATCTTCATTTTTGGATGAAATTGCCAACGCGATTGATCGAAAGTGTTAGGATCGATGCGGCCGCCATCGAATTCCGTGTTGCGGGCATGAAATTGATTTTTCATCGCGAAGGATTCGCCAACGAGGAGACGTGGCAATCGGCTTGCCGAATGGCCAAGGAACTGGATCCAACGCGCCGCTGAGTTTTGGAATGGTACAGGTTGGAGTGATGGTCACGAGTGGCATCGGGAGAGAGATCGATGACGTTGAGTAGTAAGCCGAGCAATAAGCCGAGCGAAAACGCGCAGGATCGGGATCGACCTGTCGTGTGGGTGACTGGCAGCGGGGCTCGCCGTGTCGGGCGAACGGTTGCGATCCATTTCGCGGCGCATGGATACGACATCGCGTTGCACGCGAGGCAATCGATCGCTGAGGGGGCCGAAGGTGCTCAGGAGATCAAGGCCCGCGGTGGAGACAGCTTGCTAACGGTCGGTGACGTGAGCGACATGGAGGCGATGAAACGCGCGGTCGATGGGATCCAAACCAAGTTCGGACGTTTGGATGCTTTGGTCCATTGCGCAGCGATTTGGGATTGGAAACCGCTGGAGGCAACCACGGTGGACGATGTGCGCCGCCAATTCGAGGTCAACACGCTCGGTGCCTATGTAGTCTCGCACTGCGCGGGTCTTCAAATGGTCGAGCAGCCCAATGGAGGATCGATCACGTTGATCGGGGATTGGGCGGTCTCGCGTCCGTACTGTGACTTCAGCGCGTACTTTGTGGGCAAGGGGGCTATCGAAACGTTGGTGCGGACCATGGCGGTCGAATTGGCGACGCGCAACCCATCGATCCGAGTGAACGGGCTTCTCCCGGGCCCGGTTATGCTCGATGATTCGATCAGCGTCGAGGCTGCCGAACGCATACGACAGTCGAGTTTGCTCAAGAAGCAGGGCACGCCTGAGCATGTGGCGACGGCGGCATATTTTTTGTCCACGCACGAGTTCATCACGGGTGTTTGCATTCCGGTGGATGGTGGCCGAACGATTTGGGCTAAAGATGATACCGATCGCATCGCCCACCCGACCTTCGTCGCATCACGTGCTGAGCTTGGGGGATGATTCGCATTCATTATGGAGAGTTTGTCGAACTCCGAAGCTGAGACTACAAGGCGATCCTTGGGCCGTTGGCGACGTCGTTGGATGTGGGCGGTGGCTTACTATCCCATGGTGGTTCTATTGGGGGTGACTCTCTTTTGCATTCGAGTGACCGATGCCTCTGAAATAGGGTATTGGTTCTTGCTCGGATTGTTCTCGATTTGCGCTGCGGTTGTATTCGGATTGAAATGGGCAGATGCTCGCGGCTGGGCACTGTCGGTTTCGCGACCCTCGCGAACCTGGATCGCATTGTTGCTACCGTTGCTTTGGATGTTCGGGATCGGCATGGCCTTCGCCATGGTGCATCATCGTTCCGTGGGAATCGTGGCAGGGCAGCTTGCGGAATGGAACCGGCTCAGCCAGGCCGCGGAGGATTCCGGGACGGAACGCACTACGCTTTGGCAACCGATCGTAGTCCGGGCGACGATTGAGGAATCGCTTCGCTACCGCAGAAGTTCGAGCAGCTATCGCCAAACGAGCATGGAGGCTACGAATGGAATGGATGACCTCGCCGGGAATACTGCTGAGCAATGGCAGACATTGACGCGGTTGACGGTTCATCAAGTTCGTCGAGATGGGATGTGGATTCCCGTGTCTTTGGTTGGGAGCTTTGTTCTCGATGAAAAGGTCCAAGGTTACTATCCCGGGGATACGATGGAGATCTATGGGTATTGGCGTCTGCCGCCTGAACCATCGAACCCGGGTCAGTTCGATGTGCGCAAACGGTACGCTGAGTTGGGTGTGACGGTACAGATGAAGGCGGAGTCGGCGGCTCAATGGGAATTGGTTTCGCGCGGTGACAGCATGCGGCTCGACCGATGGTTGGCTCAGCTGACCGAGTCGGCGCTTCGTTCGGTGGATCGGTATGTGATTTTCGGACAAGCTCCATTGACGGCGGCTTTGGTTTTGGGGCAACGCGAGCAGGCGGATTGGCAGCTTCAAGAAGAGCTGCTTTCTACGGGACCGCTCCATATGCTTTCCATTTCCGGAATGCACATCGAGATGGTGGCTATTTCATTGTTGGTGATGGGGGTTCTTCTCAGACTGCCACAAGGCCCCGTGCTCTTGGGAACGGTACTACTGTGCGTAGCATATGCGTTATTGTGCGGCGCCAATCCACCTGTGGCCAGGGCGACCATCATGTTGTCTGCTGCGTGTTTAGCCAAGTGGATGGGGTGGCCGTTCAGCAGCCTCAATACCCTGGCGTTGGCGGGATTGATCATCCTGACTCAGCGCACGGCGATCGCGTTCGAGGTGGGAACCCAGTTGTCGTTCCTGACGGTTGCCGTTCTGATCCTGACCTTTCCAATCATGAGGACCAGCGTTTCGCCGCTGGAGCGGTTGCTCGAATCGAAGTGGACGGTGGGTCAGCGAGTTTGGGCGCACATCAAGCAATTTGCGTGGGAATCGTTGCGCAGCAGTTTTTGGGTTTGTTTCCTTTCGGCGCCGTTGGTCTGGAGTTCGTTCCACATCCTCAGTCCGATCGCGGTCGTGTTGAATCTGTTGCTTTGGCTGCCGATGCTCATCGCGCTTCTCTCTGGCTTGGGATTGATACTGCTGGGCTGGTTCCCGCCAGCGGGTTGGCTCATGGGGATATTGTGTGGAGCATCGTTGTGGATCGTAGAGCAATTGGTTGGGATTGCGGATGCGATACCGCTGGGGCATTTCTGGGCAGCACCTCCACCGACATGGTGGCTGATCGGTTTCTACGCGATCGCGTTGGTACTTGCGCTGTGGCGAGGTACGAAGCGTGCTTCGGCGCGACGGTTGATGCTGTGGTCGTTAGGGCTCTGGTTTGCGATGGGTGTCATGTTGGAGCCATGCGTGCGATGGCGGCAGCGTAGTTTAGCTCGGTCTCAGGACTGTTCGTTTGCAGTGACATGGGTCGATGTCGGTCATGGCACATGTGCGTTGATCGAGATGCCGGATGGCCAAGTATGGGTCTATGACGCAGGTCGTTTGGGGGATCATGAACGGAGTTACCAGCCGATCGTGAACGCGTTATGGACGCTGGGGCATTCTCGCATCGACAAATTGGTGCTGTCGCATGCCGACTCCGATCATTACAACGCGATGCCTGGAACGATGAAGCGATTTTTTCCTCGGGTACTCATCACTACGGATGCCGTGGTTGGGCACGCGAGTGAGTCCCTTCAGGGGGTATTGCGGGAGGCGGGTGGATTAGGGGTTGCTATTGAGCGTTCGCACGCAGGCGTTGTCTACGCCGGAGATGGGCCTTGGCAAGCGACGGTGGTGCATCCATCGCGAGAGATGGCTGCGACCGGCAGATCGTCGGACAATTCCAAGAGTCTATGTCTACTATTCCGATTCGCTGGAAGAAGCATTTTATTGCCGGGGGATTTGGAGCCACCCGGCACCCATCGATTGGTAGAGAGTGGAGCGATTGATGTCGATGTGATGATGGCTCCGCATCACGGATCGTTGTCGGCCAAATCCGACCTACTGATGGATTGGTGCGATCCGGAGTTTGTCATTATCAGCGGTTCGGCCAAGGCGGCATCGCCACGCGTGATCGAGGCTTACGAAGGAAATGACAGGCGTGTATGGGTGACCGCTCGAGATCATGCGCTTCGGGTCACCATCGACGCCAGGGGATCGATGCGATGGTACCACTGGACGGGCAACCGATGGGGTGAATTGCCTCGCTAAGCCCGTTGGCCTGGGATCCGTTTGCTTTGGGATCAGTTTGCTTTGGGGTCTACCGAGTCCGAGAGATGCTGCTGGAGGTAGTTGGCCCGCTCGGTGTTGCGGGCGCTGACACTGAGTTTTTGTCCGCATAGCTTTTGGAGATGAGCGGGTTGGGTGTGGATAAAAAGTTTATTGACCGTTGGTATGCGGACGTTATCGATCAAGCCCAAGTTCACACCCATGCGCACCTTGCTGAGGTAGTGCATGGTTTCTTCGCTGCTGATTTTCTTCGCGGTCTTTAGAATCCCGAGTGCGCGGCTGATCCCATCGTTGAGGTCATCCCGTTTCTCGTTGATCAGGAACTCGCGCGCTTTTCTCTCGTAATCGATCAGTCGCGGGATGACTTCGCTGACCCGTTGCATCAATGTTTCTTCGCTCTTGCCCAGCGTCATTTGATTGCTGACTTGGTAGAGGTCCCCCATGAACTGGGAGCCTTCGCCAAAGAGACCTCGAACCGCGACGTTGATTTTGTTGAATGCGCGAAACACCTTGTCGATCTGTTTGGTGGCGACGAGGGCTGGCAAGTGGAGCATGACGCTAACGCGCAGTCCAGTGCCGACATTGGTCGGGCAGGCGGTCAAGTAACCTAGTTTTTTGGTGAATGCATAAGTGAGTTTGCTTTCGAGCAGATCGTCCAGTTCGTTCATCCGTTTCCACGCAGATGTCAAATCCAATCCGCTCTGCATGACCTGGAGACGCAGGTGGTCTTCTTCGTTGACCATGATGCTGAAGCGTTCCTGGGGGTCCAGGATGACCGCGCGGGCACCTTCGGTTTCGCTCAACTCGTGGCTGATGAGTTGTCGTTCCATCAGGAATTG
>Ga0114972_10002213_pt1 | contig 14545 bp, 4 predicted proteins | sample M_140807_EF_Meta_FD_87354 | JGI IMG/M metagenome (GOLD analysis project Ga0114972, IMG submission 87354) | Freshwater microbial communities from Lake Montjoie, Canada to study carbon cycling - M_140807_EF_MetaG | ecosystem: Environmental > Aquatic > Freshwater > Lake | place: Lake Montjoie... | reverse complement strand
TTTTCCCAAACGTTTTTTCGATAGGTCGAGGTTCGGGTTGGGTCGGTAACCAGCCAGTGCATCCCGTGCTACTCCATACTAGGCAGCACCCTAGAGGTAGAATGCATCGTGCGATCGTCGTTCGACCAGGGCCCGAGGCCAGCAGCATCGGGCGTGTAGTGGTTCGTGGCGTCGCGCTGCGCATCGCAGTCTCCATCCCCAAAAGCAATTAGCGAGATTTTGGAGTGTTCGATGAGGCTGGGAGGCCGGGGTTTGCGGTCCTTTGGCCTTGGGCGGCGCCTGCGCCTGCTGGAGGTAGACCTTGCGGCGTACCGGGTGGGACGCCCAGTCCTGGAGCAATAGGTCCTGGAGCGAATGGTCCTGTTCCGGGGGATGCCGGGCCTGCGGTGTTTTGGGCAGGCAGGTACGGAATCTCGTTGGTCGTCCACCCTCCTCCTGGATCGGTAGGAATAAACTCCTGACGCCAGATCGCTTCGCTTAGCTTCTGAAAGATCGTGGCGTTGGTTTGACGATTCGCAAACTGATAAACCATTCGTTTATCGCGAGGTTCGAGCACGACTCCGTTCTCGTTGCTTCCTTTGTCATTCCACTCCGGCATGAAGAGGACCATCAGTAATGGTAGGAACATTTCTCGATCGAGAACGATTTGAACGTGGTGGTAGTTCACCGCGTCGACAGGATACTTAGGATAGGCTTCGATCGCATATTTGTCCTGGACGGGTCTGCCATTCTCCGTACCGGCACTGATCATACGGATCCAATACCTCGATTTAATCTCTTCGGCTTTCACCCCGAACAAGAATGGAAGCGGTGAGTTCATGATCCCGAGTCCTTGCATTTCTGGAGGGAGCTCCAGTCGGGTTCGAACCTTCACCTTGCGATCGTAGTCCCAGACGTTTTTTCCGTCGCAGACAACCCATTCTCCAAAATTGTTCTCGTCCTTCTTGAGCTCGACCCGTCGGTCGGCGGTGAGTTGCCCAGTCATCTTTAAATAGGTGTCGGTTCTGAAAAGCCCGCGATCAGGTTTTTGAAATCGAATCACCCCCTGGCCCGCAGCGATCGGGACTTCCATGGAACCGATTTGCCGTGCTAATTCAGCGACGCCAGGCGCTTGCGAATCGTATTCCCAGCGGCTGAACTCGCAATTGAATCGCTGAATCTTTGATGTTTCTTGCTCCCAATAAGCGAGAACCTGATCCAACATTTTTTGTTCGTCGACCGTGAGGTTTGGGAAGGGCTGCTGCATGAGGACTTGGCCACCATTGTTGGGACCCTGCATCTGCCATTGTTGCCCATCGCGAACCGCTTGCTGAAGTTTTTCCTGCGCGGCGGCTTGTGCCTGCGGTGTGTTCAGTTGGGGATTGAGCTGCGGATTGAGTTGGGGATTGAGTTGCCCGTTTGGCTGAGGATTGCCGGCTTGGGTGTTGGGTTGTGTGGTACCAGCGCCGGAAGGAGCAGCTCCGGAAGAACTAGCGCCATAACCTGGAGCACGCGGTTGAACGCCAGGGCGTGTTCCATTCTGCTGCGAGAATGCATTCGAGGTCGGTGCCACGATCATTGCAAACGCTAGAAGGGAGGTTGATTTCCAAGAGGGAGTCGATCGAAGCATCGAAATCACTCGTCCGTGAGCGGGTTGTGAATCAGTTAGCCGCGCTGTTTCAGAGCTTCCGCATCCATACGGTCGCCGCGCATTGGTTCGGGGACGATAGCAGTTTCGAAGCGTTCCACCTAGATCGTTTTTTCCGGTTGTGCAGAGAATGCTGGGTACTTCGCGCTCCCTTTTTTCGACTCGAAGGATCTCCTTGCAGGGGAAAGTGCCTCCCTGACCTATGGTTTTCCTGCAGGATACCTCACGCGCAAAAAAACAAGAAATGCTAGCGTTCTTCCCGATGCCCCCAGGACCAAGACACAGCCGATGATTACAGCATCCGATTTGCCTTCCATCAACGCTCATGTTGCTTCAATAGAGTCATCCCAACGTGGTGCACGAGGAACTTCCCCTGCCGAGGCATTGGTTCGTGTCCTGCACTTGGTGAACGGAGAGCACTTCTCGGGTGCGGAGCGGGTCCAGCAACTGCTGGGTAGGAATTTGCCTCTCTTTGGCGTGGAGCCTTGGTTCGCGTGTTTGAAACCCGGGAAGTTCGAGGCCTGCTGTGGGTTGGATCCGTCGATGGTGTTCACCGAGGAGATGCGAGGGCGGGCAGACCTGGGTGTGGTTGCACGGATGAGCCATCGACTGCGAAAGAACCCACCATCGCTCTTGCATGCACATACGCCACGATCGGCCTTGGTTGCAGGGCTCTTGGCGAAACGATTAGGTGTTCCTTGGATCTACCATGTCCACTCTCCGGCGGCTCGGGACTCAACCCGAGCTTGGATCAACCGCGTGAACGATTGGGTCGAAGGATGGGCGCTGCGAAGCGCGAGCCACATCATCACCGTGTCGAAGTCGCTGCGAAGGGAAATGCTCAAACGAGGTTACTCGCGGCATCGGCTGACGAAAGTTGCGAACGGAGTTGCCACGCAAGAATCGATCTCAACGCTGGATCGCATGGAGAAGCGAGAGTGGCGACTCGGGATGGTGGCGCTGATTCGTCCTCGAAAGGGAATCGAGGTACTTCTCGAAGCGATGAAACAAATCCAACAAATCAATCCTCAAGTAACGCTGGATGTCATCGGTGGATTCGAGACCGAGGAGTACCAACGCGAAGTCCTTTCCATGACAGAGCGGCTGAGCCTCGGGTCTCATGTGCGCTGGCAAGGATTTAGTCAGGACGTACCGAGTCGGATACGAGAGTTGGATGCGCTAGTCCTGCCCAGTCTCTTCGGAGAGGGAATGCCCATGGTCGTTCTCGAAGCCATGGCCTTGGGAGTGCCCGTTGTTGCCACCAAGGTGGAAGGGACCCCGGAAGTGGTACGGCATGGCATCGAGGGATATCTGGCCGAGCCACGGGATGCCTCGAGCCTCGCAGACGCTATTTTGAAGATGGTCGATGACCGAATCGAATGGCACCGACTCAGCGCAAACGCATGGGAACGACAACGTGAGTTGTTCTCGGACCGTGCCATGGCGGAGAATGTTTCCAAGGTCTATCGGCGCACGTTGAAGGTGTTGTGATTGCTCGTGCGAGCGGCTACTGGATGAACCAAGCGGCTACTGGATGAACCAATTGTCGGGAATATCCCCGTACATGAGGTACCATGCGAGCGAAAGTTGGAACATGGTGACACCAATAGCGACGGGGTGACCGAGTCGTGCACGCTGTCGGATCAGGATGGCTAAGATCAGCATCACCGCAATCGTTCCGAGGGACTTGAAGGAAAGGAACAACGTTGTGTCTGGGATCACATCGTGCTGGATGGAGTCCAATTGCATCAACCATCGACCCACCGGGTTTTGCTCAAGCGACTTTAGGGTGCCGGCGTACTTCACGGTCAAATGCATGTCGTAAATCGAAACCGAGGCGATGACCAACCAGTAAATCACCAATAGTCCGTAGGACACGCAGAGCATCAAAGCGGATCGGTGAGTGGGGGTTGGGTATCGCCTGTCCCCTTTATCTTGAACATGTCGAACGAACCTAGGGAACGAATGCCACGACGGAATGCATTCCGGTTCGGACGCATGTGAACCGCTTGTGAAAGATGTCTGTCCTTGGATGATCCTGATGGAATGAGCCACGATCGATTCTCCTTTCTGCGCGAGCTTCCAACGAGTTTGGGGGCGTCTCGTCCTCTCCGCAGCAACGTGTTAGACCGAGCAGCCCTCGTGGGCACGATGGATGCACTTGGTGTGCCATTGCCGAGGTGGATCATGGCACCGACGAACAAGGTTGGATATTTGATCCCTAGAGGCCGTTTTAAGCGGAAAGGCACCTGCCGACCCAAATCCTGTGCGGTGCCGTTGCCAATTTCTTATGCAGGGGCGTTTGGAGAGGATTTGAGACCGATCGATGGTTCGGGAGGGGATTGCTGGCTAGGTTGCTATTTCAGGGAATAGCGAACTGGGAACGAGGGGTATCTCGCCGTTGACGCCGATGTCGAGTTTTGTGGCAGTGACGGAGAAGGCATGGCAAAGACGAACCGAAGTCTCGAATGAAAGCGATTGCGACGGCAACCTTTCGTTCCAGAAGAGCCAGTTTTAGGGGCCAATCACGCCTTAAAAAAATTCCTTGGAAAGCCTTCGCTAAGCCGTCCTGAGTTGCTCCAAAAACAAGCGTTCGGAGGGTGATAGCAAACGAAAGCCAACGATTCTCGGGAGGGTGAATACTTGTTTGAACAAGTATCTAGAGTTACAATCCGAAAGGATCCTTATGGCCATGAGGTCCTCCTTTTTGAAGACTCCTTTCCGTTGATGATTTGTTGAAATGAAAAATCTAGATCTTGCGATCCACTTCTTTATTCAGATCGCCGTGATCCTCGCAGCATGCAGACTGGTGGGAATCGTCGCTCGGAAATTGGGGCAGCCTCAGGTGGTTGCGGAGATGATCGCCGGCGTATGCTTGGGGCCGTCGCTGTTTGGCTTGCTCGCGCCGGATTGGCAAAAGCTGTTGTTTCCTTGGGATTCGACACAGTCGACCCGAGACACCTCCTGTTATTTGTTTCCTGCGTCCCAGTTGGGGCTGGCACTCTACATGTTCATCGTCGGGATGGAGTTCCGAATGGACATCGTCCGAAGTCACTTTCGGAGTTCGTTGATGGTATCCATTGCAGGTATGGTGACACCCTTTTTGCTAGGAGCAGGACTCGCGTACTACTTGTACCACAACAGTGCGATGTTTCCTGAACGGACAAGTCTTTTTGAAGCGATGCTTTTTCTAGGGGCATCGATGTGCATCACCGCGTTTCCGATGCTGGCTCGAATCATCCATTTCAAGGGTTTAACCGGGACCTTGATGGGGACGGTTGCGATTGGGGCTGGTGCGATCGACGATGCCGCCGCATGGTGCTTATTAGCCATCGTTCTGGCCAGTTTCGACGACAACTTTATGGGGGCCTTGAATAGCATTGGCGGTGGTGTGTTGTTTGTGGCTGTCGCCTACTTTGTCGTCGGCCCTCTTTTGCGACGCACACAAAGCCGACTGTTGACCAAACAAGGTGACTTATCGGAATCGGGACTTGTGATTGGATTGTTGGTCATGGCCTTGGGGGCTTGGTTCACGGATCTACTGCATTTGCACGCAGTCTTTGGAGCATTTGTGATGGGTACCGTGATACCGCGAGGTGTTGTGAATCGGCAATTGATCGAAAGGATTCAGCCTTTAGCGGTCGCACTGCTGCTGCCGTTATTTTTTACCTTCTCAGGCCTGAACACCCAAATCGGATTGCTGAACTCGGGATACCTGTGGCTGATTTGCTTGGCCGTGTTGCTGGTCGCTGTTCTTGGAAAAGGGGTTGCATGCTGGCTTGCAGCACGAGCATCCGGATTGTCTCAACGGGAATCGCTAGGAATCGGTTCGCTGATGAATGCCCGAGGTCTGATGGAATTGATCATCATCAACATCGGCCTTCAGCGAGGGATCATTTCCAAGGAACTCTTCGCGACGTTGGTCATCATGGCGGTGATCACGACCCTCATGGCATCTCCGATCTTCGACTGGTTGGTACCAAAGTCTGAAAGCGCATTGCCAGCAGACTAGGTCATTCGCATTGCACGCACCGTAGAGACGAAGCACCTGGTATTGGGCACTCCCAAGTCGCAAAAAAACAGGCCTCGCGGATGCGAGGCCTGTTGATGGGATGGTCACACTGCGTTTTGCCAGCGAGACTTAGCTTAGGAACCAGTCATCGTTGAGGAAGACGTCATCGAGCGAACTCTCCGACGACTTCTTGCGTTTGGTTTCGTTTCCGATTTGGGAAAGGAATGCACTGGATGCCGAAGCCTCGTCGGAATCGTCGGTAGCCATCAGTGGCCCGTAGGTAGTAATCTCTTCGTCGAAGATTTCTCCCAAAGCCGTCGACTGACGGATTGCTTCGTTGCGAGCTTCGGCGGCGAGAACCAACTCGGGAGCCGGTGCGGATTGGATACCGACCAGGCTCACGCTGTTACCTTCGCCTTCACCCGACCCGCTACCCCCTTGGGAATTGATGAAGTTGATCAGTTCCACCACATCGAGAGGCGATGCAAATCCATCACCGTTGACGTCGACATAATCCGGTGGTCCAGGCAACGTGCTCACCGGAATCGATGGCCCTTGGGAGTTGAGCAAGTTCACCAGAACCAGTACGTCGATCGGCGAGACAAACGTGTCGGCATTGACGTCGTACTTGTTGTTCGGGTTCTGGAACAGTGAAGCCACAACACGAACGGTTACGTCGGCGACGTTGCTCGACAGTCCCTCGTTATCCGAAACCACGTACTGGAATGTTGCTACTCCGGTAAAGTTGGTGAGCGGCGTGTAGAGGATAGTTCCTCCGGGCTGAACCACAGCGGTTCCGGAATCGGGCAAGGTAACAATGTTTACCGAGTTGCGATCGATGAAACCATCGGGATCGAAGTCATTGAGGGTGACGTTGATGCTGATCGGTTTGTTGCGTTCGGTAACCACCGCGTCATTAGCAGCGATTGGAGCTGTGTTCACCGTGATGCTGACAGTTGCTTCGTTCGACCATTTGCCGAGAGAATCCTTCACGCGGTAGGTGAACGAGTCGGAGCCTCGGAATCCTGGGTTTGGTACATAGCGAACACGTCCGGTGGAGGTCGCGGTGGCGACACCGTTGACAGCCAGACGACCGATCTCGATGGAGCCTTGGTCGAGCGGTGTGTCGAGGTCGGTATCGTTGGCCAATACGTTGAGCAACTGGCTCACGCCAAACGGTACTGTGAAGGAATCATTGACCGCCACAGGAGCATCGTTGAATCCATCGACGGTGACCGTGACCGTTGCATAGTTGCTCAATCGGCCAGCTGTGTCCTTCAATCGATACACAAAGGTGTCGTTGATGGTTTGACCATCGACGAGTGCACGAATGCGAGCTGCGCCGGTGGGGTCGTAAGTGAGTGCCCCGTTCGGTGCGAGGGTGACCGTGGCACCGAGATCGGACGTAGCCTGGAAGTTCGCTATGCTCAGCGAATCCCCTGGAAGGTCTGCATCGGTATCGTTGCTGATAACCCCTGGAGCCGGAACGTTCAGGATGAACCGTTCATCCCCACGGTACCTATCGTTATTAGCTACCGGAGCGTCGTTCTCAGCTGTGATCGTGATCGTGAACGATTTGAGCTTGGAGATGTTGACGTTCGGCGAGGTGCTAGGACCATTGTCGGTTGCGACCACCGTGATGATTGCCGATCCGGACGCATCAGGTGCTGGTGTGAAACGTAGTACGCCATTGGCATCGATGGTCGGTTGCGTGGAGAACAAGTTCTTCTTGTCCGCGGTTGCCGCAATCGTCACTGTTTGCGATGCTTCGTCGAGCGCGGTTGGTGGAACCGAGTTCATCCCTTCGGCGGGAACGATATCGGCCAGAACCAAGCCGGTGAACGAACCGGAGTCTTCGGCAACCACAATGGAGCGGCTGATGTTGAAGTCTGGTGGATCGTTGACTGCAGCCACATTCAAGTTGAAGGTTGCAGGAGCCGAGCTGTTGTTGTTCGGTACTGGGCTGCTTGGGCCACTGTCCACAGCGACGGCAACCAGTTTCACGATGCCATTGGCGTCTTTCGACAACGTAAAGCTAAGCTTGCCGGTCGAGTCGATCGTTGGCAGGACCGCAAACATTGCATCGTTGTCGGTCGTTACTTTGAAGCTGACCGTTTGAGAAGCGAGTTCATCCGTGGCTGCTGGAGGACCGGCAACAATGTTGGTTGCCCATGGGGCCGAGTAAGGCGCCGAATCCTCGAGGACGGATACATCACTTCCTGGAGTGAACGATGGAGGATCGTTGATCGGTCCAACATTGATCGTCACAGTACCAGTCGCGCTTTGCTCACCCGGTTTGTAGGTGGCATCGTCGGTGACCACGTAGCGTACGGTGTCTTGTCCTACAAAGTTTAGAGGTGGAATGTACTCAAAGCTGACCAACTTCGATCCGTTGAATATCGGAATCACGGTACCACCGGCGGCGGTAAGTTGCTCGATATTCGTGATACGAACTTTCTGCCCTTCAGCCACTTCGTCGGCAGGGCCTGGTAAATCACCTGCCAAAACATCGCTTGCCAGAATCGCCGTCTTCGTGTCTTCGAAGCCTGAGGTCAAGTAAGCATCTGGAATTGGAGGATCGTTGACTGGGTTGATGTTGACAACGAAGGTCTTGAGGACCGAGACGTTGGTGTTCGGCGGTGGACTAGCGAGACCGTTGTCTCGCAAGGTTACCACCACACGCGTGTCCAGTCCCGAGTTTCGGTTGATGTCTTTGGCCGTTTGATAAATCAAGGTTCCATCGACGAGCAAGCTCGGTTGTACTGCGAAGGCGGTTGGGTCTACCGCGACGACATCAAATGCGAGTTCTTGAGTCGATTCGTCAGCGGCTGTTGCCGGCCCAGGTCGGATCGAAGTTGCAAACCCGCTGATCGATACGACACCTTGGTCTTCATCCGAAGTGATCGATGCAGGGATGGTGAACTGAGGTGCATCGTTGACGGGGCGAATTTGAATCGTAAAGGTTTCATTCGCTCCGATGTTGTCGTTCGGGAAGGGACCAGGTCGTCCGTCATCTTCGAGCCGGACAATCAGTACTGCCGTCCCGTTTTGATCCGGTGCCGTGACGAACGACAAGTCACCCGTGGTGCTGTTGATGCTCGGCTGGACACTGAACAAGTTTGGATTCGACGAGAACGTAACTCGGAAGGTCAACTTCTGGTTGACTTCATCAAGGGCCGTGGATGGTCCAGGCTTGATGTTGGTTGCAAAGGCTGGGAAGACCGTAGGGGTCTTTCCGGTTACCTGCTCATTATCCTCGAACACCGACACCGCTTTAACGGGGACGTTGTAGAGCGGCTCATCGTTAATGTCTGCAGCGACAACTGTCAAAACCTTCTCGGTGGTGTTCGAGTTTGGTGGCGGGGTTCCCAAACCATCGTCGGTCGCGATCAGTCGGATGCGAAGGTCTTTAAACAGACTGTTCACGTCCGGTCCGAGTTGGAACGTCAAGTCGCCGGTTCCGGTGACCAATGGTTGTACGGAGAACGCGCTCGGATCCATCGCGACGGCAACAATCTTGGTCGTCTGGGTGACTTCATCGGTCGCCGTCAATGGTCCAGGTCCCAAATTCGTGATGAAGTTGGTCAGGGTTTGGAAGCCTGCATCTTCTCGCAAATTGTAGGTCGTCGAAGCCATATCAAAGATCGGTGCATCGTTGATCTCAGCAACGCGGATCGTGAAGGTCTGCGTTATCGAACGATTGATATTCGGCGATGTCGACGAACCGCTATCGACGGCGTTGACCGTTACGAAGATATCACCCGAGTTGAGTCGGTTGATATCCGGTGCCAGATCGTAAGTCAGCACTCCGGTCGGCGAAATCTTTGGCTGTCCCGCTGTGCCGTTGAACCGAGTAGGATCGACTGCCCTGACGTCGAAGGTGATCGTTTGACCAGCCGTCGGTGGATTGAGCCCTAGTTCATCTGTTGCAGTGGGAGGCCCTGCGACGATGTTGGTGACGAACCCATTTAATGGCGAGACTTCGAGATCTTCTTGGATTTGGATAAGCGGATTTGGGATCGTGAACAATGGAGCATCGTTCACTTCGGTAACCAACAACGTGATCGTTGTGGTTGCCGACGAGTTCACATCAGGAATTCCAGGCCGAGATCCGGGAGCGTTTCCGCTATCGACCGCAGTCACCTTGACCAAGATCGGCCCAGAGTTGAGCTGGTTTACGTCCTGGGCCAAGTCGTAGGTGAGAACACCTGTTGGCGAAATCTTTGGCTGACCAGCGACGCCGTTGAAACGGGTCGGATCCACCGCTTCCACAACGAAGGAGACGGTTTGACCAGTTACGCCAGAAACCAGACCCAATTCATCCACGGCGGTATTTGGCCCAGCTTGGATGTTGGTAATGAATCCGCTTTGAGGTGAAACTTCCAAATCCTCGAGAATCGAGATCACTGGGTTGGGGATGGTGAACTGAGGTGCATCATTAACATCTTGAACCAGCAACGTGAAAGTCTGCGTAATGGACTGGTTGTTGTCTGGTACTCCGGGCCGCGAACCTGCAGCAAAACCGCTATCGAACGCGGTGACTGTTACAAGAATCGGACCAGAGTTGAGTTGGTTCACATCGGGAGCCAAGTCGTAGGTCAACACACCTGCAGGAGAAATCTTAGGTAGCCCTGCAGTGCCATTAAACCTCGTTGGGTCCAAAGCTGTGACGGTAAAAGTAATCGTTTGATTGACTTCGTCGGTTGCGGACGCGGGTCCAGGAACGATGTTCGTCACAAAACCGTTGACTGGCGAGTTCTCCAGGTCTTCTTGGACATTGATCACTGGGCTCGGGATATTGAACTGTGGTGGATCGTTCACGTCTTGAACCAGCAACGTGAATATCTTGGTAATCGATCGATTCACATCGGGAATACCAACTCGATCACCGGCGGCAGGACCGCTGTCGACAGCTGTTACTTGGACCAGGATTGGTCCAGAGTTCAATTGGTTGACATCGGCAGCCAAGTCGTAGGTCAATACACCCGCAGGCGAGATCTTGGGTTGCCCTGCGATGCCGTTGAACTTCGATGGATCCAATGCAACCACTTCAAACGAGACCGTTTGACCAGCCGTTGGAGGATTGAGCCCGAGTTCATCCGTCGCCGTTGGGGGACCGGCTACGATATTGGTGAGGAAGCCATTGATCGGCGAGTTTTCGAGATCCTCGTTGATGGCGATGACAGGCTTTGGAATGTCGAACAATGGTGCATCGTTGACTTCCGTCGTCACAATGGTGAACAACTTTGGTGCGGATACGTTCACGTCAGGGCGAGGTGGTCGCGTACCGGCTGCCGGGCCATTGTCCCGGGCGATGACTTCGACCACGATATTCCCCGAGTTGAGGAAGTTGACGTCTGTGTTCAGGGTGTAGGTCAACGTTCCATCCGGAGCGATCTTCGGCTGACCGCTTGCGGTAAACCGGGTTGGATCCAAAGCGCGTACCAAGAAATCAACCGTTTGGCCTGGAACACCTGGAACGCTACCTAGTTCGTCGAGAGCAGTCGACTTGGCTGGGAAAATCAGATTGAGGAACCCAGGGGCTACCACCGATGCATCCTCGAGTGGCGTTTGTACCGGACGAGGGATGTTGAATACCGGTGCGTCGTTCACATCGTTGATATTGATGGTCAAAGTGCTGTAGATCAACGTCGGTGGTGTATCGTCCTGCCCAGGGCTCTTCGGTGCGTCGTCGCCACCGGCAACTCCGGAGTCTTGGATCAAGACTTTAACCAACACTGGGCCTGCGATGAGGTTGTTGTAGTCGGTCGGTGGAGTGTAGGTGATGACGTTGTTGACGAGGGTGAGTGTTTCACCTAGTCCACGGTCAACGACCAGTTGGGCATCGATGATCGTCAGTTTTTGGCCCGATTCATTGGTGTCATAAAGATCACCGTCCGTCCCAGCTGGCCGATCTGGTTGTGTTCTGTCATTCGCGGTGAATACAGAACCAGCCCAGGTTGTGACCGTATCTTCCAAAATGGTGACAACGTCGTCTTTTGCAACGGGTGCATCGTTGACTGGAGTCACATTGATGGTGACTGTGTTTGATACATTGGCAGTCATCCGAGGATCGGTCACCAAGTAAATAAACGTATCGGTACCAAAGAAGTCCTGTTTAGGCATGTACTCGAACGAACCATCTGCGTTGATCGTTAAGTAGCCATGCTGAGGACCGAGTACAGGTTGTACCCCGGGCTTGCTCAAGTCCGAGTCGAAGACGCGGATGGTTTGTCCATCTGGGTCGACATCATTGGTGAGGACGCCCGCTGCAGAGACGACGAGTTTGTTGTCTTCTGCGATGTTGTAGTTGTCGTTGGTGCCAACAGGTGGTTCGCCACTGATCACTTCGATCAGATGGTCTTCGACTTCGCCGCCGATGGCCAACCCATATGTGAAGGTGCCGCCAGTGGTGCTCAAACGGAACCGAGACGTGGTGAATCCAATGGCCGCGTTGGCAGGTGTCGAAACAAAGAATGTGTTCGTACCTGCAATCACAGGTTCGCTGTTGAGAATCTTTTCCCCTGCGTCTTCGAAGTCATTATCTTGGTTCCAGTCGATCCACGCATCGACAAAGCCTGCAGCCGATGCGGTGATGCTGATTGGCGTTGCGAGGGCTTTCGAGTTGAACCAACTGTTGAATTGAACGCCGTCCTCGTCGTCTGCAGCAATCCTTAACGTCGTGCCGGTGGCGGATACGGTCGGCAACCGGAGACGGTTGTCCGAGATTGCTGAATTGATGGCTGCGACCAAGGCATTTGCGAGGTCCGAGGCGGTTGCGGTGGCAAGATTGACACGAACGGCGACGTTGCCTGCAGCGAGGGAGGTTACCGGCGCCGATGGGTTGGTGTCGATGATTTGGAAGCCAACCGTGTTGCCAGAGCCGTCACTAATCGACATCGAGGAACCTGCTGTGAGTCCTGTCAGATCCGTATTGACGGATAGACCGAGGCTTCCATTAAGGGCTCGTTGAACGAATCCAGCCGAGGCAGAGACATCAAACAGGTGGCCCGCGGATCCACCAAGCGAGATCACATTCCCAGTGACCATTGCGTGGATACCGCTGATGCTGCCATCGAGGATGGAAGCCAGGATAGCCGATTGCAATCGAAGGGCCACATCATCTGCAGAAACTGCGCCGGTGAGGTCCACAGCGCGGGCCGCAGGATCACTGGTAGCACCGCCGTTGGTGAACTCGAACTTGACCGTCTTCGCGACCGTATCGGAAATCGTTACCGACTTGCCGATCATGGCGGCATCGAAGGCGCTGGTCGTCAATCGAGCAGGACCGTTCTGAGCAATGCTTAGATAATTTGCAAGTGTACCGAGCGACAGTCCGGAGTCGAAATCGTCCCCATCGGCCGCCGGAGAGACCAGGCCGTCGGTTTCACCATCAGCCAGGGCTCCGAGGACCAAGAGAGCTGCATCGTCAGGATAAATTCCATGGCGAACGCCGTTGTTGGCGAGCAATGTGTTGCTTCCAGCGCCGGTACCCGATCGCTCGATGGCATCCCCGTAGTCGACAGCGACTTCAGGCATGAGGATGGTGAACTGCGTCAGAGCGTTGGCTCGGTTAGCTTGCAACGGATTCGCTGCGAGGTCAACGATCGGCGACAGGCTCAGCGAGGTAACTCCGGAGACCGATGTTACCCCTTCGATGAAGACAATTCCGCCAGCGAGCGAGTACGCTTTGACGCCCGAACCGACTTGGTTGAGTGCCTTGGTTATGGCGGTTGCCATCGCAAATGCATCGAAGCTAGCGATTGGAACAAATCGTACCGGGGTGGCACCAGCGGAGACCCCTGGGGTGCCGCTCACGGTCAACGACGACCCGGCAACATTGATGATATCGCCTGCATTGCCGCCGACCGAAACTCGTCCGCCAGAGATTGCTTGAACAGGGAAACCGTTCTGTTTCACGAATGGATTCAATGCGGATGCAATCTTGGTCGCGAGCGTCGCAGCGGTGTCGGATGCGTTGAAGTTGATGGCTTGGCTACCGTAGGTGAACTTGCCATCCGAATCGAATTCGAACCGTACGGTGTTTCCACCTGCAGGAGTGTACGTAAAGAATTGTCCATCCGAGACGCCCGACGAAGGTAACGTAATGGTGTAACCGCTATCGAGTTCGAGAGACTTCGTGCCGCCACCTTGAAGGGTTACGGTGAACTTATCCCCATCCGAACGGGTTGCCGCATCACCAGGAGCGATGATGCGAAGGGTTGACTTGTTGATCAACGTCATTTCATAGACGCTGTCTTGACGCCAGAAACCTGCGAGTGGGGTCAAGCGAATGGTCCGGCTGTTGTAGCTGTACCCGAAGACGTAATCGACACCAGGAGATAGCATGCGACCGTTTTCGGTCAACACAAGATTGTCTTTATTGATCGACAAAGGATCGGGACCGGTTCCTTGGCGTTCATCGAGCAGGACTTCGAAGAAATCGAAGTTTCCAGTTCGCACATGAACGTAGGTGTTCGATGGATCGACGTCGATGCCGTTTGCATCGTTATCGAGGGGGCGCTGCAAAAATGCAGCTGGCCCGATTTGATCGACACGGTCTAGGGCACCGCGGTCGATAAACACGTTGGATCCCAATCCGGGAGGTGAGTTCACATTTGGATCGTCGCTACGGCGCAATCCGCTCGCGTCGAATTCCGGAGCCAAGATCGGACTGGTAGACAGTCCCAGTGGCGACTTGACTGTTTCCAGCGACGAGCGATTTTCCAAAGACGATAGAGACGAATCGATCGCTTGGGAAAGAGGGGCGAGGTAGAACCGCCCTAGCGCCGGATTCAGGAAGAGTGGATCCGAAGCGTTGAGCGGAATTCCGAACGATTCTGAAATATTTCCTGGGCTGACGTTCGTGCCATTTTGCTTGTAGAGGTTGCCACCCAGCACCACAT
>Ga0114972_10002211_pt1 | contig 14547 bp, 5 predicted proteins | sample M_140807_EF_Meta_FD_87354 | JGI IMG/M metagenome (GOLD analysis project Ga0114972, IMG submission 87354) | Freshwater microbial communities from Lake Montjoie, Canada to study carbon cycling - M_140807_EF_MetaG | ecosystem: Environmental > Aquatic > Freshwater > Lake | place: Lake Montjoie... | reverse complement strand
CGCGCCGGCGTTCGGTGCTATTTCGCCGCTGTTGGGTGCTGCTTCGTGGGCGTTGGGTGCTACTGGGCGGATCGCGGATTGGATCGAGGAGGATGGTGTCCTCAGCGTCGATCGTGCGGAAGGGTTGCCGCCGACATCAAGTTGCGGTCGAGCTGCTCCCGCCAGAGAATCGCTCAGGGGATTGACGGGCGGCTCGGGTGACGTGATCGGTTGGTTCGGATTGGTTGTTTGGACGAGAAGCGATTGGCTGCTTTGGGTTGGAAAGCGACGTGCGATGCCGGAACCAATGGGTGCGGACGCATCGTCAGCCCCTTTGTTGCTGGCGAGTTTCATGCTGGTCGGATTTGCCGCGGATCGGGGCAGTCGGGGCATACGTGTCAATTCGACGGTATTGCCCGCCGCATCGCGGCCAGTAACGCGCACCATCAATTGCAGGGCATGGGCCGGGATTGCCCATGTGCCGAACCCAACCCATTCCCCTGCTCCGACGCCTCGTTCGAGTTCGACAGGGATTTCCCGCCACGCTGGATCGGAATCGGTTTGGTATTCCATGCGAATCGAGGAAGTATCTAGCGATGGATCGATCAGCCGAAACTCCCCTTGCAGTCCACCGCGCTGATTCATGTCGACGAGGAGTTCCCCGGTAGGTTTGCTGGTGTCGACCACGATCAGGAGCGGTGCGCCGGGATTGTCGAATGCGACTCCGTTGCGATCGAGTGTTTTCAGGCGGAAGAGGTATTCACCATCACGAGCGGCATGGAAATTGAATTGCTTGGTCCTGACATCGCCACGCGTGTAGAGCGACCAGTTGCGGCCTTGATCCTCCGACAATTCCAACTGAATCTCAGCGGGGACTTCACCGGCCAAGTCGACTTGGAAGGGGATGATGAAATCTTGACGAGGCCAATAGATCGGTTGCGGGTTGTCCCGGTCGCCCACGGGAGCTTGGCCGAGCGCGAATCCGTGGCTCACGAGACCGCCACACACCAAAAGTCCCAACGAAGTATAAACATTCATAAATGAAGTCTTGTCCTGTGAGTCGAATTGCGACGCAATCCTCTCTCCCCGAAAACTTATCCCCGAAAACTATCCCCGAAAACGTAACTCGGTGGTGAATTCGGATGGTTCCGTCTGTTAGCGTTGGACTGTACCAGCGGCATCCGACGCAACTCGCTCGGCGGGTGTGCCCACCATTTGAGAGTATGCCTCACAGTTACGAGCGAACTCTTCGCAATTTGCTCTCGACGAAAAAAGGAAGACCCGACCTGTCCGCTGTTCGATAAATCCGAACTCGCAGTTACCGTCTACCCAATCACCCGTCTTGGCAAACTCGACCAAGTCGCACCCGCTTAACGCAGGAGCGTATCGGTCCGGGTTAGCTAGCAGCGCCGTTCTCGCTTGTTCCGTTTCGCAGTGGTAGATGCGACCTCGATGGCGAACTGCGAACTGCGGGTTGCCACGAACCCATGGGGATGTTGCACCAGGAGCATTGGGGTTGCGAATGGCGTTTTGAAGTGCGACCGGGCAATAGCCGTTCAAGCCTGGGGCGGAAGTAAGAAGTGCGATTTGGCCACTGGTCGGCTCGGTCCCCGGCGCAGCCGAATGCGGAGCATTGGATAGCCCACTCGTGACGGGTGGCACAGCAGCAGGTGCTATGGTCGTAGTTGCTGGTATCGAAGTCGTGGTTGCTGGTATCGAAGTGGTGGTTGCTGGTATCGAAGTGGTGGTTGCTGGTATCGAAGTGGTTGGCGCGACGGCCGTCGATGGTGGTACAGGTTGGCTCGCGTAAGGATTGGAAACGGCGCGATTGCCGAGTTGTTGCGTGGCTGTTGTTGGTTGTTGGCTAGGCGTTGTGGACTGAGACGTATTGATCGGGTCGCTGGCTCCGGTGAGGGAGACTTTGACGGTGGTGCTCGACCCTTTCGCATCCGATGTCCACTGGGCGGATTTCGCAACGACGGCGTTAGCAGCAGGGGCGGTCCCATCGCTTGGGATGCCCGAGCGTGCGGAGCGGCTCATGTCTGCCAATCGACGATCTTGGCGGCGTTCTCGAACTTCGGCGATACTCCGTTGTTCCAAGTTCCAATCGCGGTTTCTTAAAGCGACACGTTCCAGTGTTTTTTCGAAGACGGTAGGGTCTTGATTGCTCGTTCCGCGATAAATCTCGTCGCCGTTGGGAAACAGATAGACATCGGTTGGCCAGCGATTGACTTTGTAGCGATCGGCGGTGGTACGATCTTTCTCAGCGTTGATGCGGACGGGGATCACGTGGACATGCATGGCCTCGATCAGACCATGATCCTTGAATGCTTTCTTTTCAAGCATCCTGCACGGAGGGCAGTTGTCGCCATAGAAATGGATCAAGATCGGTTTGTTTGAGATTTTGGAGGCTTGGATTGCATCTTCGAGGCTCTCGGTCCATTGGATTTCTCGGCTGCTGCGCAGGGCAGTTCCGGGCCCGGCGGCTTGCAGAGAGTTCGACAACGCCGTCCATTCATGAACGATTCCCCAGAACAAAACGAGGGCGATCAAGACGAATCCCGGCAGATTTTTCATGATTGTTCGAACCATCGCCACACTCATTCCCAACGAACCATGGTCGATTGGAGCGCGGAATCCCCGCGACAACGCCTTCCAAACCAGACCGTATTCATCGCATCGGTTGCAGCGGTTGTCCGGGTGAATCCGATTAGGGAAAATCGGCGAAAAAAATGGGGGAATGCCCCTCGCCCCCCCAATCGAGCTTGACAGGACAAGCTTTGGCGGTACTATTGCTGGAGTTGGTGAGAGACGGCTTTCGTCTCAACGCGTGAGCCGCAAAGTTTTGCGGCGTGTGACGCACTCTACCACCATGTAGGCACCAACAGTCGATTTTGCCAGTTGATTTGGCAGTGGAGTTCTCTCCAGTTTCCTAGTGCGACCACGGTTTTCCTAGTATGACCACGGTCGTTGGTTCGTTTGCCTTTCGTTGTCGCGGATTCCGAAGTTGGTTTCGCGATCCTTGTGACGGGTACCTTTCCTGTCACTGGGTTTTCCCGTCACGGCAGACATGCATGCAATTCAGGAAACGATTGCTGCCATAATAGCCCTCTGCTCAGCGGAATGCTGCGAAGCGAGAAGGGTCCAGTCAATTTCGGGTGTTTCCAAACCCTTTCATTTTCATCTTAACAACCTTTTATTCGTCCCCACTCGCTGTGGTTGAATCGCGCAGTTGCTGATTCAGGCAGTTTCCAGGAGGGCGGATTCCTTTCACGACATTCTGCTGGATTTGCGTATTTATGCCTAAGAAGAAGCGATTTCGTTCTCGCATCCATGGTGACGATGGTGGCTCCCCGGGTGGGGGTAATCCTCGGCCTCGAGTCCGTCGGCCGCGTCGGCGCCATGGGCCTGGTTACCAACAAGCTTTTGGTCGCGATGGCGAAGCACCAGCGCAGGACGAAAATGCAGCTCCGGCCGAACCGGAGCTGGACGAAGAGGGGAACCCGATCCCCCGCACTGAGCAACAACCTCAGGAAGAACCCGGCGTGGAGTTCTTCGGGATGCTTGAGATGCACCCTAACGGCTACGGCTTTCTCCGTTCGCCGTCCAACAACTACTCTCGAGAGCGATCCGATCCGTTTGTGCCTGGGACCATGATCGAAAAGTTTCGATTGCGTCAAGGTCTTAAGATCCGGGCCGTGATGCAGCAAACTCGGCGATCGCAAGGCCCACGCGTTCGAGAGATCATCGACGTTGAGGGGATGAAGCCAGAGGATTACGCTTCGGTGAAGACCTTTGAAGTATTAACCCCGATCAACCCTGAAAAGTGGTTGCGACTCGAAGTGGGCCAGCAACCGATCACCAACCGCGTGATCGATTTGCTCGCACCGCTCGGTCGAGGCCAACGCGCCCTGATCGTCGCACCACCTAGGTCCGGAAAAACGATCATGTTGCAGAACATCTCTCGCGGTATTGCAGAGAACTATCCCGACGTCGAATTGATCGTTCTGTTGATCGACGAGCGGCCCGAAGAAGTCACCGATATGCGTCGCAGTGTGACGCGAGGTGAAGTCATCGCGAGCAGTCTCGATGAAGATGTCGATTCGCACGTTCGGCTCAGCCAGTTGGTAATCGATCGTTGCCGCCGTCTCGCAGAGATGGGGAAAGACGTCTTCTTGCTGATGGACTCGATCACTCGTTTGGCCCGCGCCTTCAACAAGTGGGTTGGCAATTCCGGACCAACCATGACCGGCGGTGTGAACATCAAGGCGATGGATATTCCGAAGAAACTCTTCGCGACCGCCCGGGCGTTCGCCGAAGGTGGTTCGCTGACCATTGTCGGCACGGCCCTCGTCGATACCGGATCGCGGATGGATGAACTGATCTTCCAGGAGTTCAAAGGTACTGGAAACATGGAATTGGTGCTCGATCGCAAGCTCGCCGATCGACGTGTTTGGCCGGCGATCGACATCACTCAGTCAGGTACTCGTCGCGAAGAATTGCTGCACGATCCGGAAACGTATCACGCAGTGACGATGATTCGACGAACCCTTAACTCGATGAACCCAGTTGATGCGATGGAGCAACTCACCAAACAGTTGAGCCGCTTCCAAAGCAACCAAGAGTTCCTAAAGCTGATCGCAAATGCGAAAATCTTGGACTAGCCAGCCATAGGCTAGCGCTATGCCCTCCGAATCCAATCAAAGATTTCCCAAACAAGCTCGAATCACGCACCAACGTGATTTCGAGCTTGTTTTTCGTTCCGGCACCGTGGCCGCGGACAACGTTCTCGTTGTTCATGCCATACGATCCGAATCAAACCGCTGTCGGCTCGGAATATCTATCTCGCGCCGTGTCGGGAACGCCGTTGTGCGGAACCGCTGGAAGCGTCTGATCCGGGAAGCGTTCCGGCGCCAGCAAGATGCGTTACCGGCAGGATTGGACATGATCATTCGTCCCAAGCGAGGCGCGGTCCCCGATCATGACGCTATTCGACGCTCTGTCGTCTATCTCAGTAAGAAACTCGACCGGCGGTTACCGAACAGTAACAGCGATTCGAAGGCCGATTAACCTCGATTGATTTGATTAACTATCACAAGAACATCGAGTGGGTCGAGCCAGCCGTCGCGGGTCGAGTCGACGAAGGGTAATCCCGCATCCAAAACAGGATCCAGCTGCCTTGAGCCTCTGCGATTGATCTCATTGATCACCACCAAGACATCGAGAGGATCCATGCCTCCCGAATTGTCCACATCGTAGGGGTTCACTGGATTGGTCCATGGTGCAGGGTCGGAATCACGGATCGTGAACACCAGCGTATCGGCTATCATTCCGGCACCCGAAGCGCGCAGCGTGACCGTACGCAATGCTTGTGGCAAGGTGTCGTTGATGACACTGACTGGAAACTCGACACGCGTCGAACCCGCTGGGATCTTTAACGATGTTGGAAAAATCAAAGCACCATTGGTTGACACGGATAAATCGATCGTTGCGCCACCTGCAGGGGCTGGGGAGCGTATTGAAACCGATGCAGTGGTCGATTGGAGTTCGGGGATATCTTCTTGGAGTTCCGTCCGGGCGGCGACGAGCTCAATGGGTTGGTAGTCGGTAACCAGAATCGTGGTGTCGATCGATTGATAAAGGGCCGCAATCGCCGCGAAACGTACTGTTTGGTCCCCATCCCACAACGCATCATCCACTGCGAAGACTCCCGCTGTCGTACTCGCAGCGCTGGCCGGGATGGTAACGTTCGGTGGTATGGTGGCTTCGGTGGTGTCGCTGCTGGTCAATGCTACGGTGAGGGAAGTTGCATTGTCGGTGTTGGATCGCGTTACCGTGAGGACCGCCGCTCCTGCCCCTGCTGCTTCAGAAATAGAGGTGCGATCGAGGGACAAACGGATGGTTTCAAAGTCGGTGACGTTGACTTCGACCGAATTGCTTTTGAGAGTTCCCACAGAGGCGGAAAGGAGTGCGCGGATCGTCCCGTCGAGGAGCGTATCATCCACCGCGGTTACGTCGACGCTCGCCGTAGAACTTCCCGCAGCAATCGTAACCTTGGCTGGGACCGTAACCTCCGTCGTGTCGCTGCTGTTCAATAAGACATCGAGCGCTACAGTGTTGTTGAAACCGATGCGCTCAACCGACAGTTTAGCGACGCCTGCACCTCCGTTTTCAGGGAATGAATTCTTGGAAACAGATACTAAAAGTTGCTGCGGTACAGCCACGACGACTTGGAAGGACTGATTCGCAAACCCGCCATCGTCGTCGGTGATTCGAAGGGACACCGTGTAGGTGCCTGGTGCAGCATAGGTATGTGCACCATCGAAGAAGCCTACGGTTGGTTGTGTCGCGGAACCTAATGCCGAAATGGTTGCATTTCCTGTGTCGACCGCGGACCCATCTCCCCAATCGATTCGGTAGGTAAATGTTTCGCTTTTCGGTGGATTCGTGTTCGCTGTTCCAAAACCTGGATCGGTGAATTTTCCGACTTGAGACAAGCTCAATCCTTGGCCGGCGGTGGCAGTAGTGTTCGGTGGAGCGAGCAACGTCGGGTTGGAATTGGTGATCGTAGCTGGCAACGAGACGGTTTTGGAGCCGAGTTGTGAGCCTCGGAGCGTTATCTGTCCAGGATAGGTACCATTGTCCCCGAAGACGTGGTTTCCTGTGACGCGGATGGACTGTGCGATCAGTTGCCACCCCGCATCCTTCATGGTTGCCAAATCGAGTTTGGTCGGAAACAATCGCTCTCCCGAGTTCAGGATTGGGACCATGGTCGGTCGTTGCCCATCGAATATAAGGCTATTGGCGAAATGATCGGAATCGCCTAGAGGGACCGCAGCGCCGTAGGTTGTTACGGCACTGGCACCATTGAATTTTCCGTTGGTGACTTTGTTGTCCCAACTGGCTGTCGATCCGAATCCTAAAACGTGGATAAACTCGTGCACTGCGACGGAGAGAAAGTCGAGTTGCTGGGAATTGAGTCCGGCGGGGTCGGTCCCAAAATACCATTGCTTGCTCGTATCGAATGCGACCGAACCACCCCAAGGGCCAACATCGGTCGCAGGGGACGCGAGGGCACCGTTGTTGCCCCTCGCTTGCACCGTATCGATGAATGTTTGCCGACTGGACTGAACAAAGTAGCCACCTCGATCTCCTTTGCCACCTTCGGTGCTTCCGAGTGACCTCGCTCCTGCGAAGATCAGAAGCTCATTGGCGTTGATGGTCATGTTCCGACGAAGTACATCCACGCCCGTGGCGGGGTTCTTGAACTTGGCATCCCAAATGTCGGTACCTACCGGTTGAATTGCGGTGAGGGTATCGGTGAATTTACTCGCCACCAGATCTGCGGCAGCTTGCAAAAGAAGACGTCGGTCGTTGCTGGCGAAGAAACCCGACTGGTCATAGGAATAGTCCAGTTTGATTTTCACGGTACCTGTCGCCGGGGCATTGAGCAGCGTCGCGGCACTGCTGGTTCCATCCCCCCATTGGATCGTTCCTGTAATGGTCCCTAGTAAGCCAGAGGTGTCGAGAGATTGATCGACGGCGAAGGTTTGACCTTCCGCGGTCATCGCCAAACGACTCTCGAGCGTCTCCATCATGAGCCGGCGACGCGATCGATGCGAGTTCCGTTTTCGGTCTGCTAGCCTCATGCACTATCTCCGATTTCGCACCATGGGTTCTGAGATACCCATGCATTCTAGCAGTTGGGAGCATTCGTTGTCTGCGCAGCTGCCCGATGCTTGGGAACGGAGCACACATTGTCGTCCCCAGCCGTACTTACGGGTTCGACTGCGACTGGATCCGTTCCTCCCAGTGGAGCAAAGCATCCGCGGTATGGCTACGGTTTGGAAGCATGTAGTGAGGTGGCTCGGGTTCGCGGAGTGCGGTTGGAGCATCTACAATCAGAGACTCGTCCGATTTGCCAGCAATTTTCTTGCGAGTTGTTTTCTTGGTCGGTTTCGGCGGTAGGTTTGCGGGTGGTGTTTTTTGGGATTGGGCGTTGCGTACCATCTCGCTCGGTGGGCCAGCGAAGACCAGTTGGCCACCCAATATTCCAGCTTCGGGTCCGAGATCGACCACCCAATCTGCCATCCGGATCACTTCGAGGTTGTGTTCGATGATGACGACGGTATTCCCGGCGTGGACCAACCGATCGAGTACGATCATGAGTTTGTTGATGTCATCGAAGTGCAAGCCGGTAGTGGGTTCATCGAGCAGGTACAAGGTGCGACCGGTCGCGGGTCGGCACAGTTCCGCGGCGAGTTTGACCCGTTGGGCTTCGCCGCCGCTCAAGGTCGGAGCGCTTTGGCCAAGTGCGACATAATCGAGACCCACATCGCATAGGACGCTGAGCATCTGATGGATCTTTGGAAGTTCGCTCGTCAAATCGCGAACTTGTCCTATCGACATGTTCAACACGTCGTTGATCGAGTAGCCACGGTATTTCACTGCGAGAACTTCTTCGGTGTACCTTCGTCCATGGCAAGCATCGCATTGGATCCAAACATCGGGCAGGAAGTGCATTTGGATGCACAGTTGCCCGGCCCCTTCGCATTTTTCGCAGCGGCCTGCCTCGACGTTGAAGCTGAAGCTGCTCGGGGAGAGTCCTCGCAACTTGGCTTCGGGAAGCTTCGCATAGAGTTGCCGGATCCAATCGAACACGCCGGTGTAGGTCGCAGGGTTGCTGGTCGGAGAGTGTCCTAGCGGCGACTGGTCGACTTGGAGGACTTTATTGATCTGCTCGATACCTTCAATGACGCGATGGGGGCCGGCTTGCAAATCGGCGCGATGGAGTTTTCGTGCCAATGCGGGGTAGAGGATGCCATTGATCAAGCTGCTTTTGCCGCTTCCGCTCGGGCCGGTGACAGCGGTCAAGCATCCCAGTGGAAGGGAGACATCGATATGCTTGAGCGTGTTTGCTGCGGCTCCGCGTACAGAGAGCCAGCCGATAGAGTCTTCGACAAACTCCGTCCAGTCGCTGACGGGCCCGCTTTCTGGGCGCACGATGCGAAGACGTCGTTGGTTGGGTATTTCGATCTGCTTCTTGCCATTCAAGTATGGGCCGGTGATGGAACGTGGATTTTTGCTGAGGGTGGCTGCGTTACCTTCGGCGACCACCGTTCCACCGTAGGGGCCGGAGCCAGGTCCAAAATCACGGATCGTGTCGCTGTTGGCGATCACATCGCGATCGTGTTCGACGACTAAAAGGGTGTTGCCTAGATCGCGGAGGCGGTGCATGGCTGCGATCAAGCGTTGGTTGTCGCGGGGGTGCAATCCAATGGTGGGTTCATCGAGCACGTAGAGGACGCCGCAAAGTCCGCTCCCGAGTTGGCTGGCCAACCGGATGCGCTGTGATTCGCCACCGGATAACGTGTTTGCGGATCGATCGAGGGTTAGGTATTCGAGTCCGACATCGACGAGGAACTGCATGCGTTGGAGGATTTCGCGCAGCAACTCTCCTGCGATTTTTTGTTCTGGGGCTGACAACTCCCATGATTTGCAGCATCGCAGCAATTCACCGATCGGCATTTGAACCACATCCGCGATGCGAAGGCTTCGAAAGCGAGTTTTTGCAGCTTCGGACCGGACCCGCGATCCATCGCACGCGGTGCATGGAACCTCTGCGAGAAACTTGCTGAGTCGCATCCGCACCGCTGGATTTGCGTTCGATAGGTTCTCGAGGGCTGGATAGACGCCGTGGAACCGATAACTCATGACCGTGGCGGTCGGATCGTCCCGCTTGGCCCGTTTCGTTGTTCCTGCGACTGAGCCGTCGAAATCCCCGTTCGTCACGACGATCTCTTGGTCCCCCAGTCCTCGAAGGAGAAGCGAACGCTGGGTGCTCGTGAGCGATGCGATCGGGCGATCGATGGGGAGTCCCGAATGGCGCTCCAATGCTTTGAGCATGGCCCGCGAGATCGGTGTGGTTGTCTCAGGCCAAATGAGAAGCCCCCCATCGAGGAGCGACTTCGACTCATCGAGGAACGATGCGGGATCGGTTCCGGTTTCGACACCGAGGCCTTGGCACGACGTGCACCAGCCTACACCGGTGTTGAACGAAAAGTGATGAGGCGTCAAAGGCTGAAACGAGATGCCGCAATGATTGCAGGAAAGCTGCAAAGAGAAGGTATGCACAACCCACTGGTTCTCTTTGCGTTGCTCCTCGGCGACCGCCATTTGCACCAGACCATTACCAAGCCCCAACGCGGTGGCGATGCTGTCACTTAATCGTTTGCGATCGACAGAATCAAGCTGGATACGATCGACGACGACTTGGATTTCCAAGCGGTTTTTCTTGTTGAGATCTGGTAGTGCGTCGATCTCATAGGTTATCCCATTGATACGCACGCGGACAAAACCATCCCGTTTCAGGTCGTCGAAGAAATCGGCGAGGGATTGGTTGGCGGGCGGAGCTAGGGGAGCGAGCAGCAGGCAACGGATAGCTTTCTTCTCACCCTTTTTTTCGCCCTTGGTCTCACCCTTGTTCTCACCGTCGCTTTTGCGGTTGGCTTGGAGTTCGCTGCCGATCGTAAGCCAGCGATCGATGATTTGGTCGATCGTTTGGGAGCTGACCGGCGCATCGCATTGGGTGCAATGCATCTGTCCTAGTCGGGCGAAGAAGACTCGGAGATAGTCGTAGATCTCGGTCACGGTACCTACGGTAGATCGGGGTGTGTGCGAGAGTCCTCGTTGTTCGATGGCCACGGCGGGACTTAATCCATCGATACGATCGACCGTCGGTTTTGGCATTTGGCCGACGAACTGGCGCACGTAGGGGCTGAGGCTTTCGACGAATCTCCGTTGTCCTTCGGCATAGATCGTATCCATTGCCATGGATGTTTTTCCGCTGCCGCTATGCCCGCAGAAGACCGTCATGGTATTGCGGGGGATGGTGAGATCGATCCCCTTTAAATTGTGTTGCTTGGCACCAGAGACACAGATGTCTTCCAGAGCGGGGCTTCGAAAGGGGAAGTCTTCTTTCCGTTTGGTCGCTTTCGATTTCGTGGTCGCTGCGGCTTGAGACGATACCTTCTTCTCAACGGTGTCTCCCTTCGTGCCCCCTTTAGTGTCTCCCTTAGTGTCCCCCTTAGTGTCCCCGTGCGCATGGATACCATCGTGCTGTTCGAAGTACTGCTTTAGGGCGATTCCCGTCTGTGACTTTTTATTCTTTGCAACCTGCTCGGGGGTTCCTTGGCAGACGACGCGACCACCCCCCGCACCACCTTCGGGGCCGAGATCGATGATCCAGTCGGCGGCTTGAATGAGATCGAGGTTGTGCTCGACGACGACGACCGTGTTCCCGCGGTCGACCAGGCTTTGCAGGACTCGCAGCAGCAGGTTGATATCGTGGAAATGGAGGCCGGTGGTCGGTTCATCGAGGACATAGAGGGTTTTCCCCGTAGCCCGTTTGCTCAGTTCGCGAGAAAGTTTGATCCGTTGTGCTTCGCCACCGGATAGAGTTGGCGAGGGTTGTCCGAGTTTGAGGTATTCGAGTCCCACATTGCTGAGCGTTTCCAACTTGTCGACGATTTTGGGAAACGCTGAGAAGTGCTCAAGGGCTTGTTGGACATCGAGGTCGAGGCAGTCGGCGATCGATTTCCCCTTGAAGAGGACTTGGAGGGTGGCGCGGTTGTACCGTTTTCCTTCGCACGCGGCGCAGGGTACCCATAAATCCGCGAGGAACTCCATATCGAGTCGAATTGCGCCGTGCCCATCGCACGCGGTACAGCGTCCAAGTTCTGTGTTGAAGCTAAAGGTACCGGGAGCGAAGCCTCGGCGTTTGCTCTCGGGGAGTTCCGCGAATAAGTCTCGAATTTCGTCAAAGAGTTTTGTGTAGGTTGCCGGGTTGCTGCGAGGCGTTCTGCCGATGGGGCTCTGATCGATATCGATGATCTTATCGAGATGCTCTAAGCCTTCGATGCCTCGGTGAGCACCGGGTGAATCTTCGGCGCGATTGAGTGCGTTGCGGAGGGCCGGGGTGAGGATATCGGTGACGAGCGAGCTTTTGCCGCTGCCGCTCACGCCGGTAACCGCGATCAATCGACCGAGAGGGAACTCCACGTCGATATCCAACAAGTTGTTGTGCGAGGCGCCGAGCACTTTGATGCCGTGCCCGTTGCCGCGTCGTCGCGTCGCCGGTCGATCGATCGTCATGCGGCGACTGAGGAATGCCCCAGTCAAGCTCCGTTTGTTCTTGGAGACGTCGTCGATGGAGCCGATGGTGATCAGTTCACCACCCCGGACTCCGGGTCCCGGTCCGAAATCGACCAACGTGTCTGCAGCTCGCATCGTGTCTTCGTCGTGCTCGACCACGATCAATGTATTGCCCAAGTCTCTCAGGCGTTTGAGCGACTCGAGCAATTTGTCGTTATCCCGAGGGTGCAATCCGATCGATGGTTCATCGAGCACGTAAAGCACGCCGACCAACCCAGCCCCGATCTGGCTTGCCAATCGAATCCGTTGCGATTCCCCTCCAGAGAGCGTTGGGGCAGTCCGCTCGAGCGAAAGGTACCCCAATCCTACGTCGATCAGGAATTGGAGACGCAGCCGAATTTCTTTGATCGCTTCCTCGGCGATGATGGCTTGGGTATTCTCAAGCTCGATCTTTGAAAAGAACTCGGCGCACTGTGCGATCGACAGTCGCGAGCATTCGCCGATCGCTTTCCAGGGATCTTTTTTGAAGGCCGGCGACAGGGACTTTAGCCGCAACGAGCGAGCTTGGGCGTTGAGTCGCGTCCCATCGCATTCGGTGCAGTGGGCAACCCGCATGAATTTTTCGAACCGCGCCTTGAACATCGGGTTGGAGGTTTGTCGATAGATCTCGAGAAACTCGTTAGCGATCCCGGTAAAGACGCCGGTACGAGAGCTAGCTCGGCTGCAAGCGACTTGGGCACCACCCGTGCCATAGAGCAATGCATGGCGTTGTTCGGTTTGGAGATTTTTCCAAGGGATGGCGATCAGGTCCTTGGACGATTTGAATCGGAAGGCGAGGAGTTTGCTGAACGCGCCGATGGATCGCCGCATCCATTTGCTCATGTCGGTCCACTTGCCGATCAATTCGATCGCACCGGCCCGAACCGATTTGGACTCGTCACCGATCAGAAGATCTTCGGCAAAGGAATAGGTATCTCCGAGTCCTTCGCAAGTCGAGCATGCGCCTTGGGGGGAGTTGAAACTGAGGAGTTGAGGGGTCGGAGGAGAGTAGGATATGCCGCACTGCGCGCAGGCGTATGATTGAGAGAAGATCACATCGCGACGAGGATCCGAAACGAGCGTATCGCTCCTGGCAGCTTCGATCGAAATCTCGCCTTCGCTGTCGTCGTTCTTTGGGCTCGTCTCGCCCTTGAGCTTCTTTTTGGTTCCCTTCGTTTTCTTCTTTTGGCTGGCATCTTGCAATCCATCCTGGGACGACTCCCCCGCCAGAGAGGCCGATGATTCTTTGAGCGATGATTTGGGCACCATCGGTGAAATCAGCATGGTTCCATCACCGTAGCGAAGCGCATTATCGACGGCTTCGGCGATACGTTGGCGACTCGATTTCGAAAGGGTGATACGATCTACCACCAGTTCGATATCGTGTTTGTTGTACCGTTCGAGGGTGGGCACATCGTTCAATGGGTAGACCGTTCCATCGACGCGTGCGCGGTTGAATCCTGCGCGGCGCAGTTCTTCGAAGAGGTCTTTGTGCTCCCCTTTTTGACCGCGGATTACCGGGGCCATGAACAGGTAGGGGGAGACCGCATCGAGATCCAGGATCCGATCGATCATTTGATCCCGGGTTTGGCTAGCGATCCTCGAATCGCATTTTGGACAAAACCCGGTTCCGCAGCGGGCGAATAGAACCCGGAGGAAGTCGGTCAGTTCGGTGATGGTACCAACCGTCGATCGGGGGTTGTTCCCGGTCGATTTTTGGCTGATCGAGATCGAAGGGGACAAGCCTGACAAGAGATCCACGTCGGGCTTGGGCAATTGGCCGACGAACTGTCGAGCGTATGTCGACAGGCTTTCGAGGTAACGGCGTTGGCCTTCGGCGTAGAGCGTGTCGAACGCGAGGGAGCTCTTGCCGCTCCCGCTGACCCCGGTGAAGCATATAAATTGATTCCGGGGGAGTTCGAGATCGATATCCTTCAAGTTATGTTCGCGGGCGCCCCGAACAACGATTGGCAAGTTGGATGATCTCGGAACTTCAGCGTTCAACGTGTCGGCTCGCAACTAGTGAAATCCAGCGCTTGCGAGGAACCGTTCGGCGTCGAGGGCTGCCATGCAACCTGTGCCCGATGAGGTGATCGCTTGACGGTAGTAATCATCCGCGACGTCACCCGCGGCGAAGACGCCGGGGACACTCGTGATGGTTCGATAAGGCTGCTTCCAATCGATGTAGCCGTTCTCGCGAATTTCCACTTGGCCGCCGAGGAATTTGGTATTGGGGGTATGGCCGATCGCGAGGAACATGCCGGTAGCCTCGAGGACGCTGGTGTCATTGGTCTGCACATTCTTGATCCGAACGCCGGTGACACCGACTCGCGGATCCACATCATCCCCCAGGACTTCGTCCACGACGGAGAACTT
>Ga0114972_10002209_pt1 | contig 14553 bp, 21 predicted proteins | sample M_140807_EF_Meta_FD_87354 | JGI IMG/M metagenome (GOLD analysis project Ga0114972, IMG submission 87354) | Freshwater microbial communities from Lake Montjoie, Canada to study carbon cycling - M_140807_EF_MetaG | ecosystem: Environmental > Aquatic > Freshwater > Lake | place: Lake Montjoie... | reverse complement strand
CCCCAAAACCCCAAAACCCCATGATATTTTGAATTTGAAAATATAGTATATAATAAGAGTGATTAATAAGGATCCAGTTTGAAATAAATAAATATTGGCTCAAATTTAATTCGAATAAATAAAATAGACGCCTTACTGGCTTTTTATTATATTTAAATAAGAAAAACATCTCTAAACTTTCTTAGTACCTAACTATCAAAGAGAGAATGTCAAATTCAACAAGAACCAAGTGGATGGCATCAGTTATCTCTGATATATTCAATATCAATGAATACGATGCACTTGTAAGTACACTCTACAACTCTATGCTTTGTTGTGCGCACTTAGGTTTATGGCCTATTAATTTAGGGCATGAACCCGTGACAGCGGCAAAGTCTAACTGATTTCAAATAAAATAATATAAAACGAACAAGGCCTTAACATTTTTATTATATAGGAGCTCTTCCGCCATGCTAAACACCAACCTGTGTTCGATGGCTTCCTTAAGGGCACTGGGCCCGCAAGAGTCTTCGTCTACTACCAGAGTGCCTACAAGATCACAGAAACTGGTGACATCTAAGAGCTTCCAGGCCGCGAAGAATTCTATGTAACCGATGGTAAGTGAAAGCGCGCTAAGAATTTTAAATTAAGCTGCCGCTTTAAAGATATGAGAGTTCTAATGTTTTGTATATTAAATAGGTGAGAAAGAGCGCCTAAAGGGCAAGGGTCTTTACTTTGTGAGGACAACTCCCCCGGGCAAGCCCGTCAATCCCAACATGGGCAACGACAACGATGTGCTTTTTGGTGAAATCTCAGAGCACACAGTCACCTCACTGAACGTCGTCATCAACAACGTCTTCAAGCCACTCGTTGACCGCCTCGAGCCGGCCGACTGGGGTGTATGCGAAGAGGAGTAGAAGAAGGAGTTCACACAGGTGTTCGATAAGTTCGCCCTCGAATTGAAGGACGCCCTGAAGAGTATCCAGAGCAACATCGTGTTGGAGCAGTATGATCGCAAGTACGACGACAAGATCAAGAACATCTAGAACACGAAGAACCTCGACCCCGAGATGCTCAATGACTTTGAGCGCATCTTCAATGACTGGTCCGAGAAAATCGAAGCCGCTCTCGAAGAGACTGAGTCCGAACGCAAGGAGGACAAGGAGGCTGGACCCCGCATTGAGATCGAGTACTGGAGACAACGCATGAGAAAGCTCACTGGCATCTCTGAGCAACTCAGAAGCAAGAACTGCAGAACTGTCTACGATGTGCTAACCCAAGCCTCAAGCAACCAAGCTGATGGTGGTGGCAAACGTGACAAGATCTACTTGGCTACTTCCAAGTGGAGAACCATTGAACTGAGAGTGACTGAGGCCCTCAACGAGGCAAAGGACAATGTCAAGTACCTTTCAACTCTCGAGAAGTTCATCGAGCCACTCTACGAAGGAACTCCTGACTCCATCAAGGATACCTTACCTGCATTGATGAATAGCATCAAGATGATTCACACCATTGCCAGGTACTATAACACAAACGATCGTATGACTGGCCTTTTCATTAAGATCACTCAGCAAATGATCAACAACTGCAAGTACAACATCCTGTACTTCAGAAGAATCAGAGAGGGCACCGAGAAGACCGGCAAGAGAATTATGTCTGATGAGGTCCTGTGGAGCCACGAAGAGTACCCTCCCGATGAGCTGATCCCAGTGCTCAAGACCTGCCTTGAGTTGAATCAGGCTTATTAGAAGCAGTACGAGATCACCAAGGAGAGACTTATGAACATGCCAAAGGGCAAGCAGTTTGAGTTCTCCCCGAATCACATCTTCGGAAAATTTGATCTCTTCTGCCGCAGAGTCGCCAAACTCATTGAGCTCTTTGGAACTATCCAACAATTCAAGACTCTTGAGAAGCACAATCTTGAGAACATCGGCGCAATCCTCTCTCAGTTCGATAAGAACGTTACCGCATTCAAGAAGAAGGGTCACAAGCTGTTGGACTTCTCCAACAACACTTTCGATCGTGACTTCGTCGAATTCAATGTTGACGTTTCTTCAGTGGAAACTGAATTGTAGCGTTATATCGACAAGAATTTCGAAGTGATCACCAGCATTGAGGATTCACTTAAACTTCTTAGAAAGTTCCAAGCAATTCTACAAAGAGACAACCTTCGTAACAGTGTCAACTCCAAGTACACTATTCTATTCCATAATTATGGTTTGGAGATTAACCAGATCGAGGATCAGTACCAAAAGTACAAGAACAACCCTCCAATTGTTAGAAACTTGCCCACCGTTGCTGGTAGCATCACCTGGTCAAGACACTTGTTCCACAGAATCTCTGGACCAATGGAGCAGTTCCCTCCTTCTTTGATCAAGCAAAAGGAGTCAAAGAAGTTCGTCAAGATGTACAATAAGACTGGTTATACTCTGTTTTCCTTCGAGTATCTCTGGAGACAAAAATGGGCTCATGAGGTCGAAAAGGCCAAGGCTGGACTTCAGGCTACTTTGATAATCAGACATCCTAACAACAACAAGCTCTATGTCAACTTCGACAGTGAGATCCTAACCCTCATTCGTGAAGCTAAGTGCTTATCTAGAATTGGTATTGACATTCCCGAAAGTGCTAAAATTGTTCTTTTGCAAGAAGACAAGTTCAAGATGTACAACTCTGAGCTTCACTTCGTCTTGAGAGAGTACGATCGCATTGTCAATAAGATCAGACCCAATACTAAGAGTTTGCTCGTTCCCCATCTTGAGGATCTTGAATACAAGCTCCGCCCGGGTATGGTGACCCTTACATGGACCTCTATGAATATTGATGGATACCTTCATCACGTCCATCAAGGTCTTGCCAAGTTGGAACAGTTGATCATCAACATCAACGACATCATGGAAAACCGTATTGAGAACAACCTTAAATCTCTCTCCAAGACAGTCCTGGTCAACTTGCCCCAGGATGCTCAAACATTCACCCTTGACGATTTTGTTGAGATGCAAGAGGCTTGGATCCGTGAGGAATCTCAAAAGCTTAAGTCCAAGAACCAAGAGGTTGAGAGTGCAGTTGAAGATTTGATTCAGACCATCTGCTCTTACCAGTTGGATCAGCATGTTGAGCCTATTTCAGCTGAGGAAATCCAAAAGCTCTCTAAGTACTACAATTGGTCAATGTATCAGGCTCTCCTCCATGCCACTAAGTATTCTCTCAACCAGATGAAGGAAAGAATCTGTGGAAGAAGAAATGCACCAAAGCAAGTCCTTAAGCCTTTCTTCGAGGTTGATGTCCACCTTGATGGCGATACTTGCACGCTAAAGCCCACTCTTGAGGAAGTCCAGAGTGCTATCAACCGTGCTGCCTCTCACGTCTTAAAGTCAACAAAGCGCGTGTAGAACTGGAATCAGAAGGACATTCCTGAGGAACAGAGAGAGCCATTCTATGACTGGATTGCTAAGGACAAGGAAATTGTTAAGGTGATCCTCCTCTTGACTGGTTCAATTCAGGGAACAAAGAATAATGTCAAGAAATTCCTTGATAGCTTTGAGCGGTACAACTGGCTTTGGAGACAGAAGATTGACGAGAGCCTGAAGAAATTCAACTCCAAGAATCCCCAGCTCGAAGACTTTGAAACTAAGTTGAAAGAGTTTGTTGGTTTCGAAGATGAAATTAATCAGATCCTCAACTATCACTAGATTGGCGCACTCAATCTCAAGTCAGAATCTGTCAAAATAGGCCTTAAGAGATGGATTGAGATGTGGAAATCCGCTTTCTCTAAGGACCTTCACAAGAAGGCAAAGACTCACCTTGAGAGCTTGACTGATGATATCAAGCAGATTAGACTTAAGATCGAAAAGCCAGTCAAGGATATTGACAGCTTGGGCAGTGTAATGTTTGCTCTTGAGGAAATCAGAAAGAAGGAGTCTGAGATCGAACTTCAGTTCAGACCAGTTACTGAGATGTACTCCCTTCTTGAGACATACCTTCCTGAAGTTATGGAGAAGGAAGAGTCCGATGTTTCTTCTATCATTGATAAGGACTGGGCTAAGCTCGTGATTGATGCTGAGGCTGTGAGAAACTAACTCTAAGGACAGCAGGCTGAATTTAAGAAGAGCTTGATAGTTGGTATTAACAACTTGATTGTCGACGTTGAAGAATTCAGAAAGAACTTTGAAAAGAATGGTCCCATGGTGCCAGGTATCGAGCCTAAAGAGGCACTTAACAGACTTAGAATGTTCTCTGATGAGTATTCAGTTAGAAAGAGAAAGTTCGACTCATACTTCGCTGGTGAGACCTTGTTCGGTCTACCTCACTAGAGCTACCCTGCTCTTGAAGAGACCCGCAAGGAAATTGAACTTCTCGACAAGCTATACAGTTTATACTCCAAGGTTAAGGATACTATCACTAGATGGAGAGATATCCCCTGGTCTGAGATCCAAAACGAAATCTCAAAGATGACTGAGCAGATTGAAGTTTTTGGAAGAGATTGCACCAAGCTACCAGGAGTCCTAAAGACTTGGGATGCATATAAGGAACTTAAGTAGGAGATCGATGACATGACAGAAATCCTTCCTCTAGTTGAATCGCTCGCCAAACACTCCATCAGACCAAGACATTGGGATGAAGTTATTGCCCTTACCAAGGAGGATATTCCTTATGCCTCTGAATCATTCACTCTTTAGCAACTTTTGAAAGCTAACTTGCTTGGATTCAAGGAAGATATTGAAGATATTGCTGACTCTGCTGATAAGTAACTTAAACTTGAGACCCAGCTTAGAGAGGATATCATCAAGTACTGGGAAGATGCCGAGCTTGAAATCAAAACATGGAAGGGAGTAGACACTCCTTGCACCCTTGGTGGAAACATTCAAGATATCCAAGACAAGCTTGAAGAGCACATCATGGCCCTCAATTAAATGAACGCCATGAGATATGTTACTCCATTTAAGGCTGAAGTTGTAGAGAAAATCACTTTGATTGCTGATGTTACTGAAAACATTGAAAAATGGCTCAAGGTTCAGACCCTTTGGACCAACCTCGTTTCTGTGTTCACAAGTGGTGATATCTCAAAGCAGATGCCTACTGAGTCTAAGAGATTCAAGGCTATTAACGCTCAGTGGCTAAAGATCATGGAACGTGCACACGAGCAGAGAAATGTCATTTAGTGCTGCACAAATGATATTCTGAAGAACTCTCTCCCCACACTTCAGGAGGGTCTCGAATACTGTCAGATGAAGCTCGAGTTTTACTTGGAGACTAAGAGAAATACTTTCCCTCGTTTCTATTTCTGCTCCAATGGTGACTTGCTCAAGATTCTTTCAGTGGGTTCAGACCCCAACGCCGTCTAAGACGATTTTGAAAAGCTTTTCGACGCTATAAACCATGTTAAATTCGATGAGGCCGATCGCAGACTCATTGTTACTGTCGAATAGACAATGGGAACTGACAGGAGCGGAAAGATGATTGCTGAGGAAGTTCAACTAATTGAAGGAGTTAAGGCCGAGGGTAATATTGAGAATTGGCTCCTCGCTCTTGAGAAAGAAATGCAGAGATCAGTACGTATTGTTTGTCAGCTCGGTTCTAAGGACTGCTTCAGTCTTCCTCTTAAAGAATTCGTCAATAAGTATCAGTCACAGGTTGCTTTGGCTGGTATTCAAATGGTTTGGGCCAACAAGGTCTAGGGTTGCCTTGAGAAACCTCAAAAGGAAAGAGTTTAAACACTCGAGAGCAGAAAGAAGGAAATCAACCAAATTATGACTGACTTGTCAATTATGTGTCTGGAGGACCTCGATAAGCTCTCCAGAACTAAAGTTGAGACTCTTGTGACAATTCATGTGCATCAGAGAGATCTTTATGGCAAAATCTTGGACGACACCAAGAAGTACAATATTAAAGATCATAACGATTTTGACTGGGTTAAGAACACTAGACTCATTTGGAAAGATGAAGAGGGTCACGTTGCAGTCTAAATTTGCGATGTTGAATTCATCTACTCTTATGAATTCCTTGGTGCTAAAGAGCGTCTTTGCATCACTCCTCTAACTGACAGATGCTATATTACGCTTTCTCAGGCCTTAGGTATGCTTTATGGTGGAGCTCCAGCTGGCCCTGCCGGAACCGGTAAGACTGAGACTGTGAAGGATCTTGGAAGAACTCTTGGCATATTCGTCGTAGTCACAAATTGCTCTGATGAGCACAAGTATAGAGATATGGCTAAGATTTTCAAGGGTGTGTGCCAGTCTGGTCTCTGGGGTTGCTTTGATGAGTTCAACCGAATCTCACTTGCTACATTATCTGTGGTTGCCGCTCAAGTCGAATCTATCACTATTGCAAAGAAGCAGGGCTTGAAGAGTTTCATGTTCCCCAGTGAAAAATTACCCATTGGTCTCATTGCATCTTGTGGCTACTTTATCACAATGAACCCAGGTTATGCTGGTCGTTAAGAGCTACCTAACAACTTGAAGGTGCAGTTCAGATCAGTGTCTATGATGCTTCCCAACCGTCAAGTCATCATGAAGGTCAAGTTAGCGTCTGTCGGTTACAGCACCTACGATCCTCTTTCAAAGAAGTTCAATGTGCTTTATAAGCTTTGCGAGGAGCAGCTCTCAAAACAGAGGCATTACGATTTCGGTCTCAGAAATATTCTCTCAGTTCTTCGTACTGCAGGTAACGTCAAACGATCTGAAAAGCCCGACGCTGATGAGGAAATGCTTATGGCCCGTACCCTTAGAGATATGAACTTGTCAAAGTTCGTCGCTTAGGATCAACCACTTTTCGAGTCTCTCATTAGAGATATCTTCCCTAGGCAGACAAACATTCCTAAAAAAGTCTACAAGGAAATCGAAGCAAGTGTTAAGACACTCCTGAAGGCTGCAAACCTCGTTGAAAAGCCCTCTTGGGTAATAAAGATCATTCAGCTTTATGAGACATCTCTCGTACGTCACGGTTTTATGACAGTCGGGCCAGTAGGATGCGGAAAAACCACCATCAACAATATTCTAACTGACGCTCTCACCGCAAATGCCCAGCCTCACAAGATTATGAGAATGAATCCAAAATCAATTACTGGTCAGGAAATGTATGGTGTCATGAATAATGTTACGGGTGAGTGGATCCCAGGTGTTTACTCTCAGATTTGGAAGAAATGCAATGACAAAAAGAACAAGTACACTTCTTGGATTCAGTGCGATGGTCCAGTCGACGCTATTTGGGTCGAGAACCTTAACACTGTGCTCGATGATAACAAGATTCTTACTCTTGCTAATGCCGAGCGTATTCCTATGAATGATAACTGCAAGATGACTTTCGAAGTCGGAAACTTAGATAATGCCTCTCCCGCTACCGTGTCTCGTTGTGGTATCGTGTATGTCTCAGAGTCTGATTTGAACTGGGAACCTCTCGTTGAAACTTGGATCAGAGATAGACAGGAAGAGAAGAAATACTGCCACCCTGAAGAAGGCAACTGGCTAAATGAATGCATTAAGAAGTACATTGAGAAAAAGGATCTCTTCATTATTCTTGTTAAGGAATACACTTACGTCATGTTCTCACCCCCAGTAGTTAGAATCTCTCAGTTGCTCAATCTATTGTGCGCTGTATTGATGCAGTTCCTTGAAAAGCAAGAATAACTTGAGAAAAAGACATTCGAGATGTATTTCCTCTACAGCTTTACCTGGGCTATTGGAGGTCTCTTCGAAACTGAAGAAAGAGAAAAGTTCTACAAGTACATTGAGACTTGCGGCGGTCCTCTTCCTCCAATCCAAGCCAACAAGATTTCAATTGAAAAGGAGACTCTCTTTGACTACTATATCGATCCAAACACTAAGTAATGGAAGCTCTGGGAGGCTGACCAGTGGGTCCCTCCTAAGAAGCTCGCCTTCTCTCAGCTTCTCATTCCAACAATGGACTCAACAAGAGCTGAGTTTATCATTAACAAGATTGCTAATCTTCCTCATCCTAGATCTGAGAAGAGAAAGGAGCCTGGAATAAAGTCTACATTGCTGACAGGAGCTGCTGGTACAGCAAAAACCTCAGTTGTGCTAATGTACACTTCCAAGTTCGACAAGGAATAAATGCTTATGAAGAGAATCAATTTCTCAAGCGCTACAACTCCCTTCAACTTCCAAGAGTCCATTGAGAGTGAAGTCGAGAGAAAGCAGGGTCGTACTTTCGTTCCTCCTGGTGGTAAGAAAATGACTGTCTTCCTTGATGATATGTCAATGCCCTTCGTCAATGCTTGGGGTGATCAAATTACTCTTGAAATCGTCAGATAGCTCATTGACCATAAGGGATTCTATTTCCTGACCAAGGATGACCGTGGTTACTTCAGAACCATTGAAAACCTCCAGTACCTTGGCGCTATGAATCATCCAGGTGGTGGTCGTAATGACATTCCTCACAGACTAAAGCGTCAGTTCTTCTTGATGAATATGACTCTACCTTCAACCAGATCTATTGAGAATATCTACGGTAAAATTTTGGAGCAGCTTTTCCACCCTAAGAAGTACGGCCCCGAAGTCATCGGAATGAGACCTCTTCTGATCGATGCCACCATTGCTCTGTGGTCAACCGTTAAAAATAGACTCCTGCCTACTCCCGCTAAGTTCCACTACGTCTTTAACATTCGTGAGCTTAGCAGAGTGTTCTAGGGCATCTGTTCTGTTGCTTCCAAACCTGAGTATGAAGTTATCAAGAAGTGCAACTACATCAAAGAGAAGATCCGATCTGAACTCTTCTTGATTGGACTCTGGAGACACGAATGCGAACGTGTATTCGAAGATAAACTTATCAGCAACGGAGATAAAAAGATCTTCCACGATCTTTTGGACAAGACAACAAAGGAGAAGTTCCGTGACTCACTTGGCTTCGAAGATGAGCAACTCTTAACTTCTTTTCTGTTCTCTGATTTCCAGCGTGAGGATAAATTTGACGAATATGGTGAGCTCATTGAAGTTGCTCCTTTCGTATACGAGGCAGTTCCTGATATCGAAACCATTAGAAAGAGAGTCTATTCTAAGATGGACGGCTACAATGAGAAGTATCCGTCAAAGAAAATGAACTTGGTCATTTTTGATGATGCTCTTAAGCACCTCCTAAGAATCACTCGTATCATCAACTCACCCAGAGGTAACTGCCTTCTGGTTGGAGTCGGTGGATCAGGTAAGCAATCCCTCACAAAGCTTTCCTCATTCATCTGCAAGCAATTTTTCTTCCAGATTTCACTCACTAAGTCATATGGTGAGACTCATCTGAAGGATGATATCAAGAACTTGTATAGAGAGGCAGGTCCCCTCGGCAAGCAAGTCACCTTCATCATGACTGACTCTGAAATCAAGAATGAGAATTTCCTTGAGTCCATCAACTCTATGCTTGCCACTGGTGAAATCGCCGGTCTTATTCCAAAGGATGAGAAAGACATCTTCGCCCTCGAGACCAAGAATGTCTACATGAAAGAGGCTGGTAGCAAGGGAGAGGATCCAAGCACTCTAGAGCTTTGGATTTATTTCATCAACCGTGTTAGAGATTGCCTCCACATGGTCCTCGCCTTCTCTCCAGTTGGAACCAAGTTCAGAGAAAGAGCCAGAAAGTTCCCTTCACTCTTCTCCTCTTGCACAATCGATTGGTTCCTTCCCTGGCCCGAAGAAGCACTTGTATCTGTTTCACAGAAGTTCCTAAACAGTTTCAATATTGAATGCAGCAAGGAAACAAAATCTCAGCTTGAGAAGCACATGGGTAAAGTGCATGATATAGTTACTGATGTCTGTGGTGAATACTTCCAGAGAATGAGACGCTACGTATATGTGACACCAAAGTCATATTTGTCCTTTATTGATCAATATAAGCAGGTATACAAGACAAAGTATGATGGCATTGATAAGGATGATGTTAACATAAGAAACGGTCTCGATAAGCTAAAAGAGGCAGCCTAAGGTGTTGAAGAACTTAAGGTTGATCTCAGAAAAGAGGATGCTAAGCTTAAAGAAGCATCAGAAGTCACTGATCGTCTCTTGAAGGATCTTGAAGTCGAGAATAAGAAGGCAAGCATCAAGGAAGAGGAGGTTGCTGGTGTCAAGTCACGCTGCCAAGCTCAAGCAGACTAAATTGCAAAAGATAAAGAGGAAGCAGAGAGAGATCTTGCTGCTGCCATTCCAGCTCTGAGACGTGCTGAAAATGCAGTCAAGTCAATTCAGCCAAAGGATATTAATGAGCTTAAGGGTATGAGAAATGCCGTCGACACCACAAGACTTATCCTGGATACTATCAATTTGCTTTTCATTAAGCCATTAGTTCCAGTAGTTCAGAAGGGATTGAATATTCTTAAACAGGAAATCCCATTCGTTGCAGATTCTTTTGACGAGTTCACTAAGTTGACTCTAATCAATCAGAACTTCTTGAACAACTTAATGGACTTCTCTTAGAACGAAAAGGATAACATTAATGAGGAAACTGTAGAGCTTCTTGAGCCTTATCTCACTCTAAAGGCTCCAAGTGGTGATGACGTCTTCACTGGTGATGTTGCTGCTAAAGCCTCTGGTGCCCTGAGAGGTATGGCTATATGGGCTGCTGCCATGTCAGACTACTACAAGGCATCAAAGATTGTGAAACCCAAACTTAGACTTCTTGAAATTAAGAATGCCAGTCTTCAAGAGGCAATGGCTAACCTAGCTGCTGCTGAGGCAGAGCTCAAAGAGACCCAAGAGCTCAAGGCAACTCTCAAGAAGAAATTTGATGACCAGATGGCTGAGAAAAATGCCCTTCAAGAGAAGGCTGCAAAGACCAGAAAGAAGATGGACCAGGCTAATCGTCTGATTAACTCTCTCTAGGATAACAAAGAGCGTTGGATCCAGAACGCCAACGAGTTCAAGTCACTTAAGTAAAGACTCGTTGGTGATGTCGCAAAAGCATGCGCTTTTGTTTCTTACTGCGGTCCATTCAACAGTGACTTCAGAGCTAAGCTTGTGAACGAGCTTTTCAACAATGACCTTAACGGAAGAGGTATTCCTACCACTAATGATATGGAGCTCACTAAGTTCCTGGTTGATGATGCCACCGTTGGTGAGTGGAATTTGCAAGGTCTCCCATCAGATGAGCTTTCTATCTAGAACGGTATCATGGTTACCAGATCATCCAGATACCCACTTATGATTGATCCCCAGAGTCAAGCTATTTCTTGGATCAAGCGCAGAGAAAAGGAGCTAGTTGAAAGAGACTGCATCTTTACTTTGAACCATCCTTCACTTAAGGATGCTCTCAAGTTCCCTCTCATGGAAGGATACCCCGTGCTTATTGAGCAGATTGAAAATGAGGTCGATCCCATCCTTGACCCTATCCTTGAAAAGCAGATCATTGTCAAGGGACGTAACAAGTTAATCAAGATCGCTGACACTGACATGGATTACGATGACAAGTTCCGCCTTTACATGACCTCTCGCCTGGGCAACCCCCACTTCTCCCCAGAGCTGGCAGCCAAGGCGACCATCATCGACTTCACTGTGACCCAGAATGGTCTAGAGCAATAGTTGCTTGGTCGTTTGATTTCCAAAGAGCAGAAATCCCTTGAGGAACAATTGACTCAGCTGCAAGAGGAAGTCACGCTGAATACCAAGACACTGCAAAACTACGAGCAGATGCTCCTCGACAGACTGGCCAATGCCCAGGGATCTCTCCTTGATGACGTTGAACTCATCGATGTGCTCGCTACTATCAAGAACAAGTCCAAGGAGGTCAATGAGAAACTTGCAGAAGGAAAGGATAAGAGGGTCGAAATTAATGAAAAGAGAGAGGCATTCAGAGGTGTTGCTGCCAGAGGTGCAGTGCTTTACTTCTGTGTCGTCGAGTTGATAAAGGTCAACTGGATGTACAATACTTCTCTGTAGCAATTCCTCGGTTTGTTCGATTGGTCAATTGACTTCTCACCAAAGGCTCAGCTTACTAAGGACCGTGTTGCCAACATCACTCAGTGGCTAACCCGCAAGGTCTACAGATACATCAATAGAGGTATCTTCGAGAAGGACAAAATTATGTTCAAGTTGATGATGTGCCTCAAGATATTGATCAAGGACGGAAAGCTTACCAATGCTGACGTTAACGTGTTCCTTAAGGCCGGTGGTGGTATCGACGATAAGCAGAAACTTGTCTCGTGGCTCGACCCGAAGCAATGGCTTAACCTGAAAGCTATCAGTATCCACTCTTTCGGTAACGAGCGGTCTAAGTTCTTCGGCTCAGTCATTGAACGCATGAAGAATGAGACCAAGAGTGACGATCCCTGGAGATCTTGGTTCAACGCCAACGATCCCGAAAACGTGCCGGTCCCTGACCTCTAGGAGAAGATCAACGCCGATCAGAACATCGGCCACTTCCTCCACATGGTCCTTGTACGTGCTCTCAGAGAGGATCGTACCCAGCTTGCCTGCATGCAGTTCGTGCAGAAATGCCTCGGCGATGAGTACGTGCAGCCAGTGACTGACCCCATCTCCGAACAATGGGAAGAGTCCAGGAACAACAAGCCAGTTCTCTACCTGCTTTCACCAGGTGCTGATCCCACTGGTAACATCGACGAGTTCGCAAAGAAAAAGAAGAAATTCCCCACTGGCAAGGTATCCATGGGTGAGGAACAAGAGCTACCTGCACTCCAGATGATCAAGGCTGGATTCGTCTCTGGCGCTTGGGTCATTCTCAATAACTGCCACTTGTCACTCGAGTTCATGGCTCAAATGGAAGAAATTCTATTCCCAAAGGGGGTTGAAATTCATGAAGACTTCCGTCTCTGGATCACTTGCGAATAACATAATGAATTCCCTCTCGGTCTACTTCAGATAGCTATTAAGGTAACCACTGAACCTCCAAAGGGTCTCCAAGCTGGTCTCTACAGAACATTCACTACAATGGTGAACCAAGACTACCTGGAAAAGGTAGAGCCCTACGACAAATGGAGATCACTAGTCTACACGACTTGCTTCCTCCACTCAATCGTTTAAGAGAGAAGAAAGTTCGGTGCCCTCGGTTTCTGTATCGCTTACGAGTTCAACACTGCTGATCTCGAGGCCTCACTGACCTACATCGACAAGCACATGTCTCAGTGTGCAGCTCGTGGAGAAACTGCCTATTCATGGAAAGCCATCCAGTACATGGTTACTGAAGTGCAATACGGTGGCAGAATCACCGATGATCTCGACAGAGAACTCATGAACACCTATGGTCAGCAGTGGCTAACCGATGCTGTGTTCACTCCCAACTACATCTTCAACACCACATTCACTGAGTTCAGCTATGCGATCCCTGATTCATCGGAGCACACCAAATTCATGGAGGCAATTGCCGCGATGCCAGTCAAGGACTCTCCAATCATTTTCGGCATGCATCCCAACTCCGATATCACATACAGACTCAATGAGTCTCTTGCTATGCTTACTACCTTGATCGATACTCAGCCTAAGGAAGCCTCAAGTGCCGGTGGCAAATCAAGAGAGGAAGAGGTCAAGGAAAAGATCGAGAAGGAGCTTCTTCCTCAGCTCCCTCCTGATTTCATTGAAGCTGAAATCGAAGAGAGACTTAAGATGCTCAAGGGACCTAGAGGTCTCAACGACTCTGGAAAGGCTATTCCTCTTAACGTTTTCCTCTTCCAGGAGCTTCAGAGATTCCAGATGATCCTGACAATTGTCAGAAGAACCCTCACAAACATGGTGCTTGCTATTGAAGGTTCCATTATCATGACTCCAGATCTAGTTGAGGCAATTGACTCAGTGTACGATTTCCGTGTGCCCAGACCTTGGGTATATGACCCTACCGGAGCTGAAATCGCCTGGCTCATGCCCGCTTTAGGAAGTTGGATGAAGGGTCTATTAGACCGTCACTTCCAATTGAACAACTGGATCTCCAAAGAGCGCCCACAGTCATTCTGGCTGACTGGCTTCTTCAACCCGCAAGGTTTCCTTACCTCTATGAAACAAGAGGTTACTCGTCAGCACAAGGCCCAGCAGTGGTCACTTGATGAGGTTGAATATCAGACTGATGTCATGAAGGAAGTCATCAAAGGAGACGATGGAAAAATTGAAGGTTGCCAACTACCACAGATGGCAGAGGGTGTCCTTATCCATGGTCTTTACCTTGAAGGTGCCAACTGGAACAAAACAGACAAACGCCTCGAAGAGTCCTTGCCCAAGGATCTCTTCCCCTAATTCCCTATTATTCACACCTATGCCGTTTCAACTGCCCCAGTTACTGGCCCAGGTGCTGGTGCTAAGGCAAAGTAGGATGATGGCAGAGGTGGCGAGAAGCATTAGTATTACTGTCCTGTCTACAAGTATCCCAAGCGTAATGACAGATACTTGATCTTCCGTGTGAACCTCAAGTGCGACGTGCCAGGTGGCAGCAATGCCCTAAGCAAGGGTGTTACACCTGCCATGAAGTGGAAACTCATGGGAACGGCACTTCTCTGCTCTAAGGAGTGATCTCAATCAAGATTACTTCTACTATTTCTATAATGGAGTTACGTCTCCTAGCCTATGTATAACTTTTTTCTAATACATATTCATTCTATAATTTTAAATTTTATTATACATCTCACTTCTTTATATAAAT
>Ga0114972_10002208_pt1 | contig 14554 bp, 13 predicted proteins | sample M_140807_EF_Meta_FD_87354 | JGI IMG/M metagenome (GOLD analysis project Ga0114972, IMG submission 87354) | Freshwater microbial communities from Lake Montjoie, Canada to study carbon cycling - M_140807_EF_MetaG | ecosystem: Environmental > Aquatic > Freshwater > Lake | place: Lake Montjoie... | reverse complement strand
TGGAGGGGAGCCCGCGGATGGTGGTCCGCCGCCGCCGGGGTGGTGCGGCGGCCAGCGTTCGGGCTATCCTCCGCACGTCCCGGATGCGGCCGCGCGATGCCGGCCGGTTCCGGCCGAGGAGGTCCGTCGATGTCGCTGCGAACGTTGCTGCACGGTGTGGTGGATGCCGTCAAGACGCGACGCAAGGCGTTCCTCACGAACCACCTGCGCGTCCACTACTCGCAGTTCGGCGAGGACATCGCGCTGCGCGAGATCTTCGGCCGGCGCCGCACCGGCTTCTACGTCGACGTCGGCTGCTACCATCCGCGGAAGCTCTCCAACACCCACGGCCTGCACCGCCGCGGCTGGCACGGCATCAACGTCGACATGGAGGCCGCCAAGATCCGGCTGTTCGAGCTGGCGCGGCCACGCGACTTCAACGTGGTGGCGGCCGTGTCGGACGTCCCCGGCACCGTGAAGATGTACCGCAGCCGGGCGTTCGGACTCGAGACCACGATCGACGAGGCCGCGGCCCGCCGTGCCTTCGGCAACCGGCCCGACGGCGCCGACTGCGAGACGGTGGAGGTGCCGGCGCGAACCCTGGCGGAGATCGTCGCGGCGAGCCCGTTCCACGCGGAGAAGATCGACCTGTTGTCGATCGACGCGGAGGGCCACGACTTCGCGGTGCTGCGGTCCCTCGACCTCGACGTGCGGCAGCCCGACGTCATCATCGTCGAGGAGTCGGACCGCGACATCGACGCGATTCTCCGGGGCGACATGTATGCCTACCTGCACGGCCGCGACTACCGCCTGCACGCGTGGTACGCTCCGTCGCTGATATTCCGTCGGTCTGCTCCGGCCTGACCGTCGCCCTGTCCGGCACGCCCCGCATGTCCGGCACGTCCGGCGCGCGCGGCGGGATGCCCGAGGAGCGGCCGGCGGCCTGTCGTGACACAGGGACCGTCCAGACTTCGTGGTGCTGAAGCATCGACCGGCATGATCGATCTGCTCGTCCATCTCTCCTGCTTCCTCACGCTCGTCTCCTTCTGGGTGCGGGACATCCTCTGGCTGCGGCTCTTCTCCATCGCGTCGAGCCTGGTCTGGATCGGCTACATGGCCAGCGGCGAGGGGCGGCTGATCGGCGCGTCGCTCTTCTGGAACATCGTCTTCATCACGATCAATTCGATCCGCATCGCGCAGCTCGTGCTCGAGAAGCGGGGCGTGCGGCTCTCCGAGGAGGAGGGCGACCTGCGGGACCACCTCTTTCCCCATCTCGAGCCCTACGAGTTCGCCCGCCTCCTCAAGGCCGGCCAGTGGCGCGACCTGACGGAGGGCGAGATCCTCCTTCACGAGGGCGATCCGCCGGCCGACATCTACCTGCTCACGCGGGGTGAGCTGCTCGTGGAGAAGGGGCGGCTGGAGGTGGCGCGGTTCGGTCCGCCGCGGTTCGCGGGGGAACTGAGCTATCTGAGCGGCAGTCCCGCCAACGCCACCGTGACGGCGATCACGCCCGTCCGCTGCCTCGTGTGGGGCAAGGACGCGCTATCCGGCCTCTTCCGCACGCATCCTTCGCTGCAGTTCGCGCTGCACGCGGTGATGACGCTCGACGTCACGCACAAGCTGCAGGAGCGGGAGATATGATCCGCGGCCAGCACGGGAGCCAGCCCATCGACCTGCCGGCGATCGAGCAGGCCCGTCTCGTCCGCGAGGGCGCCGTGTCGAGCGCGGAGCTGGTGGCGCAGACGCTCGACCGCATCCACGCCCTCGATCCGGCCTACCGGGCGTTCGTGTCGGTGTTCGACGCCGCGATCGCCACGGCCCGGCGCAAGGACCGCGCACGCCGGCGCGGCCGCGGCGACCTGCCGCCGTTCCACGGGGTGCCGATCGGCATCAAGGACCTCAACGTGGTCCGCTGGAAGGCGACGAGGTTCGGGTCGCGGGCCGTGCCCGCCCTGCCCCTGCCCGTCGAGGACTGGACGGTGGCGTCGCTGCGGCGCGCGGGGTTCGTCATCGTGGGCAAGCTCGCCACGAGCGAGTTCGGCACGATGCCGGTGACCGAGCCCGAGATCCATCCGCCCACGCGGAATCCCTGGGCGCTCGACCACACCGCCGGCGGATCGAGCGGCGGCTCAGCGGCCGCCGTCGCCGCCGGCATGCTCGCCGTGGCGCAGGGCTCCGACGGCGCCGGATCGATCCGCATCCCGGCGTCGTTTTGCCAGCTCTACGGACTCAAACCGGCCCGCGGCCGGCTGCCCAACCAGTTCGGTCTGCCCGACCGCAAGCTGCTCTACACGTCGGGACCGATCACGCGGTGCGTCGCCGACGCCGCGGCCATGCTCGACGTCATGGCGGGCCTCGTCGACGGCCGGCCGCACTGGGCGCCGCCGCCGGCGCAGCCCTTTCGCGACCGTCCCGCCCGCTTCCCGCGGCAGCGGATCCGCTTCCTCGTCGACTCCCCGCTCGGGCCGACCGATCCGGAGATCGTGGCCGGACTCGAGCGGTCGCTCCGCGTGCTCGCCGACCTCGGGCACACCGTCGAGGAAGGATCGCTGCCGGAGGGCGGCCTCGACGATTTCCTCCCGCTCTGGCAGCACCAGGTGGCGCAGGTGCCGATCTGGAGTTGGCGGCGGACGCAGCCGGTCACCCGGTGGCTGGGTGAGGCGGGCCGCAGGCTCAAGACCGCCGACGTGCATCGGCGGTTCGACGAGCTCAACGCGCGGTTCACGCCGGCCTTCGCCACAGCCGACATGTGGGTGATGCCGTCGGTCGCGCTGCCGCCGCCGCGGATCGGTGCGTTTCGCGACCTGCCGGGGGCCGAGGCGTTCGCCGCCGCGGCGCGGCTGGGTGCCTTCACGGCGATCAGCAACCTGACGGGCCTTCCCGCGGCGTCGCTGCCGATGGGCCGCACGGCCGCGGGGCTGCCGATGGGCCTGCAGATCGTCGGCGGACCGTTCGCGGAGCAGGACGTGCTCGCGCTGTCGTGGGAGCTCGAGGAGGCGATGCCCTGGGAGCGGATCGCGCCGCGACCGGCCTGAGGGCCCGCGGCTGCCGAGTGCGGGTTCCGTGCGCGGCATGGGCCCGCTGTGTGCACGGCATGATCGCGCTTGGTCTACGGCCGTGGCGTGGCGGTGGCCGGCGCGAGGGTGCGGTCGAGCCAGGCGTAGGCCTGCTCACGCTCGCGCTGCGGAAACTCATGGCCCGCGTCGGGTGTGGCCAGCACCAGCCGGTCCTCGGCGGCGAAGCGGGCGTAGATCGGCGCGACCTCCGCGAACGTGCGGCGGACGCCGGCGACGGCGAAGTTGCCGTCGTTGACCGGGGCGTTGGCGAAGAAGCCGCGGGGCGCGAGCGACGCGACGACCTCCGGAAAGTCGAACGGCACACGCTTCGGGTCGCCGCCGTAGGTGTCGCGGATCCTGGGCATGTAGGTGCGGCTGGTCCAGCCGGTGAGGTCGCCGCCGTAGTAGTCGGGGAACGGCGTGAAGCCGCAGCTCGTCACCACCGCCCTGAGCCGCTCGTCGAACGCCGCCGTGAAGATCGCGTTGTGGCCGCCGAGCGAGTGGCCGATCACGCCGATGCGTTCGGGATCGACCAGGGGGAGCGAGGCGAGCAGATCGACGCCGCGGATGTTGTTCCAGACGGCCTTCATGCTGCCGCTGGCGTAGCCCGTCGAGGCGAGGTCCGCGTCCCAGCGATACTCGCCGAACCGCGGATAGTCGGGCACGAGGCAGACATAGCCGCGGGTCGCGAGCTCGCGGGCATAGCGCAGGCCGGGAAGGCCGCCCAGTCCGGCAGGCTCGTCCTTGCCGACGGAATTCGTCTGATGCAGGCAGAGCATCGCCGCAGACTCCTTCGTGGGCCGTGCGGCGTCGGGCACGAGCAGCCATGCGGGCACGAGGTCGCCATCGTCGACCCGATAGCGGAGCTTGCGGCGGACATGGCCGTCGCCCCGCTCCTCCGCGAGCGTCTCGAACGCCGGCGGCGTTCGCCGCGCCGTGTCGGCGGGCCCGGGAAGCGGCCCCATCACCTGCTGCATCCGCCGCCGGATGTCGGGCCCGCGGGCCTTCCATGCGGCCGCGGAGTCGGCCTTCGGGATGCCGGCGCCGCCAAGGTCCCTGCCGAGGTTTTCGCGGATCGACTCGGCGACCTTCCCGCCCAGGAGGTCGTAGCCCTTCCCCGTGAAGTGGACGTCGTGGGGCGGCTGCACCTCGGCGAGGTGCGGCGTGATGAAGCCGAAGAGGTCGTCGACCGCGACGCCGTGTTGCTCCATCACCGCGGCCGCGGCGGAGTTCCGCTCGACGATCGAGGCGGCTGTCTGCCCGCTCTCGGCCACGTCGGGGATCGGCGTCGTCGTGGCCCACACCAGCCGCGCGTCGGTCTTTTGCATCCGCTCCACGAGCGTCTCGAGACGCTCGACGTAGTCGGCCACCGGCGTGTTGCGATCGTGGATGCCGAAGTTGAAGTGGATCAGGTCCCAGCGGCCGTCGCCGAGCCAGACGTCGAGGTTCTTGATGCCGCTGGCGGTGGGACCGCAGTTGGCCGGCGCGCGGTGCACGTTGGCCTTCCCGGCGAGCGCCTTGCGGGCCGCCTGCGTGTAGCCGCGGGAGACGGAGTCGCCGATAAGGAGCACCCGCGGCAGGGCCGGGTCGTCCGTGACGAAGTCCCAGGCGTTGCTGCGGCCCGCGACCTTGTCGGCCTTGTGGAGTGGGAGGTAGAAGCTGCCGAGCTGCTCCTGGAGGACCCGCTCCCAGGCCTGTTCCTCCGGCGGGAGCCCGGCGACGAGCGCCGCGTACTTCTCGTTGACCACGGCCTCCTGCGCCGCCTTCGTGGCGGCCGCCTCGGCGGCGTTGGTCGGCTCGGCCCGAGGCGCGCTTGGAGGCGCGGCTGGAGGCGCGGCTGGAGGTGCGGCCTTCATCGCGGCGGGGGCTGCCGGCCTGCCGGCATGCTTCACGATGAACTCCACGACCGGAGTGGGATCGTCGAGACCGTGGGGATGGTGGCCGCCGCCCGGCTTGCGGAAGATCTCGATCGTGCCGCCGAGCTTCCGGTAGCGGTCGATGACGATGTCGGCGTTGTCGGCCGGCGGCACCACGTCGTCGGCATCACCCACCACGTGCACCAGCGCGATCCCTGCCGCGGCGAGGGTCGGCAGCGTGTCGACCGGATTGCCGCGGTAGGCCAGCGCCGCGGCGTCGTCGGCGAAGCCGTAGGCCTCGAGGCACGCGGCCCAGTCCTTGGCGCTGCCCTTGCCCTTTCCCTTGCCGCCGGGCCAGCTCTTGAAGTCGCAGACGGCGCCGTCGCCGTAGATCACCGCCACCTTCTCCGGGTGCTCGGCGGCGTAGCGATGCGCGTAGAGGCCGCCCCGGCTCAGGCCGATGAGCGCGACCCGCGGGGCGAGGCCGCGGCGGACGAGCTCGTCGCGAAACGCATCGAGCTGCTTGACCGCCGCCGGGCTGCCGAACGTGTTGCCCACGTCGAGGAAGGCGTGGTGGAACCCTGCCGCCACCAGCTGCGGCGCGGCGCACCGCTGCACGAAGGCGTCGGGAAACATCATGCACCACGACCAGGGGTTGCCCGGCAGCGGTGCGGCGGGCACGACGACCCAGGCGTCGCGGCCGTCGAAACGAAACCGGTGGCGGACGTGGCCGTTCCAGCGGTCAATCGTCTGGTCGGGGAACGCGAGGTCGGCCCGCGCGGCGGGCGCAGCGACGGCTTGCTCGGCGGCGTGGGTTTGGAAGCTGGTGAGCAGCGCGAGGAGGAGCGACAGCGTCAAGGCACGATAGGCAGAGTCTTGCGAACTGGCCCGGCTCGGGGCCGGTATGAGGTGCGTCGCTGGCGGCCGCACGCCACGCTCCGCATCCTCACGCCGATCCCCTCGCCTCCCGTCTTCATGCGATGTGCGGCCATGTGATGCGCGGCGGGCACCATCAATGCGCAGGACCGTGGGTCGGCCTCGCTGTGGCACGGTGGGTCGGCCTCGCTGGGTGCTGGGGCGGGGCGTGGCTCGTCTGGTCATGCGCCGATGTCCTTCGGGGTGATGACGGTGCCGCGGTAGACCGCCTCCCGCATCATGAGGCAGGTGAGCACCGCCTGGCGGCCCTGCTCCGGGCCGGCGATCGCGGGAATCCGCTCGCGGACGCTCCGCAGGAAGGCCTGGAAGGCGAGCGTCGTGTTGTCGGGCCCCTTCTCCGGGCCCACCTTCCGCTCCGGCTTGCCGGTCGACTTGCGGTAGGTCACGACGCCGGTGTTGAAGTCGATGCCCCCGTGCTCGCCCACGAGCTGCGTGTACTCGCGGTCGAGGCCGGGCGGCGACACCCACGAGTGCACGATGGTGACGATCAGGCCGTTCTCGTACTCGAGCACGCCGCTGTAGTAGTCGTGGACGTCGCGGTCGGGCTGCTGGTCGGTGAAGAATCCGCTGCGGCCCATCCCCATCGCCCGCTTCGGCTTCGACCGCGCGGCCCAGTTGAGCACGTCCCAGTTGTGGACTGCCTGCTCCAGCATCCAGTCGCCCGACCGCGCCCGCTTGCCGAACCAGTCGTAGAGCGGCCCCCAGGAGTTGGACCACATCACGCGGCCCTCGAGGAGCCGGCCCAGGTCGCCGCCGTGGACGAGTTCCATCGCCTCGAGGAACTTCGGATCGCTCCGCCGCTGGAAGCCGATCTGCACGATGCGGTCAGGGGCCGCCTTGGCCGCCGCCACGAGCGTGTCGCACTCCGCGAGCGTCAGGCACATCGGCTTCTCGGCGTAGAGGTCCTTCCCCGCCTTCAGCACGTCGAGGTAGCAGGGGAGATGGAGGTCGACAGGCAGGGCGCTGGTGACGGCCTGGATGTCGGCCCGCGACACGAGCTCCTTCCAGTCGGCCGTGCCGAAGGGCTGCGGCTGGCCCGCCTGCACCACCTTCTCCTGGGCCGCGGCCACGCGGTCGGGCTTCGAGTCGCAGACGGCGACGACCCGCACGCCCGGCTGGGCCAGCAGCACCTTGAGGTGCGTGCCGCCCCGGCTGCCCACGCCGATCAGGCCGACGTTCACGGGGCGGTCGTCGTCGGCCTGCGCCCGCCGCTGGCCGAGCAGCGGCAGCGCGATCGCCTGGCCGGCGGCGATCCCGGTGGCGGCGAGCAGCCGGCGGCGGCTCGTGCCGGCGGTCTGGGAGGGGGAGGTCGGGGTCGTCGGGGTGTCGTCGCGCATGCGAAAGGCTCCAGAGGGTGGTGGGAGGAGGTGGTCAGTATCCCGCACTGGGCGTCGATCCCGCGACGGGTGTCGCGGCGACGTCGATGGCGGGGCGGCCCAGCCGCCGGTTGAGCTCGTCGAGCATCTCCCGGGTGCGGCTCGTGCCGCAGCGGCTGGCGCCGAGGTCGCGGAACCGCATGAGGCCGTCGAGGTCGCGGATGCCGCCGGCCGCCTTCACCTGCACGTGCGGCGGCGCGTGCTTCCGCATGAGGGCCACGTCGGCCTCGGTGGCGCCGCCGCTGCCGTAGCCGGTCGACGTCTTCACCCAGTCGCAGCCGAGCTCGCCGGCGATCTCGCACAGCCGAATCTTCTGGGCGTCGTCGAGGAAGCAGTTCTCGAAGATCACCTTCACCTTCCGGCCGGCGGCGTGGGCCGCGTCGGTGACGCCGCGGACGTCGGCCCGCACGTCCGCCCAGCGGCCGCTCCGCACCAGCGACACGTTGACCACCATGTCGAGCTCGACGCCGCCGTCGACCAGGGCACGCTGCGCCTCCGCGACCTTCACCGCCGTGGCATGGCCGCCGTGCGGGAAGCCGATCGTGGTGCTCGGGCGCACCGTCGAGCCGGCCAGGAGCTCCGTGCAACGGGCCAGCGCGTAGGGCATGATGCAGACGCTCGCCACGTCGTAGGCCAGCGCCAGCCGGCAGCCCGACTCGAGCTCCTCCCACGTGAGCGTGGGGGCCAGGAGCGAGTGGTCGACCATCTTCGCGAGGTCTGCGTAGCGGAGCGTCACGCGAGGATGTCCCGGACCACGGAGCCGTACACGTCGGTGAGCCGGTAGTCGCGGCCGGCGTGGCGGTAGGTGAGCCGCAGGCTCTCGTCGGGCTTGCCCGGCACGATGGCGGGACCGGAGTCTCCGCCCCGCTCCCAGCCGGCACGGGAGTCGAGCAGGAGGCCGCCGTTCGACTCGGTGTCGGCGGCATGGCACTCGAGGCAGTGCGTGGCGAGCAGCGGCCGCACCCGCTTCTCGAAGAACTCGAGGTCGGCGGGATCGGCCGCGCACAGGCGGCGGCCGGCCGCGATGGGCAGGACCGACGCGAGGCTCAGGACGGCCGTGACGATCGCGGTTTTCATGCCGCACTTCCCATGGTGGCGCCCGCGGAGGCGGAGGCTTCGGACCGGGGGAGCTTCAAGTCTACGACGCTGGGACACGGACCGGAATTCCCGGGGTTTTCGGCGTCTCTTGCGGCCGTGCCTGCATGTCTGGCGGCCCTGCTCCGGCTCGTGTTTGGGCGTCTGTTCACCGGCTCCTGTCCGCCGGCTCATGCACGGGTCTTGGGTGTGCGTGCACCCACTGCGAGAGACGACCGAGACCGGTGTCGAGACTGGTGTATTGCCCACAGCGGAAAGCCGCTAGACTCTTCGCAGTTTGCTCATTTCGCCACTCCAGCCCGGGGGCTCCCGATGATTCGCGTGACAGGCCTCGTCGGTCGTTCGGTACTCGTTTTCGCGGTGCTCGGCTCCTGTGCGATGGCGTGCCGGGCGGAAGACTCGGCTTTCGAGCGGCTGGCGCGAGATGCCGCGGTCGCGACCGGCACCGCGAGGCCCGCCGGCCCGGCCGCGCTCGATGCGGCGGCGGCGAACCTGCGGACGGCTCTGCGGCCCCTCGATCAGCTGCTCGCCCGCAGCCCCAGCGGTGCGGACTGGCGGAAATACCTCGATTGGCCGCGGCTGGAGCAGCAGGCCAGCGGCGGTGGCGCCGCTGACGCCACCGCGCTCGCCGACCTCCGCGACCGCCTCTCCGCCGACGAGAACGGCCTCGAAATGCCGCAGTTCGCGGCGGTGCGCACCGCGGTGACGCGGTATGAGGAGCTGGCCGCAGCCGGCACTCCCGCCGGCGCCCGCCGGCTCGATCGTCGGCTCGACGACATCGCCTCGGCGCTGCTCTCCGCATCGGCGTCGGGCCGCGTCGCGCCGCTCGCTCCGGTGCCCGAGCGGCTCGACCAGCTCGTCGCCTCCGGCCAGGCGGCCGGCCTCGTCGCCGGCATCCGCGGCGCCCTCGCCCGCCCCAACATCGAGCTGGAGGTGCGCGAGGAGCTGCTCGCCTCCGCCGTGAATCGCCCCGTGGACCAGGTGGCGCCGATCCGCGACGTCGTGCTCGGCACGCGGATCTTCGGCACCGGCCGGACCACCGGCACCGTACGGCTCGACTTCGTGCCCTCGCCGAACCGTGCCGTGCTCGCGCTCGTGTTCGACGCCTGCAACGTGTCGGACACCCACGGCTCGCAGGGGCCGGTCACCGTCTGCAGCCGGGGCTACACGGCGCTCTCCGCCCGCCGGCAGATCACGATCGACGGCGACGTCGTGCAGGCCGACCCGGTGGCCGTGTCGGTCTCGACCGATTCGCACACCACCGGCATCGGCATCAGCGCCCCGATCGGCAAGCGGATGATCCGCAAGGTCGCCAGCCGCCGCATCGCCGAGACCCGGCCCCAGGCCGAGGCGATCGCGGAGGGCAAGGCCCGCGACCGGCTGGGCCGCGAGTTCACGCAGCAGACCGAGCCGGCTGTGCACCAGATCCGCGGTCAGCTGCGCGACAAGCTCCGCGGCCCGCTCGAGGCGCAGGGCCTCTTCCCCGAGTCGTTCCACATGCACACCACCGACGACACCCTGCGGGTGGTCGCCCGCAAGGCGCTCGCCGGCCAGCTCGCCGCCGGCACGTCATCCCCCGCCGCCGACTCCGGGAACGTCCTCACGGCCCGCATCCATCAGTCGGCGATCAACAACATCCTCGAGCAGAAGTTCGGCGGCCGCACGGTCACCCAGGCCGACGCCGAGAAGCTCGCCAAGGCGCGGAACGTCAAGATGCCGCAGACGCTGCAGGAGAACGCGGAGGGCGACGACGACGAGCAGAAGCCCTGGGCGATCACGTTCGCGAAGTACCGGCCGATCTCGGTCGCGGTCGACGACGGCCGCGTGAAGCTGCTGGTGCGGGGCGACAAGTTCGTTTCCGGAGACCGTGACTTTCCGGCGATGGACATCACCGCGACCTACGCGGCCGAGCGGACGCCGTCGGGCTGGCGATTGGTTCGCGAGGGAATCATCGACATCGAGCCGGCCGGCACGGAGCCGGGGGCGAAGAAGGAGCTGAATCTCGCGCAGCGGACCGCCCGGCGACGCCTGAACCGGCGGCTCGACGCGGTGCTCGAGAAGGAGATCGAGATTCCGGATCTCGAGCTGCAGGGCGAGCTCGCGGCGGCCGGACCGCTGCCGATGAACCAGCTCGTCGCCCGCAAGGACGGCTGGCTCGTGGCCGGCTGGCGGCGCAAAGATCGAGTGATCCACGTCGCCCCGTCGTCGCACGTGCCGCCCGAGGCGTTCTCGGGTGGCGGCCCCATCGGGTCGCTCGTCAGCCGCTAGGGCGCGTCTGAGCGATCTCGCCGGCCACCGCGCTGCCGGGCCGCAGCGATTGCTGGGCCTCAGCGATTGCCGGCCTCAGCGATTGCCGGCCTCGAGCTGCCGCAGGTAGGTGCGAAACGTGTCGGCATCGGCGCCGCCGTGCTCGACCGCCTTCCGCTGGGTGGCGATCGCCTCGTCGAGACGGCCCCGCACCGCCAGCACGTGGGCGAGCGTGTCGAGAGCGTTGCCGTTCGTAGGCTCTTGCGCCACGCACTGTGCCGCCGCCCGCTGGGCCGCGTCGAGGATGGGCTCGGGCAGGCGGCCGTACATGGACTGGAGCACCAGCGTCCAGGCGAGCTCGTTGAGTGCGGCTGGGGTCGTTTCGGCGTCCGCCGCAAACGCGTCGAGAACGGCGACCGCCTCGTCGGCAGAGCCTGCGCCGAAAAGACGCAGCGCCTTGTCGACCGTGCGTTTCGGCGCCTGTCGCCGTGCCAACTCCGTCCCGAAGGCCTGGCGGTCCCAGCTGCCGTCGACGATCTTCGTCAGCGGCTCTTCGATCTCGAGCGGGTGGCCGATCCACTCGACCAGACCGGACCGCCCCACGATGAAGGCCGTCGGCAGCTCGGTCTCCATGAAGGGAGCCATGAAGGACTCGTACACCGATCCGTCCGGATCGGCCACGATGCAGTAGGTGCCCGCCTGTGTCGCGAGTTCGCGCACGTCCGGATCGTCGTCGGCAAGGAAGCCGCGGAGGTCTTCCGGCGGGTCGACGCCGACGGCGAGGATGGCGACGTCACGGCCGAGCTTTTTCTGCAGGCTGGCGAGGACCGGGATCGCCTCGCGGCTGTGCGGGCACCACGTGGCCCAGAACTCGATCACATAGATGGTGCCGGGCTGGAGGCGCTTGAGCGGCTGCAGCTGCCGCTGGGTGCCGGGATGGACCCAGTCGGCGACGTCGATGTCCGGGGCCTGGTCTCCGATCCGGAGTGTTTTCGGGGGGGTGATCGTCGCGGGATCGATCGCCGACGCGGGGCGGACGCCGGCCTGTAGGAGGAGCGACACGCAGGCGAGGATGAGGAACGGTTTCATGGCTTCGGCGGACAGCGGTGGAGAGGACAATCGCCCGCGAGGGCGCTTCTCCACAGAGTCTAGTTTCCCGGAAAACGCCGTGCAGAAGCCCGGTCCGGGCCGCAAATCAGCGGCCAGACGGCCGGGCACGGAGAAGCCTTCGCCGACCGCTGCCGGTCGATGCCGGCGGCCACGTCCATAGGCGCACGCTCGGCTATCAGCCGGCGGATCGCGTGGTAGCATGGTCGTCGCGGGGAGCCGGCTGGTTGCAGCGGGTTGAGCGATGGCCACGCGAGTGGAGACGAGGCGATGCCCCTGTACGAATATTCCTGCGAGAAGTGCGGTCGGAAAATCGAACTGCTCGTTCGCGGCAGCGAGACTCCGGAGTGCCCGCACTGCCAGAGCACCAGGCTCACGAAGCTCCTGAGCGTCGTGAGCGGCCATGTGTCGGGCGGCGGCGGGGATGCCGGCGCGGGCGAGGGCTGCGGTCGGCCGCAGTGCGGCATGGGCGGCTGTGCGGGCCTCGGCTGATCGAATCCCGTCCTACGGGCGAACGGATCGGGCCGGGCGCGGATCTGACCAAGATTCGGACCAAGATCCGGACCAAGACCCGGACCAAGACCCGGACCAAGACCCGGACCAAGACCCGGACCAAGACCCGGACCAAGACCCGGACCAAGACCCGGACCAAGACCCGGACCAAGACCCGGACCAAGATCCGGACCAAGGGTCGGGCTGAGAGCCGGACCAAGGATGGCCGTCCGGCCCCGAAGAATACCCGTGCACGGTTCCGAAAAAGCCGCAGCTCCGGAGGGCTGGACGAGGGGCACTCGGGAGCATCACAGGAAAAGGAGCGCGAGATGAATGGTCCGGCGAAGAATCGTCTGCACGACTACGAAGCGGGGTGGCTCTCGCTGCTGGTGGCCATGGGCGTGGCAACGAGGGAGGAGGCTCACGAGGCGATGTGTCGAGTAGCCCAAGCGGCGATCGACGAGGTCGAGGAGAAGCGGCAGCGGCGGCGGGAACGCAGGCGCCGTCGTCGTGAGTGAAGAGTTGCGCAATATCCCGCTGCAGGGGCCCGCTGAATTGTCTCTCCGAAGAGCCTCTCTGCAGGGGCGTGCGCGAGGGGAGTGGGCGTGCGGGAATCGCTGGAATCCTTGCTGCCGCGTGGCGGTCGCCGTAAGATGCTGCGAAGAATCGCCGTGGTTTTACGGCGTTTATTTCCGTGGATGCGTTGCGTTCGTGGCACGCCCTCGTAGCTCAGTGGATAGAGCGACGGTTTCCTAAACCGTAGGTCGCAGGTTCGATCCCTGCCGGGGGTACTGAGTTTCCGCAGCAGCCTGTGCCGAGCATTGTATTGATGCGGCGAACGTGCCCGAACGTGTTCGCTTGTGCGAGATGCTCGCAGTTCCACGTTAGCAGAAAATCGTGCCGGTGATACGACGCAACGGCAAGGTCCATTGCATCGCCAGCGGGGCGTCTGGGCATCAGTCGGCGGGCGATGGAGGCGTCAACGAGAGAGCGGTTATGTCGCAGAACCCCGTGCCACGAGCTCACAGTGCGCTGCTGTCGCCAGCCGATCGAGGGCGTCGGACGGCAACTGGCCTCCGGCCATAAAATCAACCAGGTCCTGAAACGGGATGCCCGTCGCCAGAGAGACCTGTTCGTAGGGCTGCCTCATCGCAGTCACGGCCCGCCGTAGCCGTCCGCTTACCGTGCCCTCCGCTGCCGCCGCGTCACGAGCCTTTGCGCGCTCGAGCAGCCACGGAAGCTCAGCCTGGATCGCAGCCTCGATATCGGCGTCGCTGGTGGGCTTCTGCGGCGTCATTCGGGAACCTCGTAGGCGGTGATGGGTTGTACGGTGGCCTGATCGATCCAGCGATACACGACGATGACAAAGCGACCGTCGGCCAGATGCCCGAAGGCGACCGGCAAGCCGGTGGAGCGGCTGGTGTCCTGTCCTTCCGGAGTGGCGATGATCGCTTCGATGTCGTCGGTCGATAGGTCCCTTTCCGCCAGTTTCTCCACGACCGAATCGACCCAGATGAAATCGAAAAACGCCATCGGATCGATCCGATTACCAAATCATACGCGGCTACAGACGCACGCTCCAAACGCGAGCGATCAATGGCAGGAAGTGTACGCCCGTACCGTATCTTGTCAACCCCGCTGGGACCAAGGTTGTCCCCCCGGTTTGGTAGGCTGCCGGCCATGACTGCCACGACCGCCGCCCCGGGCCAGCCCGGCCCGCGCCTCAACGCCGCCTTCTACGCCGACTCGGTCGCCGCGTTCCTCCGAGCCTCCGACGACGAGGTCTACGCGCCGCTCGCGAGCCCGCATGGCTACACGCTCGCCCCTGAGCAGCTCTCCGCGTGGCGGCTGCAGCTGCCCGTGCTCCGCGCGGCCCTCGCCGATCTCGCGGCCCGTGTCCTAGCCGAGGCCGCCGATCCCGCCGCCCCCGCCCCCTGGATCCACCTCGAGTTCGACATCCCGCGGCTCGGCCGGCGGGTGGATGCCGTGCTCGTCACGTCCACGGCCGTCATCCCGATCGAGTTCAAGGTAGGGGCGAAGAAGTTTCAGCAGGCCGACTACGAGCAGGCGTGGGACTACGGCCTCGACCTCAAAAACTTCCACGCCCCGAGCCACGCCGCGGCGATCTTCCCGATCCTCTGTGCCACCGACGCCCCGAAGAGCGACCGCCGTTGGAAGCCGCCCCACGCCGACGGCGTCCGCCCGCCGTTTTGCTGCAACGCCGCCGGCCTCGGCGCCGCGATCGCGTTGGCCTTGGATGAGGCGGGCACCGCCCCCGCCCCCATCACCCCATCCACCTGGGGCACTGGCTCCTATTCCCCCACGCCCACGATCATCGAGGCGGCCCGGTCGCTCTACGCCCGCCACACGGTGCACGACATCACCCGCAGCGACGCGGGGGCCGTGAACC
>Ga0114972_10002207_pt1 | contig 14555 bp, 15 predicted proteins | sample M_140807_EF_Meta_FD_87354 | JGI IMG/M metagenome (GOLD analysis project Ga0114972, IMG submission 87354) | Freshwater microbial communities from Lake Montjoie, Canada to study carbon cycling - M_140807_EF_MetaG | ecosystem: Environmental > Aquatic > Freshwater > Lake | place: Lake Montjoie... | reverse complement strand
TAGTTTATATAATATATCAAATATAAGAACTTTTTCATAACAAAGAAATTTTTTTTTCTATAACCAAAAAAATCAATTTACATTTATTATATTAAAAATGAAAAATAATAATAAAATCATTTGAAACCTCATTTTTAATTTATTTAATATTTATAATTAAATAAATTAGTTATCAATTTTTACTATATTCGTTAAAATTTATTATCAAACATATTAGGATCTAAAATTGGATTAGTTATATTATTATCTATTTGAACTTGACTAATTTGATTAAATTTATTATCTAAATTAGGTGTAAAACTAAATGTAGGATCCGATTTATACATAATATTATTAATATATGGATTATCATATACCATATCTTTAGGATTAAATGCAGGATAAGTACTTGGTATTTGAATGTCTTTGACATTTTGACGGAATGGTAAATAATCACTAGTTGGTAAAAATCCAGTTGTTGATAACATAGTAGATGGATAATTTTTTAATATCATATTCTCATATTGTTTTGGATCAGGTGGTTGAAATGCATTTACTTGTGTTGGAGAATTACGTGCAAGTAAGTTTTCTTTGTTATCACGTATAAACATATTTCTCTCTGCAGCATCTGATGCATATTGTCCTACACCATTCATTGTACCCATTGTACCCATTCCTGCTGTATTCATATTTTGACGAAGTGTAGTCATAGGTGTTACATTTTGTGATATGTAACCTCCCATACTATCCATTACCGTACCACCAGTCATAGGTGTAAAATTCATTCTCATTGTTGCCATAGGATTAGTTACTGTTGATGTATAACCATTACCGCCAATTGCAGAAACAGGTAAACCCATCAAGTTATTACTAATAATTCTATTTGTTGGTGTTGCAGTATAATTAGATACTTCGCCTGTATTATTTCCACCTCCTACAACACCAGTATAATTATCATTAGTGATTGTTCTGAATGTTGCAGTAGGTTGAAATAATGAAACTTCACCTGTACCACCACTATTATTACCCATAGAACCAGAAAAACTTGTATTTTGATTTAATCTTTGTGTTGCTACCGCTTGGTATAATGACATTTCAACGCCACCGCCACTGTTATTACCCATAGAACCAGTAAAATTTGCATTTTGATTAAATCTTTGTGTTGGTGTATTTTGATATAGAGACATTTCACTAAATCCACCATTACTATTTCCCATGCCACCAGTAAAACTGTCTGTTTGATTAAATCGTTGTGTTGCCATTGGTTGATATTTTGATATTTCACTAAAACCACCATTACTATTACCCATAGAACCAGTAAAATTTGCATTTTGATTTAATCTTTGTGTTGTTGTTGCTTGATAAGTTGACATTTCTGGCACTGTACTACCACCCATACCACCAGTATAATTTGCATTTTGAGTAAATCTTTGGGTTGTTAATGGTTGATAACTTGACATTTCTGGTACTCCACTACCGCCCATACCACCAGTATAATTTGAATTTTGAGTAAATCTCTGTGTAGTTAATGGTTGATAAGAAGATACATTACCAGCTGCACTGCCACTTAAACCAGATGTATAAGTAGAATTTGCAGTTGATCTTTGAGTAACAGAGTTATTAAAAGATCCAAGGTCGTTGTTGGGTCTTTCTGTTTGAGTACCAATTGCAGCATCTAAAGGCGCTAATTGAATTTTAAAAGGATTTTTAACTTTACCAAAATTATCAATTGAAACACCTGATTCAAAATTACCTGGACCAGCTGGACCAATTTCAACAAGTTCTTTTTCACCACGATGACTTTTTTCAAAATCAAAATTACCTTTATCTGTAGGACCTGTAACACTAGAAGAAGTAGGCATTACAGTATAATCTATGTCAAGTGTACCATATGTTTGTGGTTTTTTATTTAATACATCACCTATTACTGCTCCTTTTTCTGGACCACTTGAACCTTTAGTCATTGGTTGAGTATAAGATACTTGAGGATTATCCCATCTTCTTAATTCGTCGATTGTTTTTAATGGAGGTTGGTAAGGATCTTGGAAACCAACTTTACCATCTTCATTAGCACCAATATTTAATCCAGGTGTAACTTTAACTTCTTCAAATGGTTTATCATTTCGTCTTTCTTTTCCTGAAAAATATCTATCTTGTAACATATCAGTTTGAACTGGTGTACCTCTAGTAAAAGATTTCATCATATTAGGTTGAGATGCCGTAGAAAAACCTTCTTCAAAATTTTCAATAATATTTGGTTGTTCTTTTTTTGAAAAATAGAATCTTGAACTACCAGTATATATATCTAATTTTTGTTCCATATTTCTAGAATTATCTTGAGTAATTAATAATCCTCTATCTTTAAAAAAAGGTTGCATATTATTATGAATTAATTCATCTTTTTTAAATATTTTATATGTCATATCATCATCTGTTTTATTATAAGGTGTCCAATTATCAGGAAGAGTTAATTTACCCATATTTTCAGGTACTGGTTTATGTTGAATAATTGGTTGTGATGAAAATTGTTCATCTAATGTTGTTAATTTATTAATAGGTCCTTCCATTAAATTTTCATCAGCACTGTATTTATCTAACATTGAATCACCAATTGTATTTGTATATTTAGGTCCAGAAATAGATGATATATACTTATTTTCAGTATCTAATGGATAAACTCTTTTGTTGTACAATGATGGAATTATATTTTTATTATTTGGATCATTAGATAATACTTTTTTTTCTTTTACTTTAGAATCCATCGCTTCTAATACTCTCTTTTTTTGATCAAATCCATTTCTTGTTTCTGGGATTTCATAATCATCTTCTTCATCAGATTCAATATAATCATCATTTTTATTATTATTGAAACGATCACTTATATATTTTCCAGCTAGACCAAGGAGACCAATAGCTAAAACTTCCATATTATTATTATTTAATAAAAATAATATAAAAAAATTTATTTTCTATTTTAGTGCAACAGCGTTTTGTATTTTAGTCATAGCACTTTCTAAATCTATTTTTGTATCATATCTAGTACTTCTACCATATCTATTATTACCTTCAGTTTCATTATATCCATTATATACCCATTCTCTAGGATCAATGATAGGAGTAAAAGTTACATCGAATGCAGTTTCACGAAAAATTTTATTATCACCATCTAATCTAGAATTATTCTTATCTAAATAATTATCACAATCTGGTGTATTTGGATTAAAACTAGATACAGTTTCAAGTAAACGTTTTTTCTTTTCTTCTAAAGTATTTCCAGATGTATATTTTGTATCAGAATAATCTCTTGCAAGCATATTTTCAACATCTACTCTTAAAAGTCTATCTCCTGTATCTATTTCGCCAATAGTACCATTTCTATTAGATCGGGGACCATTATAAGATACACATTTTTTTGCGTTATCCCATGAATTATCATCGATAGAGTAATAAGTAGGTCTAACGGATTGTGTTGTTAATTCTTCTTGAAATAATGAATCGTATTTAGTTCTAGCAAAAATTCCTGCCATATTTCTATATACTTTCTGTATATAAATTTATTTAAAAAATTAAAAAATAAATGTATGATTTATTTTTTTATTTTAATTATCTATTAATTTTATTTAAATTTTATTTAAATTGTACAGTTCACTGATCAAAGATCAGTGAACTCTAGAACCCCTCATTCGAGGGGTTGTACCGCACATTAGCGCTAGAATTTAAATTTTATTTAAATTGTACAGTTCACTGATCTTTGATCAGTGAACTCTAGAACCCCTCATTCGAGGGGTTGTACCGCACATTAGCGCTAGAATTTAAATTTTATTTAAATTGTACCATATTTGTTGGTGCAATTTCACGATCGTTTAATCTAGGCACAACAACATTATCATAATCACATTTATTTTTACCAGCAGGTGTGCACGCTTCAAATTTCTTTGTTGCACATTTTGTTCCAGGTAAATTAATTAAAAGTAAATCATTTTCTATTTCAACACGTTTATCTTTGCTTACTAATGTATTAGACATTTTTGCACCTTCATTTTGTTTACTTGTTAATGTATTTTCATTATAGTCTAACATTAATTGATATAATTCAGGAGATTTAGTTGTTGTAGTATATTGTAAGGTAGCACATTCATCATATTGTAATCTATCAAAAATTCCTGCCATTTAGTATATTATATATATATAAAAAAATTTAAAATTAATAGAATAATTTTAAATTTTTTATTTTATATCATTTTATTATTAACATATCTTGTATCATCGCCTCCTAAATTTTTAAATACAGGTAAAGCGGTTAAATAATAAGGTACATCTGGTATTCTTTCTGCATCTTTTACAACTGGCCTATAATCATTACTTCTTGTTTGTTCTCCTAAATATATTTTTTCATAATCATCAGGATTTCCAAATCCTCTACCAACTGTTTTTTGAGGTGGTGCCATATGTGATGATAAATCAATATTTAATCTTCTTGGTGTTGATTTAAACGTATAAAATTCACCTTTATCCTTTACTCTATCATATTCTTGTACTATTTGTTGTAATACATCATTATTTTTATCATAATATGATGATGGTGCATTACCTGAATCAAATTCATTTGATGATATACTACCAAATGTTTCAATATTATTTCTTTTTGGCATATTAGTTTCTATCATTTCTTTTTGTTCTCTATTTATTGTTCCAAATATTAAATTATTTTCATTAATAATATCTTGATAATTATTTGTTCTAACAGATGGTATAAATCCTATTGTTTCTAATGATGAATTTAATTGATTAGGTAAGTTATTGGTAGGATACATAGATGGAGATGGAGATGTTAGTGAATTGCATTGATTACATGAACTATCTGCTAATTTTTGAAAATTTTTAGTATAATCGATATATTTTAATTTTTCTTCAGTTCGAGACATATATTAAGACAAGAAAATAAAATAATATATATAGTGTATAAAATGGAAACAGATATTTATAAAACAGAAACAGATATTTATGAAACATTTAATAATATTTTTTCAGAGTCTCCAAAAGAACCTAAATCTATTTTTCTAGAACTTAATGTTCTAGATCCTCTTAAAAATGAAGAAGTTTGTGATAAACAAATATCTGATATATTTGAATTTTTATTAAATATGTTTGTATATGGTTTCAATAAATTAAATTTATCATTTACATTAGAATCAATTGAAATTTTAAAATCTTATTTTTCAAGTATAGGTTTTAAATTTAATATTGAAATTGAACAATTTGATACTATTTTATTTAATGATTTGCGTTATAAATGTAGATATTGTACAATTGAAACATCTTTTTTAGGTCAAACTCAAGATAACAAACCATATTTTATATTAAATCGAAATGATTTTAATAGAACTAAATTAAATGAATTTATTGGAGTTTATCAGAATGAATATAATTCATTAAATTTTATTTCGTTTGATATTATCTAAGCAATGCACAAAACTCTGCACACCAAAAATAAATATCTTTTGGTTTAGAGACAAGTGTATAATTTTTATAATTTGTTAATAATTCATGATAAATATAATTACGTTTTTCTACATCAATTATATTTACTTCAATCAAAATTGGAATAATAACATCCAATTTTGATCGTAATATGTCAATTAGTGTCTCATATGATGAATCAAGAGTATAATGATATTTTTGTGTACCATCGCAGAATGTAATATTTTCTCCTAATTCAATTAATATTTTTCGTCTAATATCAACTGGAATTACAGTAACAATATTTCTATATTCTGATACATAAAAATCTGTAACATATTTCTTAATCTTAGGATGATATCCAAATAAAAGTCTTAGTTCATCAATGTTTAATAATATAATATTAATAAAATCACCATACGGATCATAAATTGGTTTTTCAGTTGTCAAATCAATATGACAATGATTTTCACCATATGTAATATCAAATAAAATTTTCTTTTTGAATAATTCTTTATTGTTTGACATGTTATATATTTTCTTAAAGATATTACTGGTATCTGCACCAGTATAATCTTGAACAATTAGTTTTGAATCATTTTGTAATGTAATATTTGTAAAATTGATCATAAATGTATCATGTATATTAATTATATTAGGAGGTATCTCATTGTTTATATTAGAATTTGTATATCTCATATGCATTGCAATTACAATAATCTCAATTCGATGGTCATCAGAAATCCATCTATTAAATCCTTCACTATCATCATAAGACAATTTGTATGGTGTAGATGCAAAATATTGATGTAAGAAATCGATACAATTATCAAATAAAGGATCAATTAATAGAATTCTAATTGTATCAGAGGTTTTTTCAATATGTTCTCTCAAGAATACTGGAATAAGTTGATCTACTTCTGGTGTAAATTGATTTAATGATTTTACACGTGGATAAGTTCCAATGCCAAAATATGTAAAATCTCGGGGATTTGATTGAAAATAAGGACTTATAAGGGAAAAAATAATAGATTCCATTTCTTGTTCCATTTAATCTAATGGTAAATATTAAAATTAATATAACTAAGTATATTATATTAATTTTTCAATTTTACTAATTTAATATTATATTTTTTATATTTATTATAGTAACCTCCTACAAAATTAACTTTTTTAATATTAAATAAATTTTCAGGTTCACTGCCATTATTACAATGTAATGCACCAACATATGAACTTTGATTATAAATAATGTCATGAGATGCAACGGATACATATGAATATATTTTTTTATTCAATACAATATATAAATTACCTAAATTTTCTAAATATTGATCTAATATTCCTTTTTTAACTAAGACTCTAACACCGAGAATTTTACCTATATTATATAATGGTAAATCAGTAATTACATTTGATTCAATACCAGGAGTATTATTTGCTTTTAAACAAGGATAAACAATACTATCTTTTAATACTTGGATTAAATTATCTTTTGTAAATAAAAAATGACGAGAATTTGTAGAACTGTCTATTATTTTTATTACAACAGAATTTTCAGGATTTTCATCTATATATTGTTGTATTGGAATAGTATATGCTTCACATCCTGATTCAATTACATCACATCCTTTATCAGTTAAAAGAATATCAGAAACAACAGAAGTATCTGTAGTAATTGCATTGTTTGTTTCTATTATAATTTTTTGTTTTTGTTCTTCAATTGATAGTTCACCCGTTTCAGTTGCACCATTTGCAATTAATTCATCTATAATTCGTTGATTTCTAATTTCTTTTGCCAGTGTTAATGCAGTATTTCCATCAACATCTTTATTATTAATATTTGCACCTCTTATTATTAATATTTGAACAAATTTTAAATTACCTTTTTTACTTGCATACATTAATGCAGATCTATTATTTCTATCTAAATAATTAACATTAGCACCTCGTGTTAATAATACATTTATAATTACATATGAATTATTAATAATTGAATGCATTAATGCTGAAATTCCATCTTCATCGACACTATTAATATCACTACCATTTTTTATTAATTTAGTAAAATTAATAAAATCATTTTCTTTTATTGCATTAATTAGATCCATATTATTAAAATATAAATTAATTCTTAGTTAAAATCTTGATAATTGTGTGGTGATTTCTGTATCTTGCCATTTCCAAGACATCACGACCCTTATTATTTTTTAATGTTTTATCTGCACCGTTATTAATCAAGAATTGAGTCATTTCAATTTTACCAGTAGTTACAGCCATCATTAAAGCAGACCAACCACGATCAGATTGGTGATTAATATCAATCTTTCTATCTAAAAGCATTTGTGCAACACCAATAAAATTTCTTTCAGCAATTTTTGTTAAAACAGTAGTACCATTAATGTTATGATTAATATCTACACCATGATTAATCAAGCATGCAACAATTTCTTCTGAAGAATTTCTACATGCCACTGTAAGTATAAAATCATAAATATATCCTGGATATTTTATTAATACTTTATCAAGAATATCATGTTTATTATAATCACATAATATTTCTATAGTTTCATTTCTTGCGTGAAAACTCATTTTAAAATTATCAAACAAATAATTAAATATATCCATATTCTTTTTTTTACTTGAGATTATAAATGCATTATCTGGAATTATTAAAGCATCTTGTGGTTCACCTTTATCTTGTAATAATTTATTATATTTTTCAATAACTGTCTTAAGAAGCTTAATATCTTCCTGACGACACAGTGTAGTAATTATTTCATCCAGATGAATTATATTAGAATTAATAAGAAGGTAATCAAAAATCTCATGCTTTTTAGATAGACATGATATTAGAATTGGAGATATCGATCTAAATTCAACTTGATTATAATATATTTCAAATGGTGTAATCCATGATACTGCACCATTTTCAACTAATAATTGAACAATTTCAAAATTACGTGATAGTACACCTATCAGTAAAGGTGTTTTTATCACTTTTTTATCAATAACACCAATAATAAATGGTTCCATCAATTGATAATTCAGATCGTAATTCTTAGAAATAAAATATTTAATTACAGGAATAGATTTCTCATGAATAGAAGAAAAAAATAATGCGTATTTCTTCTTTTCAGATACTGGAAATGTTAACATTTTATCTAAAATCTCAATATTTCCATGCTTAATTGCAGATATATATACTCCTACATATTTTATAAATGTATAATATATTTTATTTGGATTTATCATTTCTCCATCTGTAACGGGTAATGCAATCCTACTAATTAATTTTAATGCACGAGCATTATCTCCTGATTTTATTGCATCGCAAATTGCATATGCATGCAAAGAGGTTGTTTTATTAATTTCATAATTTGCTAATGTATCAAATAATTCTTCTTCATTATAAAATACGCTACATACGTAACGAATTTGAAATACTTCTTCTTTGTATCCATTTTGTGCAGTAATAGTAAATACTTGACGTAATATATCTATTTGATTTTCATCGCAAAAAACGGTCTGTTGAACTTCCATTAGAGTCTAATATAGCAATATTTATATTAGAGTATAATAAGTATACCAGTATTTATAAAACGATGTATTATATCTATTTTTCAATTTTTATTATGACGTAGGAAGAATAAAAATTTCCAATTTTTTTATAAAAAACTAGGAAATGAACAATTTTCATTTTTATCTTTACATCTTAAATCAGATTCCATTAATTTTAAAAATGGATTTATATCATTTGGAAATTTACGCTCAATATTAAAATATAATGCTTGCATAGATTTTCTATCAAATAAATCTGATTCATTTCTATATAAATTCTCTTCAAAATTCTCTTTTATTTTTTTATCATCCGTTTTGCATGATGTTAACCCGTCATTTTCCCATAATGTATTAGCATATGGATTATCAACGGTTGATTCACGACATTGTTCTTTTAATTCTTCTTTGGTAGTAAAATATAAAAATATTGACATTATCCAAAATAATAAACCAAATCCATATTTTTTAAATATAAATAGTATTAAACCAATATATAATCCAAACATTATTAATCCTTCTCGATTAGTTGGATTAAAATTATATAATTTTTTAGTATCCATATATTTTGATATAATTTGTTCTATCTCCATTATAATAAAAAGTCATAATTTTTATTATAATAATTTGTTATTAAAGTTTTTGATTTTTCAAAAATTCTTCTAAACCCTTCATTTGATCTTCAGAAATATTACCAGTCGCTTTCTCTTTACCAACTTGTGCCATAATTCTAGATGTAAATTTACCAATTAATTCTTTAATTGAAATTGATGTACAGTCTCTAAATAATTTTGATTTCTTTAATTTTTCTGATATACTTGATAATTCATCTTTGTTTTCTCTCATCACTTTACTTCCCGCTACAATATCATAAATTGTTAATTTACCATCAGTTAAGAATTCTTGTAATTTATCTTGTGCTTTATCAATTGCAAAATTTAATAAATTATCCATCTTATCATCACCTGATTCTTTAGTATAATCATTAATTAATTTCTCTAAAATTTCAACAATGTATTTTTTACCTAATTCACCATCACCTTTTTCAGATAATTTATCAATAACACCGTTAACATCAATTTTATCAAATCCAGTTGATGCAATAATATTTTTAATTTTATCAGGAGTAATACCTTTCATATCTTGAAATTGTTTTATATCTATTTTTGTAAAATCTAATTTGTCTAATCCAGATAATGTTAGAAATTCAGTTAACATAGTTGGATCCATATTTGAGATACTATCACTAATCTTTTTTAAATTAAAAGTACCTTTTTTCTTACCTAATCCATCTAGTTTATCTAATAATGCATTAACATGTTCTTGATTTTTCTTTAACTCATTTTGATTATCTTCAATAATAAGATAAATCATTTGAATCGTTTCCCATACAAAACTAATTAATGTTTCATCAATATCACTTTCAATTAAATTATACAAATTAATCTTTGGCAAAAATACAAGTTTGTATTTTTTATGAAACAATAATTTATCTTTGTTTAACAAATATTTAAATAATGTCTCATTTGTAGAAATTTTTTCATGAAATGTTTTTAAAATTTCGACGTGATTAAATGTATCTACATCTAATTGATAATCAACAAGATTTAACTTATTAAAACTATCTACAAATTCAATGTATCTTTTAGTTGCTAATTCAGGAACTTCTGTCATATTATATGATAATTAATTGAATCCTCTTTATGTCTTTAAAAATAATTAAAGATTTTTAGCAGTCTTTAAAAATAATTTTTGAATTATTTTTAAATATGCAATAATTAAAGATTTTTAGCAGTCTTTAAAAATAATTCATTTTTTTCCACGTAACATATTTAATATTCTTTTTTTATTTGTAATATTTTCGTCTGGTCGTTCTTGATCAACAATCTTTGTTGAAAATGTATTTTCATTTAAAATTAATTCATTTTTATTAGGAGTTTGAAATAATTTATCTGTATTTTTATCATCTATAAATGTATAATTATCTGATATTTTTTTAATTTCTTGTTTTGCAATACCTAATTTATCTTGAGGAGATGGTTCTGTTAATTTTTGTTCTTTATTTTTAATACTATTTGTTTTAATATTAAAAAATGAGATTGTTTTTATCCATCCTCTTACATAATTTCTTTCAATTGGTGTATTAATATTTGGTATTATTAATGTTGGTAACTCACATTTAAATAAACAATCCCGAATAATTACATGTATTTTTGCAGGATTATAGTTACTTTTATCTATTAATATAAAGGTTGATAATATACCATTATTTTTTAATTCCTCTATTATATCATTTGAAAAAATATCATTTGAATCATATAATAAAATTCTATTTTCATTCATATATTTTTATAGATATATTATGCTTAAATATTAATTATAATTATAATAATTATTTTAATTATTTATTATATGCCCGAAGAAAATATACTTGATGCTCATTTTCGTATTTTTAAAAAATTAATTTTTGTTATATCATGTTATGATATTGATTATGCATACCAATATGCAGATAACTTAAATAAAAATTCATTTAAAAAATTTTTTACTATTATTAAATCTAATGATATAAAAATAGTAAATGATGCATATGATGAAAATAAAAAAATTATAATTGTAACACAATTACCTATTCCAGAAATGTATTCTTTTAATTTTATAACAGATGCAATTCATATTCATCTTGCTGTACCTTTTTGGTATAAATATAATAAATTACCAGAAAAAGAGAAAAAAATCCTTGAAGATCAATATAATACATACAAAGATAATATTCAAAAAATTCCTATACAAAAATTTGTAAATATTAATGATAATCGTAAAATATATGATCAAAAAGCAGATGATAAATTATATAATTATATGATTGAATTAATTGAAAGACATCTTAATAATCAAAATAAATTTAAAAGAATGAATCATACTGGCGGTAAAACAATTATTTATGGTGAAAGAGAATTATTAGATTAAAATTTAATGTTCAATCAATTCTAATTTTAATTGTTTCGCCATACTCTTTAATGATTTACTTAATTTATCAATACATTCATCAAAAATATCTGTAATAGATTTCTTACACTTATATCTTATTTGTAATGTTCTCATCGAAATATTTGGTTGATGATCACCTGCAAAATCAACACTCTCATGCATTTGTAATAAATATCCAAGGATACCACCTAATGTCATATCTTCATTCGGAATATTTAAAATACCTTCCTTTTCACTATCCGGATTTACTTTTTCTTTAACCATGTTATTTAAAAATTCTAATCTCATCAATAAACATGATATTGCACGTCTTAATGCATCCTTTTCTGAAAATTGTTGATTTGTTTCAAAATTAAATATAAATTTATTCTCTTCTACTTGCTCATATGCACACCCCGCAACAGGATCATAAATAGCGGGGGACTCATATTGTTCTTCCAAATTTACACCAAGTTGTGATTGACATGTACATTCAAATTCTTCATCATTGTTTAATTTCAAAAGAAGTAATGGTTTTTTATATGGTGATTTAATTTCAGTACCATCCAAATAAAATTTTGCCATATCTGTTGTGACTATTGCAAGTTTACCAGTTTTATTTTTATAATTAATATACATTGATAAATGATTTTCATCTACAGTTTTACCGTTATACAAATCCAAAAATTGTAATACAGTCTTTTCATCATTTTTAACATACATTACTGGAATATTCATAAAACGTTCTCTAATTTGATCATTATTTAAGATACCAGTATTTTTTACAATAGTTATTTTAGAATATGCATACGTTGGTATATATGTCTTTAATACTCGACGTAACATATTTGCATAATGAAATGTAATGTTATTTAATTCAAGTTTGATATTTGAATTCGAATATCCTCCCGTACACTCATTTTGTTCTATTATTTTTACAGAAATTTTATCCATTTTATTATATTAATATATAATAAAATCCTTATACGTATTATTATCAATTTTTAATTTTATTCAAAAAATATTTTTACTATCTTTAATTGAGATTCCTTCAGTAATCCTTCATTAGACTCAAAATCTCTAATGCAATTACCTAACTTCCATACATCTGACGCACTCATGTAATATTTTAAAAATTTTCTCATTTCATTTAACGTTAATTGTCTGTTTTTATGAATACCTTTCATCTTACCAAGTGTGTAAAAAATAATGTTATATTCATGATTATCCATAAATAATCTTTTAAATTCATCCTCTTTTTTATGAATCATATTGTTACTGTTAAATGTATAATATATATCTAACATTCTTTGTCCTATATACGTAATTACCGCATTTAATAATCCTACTGTTTCTACAGAACCAAACTCTTCAGATTCTTTATCATTATACACCTTATTAACTAATAGATTTTTTTGATACAAATGAATATATTGTTCCTGTATTGTTTTATATCCTGGATTGTATTTCATCTTATCATAGTAATTATTATGCATTATTTTACATAAGTGATTATCTACTTCAAATATATATCCCTCGATATCTGTTGAATTCGATAATAAATTAGAAGTTACTTCTTCTAATGTTAATTCAGGTGATGAATCAATCTTTAATTCAGATAATGATTCTGTTATTTTTTCATTCATTTCATTTCTTACAAACAATAAAAATAATTTAGCATATTTATCACCAAATTTACTTTCATATGAAATATTAATAATGTTATCATAATGCACTAATTCAAAATAATATTGATTTTGTTTGTCTAATTTAGATTCAAGTTGATCTTTGGTTAACCCAATTCTAGATAAACAATCCTCAAACATTTGCCCATGTGATAATTCTGATTTTATTCCTGATACATATTTGTGGGTCTTATACATGTCTATTTCACGACGTGTTGCGTAATACCATTTATCGTTGTAAAAAAACACACTAATTAAAGTTCCTTCATGACTTTCTGTAAATTTATATGTATTTGAAGTATCAAGATATTTTTGACCTGTCTCCTGTGTTAAATATTCTATATTAGGATGAGAATATGATATAATTTTACCAGTATCTTGAGAAAATATAATACTACGACATACATTGTATATATCCCATTTTGTATATTCTTGTGATGATTCAGAAAATAATTGAATTAAATTATTATCATATTTTTTATAATGTAATCGATGATGATATGATTTATGTTGCATATTTTTATATATAGTATTAATTAAATCTTCAACATTAAAAGTAGGTGATAAATTACTTAAAAAACTATTTAACGCTTCCATTTTGTGTCTTTTATATATAGTATATACATATCTTTAAACCCCTAATCTAGGGTAGAAAGCAATTTTATTTTTTCAGTATTGATATTATAGAGAACATTATGTTTATAAATCAATTAGATAAATTTATAGAATTAGAATTTAATTACACAAACGATTATATTTCAAAGAATAAATTTGATAAGAATCTAAAAAAAGATTTCTAGGAGAGTCTAGCTCCGATCTTTCTTTATTCAGAAAGAGACTTCCTTCATCGAATTCATCATTTTTAGCTTTATTGAAGAAAATTTTCAAATAGTCAAAAAACAT
>Ga0114972_10002197_pt1 | contig 14577 bp, 12 predicted proteins | sample M_140807_EF_Meta_FD_87354 | JGI IMG/M metagenome (GOLD analysis project Ga0114972, IMG submission 87354) | Freshwater microbial communities from Lake Montjoie, Canada to study carbon cycling - M_140807_EF_MetaG | ecosystem: Environmental > Aquatic > Freshwater > Lake | place: Lake Montjoie... | reverse complement strand
GGCCCGGGCGGCGTTAAGCGCGAGCAGCACGGCGCGCGGCGAGCCGATACCCAGTGCCATCGCGGCGCCGGTCAGGGCCTCGATGAATTCGTCGGCCATGGTGACGGCGGGCAAAAGGGCGCGGGCTTCGGTCAGATCGAAATCGGGCGGCGCCTCGCCGGGCAGGATGTGAAATGCCAGCCGCTCCAGCAGCGCGGGCGGTGCCTTTTCATCAGCCTCGATCCCCTCATCCAGCATCAGGGTGCAAAAGCGGCTTTCGGCGTTGAAGGCCACGCCCTCACGCTCGATTACCACGGCGCGGGCATCCATGACAGAGGCGATGCGCGCGGCGGTGCCGCCGGGCATCCGCTCGGCCATGGCGATGACCAGGGTACCGCCATCCACCGCCGCCAGCACACCGGTCTCGGCCACCGGCCGGCCCAGCGCCAGGGTGGCGGTGAGATCCAGCCCGCCCAATAGGCGGTTATCCGGCAGATCGGGCGGAATGCGCCGCCAGGGCGCGTGGCCCATCAGGGCGCGGAAGCCGGCCAGCCATGCGTCGCGCTGCGGGCCGGCGGCGCAGCGCAGCGCCACGCCGCCAAGACCCACCGGGTCCACGGCGCAGAGCAGCGCGGCCTCGACACTCATGAGCGGTCCGGTTCGTCGCCCCAGGTCTCAACCACGGCGCGCTCGACACGGCTGGTCGAGGAACTGTCATCGAGCGGGTTGCGGCGCAGCCTGTGGCGCAGCGCCGGTAACGCCACGCGGCGGAGATGGCTGATCGTGACCTCGGCCGAAGCCTCCAGCGCCGCCAGCGATCGGGCGGCGCGCAGCAGGGTCAATTCGCCACGCAGGCCATCGGTGCCAAGTGCCATGCACAGCTTCGATGCCTCTTCCAATATGGCGTCGGGCACGCTGACATTGGGCAGCAAGGCGCGACCGGCGAGGATGCGGGCGCGCTGCGCGGCCTCGGCCTCGGCGTAGCGCTCGCAGAACGCTGTGGCATCACGCTCGAAGGCGTCGCGACGTTTGACGACCTCAACGCGGGTGGGCAGGTCCTGCGGGGTGCGAAGTTCGACCGCGAGGCCAAAACGGTCGAGCAATTGGGGGCGAAGCTCGCCCTCTTCGGGGTTACCGGAGCCGATCAGCACGAAGCGGGCTGGGTGGCGCAGCGAGATGCCTTCGCGCTCCACCACATTCTCGCCCGAGGCGGCGACATCGAGCAGGAGATCCACCAGGTGGTCCTCCAGCAAATTCACCTCGTCGATATAGAGGAAGCCCCGATGGGCGCGGGCCAGCAGGCCGGGCTCGAAGGCTTTTTCGCCACGGGTGAGGGCGCGTTCGAGGTCGAGCGCGCCGACCAGCCGGTCCTCAGAGGCGCCCAGCGGCAGATCCACCACCGGCACCGGCACCATGCCGTCGCCCTGTGAGGAGCAATCGGCCGGCATGGCGCAGCCGCGAGCGGGATCACAATTGTAGCGGCAGCCTGGCACCACGGCCATGTCGGGCAGCAATTGTGCCAAGGCGCGCACAGCGGTGGATTTGCCGGTGCCGCGATCACCCAGCGCCAGAACGCCGCCGAGCATGGGCTCGACCGCGGCCAACAGCAAGGCAAGGATCATCTCCTCCTGCGCCACAATGGCGGTGAAGGGGAATACCGGCTTGCGCCGCAGCGGTTGGGCCACGGCTTGTACCCTACCAACACCGCCCCCGGATGGGGCGTTACCATCCATCATGCGGCGCGCTGCAGACTCAGGCTCGACCAGACTTCGCTGAGGGCAGAGATCAGGTGATCGATATCCGCATCACTGTGCAGCGGGCTGGGGGTGAAGCGCAGACGCTCGGTGCCGCGCGGCACGGTGGGGTAGTTGATGGGCTGGACGTAGATGCCGTGCTGGTCGAGCAGCGTGTCGCTGATGCGTTTGCAGGCCACGGGGCAGCCCACCATCACCGGCACGATATGGCTGGGATTGGGCAGATGCGGAATGCCGATCGCATCGAGGCGGGCGCGCAGCACGGCGACCCGGTCATGCATCGCCTCACGCTCGGCATTGCTATCCTTCAGGTGGCGGATGGAGGCCGCGGCGCCGGCGGCCACGGCGGGCGGCAGGGCGGTGGAGAAGATAAAGCCCGAGGCGAAACTGCGCACGAAATCCACCATGCTGGCGGAACCCGCAATATAGCCGCCGATCACCCCGAAGGCTTTTGCCAGCGTGCCCTCGATGACGGTGAGGCGATGGGCCACGCCATCACGCTCCGAAACGCCGCCGCCGCGCGCACCATACATGCCGACGGCATGGACCTCATCGAGATAGGTCATGGCGTTGTACTTGTCCGCGAGGTCGCAGATCGCGCTGATGGGGGCGACATCGCCATCCATCGAGTAGACGCTCTCGAAAGCGATCAGTTTGGGGATTTCGGCCGGGATGGCGGCGAGTTTGGCCTCGAGATCCTCAAGGTCATTATGCTTCCAGACCACACATTTGGCGCGGCTGTGGCGAATGCCCTCGATCATCGAGGCATGGTTCAACGCATCCGACAGCACGACGCAATCGGGCATTTGCGATGCCAGGGTGGAGAGCGTGGCCAGGTTAGACATATAGCCCGAATTGAACAGCAGCGCGGCCTCGGTGCCGTGCAAATCGGCCAGTTCGGCCTCCAGGCGGATATGATCGGTATTGGTGCCACCGATATTGCGGGTGCCACCGGCCCCTGCCCCGCTGCGGTCCAGCGCCTCATGCATCGCGCCCAGCACTTTGGGATGTTGGCCCATGCCGAGATAGTCATTCGAGCACCACACCGTCACCGGCGCGCGGTTGCCCGAGCCATGATTGGTGGCCATGGGAAATTTGCCGCGATGGCGCTCCAGCTCGGCGAAGACGCGATAACGGCCCTCCTCGTGAAGGCTCGCGATCTTGGTCTGGAAGAATGCTTCGTAGTTCATGGTGCCTCCATCGGCCCGGTCATTGTTGTTTTTCGGCTCCAGGTCCAAAGCGCCTCTGAGCGGATTGGCAGCACGAGGAAGAGATGCTCGATCACCGCCAGCACCGCGAGGGTTGCCAGCATGGATTTCTCAGCGACCTCAAATGCGCTGGCGCCTGGTGCAAGCGCCGCATCGATCAGCCACCAGCTGACCGCAATGCACAGCGCCATAGAGAAGGGAAAGAACGCGTTCATCCGGCGCTGGCGGAAGAAGCTGCGCAGGTGGGAGAGATGCGCGGGCATCATCGCCTCACCCAGGTTCAGCACACCAAAATAGAGGTTCAGCTTGGTCGAGAGCCGGGCGAAATAGAGCACGGCCCAGGTCCAGAGGCCGGTCTGGTTCGGCTGGTTCCAGCAGACTGCGAGCACGCCAGCACCCAGCACCAGCAGGGCGATTTCATGATGCAGGATGGCGGCCACCGCGGCGCGAAGCCGAGGCCAACCCACCGTGCCATCAGGCAGCGGTTGGACAGACAGCCCCATCACCCGGCCGGTGAGGAAGCCCATTTCGGCCCAGGCCCAGATCAGGATCGCGCAGAGAAACCCGTGATAGGGCCCGCCCGGCCCAATATCGCGCACTGTGAGCAGCAGGCCCAAAAAGGCGCCACCCAGCACGGCAGATGCGCCCATCATGCTCCAGCCGAAGGTCTCCGGCCGAAGCTGATTGAGCAGATAAACAACGCCAGTGCCGAACCACCATACGAAGACGGTGAACAGGATGGGCAGCATCGACGTGGGCAGGATGTCGAGCATGCTTACCAAGCCGGCGCCATTCGAACATCGGCCGGCAGCGGAGCCTTATTGCCGCGCAGCAGGTAGAGACGCACGAAGCCCAGGCCAGCCTGCGCCTGCAGGCCAAGGCGCTTCAACCGGCCACCCAGACCCGGTGCCGCACGCGCCGCGTCGAGTTGGGTCGAGATCGCAAGAAGGCGCTTCAGCCCGACGAGGAAGGCCGGGTTTTCGATCGGCAACGTCACAGGGAAGACCTGCTTGCAGATATCAGTGGTAATGCGGAAGACGCGCATATCGTAATCATCGGGCGTCATGCCCAGCGCCTTGTGGAATTCCGGGCGGGCATGGTCGCGCACATACATCGTTGCGAAGACCGCGAGTTGGAAGAACTTTACCCAGAGCACATTCGGCCCCGCGAGCAGTTTGGGGTTCGCGCGCATCAACAAGGCAAAGGCCTCGCCATGGCGGAACTCGTCGTTGCACCACTTCTCGAACCACTGGAAGATCGGGTGGAAGCGCAACTCGGGATGCTTCTCGAACTGGCGAAAAATAGTGATGTAGCGGGCGTAGCCAATCTTCTCGCTCAAATAGGTGGCGTAGAAGATGAATTTCGGTGTGAAGTAATGGTACTTCTTGGCCTTGGTCAGGAAACCCAGATCCACGCCGATGCCCAGATCCTTCAGCGCGTCGTTGATGAAGCCGGCATGGCGTGCCTCGTCACGGCTCATGAAGCCGAAGAGATCCTTCATATCCGGGTTCTTCACCCGCTTGCGGATCTCGGCATAGAGGACACAGCCGGAAAATTCGGCGGTAACGGAGCTCACCAGGAAGTCCACAACCTCCTTCTGCAACCCAGGCGGAAGATCATCGAGCTTGAACTTGTCGAAATCGCTATTGCGGACGAAATGGCCCTTATTGGGGTCGCGGCGGAACTCATCCATCAACACGTCCCATTGGGCGCGGATCGGGTTCACGTCCATTGCGTCCATAGCCGCGAAATCGGTGGTGTAGAAGCGCGGCGAGAGGACGGTGTCCGTCGTCGCCATCTGCGTGGTCTCGTTCTGCCCGCGGACGGGGGGGTGTTGTATCGCGTTCATGCTGCCTCCTGCGCCTCCAGGTGGCCCTTGGGCTCGAAGCCGCAATGGTAAAGCTCGGTCAGTTCGGCGATGGCGGAGATCTCAGTCCAAAAACGGGTCAGCGGGCCCGCGCGCAGCACGGTTGCCCGCGTCTGATAGCTTCGCACTTCGCCATAGGCCACATGATCAGGTGCGTTATGGACGATCACCCTATCGCCGGGGCGCAACACAACGCCCTCAGGGATGGCATGGGCATAAAGACTATCAAAACTTTGTTCAATTTCAACGGTGCATGGCACCTCGATACTACGAGGGCCGAACCAGCCCCGGCGAACCTCCCGGCTCTCCATCATCCTCTTACTTCCTTCTCGCTCAACCAACGAATGAAGACCTCGGCGTTTGTCGGGCCGAATGCCCTCAGATCCACCCTGCGCTCCGTTGCGGAATCTGTCAGGGTGACGCGGTAATCCTGCCACGCCTCAATACGAAATGGCATCGAAATCGTCGCGTCGGTGCGAAGAATATCACGTCGGATGACCCGGATCATCGTGCGAAGGAAACCATTTTCGCCAGCGGCGAGATGATCGAACTCCCGACCCGTTGCCATATCGACAACTGACAGGGCGCCATCTGGCTGCTCGATGAAGCGTAGCACCAGCGAAATACGCGGCACCTCAGTGCTCGGTACCGGCGCTTCACGCCACCAACCGGCGGTGCCCACAATCGCCAGTGTGGCAAAAATCATGCTGGCAACCACCAGGATGAACAGCCGCGAGATATAGTCAGGATTTCGCTGGGTCTGGGCTTGCAACATGGTTTCGTCCTCTGGCGGGTTCAGGCCGTCACGGCCGCTTGGCCGGGTCGGGCATTGGTGTCGGCGGCGGTCATTGGCTGAACGGCAACACCGGCACTGGCCGCCAATGCGCGGGCCAGGATTTGCGCGGCGCCCTCGGCCTGGGGCAGTGCCCGCAGCATTGGCTCGGGATGCAGGATCGAGGCTGCACGTACATGCGGCCAAAGTGCGATCCAGGAAATTCGGGCGGGTTTCAGAATCCGCAGCACCACATCCTCGGTGCCGTCGGCATGGGGAACCCGCGCGACGCTCTCAATAACGTTGAACGGGATATTCAGGATCATCGGCAACGCGATACCGACCCGCATCACCACCCTCTTATCGGTGATGGTGTAGACTGCACCGCGCGCCGCTGCCCGACCGATCGACCAAAGTAGGCCAAGCCCCACAAGACCGATCAACCCGGAGATCACAAGGCCACCGGCCACCTGCAGCAGTCCAGCGCCGTGATAGGCACCAAGCCCGGCCTGCAGCGCCAGAAGGGCGCCGAAATACCAACTGATGGCTTCGAAGCCCAGGGCACGGGCGGTGAGGCCCCTGCCCTGAGGCTGCCCTTGCCATAGCAAATTCTCGCCGGCCGGCAGCCGTTCCGGAAGACCCGGAATCGGCTCACCATCGTGCTCGGGAATATCCGGCGAGAGGTGGTAGTGCTTGGGCTCGTTCACAGACAAGGCTCACTGCGCTCGGGCTTCGCATAAAGCTGGCCAGAGGCGAAATAGGCCTGGATCTGATCTTCCTCGCGGAGCGTGATCTGATCCGCGCTCTTGGTAACAGGTGCCGCCTCGAAATGTCGGGCCAGCAGGGTGTTCACCTTGACCTGGCCGGCCGTCTCATCAACCCGCACCAAAGGTGCTGGCGCCAGAACACGGCGGCCCATCGGGGTTTGCACCTCGAGGAACCGGGCCAAATATTCGGCGCGGTCCACCCATACATCCACCACGGTGCCAGCCATTTCGCCATCGGCATCGACCACCACCATGCCGCGGGGATCGGGATCCTCTTCGGCCAGGTAGAAATCCGAAGCGGCCCGCAGTGGGACGATCGAGGGCTTGTGGTCATCGTAGCACAGATGCGGGTGATCGGCGCGCTGAGCATAGGCGGCCGGGCCGAGGCCCAGCTGCATCGGGTCACCCATCGGCTCGATGGGATCGCCACCACCCTTGGTCGGGTGGATCGGCAGCGCGGCGGGCGTCTCCGGCCGCGGCGCCATCACCGTTCCGCCGCCATGCGGCAGGATGAAGGTCTTGGGTGAAGGCATGCCGGTCCACCCCCACCCATCACCGGACACACGGCCAGTGACGTCGGAGACCAGCGGATAGCCTTCCCGCTTGCTCTCGCGATTGAGGTAGATCACCAAGCCAAGAAAGAACGCCCAAAACAAATAGAGGGCGATCAGGGTGATGTCGAAATTCAGGAAGAAGTTGCCGCTGAACATGACGTCGCTCCAGGGGTTCAGGGTTGCAGGGAAGGCACGGCACGCGCCAACGCAGCGGGGCGCACGAGCGGCCCGACTGCAATAAGCGTCGCAAAGAGAAGCGCGATCTCAAGACTGTAGACCACGCCATAACCGGTCGCTGCATGGACAAGGCCCGGCCCCATTCCGCCATCAAGGGCGAAGGCCGAGACGATGTCGCGCAACGCACCACCCACACCCACCGCAACACCGGCCGAGGTGGCCTGCACCGCGCCCCAGATACCAAGCGCAAGCCCGGCCTGGCCCGCGGGGGCGGCCTGCATGCATGCGGTGAGAGTGGCATGGGTGAAAAGTCCGGCGCCAAAGCCGATCAGCACCGTGCCAAGCGAGAGCAGGAACTGCGAGTTCATCGGCGCAGAGAAGATGATGAAGGCGAAGGCAAAGATGCCGATCAGCGCGCCGAAGCCTGCCACGCGGTGCGGGTCAGCGCCATTGACCAAGCGTCGCGCCGCCACCACGAAGCCGGCAATTCCACCCGCCGCCAGCAGCGCAGTGAGCAATGTGGTGGCTGCAACCGAAAGGCCGAGCATTTGCGCACCATAGGGCTCCAGCAGAATATCCTGCATGGAAAAAGCCGCAGTGCCAAAGCCCACGCCGACCAGGCGGCGCACCCAGGGGCCCTGCCGGCGCAGGCCATTCCAGGCCTCAGAAAAGCTTTCGGCCACCGGCTCGATCTTATGCGATGCCCCGCGGATTTCCTGCCGCCACAAGGCCGCCGTCGTGAGCAACAGGCAAACCACGGCGCAACCCTGGATCATCTGGATCAACTTGATCTGGGTGAAATCGGCCAGGATCGCACCGAAGATCAGCGACCCACCCAACATCCCAAGCAGCAGCAGCACCGAGAGGAAGGCCACGACCTGGGGCTGCTTCTCAGGCGGCGTAAGATCTGTTGCCAGAGCAAGGCCTGCGGTTTGCACCGTGTGGATGCCAATCCCCACCACAAGAAAGGCGGCGGCAGCACTGGCAGGCCCGGCCCATTCCGGCCCCTGGCTGTCCCCCGAGAGGATGATCAGCGCGAAGGGCATGATGGACAGGCCGGAGAACATGACCACCGCGCCCTTCCAAATATAGGGAAAGCGGCGCCAACCGAGGGCGGATTGGTGCTTGTCGGAATTGAAGCCAATCAATGCGCGAAACGGTGCAAACAGCACGGGGATGGCCAACATCAACGCCACGAGCCCCGCCGGCACATGCAGTTCCACGATCATCACGCGGTTGAGCGTGCCGATCAGCAGCACTGAGCAAAGACCCACCGAGACCTGAAACAGAGACAACCGCAACAGCCTCGACATCGGCAGCGTCTCACTGCCCGCATCCGCGAAGGGCAGATATTGCGGCGTCAGGCGCATCCAGGTGCGCGAGGGGTGCGGGATGCGAAACTTCATCCGGCCGTGATCTCCAGCGCTTGGGAGATGTAGAATGCCCGGCTGACACGATGGGTGCGGCCGAGCGTGAGGCCGCTCTTACGCGCCAGCAAATGCGACAGATGGCGCGGTGAGACCGGCACGATGGCGGGCGAACGGTCACTGCGCGGAAACAGCTTGCCCACCGCCCAGACGGTCGCCAGCAGCGCCGTGCGGGGCGCGAAAGTAAAACACACCGAATTGTCGGCCCGCGCCGCCAGACCGGAAAGCGCCACCGAGACATCCTTGGCCGAATAATGGATCAGGCTGTCCATCGCCACGATGTGATCAAATCGGCCCAGCGCAGGGTCGAGCATGTCGCCCACCCGGAAATCCAGCCGAGGATGGCCTTTGCTGCGCTCGGCCGCGAGGCCAACCAGCGTGGGCGAAATATCGATGGCGACCACATCGGCGCCGCGCCGCGCCGCCTCCAGCGCCAACGCGCCGGTGCCACAGCCGGCATCAAGAATACGGCGACCATGCAGGTCCTCCGGCAGCCAGGAGAGCAGCGTGTCGCGCATCGCGTTGCGCCCGGCGCGCACCTTGGCGCGGACACCGCTGACCGGCGCCTCAGAGGTCAACTGCGCCCAGGTATTGGCCGCAGTGCGGTCGAAATATTGCTCAAGCTCGCCGCGGCGTTTGGCGTAGCTGCTCATCAGTCGAAACCCAAGAGATCGAATATATCACGGTCGCGCATCGGCACCGTGGGGAGCGCCTCCGTTCCAGCCCAGAGGCTTTCTGCGAGGCGCATATAGCTCTCCCGCACCGCCAGCAGGGCCGGGCTCTCCTCCATCTCAAACAGCGTGCTCTTTTTCAGCCGCGAGCGGCGGATGACGTCGAGATCGGGGAAATGCGCGAGGCTCTTAAGGCCAGTGGCGGCATTGAATTTGTCGATCTGATCGGTGCCCGCGCTGCGGTTCACGATGACGCCACCCAGGCGGACATCGTAATTTTTCGACTTCGCAGCAATCGCCTGCACGATCCGGTTCATGGCAAAAATACTATCGAAGTCATTGGCGGCGACGATCACCGCACGCTCGGCATGCTGCAAGGGGGCTGCGAAACCACCGCAGACCACATCGCCCAGCACGTCGAAGATCACCACATCGGTCTCCTCCAGCAGGTGATGCTCCTTCAGGAGCTTCACAGTCTGGCCGACCACATAGCCGCCGCAGCCCGTGCCAGCCGGCGGTCCGCCGGCTTCTACGCACATCACACCATTATATCCCTCGAAGATGAAATCCTCGGGCCGGAGTTCCTCCGAATGAAAATTCACCGTCTCCAGAATGTCGATCACTGTGGGGATCAGCTTCTTGGTCAGGGTGAAGGTGCTGTCATGCTTGGGGTCGCAACCGATTTGCAGCACGCGCTTGCCCAAATGGGAAAAGGCGGCCGAGAGGTTCGAGCTTGTCGTGCTCTTGCCAATCCCGCCCTTGCCATAGACGGCGAAGACCTTGGCACCTTCGATCTGCAGTGCCGGGTCGAGCGCGACCTGCAGCGACCCCTCACCGTCAGGCCTGCGGGGAATGGCGCCGCGCATCGTCTCATGGCGGGTGATCACGGTCATGCTGCTACCATCTCCGGGGTGATGCCTTCCAGGCGGTCTTCTAATTCCTGGCCAGCGGCGCGCAGCGCATCGAGCGTTGCTTCATCCGGCTGCCAGTAGTTACGCTCATTGGCCTCCAGCAGCCGATTGGCAATCTTTGCCGAGGCCGTGGGGTTCAGTTCAGCGAGGCGCGCGCGCATCGCCGGGTCGAGCATGTAGGTCTGTGCCAACTGGGTATAGACCCAGCCACTCACCTGGCCGGTGGTGGCCGACCAACCCAGCGTGTTGCTGACCTGCTCCTCGATCTGCCGCACGCCTTCATAGCCATGGCTGAGCAGCGCCTCGTACCATTTCGGGTTCAGGCCGCGGGTGCGGGTCTCCAGGCTCACCTGCTCATTGAGCGTGCGCACCTGGCCCGCGCCCTTGGTCTGGTCGGAGATATAGACCGGCGCAGATTTACCGCGGGCCTTGGCGACAGCGCGGGAAATGCCGCCCAGGCTATCGAAATACTGGCTGATGGTGGTCACACCGGTCTCGACGCTATCGAGGTTCTGATAGGCCATATCGACCGAGCCCAGGGTGTGGTTCAGTACCTTGTCCTGCCGCCGCGCCTTGCCGTCCACGCCGTAAGCAAAGCCCTTGCGGCTGGTGTAGGTGGCGCCAAGTTCGTCCTCATCCTGCCAGCCGGCATTATCGACCAGCAGGTTCACATTGGCGCCATAAGCCCCTTCGGAATTGCCGAAGACGCGCAGCGCGGCATCCTCAATCGTGCCGCCATTCTTCGCCAGATAATCCAGCGCATGGGCGCGGATATAATTCAGATGCGCCGGCTCATCGGCCTGCGCGGCCAGCAGCGCCGCCTCGGCCAGCAGCTTGGTTTGCAGCGGCAACAGGTCGCGGAAGATACCTGAGAGGCTGATCATGACATCCACACGCGGCCGCCCCAGTTCCTCCAGCGGCACGAGTTGCGCGCCTGTCAGACGGCCGTAGCTGTCATGGCGCGGCTTCGCGCCCATCATCCACATCACCTGGGCGATCGGGCCGCCCTCGGCCTTGAGGTTATCAGTACCCCAGAGCACGACAGCCACAGTCTCCGGCAGCTTGCCCTCTTCCTCCTTGTGGCGGGCGAGCACGCGCTCGGCCTGTAGCGCGCCATCCTTGCAGGCATAGGCGGAGGGGATTTTGAAGGGATCGAAGCCATGCAGGTTACGCCCCGTGGGCAACACCTCAGTGCTGCGCAGCAGGTCGCCGCCCGGCACGGGCTTGATATAGCCGGCGTCGAGCGCATGGATGATTGCCGGCAGTTCGGCATCCACAGCCAGCAGGGCGTCGATCCGGGCGCGCTCGACTGGCTCCAGGATATCGGCGGCGTCAAGCGTATCGTGGCGCTCAGAAGGGGAGAGACCCTTGCCGATGACGTGCAGACCATTGGGGATGAGGGTGTATTCCAGTTCGAGCAACGCGGCGCCCAGCTTTTGCACCCGCGCATCCCACTCCTCGGCGCCCCAGAAGGGCTCGGCCTGGGCCAGTTCCAGCTCCGATGCCTGGAGCTGAATGAGTTCGGCCAGGCTGTCACGCGGGCTTGCCGGTTCGAGAGCGCGCCAGCGATCGATCGAGGCCTTGAGTTCCAGCAACCCCTTATACAGCCCGGCCGAAGCCACTGGCGGCGTGAGGTAGCTGATCAGCGTGGCACCGGCACGGCGCTTGGCCAGCATACCCTCCGAGGGGTTGTTGGAGGCATAGAGGTAGTAGTTGGGCAGGTCCGCAATCAACCGGTCCGGCCAGCAATTGGCCGAGAGGCCGGTTTGCTTGCCGGGCATGAATTCCAGCGCGCCATGGGTGCCGAAATGCAGCACGGCATCGGCTTTGAAATCCTCGCGCAGCCAGGTGTAGAAGGCGGCAAATGCATGGGTGGGGGCGAAGCCGGCCTCGAAGAGCAGCCGCATCGGGTCGCCCTCGTAACCAAAGCCTGGCTGCACGCCAATGAAGGCATTGCCGAACATGGCGCCGAGCACATGAATGCTCGCGCCATCGGCCTGCTGGCGGCCCGGCGCCGGGCCCCAGGCCTTCTCAATTTCCGGCAGCCAGCGCTGGCGGCGCACATGGGTGTCGGTTGGGATGCGATGGGCAACATTGGCCAGCGCGCCATATTGCTCAGCATTGCCCTTGAGGATGCTCTCGCGAAGCGCATCCACGTTTTCCGGCACATCAACGGTATAGCCGGCAGCCTTCAGCGCCCCAAGTGTGTTGTGCAGCGATTCGAACACCGCGAGGTAGGCAGCGGTGCCGGTATTGCCGGCATTGGGCGGAAAATTGAATATGACGAGCGCGATCTTGCGCGCAGCGCGCTCCCGCCGCCGCAGGTCAACCAGCTTGCCCACGCGTGCTGCCAGCATGGCCGAGCGCTCCATCTCGACCAGCATCCTGCCGCCACAGCTCACGCCATCGCAGCCCGGGCATGGCGTGGCACCGCCCGAAACACCACAGCGGCCGCCATAGGTGATGGGCGCAATGGCGCCATCAAGCTCAGGAATGGCCACCATCATCGTGGCCTCGACCGGTGTCAGGCCCGCATTGCTGGCGCGCCAGGTCGCGATGGTCTGGAACTCCAGCGGATGGGCCAACAGATAGGGCACATCGAGTTTGCTCAGGATTTCTTCAGCCGCCTTGCTATCATTATAGGCAGGGCCGCCGACGAGGCTGAAACCGGTGAGCGAGACGACGGCATCCACCATCGGCACGCCATCCTTCATGAAGAATTTTTCGATGGCGGCGCGGCTGTCGAGCCCGGCCACGAAGGCCGGCACGACATTCATGCCGCGCGCCTCCATGGCGGCGATAGCGCCATCATAATGGCCGGCATTGCCAGCCAGCACATAGCTTCGCAGCAACAAGACGCCCACGCGGCCGCCGGACTGGAGAGCCGGCAGGTCAGACAACCGCTCGGTTACCCGTCCAGGCAGGTCAGGGTGATAGAGGCCCACCTCCGGGTACTCGACCGGTGCCGCCACCTTGATCTTGCCCGCCAGCTTTGCGCGGCTACCCGAGGAGTAACGGTTCACCATCATGCGAACCATATTGGCGATATTGTCAGAACTGCCGGAGAGCCAGTACTGCATGCCCAGGAAATACGCCCGCACATCCTGCGCGGTGCCGGGGATGAAGCGCAGCAGCTTGGGCAATTCGCGCAGGACACGCATCTGGCCCGCGCCGGTGGATGCCGCGCCCTTGCCCTTATTGCCGCGCAGTTTCTTCAGCAGGGCCATCGGGCCCCGGGCCTCCTTGCCCATATCGAACTTGCCGATGCGGGTGAGCTTCATCACCTCGGGGCAGCTCATCAGGTTGAGCATGGCGTCACAATGCGGCCGCCGGGCGGCAAGCTGCGGCAGAACCAGCTTCGCGTGGTCCTCCAGGAACAGCATGGTGGTGATCACGATGTCGGCGCTGGCGATGGCGGCGTGGCAATGTGCCAGTTCTACATCACAGCCTGCCCATTCATCGGCGGCGTGAACGACGAATTCCAGACCGGGGATATCCCGGCGCAGCATGTCCGTGGCCTCACGTGCAGCAGCACCCAGGTGGCTGTCCATCGTGACAAGCACGACTTTCACTGGGGTCGCTTCATCAGCGTGCATAATGAGCCTTCGCATCGTAGAGAGTTTCGACCGTGATGGTCGCTATGCCCTTCAGGGCCGCGTATTTTTCCGTGTTGCGACGGGCTTTTCCGCGGACGAAGAAGGGAATTTTCTTCAGCTCGGCCTCGGCCTCCGCATTCCAGCCACGGACCTCGACGAGAATTTCGCTATCGGCCAGAACGGCAGCGCTCTGTTGCTCAGGCAATTTTCCGGCACCCAGGTGGGATGGCTTGGCCTCGTCGTTGAATTCGCGGTCCTCGCGGAACATCGCTAGCAGATGCTCCTCCAGGCCCATCATCAGCGGATGCACCCAGGTGTCGAAGATGACATTGGCACCCTCGAAGCCCATTTGCGGGGAGTAGCGCGCCGGGAAATCCTGCACATGGACCGGTGCCGAGATCACCGCGCAGGGCAGGCCCAGGCGCTTGGCGATATTACGCTCCATCTGGGTACCGAGGACGAGTTCGCAGGCGGCGGCTTCAATTGCGGCCTCTACTTCGAGATAGTCATCGGTGATCAGCGCCTCGAGCCCATACTCTGCCGCCGCCTCGCGCACATCGCGCGCCTGCTCGCGGGAATAGGTGCCCAGGCCCACGACGGTGAAACCGAGCTCCCGGCTTGCCACCCGCGCTGCAGCCACGGCATGCGTCGCATCACCGAAAATGAACACCCGCTTGCCGGTGAGGTAGGTGCTGTCCACCGAACGGGAATACCAGGGCAAACGGCTGGCCTCGGCCACAGTCGATGCATCCAGCCCAGCCAAGGCCGCCACCTCGGCGATGAAGTCACGCGTCGCGCCCACGCCGATCGGTACGGTCTTGGTCGCCTCCTGCCGGAACTGACGCTTGAGGAAGGCCGCGGCCACGCCGGCGATCTCGGGGTAGAGCACCACGT
>Ga0114972_10002195_pt1 | contig 14587 bp, 14 predicted proteins | sample M_140807_EF_Meta_FD_87354 | JGI IMG/M metagenome (GOLD analysis project Ga0114972, IMG submission 87354) | Freshwater microbial communities from Lake Montjoie, Canada to study carbon cycling - M_140807_EF_MetaG | ecosystem: Environmental > Aquatic > Freshwater > Lake | place: Lake Montjoie... | reverse complement strand
GCGCCGGGGCAGGGCGCCCTGGGCATCGAAATCCTGTCGGGTCGAAGTGAAGTGAGGCACTGGCTTGCGCCACTGGCCGACGAGCGCACCTGGCTGGAAGTGGCGGCCGAGCGAGCCGTGTCGCGGGCGCTGGGTGGCAGTTGCCGAATTCCGCTGGCGGCCTATGCACTGACCCAGCCAGACGGCCGACTCAAACTGGATGCGCTGCTGGCAACCGACAACCGGGTTCGCAGAACCAGCGCACTGACCGACGTGTCTTTGTCTCAGGGATCTGCGCAGGAGGCGGGTCGCCTGCCTGGCACCGGCCCTGATTTCTCGCTGGTCGAGGCACTTGGCGAGCGCGCCGCAGCCGACTTGCGCTGAGGCGCGGGAATCTGAAGCGCCGGTGGTGATTCTCACCCAGCCGGCTGTGCGAGTCGCAGCGCTGAGGGCGGCGCTTGAAGATGCGGCCTTCGAGGTGCACCACTGGCCCGTGAGTCTCATTGAAGCCGAACCGGGACTCGACTGGCATGCAGTGGCCCGCTGTGTGGCTGACGCTCGATGGACGCTGTTTCCGAGCCCGGCTTCGATCGATGTGGTGATGTCCGCGTTCCAGGCGCAGCAGATTAACTGGCCGGGCTCCACTGGAATCGGTTTGATCGGGCCAGGCAGTCGCGAGGCCCTGCAGCGCTGGGTGGCGTGTGTGTCAGGTCTGGGCAAAGTGAACTGGATCGAACCCGACGAGGCGCCCTTCGATGCCGACGCTTTGCTGGCCAGGTCCGAATTGCAGAACTTGAACGGCATCGGTGTCCTTGTGTTGCGCCGATCCGATGGACGCGAAGGCTGGCTCCAGACGATACGACAGCGTGGGGGCCTGCTGACTGCCTTGTCTGTCTATCGGATGCGTCCGATTGCACCGCCCGATGCGGCCCCTCTGTGGACTGCCGCGCAGCATCAGGCGGGCCTGCGGGCGTTCGTGTCGATCGCCAGCGCCGATGCCGGTGCGCGCCTGTATCAGGCCGCCAGCACATGGCCTCATGGCGACTGGCTTCTCGAGCAGGTGGTCCTGACTCAGCATCCCCGCATCGCGGAGGAATTACGCAGCCAGGGCTGGAGGCATGTCCTGGAACATGCGCCAGGAATCGATGCGCTCGTGCGCAGGCTAGAATCGCTGCGGAATCCATCGCGATGAACTCTGAAATCGATCGTCCGCCAAGCCTGGGGGGTGAAGCCCCTGCCGCTGATCCGCCTCGCACGGTATCGCCGCCATCGGATGCACCGACCGGCGAGCTGACTCAGTCGCGCGGACTGGGTTTGCGCGAATGGGCCGCGATCGGGTCGATGCTCCTGGCGCTGGCTGCTGTTGCGCTGTACGTCCAGAACCGGATGGGCCGCTCCGAGCGCGACCTGGCTCGACGTTTGCAGACCATCGAGGTTCGAGAGCAGCAGTTCGAACAGCAGGTCAAGCTTTTGGGCGATACCTTGCGTGAGGCACAGGGCAAGGCCGCGGTGGTCGAAGCCAAGCTGGCCGATACCCTTGGACAGCAAGCTCAGTTGCGCCAGCTCTATGAGCAGATGGCACTGAGCCGGGGCGATGCCATGCTGGGTGATGTCGAGAACGCGGTCATGATTGCGTCTCAACAGCTCCAGCTCGGCGGCAATGTCCAGAGCGCCTTGCTGGCACTGCAAGATGCCGACCAGGTGCTGTCCCGCTCCAATCAGCCGGCCCTCATCGGGCTGCGTCGTCACCTGGCCCGGGATATCGAGCGACTCAAGGCCATGCCCTTGAATGATTTTGCTGCTGCAGTCAGCAGGCTGGACGCAGTCATTGCGTTGGCCGATCAGTTGCCGCTGGTGGCCGATATCAACCTGCGCGAGCGCGCGGAGCCTGGTGTGGTCGAGCCCGCCCGCAGCGGTTTGCTGGGTCTGCCCGAGCGGGTCGCGCGAACCAGCCTGCAGGGTTGGGAGGGCTTTATTGCCGAAATGCGCCAGTTGGTCCGTGTGCAGCGCCTTGATCAACCCGAGGCGCTGTTGTTATCGCCCGATCAGCGCTTCTTTGCCCGAGAGAACCTGCGCCTGCTGTTGCTCAATGCCAGACTGAACCTGCTGGCACGCAATGAGGCGCTGTTTCGGGGTGATATCGAACGGGCGACGCGGGCAATCGATCGTTGGTTCGATGTGAATCAGCGACCGGTTGCCAGCGCGCTTGCTTCAATGCGCCAACTGCAGTCGACCTCACTGAGCCTTCAGATGCCTTCTCTGGCCGAGACAGCCGCCGCGGTTCGTGCGGCCAGGGCTGCCGGCGACGCGAGGTAAGCCGATGCGCTGGGTTGTATGGTTGCTGATCGCCTTTGCAGCTGCGGTTGGCCTTGCTCTGCTCCTGCGCTTCAACCAGGGCAATGTCGCGATTCTCTGGCCGCCGTATCGCATCGACATCTCGGTCAACCTCGTGCTGGCAGCGCTCGCCGCAGCCTTCGTGCTCCTGCACCTCGTGCTGGTGGGTGCATCCCGCGCGCTGGGCTTGCCCCAGCGGGTGCGTGAATATCGGCTGCGCCGTCAGCAGGAGCAGGCGGTCGATGCCCTGCGCGATACCGTGCTTGCCTTTTTCGAGGGCCGGCTGGGGCGCGCTGAACGATTTGCCCGGACCGCTTTGGCGAATCCATCGACGGCCAGCGCAGCCGCGCTGGTCGCGGCCAGGGCTGCGCACAGGATGCAGGAGCGCGAGCGACGCGATCAATGGATCAAGGATGCTGCAGCCGACCCCCGGTCTGCTCAGGCTGTGCTGATGTCTCAAGCCGAGCTTGCGGTGGAAGACCGACGGACCGCTGAGGCGATTGACCTGGTCGAACAAATCCGGGCGCGTGGGGCCCGTCACGTGGTGTCCTTGCGCACCGCGTTGCGGGCCAATGAACAGGCCGGCCGCTGGGATGAGGTGTTGACTATTTTGCGACTGGTCGAGAAGCGCGACGCCTTGCATCCAGCGGCCACCTTGCAACTGCGCATCAAGGCAGTCGAATCCCTGCTCGCTGAAAAATCCGGTGATGCAGCGGCGATTGCGCTGATCTGGCGGGGGCTCAAGGCGGATGAGCGCGCTATTCCTGGTGTTGCGTCCCGGGTGGCCAGTGCCTTGAGTGCTGCCGATGCGGACCAGGAGGCTCGGAATATCCTGGAAACCGCTCTGGATCTGGACTTCGACGAAAGCATGGTGCACACCTACGGTGCACTGGACCATGTGCCCACGCGCAATCGGCTCGATCGGCTGGAGGGCTGGCGGCAGCGCTACGGCGATCATCCCCTCTTGCTGCTCACGCTGGGACGGGTCTGCGCAGCCGAGCGTCTCTGGGGCAAGGCCGAGGAGTATCTGGTGCTGGCTGTTCGCCGCGAGCCGTCGGTGACCACCCATGTCGCGCTCGCCGAATTGTTCGAGTCGCTGGGCCGAGCTCAGGAAGCCGCGCAGCACTACCGCGCGGCCGCCCAACTCGCCCGAAGCTGATCAGACGCAGCGGCCTCCGTCCACCTCGATGCAGGCGCCGGTGATGAAGTCGGCTTCATCCGAGGCGAGATACAGGGCCGCGTTCGCAATGTCTCGAGGCTGGGAAAAACGCCCCATCGGAATCACCCCGACGAATTGCGCGCGGCGCTCAGGGGTGTCTTCGCCCATGAAGGTGGCCAGAAGGGGCGTGTCTCCTGCAACCGGGTTGATCACATTGACCCGAATCCGATCGCTCGCGAGTTCGACTGCCATCGCCTTGGAGATCGTGATCATCGCCCCCTTGCTGCCGTTGTACCAGACCAGTCCCGGACGTGGCCGCACCCCGGCGGTCGATGCGATGTTGACGAAGACCCCGCCTTTGCGAGCCCGAAAGTGCGGAACCATGTGCTGTGCGGTCCAGTACAGGCTCTTCACATTGATCGCGTACACCCGATCGAAATCGGCCTCGCTCACCTCGAGCAGTGGCTGATTACGGTGCGACACGCCGGCATTGTTGACGACGATGTCCAGCCCGCCAAAGGACTTGATGCCAGCCTGAAGCAGCCCTTTGACAGCGTCACCGTCCGAGACATCACCATGGGCGAAAACCGCTTGCCCGCCTGATGCCCTGATGGCTTGCGCGACCCGCTCGCCGTTTTCACTGGCGACATCATTGACGACGACCTTCGCGCCCTCAGCCGCAAAACGCGTCGCGATGCCTTCTCCGAATCCGGACCCTGCGCCGGTGACCAGCGCAACCTTTCCTTGCAGTCTCATTGCCCCTCCCTGGTGTGATTGTTCAGCCCATGTATCGGCTCGTCTTGCTCGCGCCGGTACAATTTCGGAATCCTCCCACGAAAAAAGGCCTCGCCATGAATCTGGATCGAGTCGACTCCGGTCGTGACATTCCCGAAGATTTCAACGTCATCATCGAAATTCCGATGAATGCTGATCCGATCAAGTACGAGGTCGACAAAGCCACTGGTGCCCTGTTCGTGGACCGATTCATGATGACGGCGATGCACTACCCATGCAATTACGGCTACATCCCGCACACCATCGCAGACGACGGAGACCCAGTCGATGTGCTGGTCATCACGCCTTACCCGATCACGGTGGGTGCGGTGATCCGTTGTCGCGCACTGGGCGTGCTCAAGATGCAGGACGAGGCCGGCGGCGATTCCAAGCTGATCGCCGTGCCGATCACCAAGGTGTTGCCGATCTACAAGCACTGGAAAAAGCCTGAAGACCTGCAACCGGAGCGGCTCATGCAGATCCAGCATTTCTTCGAGCACTACAAGGATCTGGAGCCGGGGAAATGGGTCAAGGTGCTGGGCTGGGGCGGAGTGAAAGATGCTCAGCAGGAAATAGAAGAGGGTATCGATCGATTCAAGGCCGCCAAGAAGAAGCCCAAGTTCTGATCGTCGGGCCGAATGCCACGCTGGCCCTGTGCTGACTTCAGGGCATGTGGGCCAGCGATTCGTCGATCACGTGCTCTCACCGCTGTCGCCTTCACCGCGCCGAATCGGTGATCGATCGTTGAGTTCATCGAGGTAAGCGTCGATGCCGCCCGATTCGCGCTCCAGAAACCGCTGGACCGCGTCTGCGAAGTCGGGCTGCGAGAGCCGATGGTATGAGCAGGTCTGGACCGGCAGAAAGCCTCTGGCCATCTTGTGTTCGCCCTGAGCGCCGCCTTCGAAGCGGCTGATGCGATTGCGAATGGCCCACTCGATCGGCGCGTAGTAGCTGGCCTCGAAGTGCAGGCATGGCACGTGTTCCAGCGCACCCCAGTAGCGTCCATAGATGGCTGTTTCGTCACGCAGCAACAGCGCCGCTGCAATCGGTCGCTCGCCTGTACTGGCCCTGGCCATCAGCAGATTCTCGGGCATCGTGCGAGCCAGTTCGTCAAAGAATCGTCGGTTCAGATACGGCGTCGAGTGATGCTGTGCATAGGTGGTTCTGTAGCAACGTGAAAACAGGGTCCAGTCATCTGCAGTGATGGCTTCGCCTTCGAGCATTTCCACGCGCACGCCCGCCTCGGCAACCTTTCGACGCTCGGCGCGGATCTTCTTGCGCTTGGGCTGCGTCAGCGCAGATAAGAAATCCTCGAAATCGGTCCAGCCCGGATTGGTCCAGTGAAATTGCACGCCCAGCCGCTGCATCAGGCCGGCCGCCTGCAGTGCTTTGGCATCCTCGGGCTGCGGAAAGAGCACGTGCACGCCCGACAGACCGAGCGCATCACTGACCTGAACCAGCGTGCGTGCCAGTGCGCCCCGCGCGATTTCATCCCGGGCGAGCAGGCGGATACCCGGTACCGGCGTAAACGGGATTGCAACCAGCGCCTTCGGGTAATAGTCCAGACCATGCCGATGGTAGGCATCGGCCCAGGCCCAGTCGAAGACATATTCGCCGTAGGAGTGCGCCTTCAGATACATGGGCGCTGCGGCTGCCAGCGAGCCAGCGGAATCGAAAAGGCACACGAAATGGGGGCGCCAACCGGCCTCATCACCAACACAGCCACTCGACTGCAGCGCAGCCAGAAAAGCATGTCGCGTGAAGGGACCGTTAGCCGGGCTCGATTGCAGCGCCAGACCGTCCCAGTCGGATGCGGACAGCTCGCGAATGTCCACTACGATGCGCATGCGATACTTGCCGATCTGCGCCGTTCCTTCGGATTCGCTCATGCCTACCCGGGTTGCCAGTGCCCAACTCAATCAGATCATCGGAGATTTCGACGGCAATGTGCGTCGGATCACCGAAGCCGCACAACACGCCGTCGATGCCGGTGCGACCATCCTGGTCACGCCCGAGCTGTCGCTGACCGGCTATCCGCCGGAAGACCTGCTGCTTCGAGACGCATTCTATGACAGGACCGCCGATGCGCTGGCCGGGTTGCTGCGCACATCGACCCAGTGGCCGTCATTGCATCTCATCATCGGCCACCCGTCATCCGAAGCCGGGCGCCGATTCAATGCAGCCTCGGTGATCTGCAATGGGCGCGTCCTGGGTGAATACCGCAAACAGGAATTGCCGAACTACGGCGTGTTCGATGAGCAGCGCTACTTTGATGCCGGCAATGAGCCTTTGGTGTTCGATGTCGCAGGCATTCGCTTCGGGTTGGTGATCTGCGAGGACTTCTGGTTCGATCGGGCCCCCAAAGCCGCTCGACAGGCGGGTGCGCAGGTGCTGCTGGCACCGAACGCATCACCCTATCACCTCGACAAGCAGCACCTTCGACTCGATGTGCTGCGCGATCATGTGTGCGCCCAGGGCATGTCGGTGGTGCTGGCGAGTCTGGTCGGCGGCCAGGACGAGCTCGTCTTTGATGGCATGTCGCTGGCACTGAATTCCGATGGCTCGGTGGCCGCGCAGGGCAAGGCCTTCGAGCCCGATCTGCTGTTCATCGACGTTGAGCCCGGCGGGCACCTTGCCGGGCGAATCGAACCTGCAGGTTCACTCGAAGCCCAGGTCTACTCGGCCCTGGTGCTTGGTGTTCGCGACTATCTCGGCAAGAACGGTTTTCCGGGCGCGATCATCGGCCTGTCAGGCGGCATCGACTCCGCACTGACTCTGGCCATCGCAGTCGATGCGATCGGTGCCGACAAGGTGCGTGCGGTCATGATGCCATCACGCTATACCGCCGACATTTCCTGGATCGATGCCCGCGACATGGCGGCTCGGCTGGGTGTGCGCTATGACGAAATCCCGATCGCCCCCTGCTTTGATGCCTTCCTTGAAACGCTCTCCGATGAGTTCAAGGGATTGCCGCTGGATACCACCGAGGAAAACCTGCAGGCCCGCATTCGCGGAACGCTGCTCATGGCGCTCTCGAACAAGTTCGGCTCGATCGTGCTGACCACCGGCAACAAATCCGAAATGGCAGTCGGCTACTCGACGCTGTACGGCGATCTGGCGGGTGGTTTTGCCGTCATCAAGGACATCGCAAAGACGCTGGTGTATCGGCTGTGTACGTATCGAAATACCGTCTCGGATGTGATCCCGGATCGCATCATCACTCGACCGCCGAGTGCCGAATTGCGTCCGGACCAGAAGGACCAGGACTCGCTGCCGCCCTACGATCAGCTCGACGGGATCGTCAAGCTTTACATGGAAGAGGACTGCCGGATCGACGACATCATCGCCGCCGGGTATCCCCGTGAAGCGGTTGAGAAAGTCGTTCGCTTGATGCGCATCAGCGAATACAAGCGTCGGCAATCGCCGGTGGGCATCCGGGTGACCCACCGCGCCTTCGGGCGGGATTGGCGTTACCCGATCACATCCAAGTTCCGCGACTGAATTCACGACCTGCCAGGAGACCGATATGAAACGCATCACCGCCATCATCAAACCCTTCAAGCTCGACGAAGTCAGAGAGGCACTGGCCGAGGTGGGTGTGACCGGGCTGACCGTCACCGAGGTCAAGGGCTTCGGGCGCCAGAAAGGCCATACCGAGCTCTACCGGGGCGCTGAGTATGTGGTCGATTTTCTGCCCAAGGTGAAAATCGAAGTGGTGGTCCCTGATGCCACGCTGGATGCCGCAATCGACGGCATCGTGAAAGCGGCTCACACCGGCCGCATCGGCGATGGCAAGATCTTCGTGACCGCTGTGGAGCAGGTCATTCGCATCCGCACCGGTGAGACCGGCAACGACGCGGTTTAAGCGCTGGCTTCGCCGGCCCGAAACAGCCGGCGTACGCCCTTGACCAGCCAGTGCAGTAGCAGGCCGGCACTGAGCAGAAAGATCGCCAGCAGCACGAGAAAGATCACCGGGAACTGCACGGCGAGCCACGAGCCGCCGATCACCGCGACATCCTCGATCAGCGAGAGCGACAGATTCGAAAAGGGCTCGGGTGAGGTGTTGGCAGCCGCCCGGGCACCGGCCTTCGAGAAGTGTGTGGCAGCGGTGACCGAGCCGCCGAGCAGCGCAGCGGCGAGTGCCACGCCGGCTCCCGCGTCGCCAAAGACGCCGGCTGCAAGTGCGGCTCCGGCTGGAATCCGGATGAAGGTCTGCAGGCCGTCCCAGATGCTGTCAAGCCAGGGCAGCTTGTCTGCAAAGGCTTCAACCGCTGCCATGAAGCCTGCTGCACCGATCACGACCGGGCTGGTCAGCAGTTTCAGGTGTTCCGGCAGGGGCATCCACCCGAACAGGCCGGCCAGACCCAGACCGCAGATCACCAGGTAAAGCCGCAGGCCTGCGCCCCAAGCCAATGCTCCGGCCAGGGCCAGCTCCGGAACATGCTGCATGATTGCTTCCATTCTGATTCTCCGATGAGATGGATCAACGCTTCTTCAAGCCGGCCTTCAGCAGTACGACCAGCGCACCGCTGCCGCCGTCCGTGGGCCCGGCCTGACAGAAGGCGAGGACTTCGTCACGCTGGGTGAGCCAGCGCAGGACCTTGCCCTTGAGCACGGGTTCCTTGTTGACCGATCCCAGCCCCTTGCCGTGAATCACTCTCACACAGCGCTGCTCGCGACGAAGGCATGCAGCGAGGTAATCGACCAGTGCCTCACGGGCCTCATCCACCCGCAGCCCATGCAGGTCGATTTGCGACTGAAGCACCCAATGGCCGCGCCGCAGGCGGCGCACGACATCGGCTCCGACGCCTGGCCTTCGGAAGGACAGATCGCCATCGGTGTCGAGCAGGCGATCGATATCGATTTCATCGCTGATCGATTCGGCCAGCGCCTGTGATTCGTCGAGTTCAAACTGTCGTGCAGTCGGCTCCAGGTCAGAGGCGGGTTGCTCGACCCGACCATCCGACTGCAAGGGCACTGCATCCGACATCGCGGAGCGAAACAGATTGCGCTCGCGCTCCAGTCGCTCGCGCTGCTCGCGAGCCAGGGCGGCTGCACGTGCTGCGCGCAGCGCTTCCTCGCGCATCGCATCCCGAACCGATGCGAGTTCGGCCAGACTGCCCAGATTCGAGCGAGGGGAAGGGCGCTTGGTCATCGATCGTGTACCCGGGATGCAGTGCCGCGTCGATCAGCCGGCTTCGTCCTGATTCTCGAGCCAGCGCTGGGCGTCCAGTGCGGCCATGCAGCCTGTGCCGGCACTGGTGATTGCCTGGCGATAGACATGGTCCTGGACATCGCCAGCCGCGAACACACCCTCGATGCTGGTCATGGTTGCCATGCCCTGCAGTCCGCTGCGGGTCACGATGTAGCCGTTGGCCATGTCCAGTTGACCCTCGAACAGGCTGGTATTGGGTTGATGGCCGATCGCGATGAAAACCCCGTGCAGGGTCTTGTCCTCGGTGGCGCCGCTGCGCACGTCACGCAGCCGCATTCCGGTCACGCCGCTGGCATCACCGAGCACCTCGTCAAGAACACTGTGCCATTTCACTTCGATGTTGCCGGTGGCCGCCTTGGCCATCAGCTTGTCGATGAGGATCGGCTCGGCCTTGAACCGGTCGCGTCGGTGCACCACGGTCACTTTGCTGGCGATGTTCGACAGGTACAGCGCTTCTTCGACAGCCGTGTTGCCGCCGCCGATGACGGCCACCTCCTGATTGCGATAGAAGAAACCATCACAGGTCGCGCAGCCGGACACGCCTTTGCCCATGAAGGCTTCTTCCGAAGGCAGGCCGAGGTATTTCGCCGAAGCGCCCGTGGCGATGATCAATGCATCACAGGTGTAGTGGCCTGAATCGCCGCTCAGCTTGAACGGGCGGCTGCTCAGGTCAACTGTGTTGATGTGATCGAACACGAGTTCGGTGTCGAAGCGCTCGGCATGCTCCTGGAAACGCTGCATCAGTTCCGGCCCCTGAACGCCTTTCGCATCGGCAGGCCAGTTGTCGACATCGGTTGTTGTCATCAGTTGCCCACCCTGCGCCAGGCCGGTGATCAAAACCGGATTCAGATTGGCACGGGCGGCATAGACCGCAGCGGTATAGCCGGCTGGACCGGAGCCCAGGATCAGTACCCGGCAATGCCTGGCGTCGCTCATGTGGAAACCTCGGGTGAAATTCAGTCAGGGTTTGAGATATGCAAATCTGGACACAGAACTCTAAAGCAGGTGATGGCTTGAAAAACAGACAGTTGCGAGTCTCTTTTCAAGCAAAACATTGGAATCCTGCCAGACTTGAGGCAAAATCATACAAGTTGCGTCGCAGGAGACTCTGATGGCACTTGAAGCAAACAAGGCATTTCTCAAGCGTGTTTCTCTGTTTTCCGGGCTTGGCGAGCGTCAGCTGGACGCTCTGGCGTCCTCCAGCGTGCGGCGCGCCTTTCCTAAGGGTCGCATGATCGTGGCTGAGGGTGAGCCCTCGGCGGCGCTGTACATCCTGCTGTCAGGGCGTGCCAAAGTGCAGCGCTCTGACTCCGAAGGCAAGGAGGTCATCCTGGCCATTCTGGGTGCAGGCGAGTGTTTCGGCGAGATGAGCCTGATTGACGATGCGCCGCGCTCTGCCAGCGTGATCACCATCGAGTCCTGCGACTTCATGGCCATCAACAAGGACGCGTTCAAGGAGATTCTCCTTGAGAACCCACAGATCGCCATGAAGATCATGAAGGGGCTGGTCAAGCGCCTTCGCGAGGCTGACCGCAAGATCGAGACGCTGGCGCTACTGGACGTCTACGGGCGTGTTGCCCGTGTGCTGATCGACTTCTCCGAGGAGGTCGATGGCGAGCGGATCGTCAAGGGCAAGCTGCCGCGCCAGGAAATTGCCAAGATGATCGGTGCATCGCGCGAGATGGTGTCTCGCGTGATGAAGGGGCTTGAGGCCGAGGGCTACATCGTCCCGCTCGAAAGCGGCAAGCTGGTGCTGCGCGAGAAGCTCAGCAACTATCTGCAGTAGGGCCCCAGTGGGTCGTGGAATCAGCGGCGCGGCGTTTGCATCCAAAGGATTTGCCGCCCCGGCACGTTCGGGCGTGTCGATCCTGCCGGAGCGTCTGGTCGTGCTGCTTCGCGAGTCCCGATGGCTGGCGCAGTGCTGTATCGCGGTCTTCGTCGCACTGATTCTGCTGAGTTACAACGCGGCCGATCCGGGCTGGTCTCATGCTGTGGCAGGCCGCGAGGTTCATAACCTGGGTGGTCGCGTGGGCGCCTGGTTTGCCGACCTGCTGCTCTATCTCTTCGGCTACAGCGCCTGGCTGTTGGCGGCGTTCCTGATGATTCGAGTCGTCACCGGGTATCGCGAGCTGCACCCGCCCACGATCGCTGAGCGCAATCAGTCCCTGGATGCCGATTCTTTCGGCTGGGACCGCTGGATCGGCTTCGTACTCTTTGCAACCGGGTGCCTGGCGGTTGAATCATCCAGGATGGGCTCGCAGCCAGGAAGTCTGCCCTTTGCGCCGGGTGGGGTGGTCGGGTTCGCCCTTGCGCAACCCATACTCGAGCACCTCGGGGCGGTGGGCGGCACCTTATTAATGCTCATGCTGTTGTCGATCGGGTTTTCGCTGGCAACCGGACTGTCCTGGTTGACGATCTTCGAGCGGATTGGGGCCCGGCTGGAAGGCGCGGTGCTCGGTGTCGCGCGAGGCCTCGAGGCCCTCCACGATCGACGCGCCGGCGAGCTGGCTGCCTCGGTTCGAACCGAGACCGTCGAGGTCAAGCGCCGTATCTTGTCTGACGATCCCGAACCGGTTCGCATCGAGCCGCCTGCGCCGCCTGTCGAGCCGTCTGTGAAGGCGCAAAAAGAGCGACAGAAGCCTTTGTTCGTCGATCTGCCCGCTGACACCGAATTGCCTCCGCTGTCCTTGCTCGATGCCCCACCGACCACCCGAGACACGATCCCGCCCGAGACGCTCGAATTCACCTCGAGGCTGATCGAAAAGAAGCTGGCGGACTTCGGTGTCGTGGCGAACGTGGTGGCTGCGTATCCCGGGCCCGTGATCACCCGATACGAGATCGAACCCGCCACAGGCGTGAAGGGCTCAGTCATCGTCAACCTGTCCAAGGACCTGGCCCGAGCCTTGTCGCTGACCTCGATCCGGGTGGTTGAGACCATCCCTGGCAAGAGTCTGATGGGGCTTGAATTGCCGAATCCGCGTCGCCAGCCAGTGCGCTTGTCGGAGGTGCTGGGCTCCAAGGTCTACGCTGATTCAGCCTCGCCCGTCACGCTGGTTCTGGGACATGACATCGCCGGTCGGCCCACGGTGGCTGACCTCGCCAAAATGCCCCACCTGCTGGTGGCCGGCACGACCGGTTCGGGCAAGTCGGTGGGCATCAACGCGATGCTGCTTTCGCTGCTCTACAAGGCCGAGCCAGAAGATGTGCGGATGATCCTGATCGATCCGAAGATGCTCGAGCTCAGCACCTATGAGGGCATTCCGCACCTGCTTGCGCCGGTGGTCACCGACATGCGTCAGGCCGGTCATGCGCTGAACTGGTGTGTGGCCGAGATGGAGCGGCGCTATCGCGTCATGAGCAAGCTTGGCGTTCGCAACCTGTCGGGCTACAACGCCAAGATCGCGGATGCTGCCAAGCGCGGCGAATCGATTCCTAACCCATTTTCCCTGACGCCGGATGCGCCTGAACCCCTGGGCAAATTGCCGACGATTGTGGTGGTGATCGATGAGCTGGCCGACCTGATGATGGTGGTCGGCAAGAAGATCGAGGAACTGATCGCACGGCTCGCGCAAAAGGCGAGGGCGGCTGGTATTCACCTGATTCTCGCGACCCAGCGGCCTTCTGTCGATGTTATTACTGGCCTGATCAAGGCCAATATTCCGACCCGCATCGCCTTCCAGGTGTCATCGAAAATCGACTCGCGAACCATCCTCGATCAGATGGGTGCCGAAGCGCTGCTCGGTCAGGGTGACATGCTGTACATGCCGCCCGGCACCGGCTTGCCGGTTCGGGTGCATGGCGCTTATGTGGCCGACGACGAGGTGCATCGAGTGGTTGCGCATTGGCGTGAGCGCGGTGGTGAACCCGACTATGTCGAGGGCATCCTCGAGGGCGGGCTGAGCGGCGACGGTGTCGACACCGGCAGCGCGGTCGGCTTCGGCGGATTGTCTGCGACGCTGCAGGAAGCCGGCGTCGATGGCGAAGCGGATGCCCTTTACGATCAGGCGGTGGCAGTCGTGCTGGAGCACAAGCGTGCCTCGATCTCGCTTGTTCAGCGCCACCTTCGCATCGGCTATAACCGCGCAGCCCGACTGCTTGAGCAGATGGAGAAGTCGGGCATCGTGACGGCAATGGCCAGCAATGGCAATCGCGACATCATCGTGCCAAGGCGCTCGGACGACTGAACCGACCCGCAGCACGGGTAAGATCGCCGGATGATGATCTCAATGATCCCTGCCTTTTTCTGGCCTTGCGCAGCTCAGCGTGCCGTGCGTCGGTGGCTGCTGCTCGGCGTGTCCGTGCTGTCGATGGCGTATGCCCCGTCTTGTGCAGCTGCAAGCGCCCTTGAACAGTTGCGCGAGTTCGCCTCATCGACCCGCGCTGCCCGCGGAGAGTTCACGCAGGTGCAGGCACTGAGCAACGGGCGAAGCGGTGCATCGAGCAGCGGCACGTTTGCATTCATCCGGCCTGGGCGTTTTCGCTGGGAAGTGACGCGTCCAATCGAGCAAGTGATCGTGACCGACGGCGAGCGCGTGCACTTCTACGACAAGGACCTGCGCCAGGTCACCGTGCGCAAGATGAATGAGGCGATCGGGTCGACGCCGGCTGCCATCCTGTTCGGCTCCAACGACCTTGAAGCGAATTTCATCATCAAGGATGCCGGATCAGCCGATGGCCTCGATTGGCTCACTGCGCAACCCCGCAGCAAGGAATCGGGTTTCGAGTTGATCCGCATCGGATTCAAGGCAGGCTTGCCTGAGGCAATGGACGTGCGCGATGCCTTTGGTCAGACCACGCGCTTCACCTTTCGCGCCATCGAACGCAACCCGGCCCTTGATCAAGGGCTTTTCCGTTTCGTTGCGCCCAAGGGCGTCGACGTCATTCAGTAGAGGCCACTGAATGCTAACAACCGGGCTGCCGCTGGCCGAGGCGATGCGCCCGGTGGCCATCCAGGACGTCGTCGGGCAAGCGCATTTGCTGGGGCCCGGCAAACCACTTCGTTCGGCGCTTGATGCGGGACGTCCGCATTCGATGATCCTTTGGGGTCCGCCGGGCGTGGGCAAGACCACGCTGGCGCGCCTGCTGGCCAGCGCGTTCAATTGCCGATTCATCGCGATTTCTGCTGT
>Ga0114972_10002191_pt1 | contig 14595 bp, 16 predicted proteins | sample M_140807_EF_Meta_FD_87354 | JGI IMG/M metagenome (GOLD analysis project Ga0114972, IMG submission 87354) | Freshwater microbial communities from Lake Montjoie, Canada to study carbon cycling - M_140807_EF_MetaG | ecosystem: Environmental > Aquatic > Freshwater > Lake | place: Lake Montjoie... | reverse complement strand
CCATGCACCTGACGCCCCGCGAAAAAGACAAGCTGCTGATCGCCATGGCCGCCGAGGTGGCGCGAAAGCGCCTCGCCCGCGGCGTGAAGCTGAACCACCCTGAGGCCATCGCGCTGATCAGTGATTTTGTTGTGGAGGGGGCGCGGGATGGCCGCTCCGTCGCCGATCTCATGCAGGCCGGCGCGCGGGTGATCACCCGCGCCCAGGTTATGGAGGGCATTGCCGAGATGATCCATGACATCCAAGTCGAGGCGACCTTTCCGGACGGCACCAAGCTCGTCACCGTGCATGAGCCCATCCGATGATCCCCGGTGAATATCTTTTGGCGGAAGGCGAGATTGAGCTGAATGCCGGCCTGCCCGTCACTGAGATCGAGGTGGCCAATACCGGTGACCGGCCCATCCAGGTCGGCAGCCATTACCATTTCGCCGAGACCAATCCGGCGCTGGCCTTTGACCGTGCCGCCGCGCGGGGCCAAAGGCTGGATATTGCCGCCGGCACCGCCGTGCGTTTCGAGCCTGGGCAGTCGCGCCGGGTGAAGCTGGTGCCCTTTGGCGGGGGGCGCGTCGTGCACGGCTTCCGGGGCGAAACCGAGGGGAAGCTCTGATGGCGAGGATCACCCGCTCTGCCTATGCCGGCATGTTCGGCCCCACCACCGGGGATAGGGTGCGCCTCGCTGACACCGAGCTTTTCATCGAGGTCGAACAGGACCTCACCACCTATGGCGAGGAGGTGAAATTCGGCGGCGGCAAGGTCATTCGTGACGGCATGGGCCAGTCCCAGGTCACCCGCGAGGGCGGCGCGGTGGACACCGTCATCACCAATGCGCTGATCGTCGATCACTGGGGGATCATCAAGGCCGATGTGGGGCTGAAGGATGGCCGGATCGCTGCCATCGGCAAGGCGGGCAACCCCGATACCCAGCCGGGTGTGAGCATCATCATCGGCCCAGGCACCGAGATCATCGCCGGCGAGGGCCGCATCCTAACTGCGGGCGGCTTGGATGTGCATATCCATTTCATCTGCCCGCAGCAGATCGAGGAGGCGCTGGCCTCGGGCATCACCACCATGTTCGGCGGCGGCACCGGCCCGGCGCATGGCACGCTGGCCACCACCGCCACACCCGGCCCCTGGCACATGGCCCGCATGATGCAGGCGGCCGAGGGGTTTTGCATGAATCTCGGCTTTTTGGGCAAGGGCAATGCCGCCCTGCCGGCGGGGCTGGAGGAGCAGATCATCGGCGGCGCCTGCGGCCTGAAACTGCATGAGGATTGGGGCACCACGCCCAAGGCCATCGATAATTGCCTGTCGGTGGCTGACCGCTACGACGTGCAGATCGCCATCCACACTGACACGCTGAATGAAAGCGGTTTTGTCGAGGACACGATCCGCGCGATCGGCGGCCGCACCATCCAGGCCTTCCACACTGAGGGCGCGGGCGGCGGCCATGCGCCGGATATTCTGCGCGTGGTGGGCGAGCCGAATTTCCTGCCCTCCTCCACCAACCCCACCATGCCTTACACGGTGAACACGGTGGATGAGCATCTCGATATGCTCATGGTCTGCCATCACCTCGACCCGCGCATCGCCGAGGATGTGGCCTTTGCCGAGAGCCGCATCCGGCGTGAGACCATCGCGGCCGAGGATATTCTGCACGATCTCGGCGCCATTTCGATGATGTCCTCCGACAGCCAGGCCATGGGCCGGGTGGGCGAGGTGATCATCCGCACCTGGCAGACCGCGCATAAGATGAAACTACAGCGCGGCGCGCTGCCGGGCGAAAAGCCGGGCAATGATAATCTGCGGGTGCGGCGCTACATCGCCAAATACACCATCAACCCGGCCATTTCGCAGGGCATTGCCCAGCATGTGGGCAGCGTGGAGGTGGGCAAGCTGGCTGACCTCGTGCTGTGGTCGCCGGCGTTTTTCGGGGTGAAGCCGGATTTCGTGCTGAAATGCGGCTCCATTGCCATGGCGCCGATGGGCGACCCCAATGCCTCCATCCCCACGCCGCAGCCGGTGCATTACCGGCCGATGTTTGCCGGGTTTGGCCGGGCGCTGGCGCAATCGGCCGTGCTCTTCACCTCCGGCGCGGCGCTGGAGAATGGCATTGGCGCGCGGCTGGGGCTGACACGGCCCTTGCTGGCGGTGGGCAATACCCGCGGCGGCATCTCGAAGAAGGACATGGTGCACAACACCTACCTGCCGAAGATCGAGGTGAATGCCGAGACTTATGAGGTGCGGGCGGATGGGCAGTTGTTGGTCTGTGAACCCGCGCAATCGCTGCCGATGGCGCAGCGTTATTTTTTGTTTTGAAAATGCCTAAAATGAGACGAAATTTTTCCTCTATAATTGAAGTGGAGGCTTCAGACGCGCGCGATTTTTTTCTTCGAACAGAAAATTACTTCAATAATGAGTTACCAAAATACATTGATTTTTCAGCGCTTTTGTCTTGTATTTCAGATTCTTATCAGGGTAAATTTTTGAGCAGCATTTGCCAAAAAATAAAACCCGAGCATGTTTCAAATGTAAATTATCCAATTATCACTAATAGGGACGGAAAATTTGCTTGGAGGCAGCTCGACTTCGTCAATCCGGTTATCTATGTCGCACTAGTTCATCTGATCACCGAAAAAGAAAACTGGAAAATTCTTCAAGATCGCTTCAAATTATTTGAGGATAACGGCATCGTGCAATGCCATAGTATACCAATATGGACACGATCAAAATCAAATAAGGCGATCAATATCTCTAAATGGTGGAATAATATTGAGCAAAATTCAATCTCTTTATCAATGACTTTTGAAAGTGCTATCGCGACTGATGTCGTGGATTGCTATGGCTCTCTATACACCCATGCCGTTTCCTGGGCGATTCATGGCAAAGAAGAGGCAAAATCCAAAAAAAATGACAAGAGTATTTTAGGAAACAAAATAGATTATCATATTCGTGCAAATCGGTTTGGGCAAACAAATGGAATACCTCAAGGCTCCGCCCTTTCTGATTTCATTGCCGAGCTCGTATTAGGATACCTAGATTGTGAGATCGCAGAGCAAATAAAATTGTGGCGTCCAGAAAGATCAGTTCGGATTTTAAGATTTCGCGACGATTATCGGATATTTGCTCGCAACAGCGACGACACAGAATCTGCATTGCTAGTGGTTAGTAACGCCTTGAGAGACGTCGGCATGCGTTTAGGGGCAAACAAGACTATTGTAAGTTCAAATCCAGTTAGATTCGCGCTGAAATCCGATAAGATTTTTGACATTGAGAATTTGAATTTCAAATTTGACAAAAAAACCTTCAAAAATCATTGTTGACAATACATTCTCTTGGGCGTGATTATCCCAACAGCGGCTCACTTAAGCGGCGGTTGGCGGAATTTTTTACCTTAGTAGAAGACCGGAAAAGTGCTCCTGCGGATAACGAGGTTCTTATTGCGATTTTGACCGATATTGCCTTTGATTCTCCTTCAGCCTTCCCTGTGATATCACAAATAATTAGCAAATTACTGTCAGTCGAGAAAAATAAAGAAACAAAATATGAACTCTGGAAGAATGTAAAAACCAAATTAAGTCGAATTCCAAATCACGCCTATCTTGATTTATGGCTACAAAGAATTATAAAGCCCATAGACAAGAACGTGAAGAGCGAAAGTAAAGAGCCACTTTGCCGTCTGGTGGATGGTGAGTCAGTAGAAATATGGAATTTTAGTTGGCTTAAGGATAAGAAAATCTCGAAATGTATTGAGAAAAATAAAATTATAACTAATCTGGATCATATTTCCTCTGTAATTAAAACTGAAGAAATCGGACCCGTATGGGAGCAAAAATCGTTATGACGCTTCTGAGATCAGGCGGTTTAATTCCATCCGGTCAAACGAGGCCGGAAGCCGCTGGAGACACCGTCACCCTCGACTTCGACGATCGCTTCCGCCGCCGCAAGGTCTTCCGCACCGACGGGGGCCGAGAATTCCTGCTGGACCTGCCCGAGGCCCAGGTGCTGCGCGATGGCGATGCGCTGCCGCTTTCCGATGGCAGCCTCGTCCTGGTGCGCGCCGCACCCGAACCGCTGCTGGAAATCCAGGCCGAAACGCCCGAGCATCTGCTGCGTCTGGCCTGGCATCTCGGCAACCGGCATTTGCCGGCGGACCTCCAGGGCGGAAAAATCCTCATCCGGTTTGACCATGTGATCGAGCGGATGCTGATCGGCCTCGGCGCCCGGCTGGCCAAGGTGCAGGCCCCCTTCAACCCCGAAGGCGGTGCCTATGGCGAACACAACCGCAACCCGGACCACAAGCACGGCCACCATCACGGGGATGGCCACCACCATCACCATGATTGAGCTTTTTCGCCTGCTGACCTGGCTTTCCCCGGCCTATCCGGTGGGCGGTTTTTCTTACAGCCACGGGTTGGAAATGGCGGTGGAGGAAGGCGCGGTCACGTCCCGCGCCAGCCTGCAATCCTATATCGAGGCGGTGCTGCTGGCCGGTGCCGGGCGGGTGGATGCGGCGCTGCTGGTGGCCGCCCATCGCGCCGTGGGCGATGATGCGGCGCTGGATGAGGTGGCCGAATTGGCCGCCGCCTGGCGCGGCAGCGGCGAAACCGCGCTGGAGGCCACCCAACAGGGCGGGTCTTTTGCCAGCATCACCAACAATGTCTGGCCGCATGCCGGCTTCGCCGCTTTCAGCGCCCGCCATACGGGGCGGCTGACCCATGCCGTGGCCTTCGGCGCCGCCGCCGGGTGTCATGGCATGGCCCTGCGGCCGGCGCTGGTGGGCTGGCTTTCGGGGTTTGCCGCCAATCTTGTCTCGGCCGGGGTGCGGCTGGTGCCGCTGGGGCAGACGGATGGTCAGCGCGTCACCGCTGCCCTCTTTCCCATCATCGAGCAGGCGGCGGATGCAGCCGAAGCCGCCAGCCTCGACCGGCTGGGCACCGCAGCGCCCATGCTCGACCAATTCTCGCTCCGCCACGAAACCCAATACACAAGGCTTTTCCGCTCATGACCATTGATGCCAGGCCGCCCGAGACCTCCGCGCATCGCACCGGGCACGGCCCGCTGCGCGTCGGCGTGGGCGGCCCCGTGGGCTCCGGCAAGACCGCGCTGCTGGAGCGGCTGTGCAAGCGCCTCTCCCCCACCCACGACATCGCCGCCATCACCAATGATATTTATACCCGCGAGGATAGTGAGTTTCTCACCCGCGCCGGTGCGCTGGAACCAGCGCGCATCATGGGCGTGGAAACCGGCGGCTGCCCACACACGGCGATCCGCGAGGATGCTTCCATCAACCTCGCCGCCGTGGCCGATATGAATGCCCGCTGGCCCAATCTCGAAGTGCTGTTCATCGAGAGCGGCGGCGATAATCTGGCGGCCACCTTCAGCCCCGAATTGGCCGACCTCACCATCTACGTCATCGACGTCTCGGCCGGCGACAAAATCCCGCGCAAGGGCGGCCCGGGCATCACCCGCTCCGATCTGCTGGTGATCAACAAGACCGATCTGGCGCCGCTGGTCGGCGCTGATCTCTCGGTGATGGACCGTGACGCGCGGCGGATGCGCGGCAGCCGGCCCTTCATCTTCACCAACCTCAAGGCCGAGCAGGGCGTGGCCGAGGTGGCGGCCTTCATCATTGCCCAAGGCGGCGTGCGCGCGGCATGATGGCCTGACGACATGCCCATAAGGGTAGGGTTTGGGAGAACGACCATGCACGCCACTCGCCGCGCCCTGCTCGGCGTCGCCCTCGCGACGCCCGCGCTGGCGCAGAATTTTCCTGAACGCAGCCTGCGCTACATCGTGCCCTTTACCCCCGCGGGGCTGACCGACATCATGGCCCGCATCATGGCCAATCGGCTGGGCGAGGTCTGGCAGAAACCCGTGGTGGTGGAAAACCGCGCCGGCGGCAATGCGATGATCGGCGCCGATGCGGTGGCCAAAGCCGCCCCGGATGGCCATAGCCTGCTGGCCATCACCCTGACCCATGCGGTCAATGCCACGCTGTTTCCCCAGGCACCTTACAATTTTCTGCGCGACCTCTCGACCATTTCCATCCTCGGCTCGCTGCCGCTGCTGGTGGTGGTGAATGCGGCGAGCCCCATTCGCAGCCTCGATGAATTGGCCGCCGCCGCCCGCACCCGCACGCTCAATGGCGGCAGTTCGGGCAATGGCTCGCCGCCGCATCTTGGGCTGGAGTTGTTTCGCGGCGTGGCCCGCGCGGGCGACAATATCACCCATGTGCCCTATCGCGGCGGCGCGCCGGGGGTGACTGATCTGGTCGCCGGCAATCTGGACTTTATGGTCAGCAATCTGCCCGAATGTATCTCTCAGGTGCAGGCCGGGCGGCTGCGCGCCTTGGCCACCACCGGCGAGGCGCGGCATCGCAGCCTGCCCGATATCGCCACTGTCGGCGAATTGGGCATGCCCGCGCTCAGCATGACGAATTGGACGGGGATGCAAATCCCCAGCGCCACCCCGCCGGCCATTCGCCAGCAGATCGAGGCCACAACCCTCTCCGTGCTGGCCGAAGCCGACACCAGGCGCCGCATTCTCGATGCCGGCTTTGATGTTGAGGGGCTGGACAGCGCCCGCAGCGAGGCCTTTCTCCGCGCCGAAGTCATCCGCTGGGGAAGGCTTGTCGAAGAGGCCCGTATTCGTCCCGATGCCTGAAACCTTCTCCCGTAGCGAAATCGAAACCCTGGTCGCCCAGGCCCTGGCCGCCGCCGGCGCCCATCCGGAAATGGCGCGGCTGACCGCCAGGGCCCTGGTGGATGGCGAGGCGATTGGCCAGGCCGGCCATGGTCTCTCCCGCGTGGCGCAATACGCCGCCTTTCTGCGCAATGGCCGGGCCGATGGCGCGGCGCGGCCTGCCATCATTGCCGAAAAGCCGGGCGCTGTGCTGATCGATGCCGGGCATGGCCTGGCCTATCCCGCGCTGGCCATGGCCGAGGCGGAGGGCGAGCGCCGCGCCCGCAGCCAGGGTGTGGCCTTTGTCGGCATCACCAATAGCCACCATTCCGGCGCCATGGGGCTGCCGGTGGCGCGCCTCGCCCGGCAGGGGTTGGTGGCGCTGGCCTTCACCAATTCACCAGCTGCCATGCCGGTGGCGGGGGGGCGGCGGGCGCTGCTGGGCACCAACCCGGTTGCCGCCGGTTTTCCCCGCGCGGCGGGCAATGCGCCGTTGGTGGTGGATTTGGCGCTCTCCACCGTCGCCCGCGGCACCATCAACCGCTACGCCCAATCCGGCACGCCAATCCCCGAGGGCTGGGCGCTGGATGCTGAGGGCAACCCCACCACGGATGCCAAGGTGGCGCTGTTCGGCTCGCTGGTCGCGCTGGGCGGCACCAAGGGTGCGGCGCTGGCGCTGGTGGTGGAATTGCTTTGCGTGGCGCTGACCGGCGCAGCCTTTGGCTTCGAGGCCGATGGCTTCTTCTCGGAAGAGGGCAACCGCCCCCGGCTGGGCCAGGCGCTGCTGGTGATCGACCCTGGCGCGCTGGCCGGCCAGGCCGCCTATCTCGGCCGCATCGAAGCGCTGATCACGACGATGTTGGAGGATGAGGGCGTGCGCATCCCCGGCCAACGCCACGCTGACACCTCTGGCACCATTGCGGTAGCCGACGCGCTGGCGCAAACACTGCGGCACCTTGCGAGACCCTGACCCCCAACGCATTTGCGGCCCCAACGCCGTCCGCGCCCTGTTCCTGCGCCGGCCGCAGGATGTGCTGCGACTGTTCTTCGACCCGGAGCGGGCGGCCTTTGCCGAGCCGCTGGCGCGGCATATGGCCCGCACCCGGCGAATTTTCCGCGAAGTCTGGCCCGAGGAACTCGCCCGCGTGGGCGGCACCCAGCATCATGGCGGCATCGTCGCCATTGCGGTGCCAAAAAAGGCCGAGATGCTGGATGGGCCGCTGCCGCCCATTCTGTGGTCGGCGCCGCTGCTGCCGGTGCTCGATGGCATTGGCAATCCGCATAATCTCGGCGCGATCCTGCGCTCGGCGGCGTTTTTTGGCGCCCGCGCCGTCATTCTGGGCGATGATCCGCGCCAGGCCGATTTGTCCGACGCCGTCTTCCGCACCAGCGAGGGCGCGGTCGAGCATCTGACGGTCTTCCGCACCGACAATCTGCCCAGCCTGCTGCGCCGGCTGGAGGGCCGGGTGCTGCCGGTGGCTGCCATCGCCGCTGGCGGGGTGCCGCCCGCCCAGGTGCCGCAGGGCAAGCCCGTGGCGCTGGTGCTGGGCAATGAGGAAACCGGGCCCAATGCCGCCGTGCTGGCCGCCTGTGCTGGCGGCTGCACCCTGCCGGCGCTGGGGCCGGTGGAAAGCCTCAATGTCTCGGCAGCGGCGGCGGTGCTGTTCCACGCCTTCGCCGAAGGCGGGCGCTGAGCCTGGGCGCCACTGACTGGGCGCCACTGACTGGCAGCCTACGAATTCTATGCTGACTTCTCGGAGGACAGAGGCCATACGTCTCACATGACCGCTGTGGATCTCGTTCAGGAAGGCGGCGCGATGGTGCTGCGCCCGCCCGCCACGCTGGACCTGCCAGCGGCCGCCGCCCTGTGGCGGCCCATGCTGGCGGCGGTGGCTGATCAGCCCGTGACAATCGACGCCTCTGGCGTCACCAAACTCGATTCGGCCGGTGCGGTGTTGCTGCTGGAGGCGGCGGGCGCCTCTGAACTCCGCCCGCCGAAGAATGAAAATGCCGCCGCCACGCTGGAGCGGATGCGCCGTGCCCTGGCCGCAGCGCCGCCGCCCAAGCCGGCCTTGCAACCCCATTGGGTGAGCCTGATCGGCGCCACGGTGCTGCACAGCATCGCGGGCCTTGGCCGCCGGGTGAGCTTCCTGGGCGAGGTCACGCTGGGCTCGCTGGCCATGCTCTCCCACCCCTGGCGGATGCGGCGGGTGGAGGTGCTGCGCCATCTGGCCGAGGCCGGGACCGCTGCCTTTGGGCTTTGCGCTCTGCTGGGCCTGTTGTTCGGCGTCATTCTGGCCTTCCAGTCCTCGATCCCGATGCGGCAATATGGCGCCGAGATTTTCATCCCCAATCTCGTGGGTATCGGTCTGCTGCGCGAACTTGGCGGCTTGATGGCGGCGATCATCATGGCCGGGCGCTCGGGCAGCGCCTATGCGGCCGAATTGGCCACCATGAAGGTCAATGACGAGATCGACGCGCTCGCCACCATGGGGGTGGACCCTTTGGCCTGGCTGGTGCTGCCGCGCATCCTGGCGGCCGTATTGGTGATGCCGGTGCTGGCGCTGGTGGTCACCCTCTCGGGCCTTGTGGGGATGGGCTTTGTGATGGCGACGCTGGGCTATCCGCCAGCCGCCGTGCTCTCACAGCTGCGGCAGTATCTGCAGGTGGGGGATATGGCGGGCGGGCTGTTCAAGGCGGCCTGTTTTGGCCTGGCCATCGGGCTGATCGGCTGCCGCTCCGGCCTCAAGGCCGGCGGTGGGCCGCGGGCGGTGGGCGATGCGGCAACGGGCGCGGTGGTCGCCTCCATCGTCGCCACGGTGGTGCTGGACGGTATCTTCGCCGTGCTGTTCTTCCGGCTGGGCTGGTGAGCATGGCCGAGGCCGCCTCCATCATCCAGGCCGAGGGCATCGGCATTCGCTTCGGCAGCCGCACCATCTTCAAGGATGTCAGCTTCGAGGTTCGGCGCGGCGAGATCTTTGTCATTCTGGGTGGTTCGGGCTGCGGCAAATCGACCTTGCTGAAGATCCTGATCGGCCTGCTGCCGCCCAGTTCGGGCCGCGCCATGGTGCTGGGCGATGAGCTGGCGCGGCTAACCGGGCAGAAGCGGCGCGACGCGCTGGCCCGGATCGGGGTGATGTGGCAGCAGGGCGCGCTTTTGGGTTCGCTCAACCTCATGCAGAATGTGGCGCTGCCGATGGAGCAGCACACCAAGCTGCCCCCCGCCGCGCGCGACGCCCTGGCCCGCGCCAAGCTCGGCCTCGTGGGCCTGGGCGATGCCGCCACGCGGTTGCCGGCCGAGATTTCTGGCGGCATGCTCAAACGCGCCGGCATCGCCCGCGCCATGGCGCTCGACCCGGAAATCCTCTTCCTCGATGAGCCCAGCGCCGGGCTCGACCCCATCACCTCCGCCGGGCTCGACGCGCTGATCATGACCCTCTCGCGCGAGACGGGCACGACCTTCGTCGTGGTCACCCACGAATTGCAAAGCATCCTGGCCATCGGAGATCGCTGCATCATGCTGGACAAGGACGCAGGCGGGATGATTGCCACCGGCAAGCCCAAGGAATTGCGTGACCATAGCGACAATCCCACGGTGCGCGCCTTTTTCCGCCGGGAGGTCATGGGCGCATGAAAACACCCTTTGCCGTGGGGTTGCTGGTGCTGGTGGGCCTTGGCCTATTGATCGGCTTCACCCTTTTCCTGACCAGCGAGCGGCTGCGCAACCGGGGTGAGGTGTTCGAAACCTATATCCGCGAATCCGTCCAAGGGCTGGAGGTGGGTGCTGCCGTGCGCTTCCGCGGCGTGGCGCTGGGGCGGGTGACCGAGATCGCCCTTGTCAGCTCGCGCTATGAGATGGACCCCCGGGTGCAATTCTCCAGCGCCTTTCAGCTGGTGCTGGTGCGCTTCACGCTGGATTTGCGCGAGGCTCGGCCCACCGGCTCGCTGGAGGATGCGGTGCGGCAGGGGCTGCGCGCCCGGCTGTCATCCCAGGGGCTGACGGGTGTGGGCTATATCGAGCTGGATTTCGCCGATGCAAACCGTTTCCCGGTGCCCGCGCTGCCCTTCACGCCCGCGGTGAATTTCATCCCCTCCGTCCCCTCCACCTCGGCCCAGGTGCAGGATGCGGCCACGATGCTGCTCGCCCGGCTGGAAACCCTGGATTTCAAGGAATTATTCGACAATGTCATGGGCCTGGTGACAGATGCCCGGGCGCAGGCCGCGCCGGGTGGGGACCTGCAGGTGGCGCTGGCCGAGACCTCGGCCCTGCTGCGCAGCCTGCGCTCCACCGTGGACACGGCGGATCTGCCAGGCCTGGTGGTGGAAACCCGCTCCACCATCGCCGCCATTCACGCCCTGGTCGATAGCCGGGAGCTGCGCCAGACCCTGACCAATGGCAGCGCGGCGATGGTCGAACTGCGCGCCGCCGCCGCCCGCCTGCCCAGCACGGTCAATCAATTGGAGGCCGGGCTGCGCAGCGCGCGCGGCGCCACGCTGGATGTGCAGGCCGATCTGGTGCCCATCCTGCGCGACCTGCGCGCCATGACCGCCAATCTGCGCGATGTGACCGAGGCGCTGCGGCGCTCGCCCAGCCAGACCCTGCTGGGGGGGCCACCCCCGCAGCCCGCCGGAGCCAGCCGATGAACCGACGCCTTGCCCTCGCTTTGCTGCTGCCTGGCTGCTCGGTGCTGCCCGACCGCCCCTATGTCGAGACCCGCCACTTTCCGCTGGAGGCGGCGCGCCCGGTGGAATTGCCCGCCCACCGCCCTGCCGGGCGCGAGGCGCTGCTGGTGCGCGACATGCGCGCGGGGCCGGGGCTGGACCGGCGCGGCCTGCGCAGCATCCGCGCCGATGGCACCCTGGCCATCGCGCCCTATGCCGAATGGGCGGCGCCACCGGCCGAGGCGGCCGAGGCCAGCCTGCGGGCCTGGCTGCGGGCGAGCGGGTTGTTTGCCGCCGTTGCCGCGCCGGGCTCGCGCATTGCGGCCGGGCTGGTGCTGGAGAGCGAATTGCTGGCGCTGGAGGTCGATGCCACGGGCATGGCACGCGCCTCGCTCAGCGTTTTGCTGGTGGAGGAGGCCGGCCTTGCCTCGGTGCGGCTGCGCGGCCAATTCGCCGCCCGCGGCACCGCTGCGCGGCAGGGTGAGGGTGATGCGGCCGATGCCCGCGCCATGGTCGCAGCCCTCGGCGAAGCGCTGGCGGTGATGGAAATGGAAGTGGCGGCGGCGCTCAGCCGCCCGTCATTGCCGCGCTGAGCGCCGCCACATGCGCTGCCGTGCTGGCGGCCAGGGCCTGCAAATCATAGCCACCCTCCAGCATGCTCACCACCGGCACGCCGGGGGGCGGCTGCGATGATGGCGCGGGTGATCCAGGCAAAATCCACCTCATTGAGCCGCAATTGCGCCAGCGGGTCGCGGATATGGGCGTCAAAGCCGGCGGAGATGATGATCAGGCCGGGGGCGAAACCGGTCAGGCGCGGCAGGGCTTCGGCCCAGGCCTCGCGGAAATGCTCGCCCGCGGCGCCGGGCGGCAGGGGGATGTTCAGCACATTGCCCACGCCGCGCTCCTCGGCCGCGCCGGTGCCAGGGTAGAGCGGCATCTGGTGGCTGGAGATGAAGAAAATCGAGGGATCGGCCTCGACACAGGCCTGGGTGCCATTGCCGTGATGCACATCGAAATCGACAATCGCCACCCGCGCCACGCCGAGTTCGGCCTGGGCATGGCGCGCCGCCACCACGACATTGCTGAACAGGCAAAAGCCCATGGGCTGTTCCGGCTCGGCATGATGGCCGGGCGGGCGCACGGCGCAAAAGGCCGCCCGCGCCTCGCCGCGCAACACCGCCTCGACGGCGCGAATGCCAGCACCGGCGGCGCGCAGCGCGGCCTCAGCACTGCCATGGCTCATGATGGTATCGGCATCGAGCCGCGCCCGCTCACCCGCCTCGGGGCGGATGGCGAGAATGGCTGAGACATAGGCGGCGGGATGGGCGCGGGCGAGCTGCGCCTCGGTCGCGGCCGGCGCTTCTTCTTGGCGCAGGGTGGCGAAATCAGGTGCTTCCAGCGCCTTCCAGATCGCGCGCAGGCGGTCCGGGCATTCCGGATGGCCCTCGCCCATATCATGGCCGAGGCAGGCCGCATGGGTGAGGTAGAGGATGGGTTGGTCAGCCATCGGCGCGCCGGCGCAGCACGAAGCGGAAATCATCGCCGTCGCGGGTGGCGCTCAGCAGGGCATGGCCGGTTTCGCTGGCGAAGGCGGGGAAATCGGCCTCGGCGGCGGGGTCAGTGGCCAGCACGGTCAATTCGGCGCCCGGCGGCATGCCGCGCAGCGCCTTACTGGCCTTGAGCACCGGCAGGGGGCAGCGCAGGCCGCGAACATCCAGGGTGTGTTCCATAACCGCCATGCAGCATGAGGCGAGGCTTGCGGGCAAGGGGTGGCATGGGTCAGGGTGGCGCATGCGCATCGGTGTGGATCTGGGCGGCACGAAGATCGAGGTGGCAGTGCTGGATGGCGCGGGCGAGGTGGCGCTGCGCCGCCGCGTGGCCACGCCGCGCAGCTATGATGGCGTGCTGGAGGCGATTGCCGGGCTGGTGGCCGGTGCCGAGGCCGAGATGGGCGCCGGCTGTTCCGTGGGCATTGGCATTCCCGGCAGCCTCAGCCCGGCCACCGGCCTGGTGCGCGGCGCCAATTCCACCTGGCTCAATGGCGGGCAACTGCAGCAGGATCTGGAGCGCAAACTGGCCCGCCCCATCCGGCTGAGCAATGACGCGAATTGCCTGGCGATGAGCGAGGCGGCGGATGGCGCGGCGGCGGGCGAGGCCATGGTCTTCGCCGCCATTCTGGGCACCGGGGTGGGTGCCGGGCTGGTGATTGATGGTCGGGTGATCGAGGGTGCCAATCGGGTGGCCGGCGAATGGGGCCACAACCCCCTGCCCTGGATGAGCCGCGACGAACACCCGGGGCGCCGCTGCTGGTGCGGCGGTGTGGGCTGCATCGAAACCTTCCTCTGCGGCCCGGCGCTGGCGGCGGATGCGGATGGGCCTGAGGCGCGCGATGCCTCGGCGCTGCCGGCGCGGGCGGCGGCGGGGGATGGGCAGGCGGCGGCAGCGCTGGCCCGGCACAGCCACCGGCTGGCCCGGGCGCTGGCGCATGTCATCAACATGCTGGACCCGCATTGCATCGTGCTGGGGGGTGGGCTGTCGAATATGGCGCATCTTTATGTCGAGGTGCCCAGGCTCTGGGGCCAATGGGTGTTTTCCGATGTGGTGCGCACCAGGCTGGTGCCGGCCCGGCACGGCGATAGCTCTGGCGTGCTGGGCGCGGCCCGGCTGTGGTGACGGCGCAGAGCCTGTGCCGCGATTGCGGCGAACAGGGTTTTGCCGCCGCCATCTGCCCCGCCTGCCACAGCCGCCGCGTGCTGCGCCATGAAGAACTCTTCGCGCTGACCATCGCCCATATTGATTGCGATGCTTTCTACGCCAGCGTCGAAAAACGCGACGCGCCGGAACTGGCGGCCAAGCCGGTGATCGTGGGCGGCGGGCGGCGCGGCGTGGTGGCGGCCTGCTGCTACATCGCCCGCACCCGCGGCGTGCGCTCGGCCATGCCGATGTTCAAGGCGCTGGCGGCCTGCCCCGATGCGGTGGTGCTGCGGCCCAATATGGCGAAATACGCCGCCGAGGGTGCCCGCATCCGCGCCATGATGCAGGCGCTGACGCCGCTGGTGGAGCCAATGAGCATTGATGAGGCGGTGCTCGACCTTTCAGGCACCGAGGCGCTGCACCGCGCGCCACCCGCCGCCGTGCTGGCGGAATTCGCCCGCCGGGTGGAGCGCGAGGCGGGGGTGACCATTTCCGTGGGGCTCGCCGCCAATCGGCTGCTGGCGAAGATTGCGGCGGGGCGGGACAAGCCGCGCGGCT
>Ga0114972_10002190_pt1 | contig 14610 bp, 15 predicted proteins | sample M_140807_EF_Meta_FD_87354 | JGI IMG/M metagenome (GOLD analysis project Ga0114972, IMG submission 87354) | Freshwater microbial communities from Lake Montjoie, Canada to study carbon cycling - M_140807_EF_MetaG | ecosystem: Environmental > Aquatic > Freshwater > Lake | place: Lake Montjoie... | reverse complement strand
TGCCGGTGTCATGTGGCATGGCGCTTATGTGGCCTGGCTTGAGGAGGGGCGAGTGGAGGCACTGGCCGGTGTGGGCGTGGATTATGCCGAGCTTTCCAGCCGAGGCCTGGAGATGCCTGTGGTTTCCCTGGGGATCGATTTTCGACAGCCTCTGCGGCACGGAGACCAGGTGACGCTCCTCAGTGAGGTCCTGGAATTTAAGGGGGTGAAACTACCCTGGGTTTCTCGGTTTATGGGTCCGGATGATCGGTTGATGGCCGTGGCCCGGGTCGAGCTGGTTCTGGTGAGCCGTCTCAGTGGCCCATTGACGAAGGTGCAGCGCCGTTATCCGGAGGATCTGGGCTCTGCCGTGGCCCGCTTGCAGGCGGGACCAGGAGCAAGGCTATAGTATGGATGTACTGGTGGGTGGGCGCTTTGGGGTGGATTGTCCCTGGTTTTGAGGCGGGATCTCAGTCTGTTGCGTCCTCTGGCCGGACTTCGACCGCTGCGGGTGGAGCTGCTGCCTGTTTTTTGGGTGTTGGACGTGGCCCCATGGCGGCCCGTCAGCATCGCCCTTGGGCCAGGGAGCGACGCCTGTGGTGGTTGCTCTGGTCGGGTTGCCCTGGGGTCGGCTCTGTGCGTTTGCACACCCTGGACAGGGCGTTTGTGTCCTTGGCCGCGGCTTGGCGTGCTCCATGGGAAGTTCTGGCGCGTCTACCGGGGTGGCATGGGGGTATGGAACAACCCCTGCGCAGTTATCGCCGCCGCTGGGGGGAGGAGGATCCCTTGCCGGCCTGGTCCCGCCAGTGTCGAGGAGGGATTGGGGTGCTTTTGCCTGGTGATGCGCCCTGGCCATCGGCCATGAAACACCTGGCACGCCCTCCCCTGGCCCTTTACTGGAAAGGTCGCGGCACCCTCTGGTCCTCCCTCCAACGACCCCAGGCCGTGGCCGTGGTCGGTACCCGTAGGGCCTCAGACCACGGTTTGTTGATGGCCCGTCGACTGGGTGCCGTGTTGGCCGAGGCGGGTTGGCCCGTCGTTAGCGGCCTGGCAGAGGGCATCGATGGGGCCGTTCATCGCGGTTGCCTAGAGGCGGGCGGAGTTCCGGTCGGTGTCCTCGGCACCCCTCTGGAACGGGTCTATCCCCGTCACCACGCTTCGCTTCAGGCCCAGGTGGGGGCTCAGGGATTGCTCGTCACCGAACTTCCCCCTGGATGCCGGGTTCAGGCAGGCCACTTTGCTAGTCGCAACAGGTTGCAGGTGGCCCTGGCTGCGGCCCTTGTGGTTGTGGAGTGTCCCGAGCGCAGTGGCGCCCTCCTATCGGCCGAGTTGGCCTGGAAGCACGAGTTGCCCATCTGGGTGGTTCCGGCCGATGCAGGAAAGATCTCTGCCATGGGTAGCAACCGTCTTCTGCTGCAGGGCGCCACCCCTCTCCTCACCCCCTCCGACCTCATCGCTTCGATTGGCGAAGGACCCTTGCCGTCTAGTAATAGGGTCCTTCCCACGGCCCCTATGGCGGACTCCTATCCCTCGGGTTCGGTATCGGCCATGGCGTCCAAGGGCCAAGCCCTGTTCGGGGCCCTTGGTAGTGGTGCCAACCTTGAGCAGCTCAGTCTCGACCTTGGTTGGTCTTGCCAAGACATTACAGCGACCTTGCTTGAGTTGGAACTGGCTGGGCTGGTGGTAGCCCAGCCAGGCCTTCGCTGGCGCTTGCGGTAAGAACCGCAGCAACGCCAATTTTTTAGAGTGGTTGCCATGGATATCGTTGATCGATCCCAGCCCGACGCCCTGCTGTCTCCCCGGGGGGATGCCGCCCAAGGGTCATCGGGGGCGGAAACGATCCGTGGTGATGATCTCCTGGCCTGGCGCCGTGGATTGCTGCGCTTGGGCGGTGGGGCCGTCGATCTGGATTGGCTGATGGAGATGGCCGGCGGTCTCAACTGGAGTCAACTGCAGTCGGTTCATCTCCACCCGGAACGGTCTTACAGGCTTGCTACCTCCCTAGAAGCGATTCAAACCCTATGGAACCTTCACCTGCAGACGGCTGCGCCCCTTCAATACCTGGTCGGATTGTGCCCCTGGCGGGATCTCGAGCTAGAGGTTGGCCCGGGGGTTTTGATACCGCGCCAGGAAACCGAACTCCTGGTGGAGTTGGCCTTGTCGTTGATCCCGGCTGCGGACCACCAGGGGGCGCCCTTGGTCTGGCTGGACCTTGGTACGGGCTCCGGATGTCTTGCGGTGGCGCTGGCCCGGGCCTTCCCGGGGAGTGCGGGATGGGCCGTGGATTGCAGTGATCTGGCCCTGGCCAGGGCGGAGACCAACCTGGAGCGCCACGGCTGTAGGGATTCCGTTCGTCTTCTGCAGAGCCATTGGTGGCAATCTCTGGACGTTTTACAGGGTGAGTTGGATCTAATCGTGACCAACCCTCCCTACATCCCGACCTCCCTTTTGGGCACTCTGGATCCGGTGGTCCGTCAACACGAACCCTGGTTGGCTCTCGATGGGGGGGAGGATGGCTTAGACGCAATCCGCTTAATTGTGGCGGAGGCCAAGACTTTCCTGGCCCCAGGAGGGATATTGCTGATGGAACACCACCACGATCAGAGCGCAGCTGTGATCGATCTTCTGGTCTCAGCGGGGCTTGCTCAGCCCCAGGCCCACCGAGATCTGGAAGGTGTTTTGCGTTTTGTGTCCGCGCCCCAAGCCGCCATCCCCGCGATGCAATCCAGCCACACCCCGTGATGGGGGCTCAAGCCGCTGCCGATCTTGTTGCCGCAGTGATGCGCGGCGAAGCTGTGATGTTCCCAACGGATACTCTTCCGGCACTCGCGTCCCATCCCTTTTCGGCGCAGCGGCTCTGGGACCTCAAGGCCCGCCCGGCCCATAAACCCCTGATCTTGATGGGGGCCAATCTGGAACAACTTCGTGCCGTGTTGGCGGTTCCCTGGCAAGAGGATTGGTTGCAACAGGCAGCGAATTGCTGGCCAGGGGCATGCACCCTCGTGCTTCCCATGGCAGGACCCCTTGTTGACGCGTTGAATCCCGGGGGAGGCAGCCTTGGCCTGCGGGTTCCTGCTTGTCCGATGGCTCAGCAGTTTCTCGATCGCTGCGGACCTTTGGCGACCACCAGCATCAACCTCTCTGGCGAACCTCCTGCCCACGATGGGGTCACCGCCCGCTTGGTTTTTCCGCACTTGCCCCTGCTAGCACCCCTCCCTTGGCCCGCCTCTTCCGGTCAGCCCAGTCGTGTGCTTGTTTGGAAAGACAATGGTTGGCAACGGCTCCGCTGAAGCCAGCGGCCCAGTCCGGCTTCGTTTCGCACTGCCTCGATTGGGGGGCCGCCTCTTTCAAATTTAAGGGATTTGTGCAACTTGTCGCTCTGCTTGTCCTCATTACCTTGGCGGTCAGCCACTGGTTGGTGGAGCCAATGGTTCTCCTTTGGCAACCCTTTTTTGTGCTGAGCTGGTTGCCTTGGGTCTTCCTCGGGGCAGGTTTGTGGTTGCTGGCTGGCGATGATCCCCCCAATTCAGGTCCCTGAGCGCGGTTTGGAGACAGGCGAGAAGCGGAACCAGTGGAGGTCGTCGATCTTGCCCAGCCGTTTTGCGGGCTTGCCCTGGCGCTGAACCGTGAGGAGATCGGGGCGGCCCGCCAACAGGCTCAGGCCCTTGCCGAGCTGAATCGTGCGCTGGCCTTGGAAATTTTCAGCCAGGACGGGGCGATCGTTGGCATCCCGCACTTCCAGCCAGGTGGGTTCTGAGGCCCGCAGGATCAAGGCTTCGGCTGCGGGGTCTTGAACGGGGCCTAGGGCAGGGCGAGGGGCCATCGGTCGGGCCGCAACCTTGGCGGTTTGCCGCTTGGCAGGGTTCTGGGTGAAGAAAGGGGAGATTCTCAGGGAGTCCCACAACGAAAGGCTGGCCGGGGGTTTGGCGCCCATCGGTTTGGCCCTTGATGATTGGGGCGGGGTGGCGTGCAAGGGGCTGACGGGGGCGGCGATGGCAGGCCTGTTGTCTGGGGCCTTGAATCGGTGCCAACCGAGGTCATCGATGCTGCCGAGACGTTTGGGAACGGCTTGGTTGATGGCGACGCTGACGGCGTCGGCGCGGCCGGAGAGCACCTCCAGGCCCCTGCCCAAGGGGAAGCGGCGCTGACCGCTGAGCAAGCCGTCATAGATGGCCTCCCCATTGATTCCCCGCACCTGGATCCAGCTGGGTTCGCTCGCCTTGATCAGGAGCGTCGGGGTGACGGAGCGGCCAACCGGGAGAGATCGGCGCATGACTTGGGCGGCTGGGGATGCAGGGCTACGGCTGGCCTGAACGGGATGGGATTCCGGGGGCTTGATGGTTTGCCATGCGACCGCATCGATGCTGCCCAGGCGTCGGGGCGGGGTGCCGGGAAGCTGGATTGTGATGAGATCGGGGCGACCTGCCAAAAGGCGCAGGCCTTGGCCAAGGGGAATCCGTCGCTGTCCATGGAAGGTCTCGGCCATCAGCGGATGATCCTCGGCGTCGTGGACCTCCAGCCAGGTGGGGGCCTTGGCTGTGAGAATCACCTCGCCCGGTGAGGCCATCGCAATGGGGGCCGGTGGCCGGGGGTGGGTCGGCGCAAGGGTTGCGGACGCCTGGGGGCGTGGCAGGGTCTTGGAGGTGGAAGGGGGCTTGGCCTTCAGGTTGCCCCCAGCCAAAGGGCTCTTGCTGGTTGGGCTAGGGCTGATGTGACCCATCCAGCTGGCAATCGGGCCAAGAGTCCCCAGCAGGACAAGGGAGGCCGCACTCGCTAAGCCGATGGGCAGCAAGGATCTGAAGCGGGCGCTGGGGGCCACTTTTGTTGCGGCCTTTGGCTTGGGTTGGGCTGCGGAAGACGCGTCAGTGCTTGCCGGCAGACCTGGGCGTTGGGGCTGATGGGCGGCGGGCAAGGCTCGATCAAGCTGCTCCCGCAGTCCCGCCCTTTCCTGATTCAGGGCTCGATTGCGATCGCGAATGGGCCGGATACGCTCTTCAAATTTGCGCTCGTACAGTTCGGGCAAATCCCTTAACAAGGATTGGTAGTTGGAGAGTTGATTCCGCGCCGCCTCCAATTCCTCCAGAGTCGATAAATAGTCGTCCTGGTTTTCCATGTTTATTTTGCAGTGTTTCACTGTCTCAGATGCAGCCAATTTGGCAAGCCCTAGCTTGGCGAGTCTAATCCTTAAACCGTTGGCCCATCTCGCTGGGCCATGGGGCTGAGCGTCTCCAACAGGACGGCGTTGCCCAAGCGGCTGGCTGCGGCGATGGGCAGACCCTCCAGCGCCTGGGGTAGGGAGGGGAGCGATGGACGTCGGCATGGACATGGGCCGAGACCGCCGAGGCCAACGCGTGAATGAGTGGCGAGTTGGCCGAACATGGAGGCATTGAGCGATCTCTTTGCCCCTCCCATGGCCGCAATCCCGATCATGGGGCTGGAAGGAAGCCGGCTAACGGATTTGAACCGATGGCCTTCGCTTTACAAAAGCGCTGCTCTACCGCTGAGCTAAGCCGGCCCAAAAAAATCCAGCACCTCACCTTAGGACCGCGCCAGGGCCCAGACCAGCAGTTCGCAACGCTGGCGACAGCCGCTCTTCTCCAACATGCTGGATACATGACTTTCCACGGTTCGCGGGCTGAGGACCAGGGCCGACGCGATTGCCCGATTGCCCATGCCCTGAATTAAGAGCCCCAGGACCCGGCGTTCCGCAGGGGTCATGCCCATCAGACCGTTGTTGGCGTGATCAAGTTCATGGGGAGGCAGCGGTGGGTGCATGGTCTTCGGCTGAATCCAGAGGCCCAGGGTTCCCCCCGTCGGTCATAGGGTTGGGTTCAGGGATTTCTGGGTTGTCACCTGGTGCCAGCACTTCCGGGTTGGTCGGGTTGGCCCTGGCCTTGGGCTCCAGGGAGTTGCTGGGCAGGGGGCGGGCCCGGCGGATCGGCAGATTGGCCACCAGGGCGGTAACCCTGTCGTCGGTGGCCAGGCTGACATCGCCGCTTTCGATGTCAATTTCGACATATTTCTGCACCACCTCAAGAATCTCCCGACGCATGCGCTCGAGCAGCTCGGGATTGAGATCACTGCGATCGTGGGCCAACACCAGCTGCAGACGTTCGCGGGCCGTGGTGGCACTGGGCTTTTGCAGGCCCAACAGGTGTTGAAGGAAGTCGAACAAGGCCATGCTGCTCAGAAAAGGCCAGTTGTTCTGCGAATCTTGCCCATCAGGCGGGCCCTCAGGCCCCGTCGTTCGCGGGATGGGTCAATCAGGGGCACTTCTTCGCCCCGAAGCCGGCGCGCCACATTCATGTAGGCCCGACCGGCGGGAGAAAGGGACCCATTGAGGGTGAGGGGCTCACCCCGATTGGTGGAGGTGATGACCTGCTCGTCTTCAAGCACCAGGCCCAACAGGGGCAGGGCCAGAATGTCGGTGACATCGCTGACGCCCAGCATGTCCTGGTTGGCCACCATCTTGGGGCGAACCCGGTTGAGAACCATCTGCACCGGCGCCACCCCCTGGGTGTTCAGCAGACCGATCACACGATCCGCGTCCCGCACCGCAGCCATCTCCGGAGTGGTGATGACGATGGCTTCCTTGGCGGCGGCGGCGGCATTGCGAAAACCGGTTTCAATTCCCGCTGGGCAGTCGATCAACACAAAGTTGGCCCGCTCGGCGAGCATACCGACGATTTTCTTCATGTCGTCGGAGGTCAGCCAGTCGAGCATGCGCGCATTGCCGGCGGGAAGCAGCGAGAGGTTCGGCTCCTGTTTGTGCTTCACCAACGCCTGCTCTAACCGACAGGTTTCTTCGAGCACGTCCTGGGCGTTGTAGACGATGCGGTTCTCCAGACCCAGGAGCAGGTCCAGGTTGCGGAGGCCGAAATCGGCGTCCAGCACCACGGTGGTCTCACCGAGGCGAGCCAAGGCGATGCCCAGGTTCGCCGTGAGGGTTGTCTTGCCGACCCCTCCCTTGCCGGAACAGATCAGGATGACGCGAGCGGGGATAGCTGTCACTGGGCGCTGGGGCTCGACCCCACGTTAAGCCCCTGGGAACGCATCCCTTGGAGGGGCCAGCGGGGAGAGGCAGGATCGATGCGAATTTCGCCATTCTCCAGTCGGGCTTCTTCGCAAAGGCCCGCTGTGGGGACTTCATCCGGTCCCCGAGCCACGGCCCCGGCAATACGGAGTTGGAGCGGACGCATCTGCAGGGCGACGATGGTTGCCTGATCATCACCAAGTCGGCCGGCATGGGCCACCCCCCGCAGACGGCCCCAGACCAGTACGTGGCCAACGGCACTGATCTGGGCTCCGGGATTCACATCCCCCAGTACCAGGAGCGAGCCCTCCGCCTGGAGGTGCTCTCCAGATCGCAAGGTCCCCTGGTGCACGGTCAGGGCGGGGATGGTGGCTGCGGCTTTGGGGGGATGGGGGAGCCACCCTGTGTTCGGACCCAGATGGAGCCCGAAGGAGGCAGCCGCCACGCGGGTTTCCGGGTGATCAGCCTGCAGTTGCACCAGGGTCAGCCCCTGTTGGGTCAAAAGGCTTTGGAGGGCCTCCAGGTCGGGAAGCCGCAGCCGCCAGTCGCCGCAGATCAGGTTCAACGGGCCTTGGATGGCGCCCAGGCTGAGGGCTTGTCTGACCTCCTCCAACAGGGGGCCAGCCTCCTGGGGGGGAGGCAGCCTCAGCAGATGGGGTTGATGGGGATCGCTCGCAACGGAGAGGGCCGCCGCCATGGCTGCACGGCTCAAGGGCTTGGACTTTAATTGGTATCGGCGTAGTGAATTCTTTGGGGCCCATCCCCCCTCGCCACCCACTCCCGCGCTAGGGAGGCCAGGGGGGGGCTCAGGTTCGGTGGGTGGATCAGCCAGGCAATCTCTTCGCTTTGACTGAGCACCCTGACCAATTCGGAGCGCTGTTCGAGGGCCAGCAACCGCTGACCATCCCAGAGGCGCAGACCTCCTTTGTAGGGGTGGTAACCCCGGCTTTGTCGCTGTTGCAGGCCGCAGCAACCGTCTGGTGCCAGGCCGGCGGCAGCCGCCAGCCTGCGGGCCTCAGCCAACAGCTCCAGTCGTTCTGGAGAGCTCAATTCGCTGACATCAATGGCCCGTAAGAGCCGACGATCCACCAGGCGGGCACAGGGTTCTGCCAACTCCGCCGGGCCCTCCTGGCGCCAGCGTTGCAGGTGGTACCCGGTGACGATGTCGTCATTGGCCAGATAGGTGTCCAGGTCGAGATTCTGCGGGTCCCAGAGCCAGCGGGCCATGGTCCTGTCAGCCCACACCCGCTGGGGTCCCAAGCGCCGGGCCACCTGGATGGTGTGGTTCAACAGCCAATTGCAGACCCCATTGAGCCGGTGGTTGTAAACGCTGCGATACATCAACTGGCGCACGACCAGGTAGTGCTCCACCGCCGGCAGCCCCTTGGGGTGTAGCGCCAGGGTGCCGTCCGGCGCCAGGGTGAGGCTGGCCAGAATCCGCTGCAGATCGAGATGGCCGAAACAGGTGCCGGTGCTGTAGCTGTCGCGCAGCAGATAATCGAGCCGATCACAGTCAAGCTGGCCGCTTACCAGAGATCCGATTGCCGCAGGCTGGGTTTGGCCGGTCTCCAACAGGGTGGCGACCGCTTCAGCCAGCCCGGGTCTGGTGGCCTCCATACGGTCCCTCAGGTCGGGGTGCTCCCGCGCCAGCCGGGCCGACCAAGCCTCATGCCGCAGCCCGTACATATCTTCGCCGCTATGGCTGAGGGGGGCATGCCCCACGTCGTGGAGTAAGGCCGCTGCATAGAGCAGGGGCCGCTGCGAGGCCAGGTCGCTTTGGAGGGTTTCGAGTTGGTTGAGGGCCAGACGCGCCAGATGCAGCACCCCCAGGGAGTGGGTGAAGCGACTGGATTCGGCGCCGTGAAAGGTGAGGAACGCGGGACCGAGTTGGCGGATGCGTCGCAGCCTCTGGAAAGGAGCTGTGTCGATCAGATCCATGGCCATGGCTTCGGCCGGATCCTGCCGATCCAGACGGATGGCTCCATGGAGGGGGTCGTGGTAAGTGCGGCGCCCTAGAGCCATTTCAGTGCGCCCCGTCCCCAGGACCCAGTTGTTCGATCAGAAGGCGCTGGGCCTCCTCCAGCCAAGTGTCGTTGGTGCCCCCTGGGGTTAGGGGTTCGGGTTGGGGCAGGGGGTGATCGGGTGTCAGACCCAGGGACTGGATCTCCCGACCTAGGGGGGTGCGATAACGGGCGACGCTGACGGCGAGGCCACTGCCATCACCCAGAGAAATCAGCGTCTGAATGAGCCCCTTGCCGAAGCTGCGGCTGCCAACCAGGGAGGAACGGCCCGCGTCCTGAAGGGCCCCAGCCAGGATTTCACTAGCACTGGCACTGCCGCCGTTGATGAGGGTCAGCAGGGGGCCGCTGTAAAGGGCGCCGGCGTTGGCCGACTGCTGCGCATTGATTCCCCCCCGGTCCTGGGTTTCGACGATTCCCTTGCTGTCTAGGAGGCTGTTCGCCACTGCCACCCCGGCGCTGACCAGTCCGCCGGAATTGTTCCGTAGATCCAGGACGACTCCGTCAACGGGGGCTGAGTCCCCCCAGGATCCTTCCCCTTGGCCGGCAAAGCGACGCAGCCAGAGGTCGGCGAGCTCCGGAACCGGTTCGCTGAACTGGGTGATGCGGAGATAGCCCAGACGATGACCTGGTCGAATCAGGACCTGGCCGCGCACCGGCTGCAAATCCACTTGGCGCCGTTCAAGCACCACCTCCTTTTGACTGCCATTGGTCGTGGCCAGGATCACAACCACGTCGGTTCCGGCATCCCCCCGCAGCCGGGCTGCGGATCCGTCCAAGCCCAGTTCAAGGCTGGAAGTGCCATCGATGGCCAGAACTTCTGTGCCCGGCTCGATGTGGGCTTCACTGGCGGGCGAGTCATCCAGGGGGGCGATCACGACCACATGCTGGTCGACGCCTCGCAGGCCCAGTTGCAGCCCGACCCCACTCACCGTTCCCTGGGTGGTGGCCCGCAGGGCCCCGTAGTCGCTGGGCCGGAGCAGCCTGGTATAGGAATCACCAAGGGGCGCCAGCATCGCCTCGATGGCCCCGTAGGCATCGGTCGAACTGTTGATGGACTTTTCCAGGGCCTCCTGGCGTAGGCGTCGCCAATGCACCTGTTCCAACTGGTCGGTGTCCCAGTAGCTCTGGTTGACGAGACGCCAGGCCTCCACCACCAACTGCTGGGCATCGTTGAGGGCCAGGACACTGGGGATTTGCAGGGGGCCCGGTCCGCCCAGCAGCATGCAGACGACGAGAATGCCTGTGAGCAGGACGCCCAGCAGGGTTTGACCCAGATGCTTCTGGGGTTGCTGCCGGGCTCGGGGCCGGCGCGGGCTGGTGGAGTGCGCTGACGAGAGGGGATGGCCCGGATGGATCACGGGGGGGGCTGCACGATCGGTAGACTCTGACAACCCAAGCCCATCGCTGCATGGCGAATTCCTCCCCCGCCGGCAAATCCACGCCGGTGTTCGACTGGTTCAACGAACGGTTGGATCTCCAAGACGTCGTCGACGACATCGCCACCAAGTATGTGCCGCCCCACGTCAACATCTTTTATTGCCTGGGCGGCATCACCCTTACCTGCTTTCTGATTCAGTTCGCTAGCGGGTTTGCGATGACGTTTTATTACAAGCCCACGGTGGCAGAGGCCTATTCTTCTGTCCAGTACTTAATGACCGACGTCAGTTTCGGTTGGTTGATTCGCTCCGTCCATCGTTGGAGCGCCAGCATGATGGTCCTGATGTTGATCCTCCATGTGTTCAGGGTCTATCTCACAGGTGGGTTTAAGAGGCCCCGGGAACTCACCTGGGTTACAGGTGTAACCATGGCCGTGATTACGGTTTCGTTTGGTGTCACGGGCTACTCCCTGCCCTGGGATCAAGTTGGTTACTGGGCTGTGAAAATTGTTTCTGGTGTGCCAGCCGCCTTACCAGTAGTAGGCGATTTCATGGTTGAGCTCCTACGGGGTGGAGAGAGTGTGGGTCAGTCCACCCTCACACGCTTCTATAGCCTCCATACATTTGTTCTTCCCTGGTTGCTGGCCGTTTTCATGCTCATGCACTTCCTCATGATTAGGAAGCAGGGCATTTCTGGGCCGCTTTGACCCCAAAGGTTGCTGGCTCAAACAAATTTTCCCAAGCCCATTTGTTACCGTCCTTTACTCCCCCGCCAATAGGGTCATGTCCTTCGTCAAAAAGCCTGATCTAAACGATCCCGCCCTGCGGGCAAAACTGGCCAAAGGCATGGGCCATAACTATTACGGAGAACCGGCGTGGCCGAACGATCTCCTCTATATGTTCCCGGTGACAATCCTCGGGACAATCGCTTGTATCGTTGGCCTAGCAGTTTTGGACCCTGCGATGCTGGGCGATAAGGCCGATCCTTTTGCTACTCCCCTAGAAATCCTTCCCGAATGGTATCTTTATCCCGTATTTCAGATTCTTAGGGTTGTCCCCAATAAATTGTTGGGCATTGCTTTGCAAACCATGGTGCCTTTGGGGCTCATGTTAATTCCATTCATCGAGAGCTTCAATAAGTTTCAAAATCCGTTCCGCAGGCCAGTGGCGATGGCTGTCTTTCTATTTGGAACTGTATTCACTATCTATCTAGGTATTGGTGCTGCCCTGCCGATTGATAAATCCCTCACTCTTGGATTATTTTAGCTAATCGTTTGAAAACTACATAATTTAGCCCAGTTGAATTGAACGTCATCCTCCTGCCAATGCCTTGGTGGGAGGTTTTGATTTGAAGTGTTCGCTGGCCTATCATCGGGTTCTTGTTGTCGGGCTGCCGATCGGCAAGCCACCTCATGGAAAGGGCTGTTTGCCTGTTAGCATTGGTTACGATCAGAAGGTGTTTTTTTGCTCACTCAATCCCGGCGTCCTGGGACGCATGTCGACTCGGGGACGACCCCAGCATCTGCGTCTGGCCAGGCCATTGGGGAAGAATTCACTGGGCCTGAGATAAATTCAGGGTTTATCCTTGCCACAATTCCCTATGCGCTGGTGCATCTTGCCTGTCTTGGGGTTTTTTGGACAGGCATTAGTTTTGATGCTGTTTTAGTATGTTTTTTGGCTTATGTTGTGAGGATGTTTGGGGTAACAGCTGGATATCATCGTTATTTCGCCCATCGGGCCTTCAAGACCAGCCGACCCTTCCAGTTCGTCCTTGCCCTCTTAGCGACAAGTTCGGCCCAGCTTGGCCCCCTTTGGTGGGCTGCTACCCATCGCCATCATCACACCAGCTCGGATACGGTTCAAGATCCCCACTCGCCCAAGCACCATGGTTTTTTGTGGTCCCATATGGGATGGTTCTTGCACCCTGATCATCGCAAGCCTAATCATAATGCGATCCGTGATTATGCCAAATTTCCCGAACTCGTTTTTATTGACAAATGGTCGTTGATTGCGCCGACTCTCTTGGCCTTCGCCATGTATGGACTTGGCTATCTGCTGGAGCAGTTAGGTAGGCCCACAACCCCCATGCAAATGTTGATTTGGGGTTTCTTTGTCTCCACCGTACTTCTATACCACGGCACCTATACGATTAATTCTTTTTCCCATCTTTTTGGTAGCCAGCGCTTTGTTACTGGCGATGACAGCCGTAACAACCCTTTGCTGGCTCTGATTACCCTTGGGGAAGGATGGCATAATAATCATCACCATTATCAATCCAGTTGTCGTCAGGGCTTCTATTGGTGGGAAATTGACATCACTTTTATAACTCTTTCCCTGCTTTCCAGCCTTGGGCTTGTTTGGGATCTACGGCCTGTGCCTGCGTCTGTTTATGCCGAGGCTAAAGCGTCTAAGACGTCTTAATGGCTAATCAATCTTTATCCTGAACGCATCGCTACCGGACTCTGGAGTCACCTGCTCAATATCATCTTCAACCCTGCCGTTGGAGTTGGGACCTTGGAGGTGGCCCTTCCCCTTGATCCATGGCCTGGAGACACCGATCGCGGCGCCGATGGGTTCACCCTTTTGACTGTGGCCATCGGCGTTGGTGGGGCCTTTTCGTTTCTATGCCAATTCGGTGGACTTTTGTAGATGGGCTAATAAACCTGTTGCTTTGGGCCGCAAGTTACTGCTTTGTGCCTCACTTTCTGAAGCCTGGATTTGGCCCTGGGTGCTTCATTTCCCCAAGGCACCGATGCCCTTAGGCAGCTCCTTAACGGTTTGGTCTTGATGTTGTTTCCCTTGTCCATGGCGCCAGCTCAGGGGCCTTGTCAGCGCTACCACCAACTGCGATGATGCCCCGTCTAGGCAATTTGGGCTTCGGGTCCTTTGCTGGCCTTTTGCCGTTCCGGTTATGACCAGCTCCTTGACTATCACCACCCAGCTCGGTCAAGAGGGCCTAGGCCAGCAGCCTTGGTGGGTGGAACAGTGGATGGAGCTAATTCATTCGTTTCGCTATAAGAAACGCCTCGAGCGCGCCTGGACCTATGCGCGGGATGGCAACGTGCTTTCGATCCGCTTTGAGGGTCGCCGGGTCCATGCCCGTGTCCAAGGCTCGGACAAGGATCCCTACAAGGTGAAACTATGGCTTGATGTTCTCAATGATGAGGACTGGGGCTTTGTGCTTGAGGCCCTTAGCCAGAAGGCACGTTGGTCGGCCCAGCTTTTGGCCGGCATCATGCCCCAGGATATTGAGAGGGCTTTCGCTGCCAGTGGGAAGCGTCTGTTCCCATTCAAATTGCAGGAGGTGCGCAGTGAATGCAGTTGTCCTGATAAAGCTAATCCCTGCAAACACATCAGTGCTGTTTACTATCTCATGGGCGATCGCTTCAGCGAGGACCCCTTTGTGTTGTTCCAGTTGCGTGGCCGTACCCGCGACCAGTTGTTGGGGGAGTTGGCCGAAAGGCGTCGCGCTGGGGCGAACCAGGCTGTCGTTCTAGCCCCCCACCCTGCCCATCCAGCCATCCTTGATCCAGGGCGCTGGTGGCGTTACGACGCGCCGTTGGATCCTGATCTGGTGGTGATTACGCCTGCCCTTGAAGGCGAATCGGGGCTTGATGGGGCCGGACCCCTGCCCTTGGCCGAAGATCACCGATTTGATGAGGCCAACCGCCTGTTCCTGGAACGGCTCCAAGCCCAGGGCAAGGCCATGGGGCAGTTGGCCATGGCTCGGGCCATGACTGCCAGCGCTGAGCCGGCTCCCGACGAGCAGGGGCCCAGTGGTCCCTGAGGAGCCGCCCTGGCTCAGGGAAGGGGCTCTAGGCATTGCTGCAACGATTTTGGCTAGCCACCAACGCCTCTTTGGCAGGGCGCTGCTGGCCGGGAGCCATACCTGGTCCGCGCGCCAGGCCGCCCAAGAACTGTTTGGGGCAACTCCGGTGGTGCTCGCCCACGATGGCGGCAGCGATCCCCGCTTGATCTATGCCAATGCCGCTGCGCTTCGCCTTTGGGATCGTCCCTGGGCCTCCATGGTTGGCATGCCCTCTCGTCTGACGGCAGAACCGTTGGAACGCCAGGCCCGGCAAGGGGCCCTAGACCTGGCTCGCCGCCAGGAGGCCATCGCCAACTACGCCGGTGTTCGGGTCAACCGTCAGGGCCGCCGCTTCCGCATTGAGGGGGCCCGGCTTTGGACCCTGCAGGAGGG
>Ga0114972_10002188_pt1 | contig 14620 bp, 15 predicted proteins | sample M_140807_EF_Meta_FD_87354 | JGI IMG/M metagenome (GOLD analysis project Ga0114972, IMG submission 87354) | Freshwater microbial communities from Lake Montjoie, Canada to study carbon cycling - M_140807_EF_MetaG | ecosystem: Environmental > Aquatic > Freshwater > Lake | place: Lake Montjoie... | reverse complement strand
GCCAAGGCTGCCTTTGGCTTCCTGATCGGTGCCGTGCTGTCGGGCCTCGCTGGCTTCGTGGGCATGCTGGTCTCGGTCCGCGCCAACGTCCGGACTGCCCAGGCCGCCTCTGAGGGATTGGCCCAGGGTCTGTCCATGGCCTTCCGGTCAGGCGCGATCACGGGAATGCTGGTCGCCGGCTTCGCCCTGATCGGTGTCGCGGGATACTTCTACATCCTGACCGGGCCGATGGGCCTGGCGTACAATGACCGTCATGTCATCGACGCCCTTGTCTCCCTCGGGTTTGGCGCCTCGCTGATCTCGATCTTTGCTCGTCTCGGCGGTGGTATCTTCACCAAGGGTGCCGACGTGGGTGGCGACCTGGTCGGTAAGGTCGAGGCCGGGATCCCCGAGGATGATCCGCGCAACGCAGCGACCATCGCGGACAACGTGGGCGACAATGTCGGCGACTGCGCCGGCATGGCCGCCGACCTCTTCGAGACCTATGCCGTGACCACCGTGGCGACCATGGTGCTGGCGTCCATCTTCTTCGGCGCCAACGCCCTGAACATGATGCTGCTGCCGCTGGTCATCTGCGCGGTCTGCATTGTGACCTCAATCATCGGCACCTTCGGCGTCCGTCTTGGCAACTCGCAGAATATCATGGGTGCCCTCTACCAGGGCCTGATCATCACTGGCGTGCTGTCGATCGGTGCCATCTGGTGGGTCGTGCACACCCTGGTCCCGGTTCCGGTCACCACCGGTTCGGGCCTGACCATCACCGCCCAGTCGCTGTTCCTCTGCGGCCTGGTTGGCCTCGCGGTCACGGCGCTCATCGTGGTGATCACCGAGTACTACACGGGAACGGGTTTCCGGCCCGTGAAGTCAGTGGCCAGGGCTTCCGTCTCTGGCCATGGCACCAACGTGATCCAGGGCCTGGCCATGAGCCTGGAATCAACGGCGGCCCCGGCCCTCGTGATCATCGCCGGCATCATGATCACCTACCCCCTGGCCGGCCTCTACGGCATCGCCATCGCCACAACGGCCATGCTCTCGCTGGCGGGCTTCATCGTTGCCCTGGACGCCTTTGGTCCGGTCACCGACAACGCTGGCGGTATCGCTGAAATGGCGGGCCTGCCCCCCGAAGTCCGCGTGACCACCGACGCCCTCGACGCCGTGGGCAACACCACCAAGGCCGTCACCAAGGGCTATGCCATTGGTTCGGCAGGCCTGGGTGCCCTGGTGCTCTTTGCGGCCTACACCGAGGACCTCAAGTACTTCTCGGCGGAGGCCAAGCCGGGGTCCTTCTTCGACGGCCTGGGCGTCGTGGCCTTCGACCTCTCCAACCCCTATGTGGTGGTCGGCCTGCTGTTCGGCGGCCTGCTTCCCTTCCTGTTCGGCGGCATGTCCATGACTGCGGTCGGCCGGGCTGCGGAGTCGGTGGTCGAGGAAGTCCGTCGCCAGTTCCGTGAAAACCCGGGCATCATGACCGGCGAGGTCAAGCCGGAGTACGGCCGGGCTGTCAGCATCCTGACGAACGCCGCCATCCGCGAAATGATCGTGCCGTCCCTGCTGCCGGTTGTCTCGCCCGTCGTCCTGTTCTTCGTCATCACCGCTGCGGCGGGCAAGGCCAATGGCTTCGCCTCCCTAGGTGCCATGCTGATGGGCGTGATCGTGACCGGCCTGTTCGTGGCCATCTCGATGACCTCCGGCGGCGGTGCCTGGGACAACGCCAAGAAGCTGATCGAGGAAGGTCACTATGGCGGCAAGGGTTCCGAGGCCCACAAGGCAGCGGTGACTGGCGACACCGTCGGCGACCCCTACAAGGACACTGCGGGTCCCGCCGTGAACCCGATGATCAAGATTACCAACATCGTGGCCCTCCTGCTGCTCGCCATCCTCTACGCAGCGGGCTGAAGCCTACGGGCGCACCCCAGGATTGACGACGCCCCGGAGATCTCTCCGGGGCGTTTTCATGTGTTGTGGGGGGTTTGAGGGGTGAGCCTGGGTATCCTGGCGCGAGGCACCGGCCTGGCCAAGCGTCGTCCCGGAGTTCGGTTCCAGGATCTAGCGGCGGTCGCCAGGACGGGACCCGGGGACGCCTTCGTCTTCGCGGGGCAGCAGGCCGCCGGCGCCGATCGAGCCGACCAACTGTTCAATGACGGTCAGTTCGCGGCCGCGGGTTGGCGTTTCACGGCCGTTGAAGGCGATGACCTTGCCGTCTGCGAGGGTCAGATTGTCGACCGTCTTTACCGCTTCCGTCTCCTTGTCGAAGGTGATGATGGTGATGTCCCGACGGGTAACGGCAGGCTTGAAGAAGGCCACGGTCTCTTTCATCTGGTTCATGTAGATCCAGACATTGGGGTCGAAGGCGGAGACCGTGGACGGCGACCCGAGGCGACCTCGCACGGTAGCCTTGCTGTCGGTCCCCGGCTTGATATCCCGGGGGTTGGATTCGATCGCCTGGAAGCCGGAGAATGTGGATACTGGCGCACAGGCACCCGTTAGGGCGAACCCTCCGAGCGCGATGGCGAAGGCGGCGCGTTTCAGCATCTTTGTCCCGTCTCCTGGCTCCGGGCTTTGACCTAGCGCCCGTCGCCCCTTACTGCAATGCCGGCGTTACGCGCAGTCGGGGGCGAAATCGAGGCCAAGATGCGACTTTTCAAAAAGCGACCCGAGCAGGAAGCTGGCAAGAGGCTCTATGCCGCTTGCGTGGTCCAGGCGCGGCGGCCAGACCTGTACGCGGAGCTGCGGACACCTGACACCGTCGAGGGGCGGTTCGAGCAGTATACCCTGCACGTGATCCTGTTGCTCGACCGGCTTGTCCGCCAGGGCCCGGAGGCCGGGGAGGTCTCCCAGGGGCTCTTCGACGCATACATACGCTCACTTGATGATGCGCTCCGGGAGATGGGCGTAGGCGATCTCTCGGTCGGGAAAAAGATGCGCAAGATCGGAGAGGCGCTTTACGGCCGCCTTCGCAGCTACGAGGCCGCCTTTGAGGGCGTCGGCGAAGCGGATGGGCTGGAGACGATCCTTGCGCGTACGGTCTATGGGGGGCTGGAGGCGCCGCCGGTGGCTGAACTGGCCGCCTATGTCCATGCCCAGCGCAGCCACCTCGCCATGCTGCCCCTTCAGGGATTGCTGGACGGACAGGTCGACTGGAGCGCGAAATGACGGGTGCGACGCAGTTCCGGCTGGGGGACCTGGCGGCAGGGCCGCTCAGTCTTCATCTGGTGCCCGACGAGGCAGCGAGGGCCGCGCTGGCCCTACGCCTGGGCCTTGAGGGCCTTCCGAAGCTGGAGGCACGCCTTGAGGTCCGTCCCTGGCTGGATGGGTGCGAGGTTAGGGGAGGCTTCCAGGGGGAGGTCATACAGGTCTGCGGCGTGAGCCTGGAGCCCTTCTCCCAGCCCATAGCCGGCGTCATCGATCTCCGGCTGGTCCCGGAGGGCAGCCCCAACCTGCCGGTTGAAATCAGTGACGGCGAGGTCGAGATCTCTCTGGATAGCCCCGATCCGCCCGACGTCCTCGAAGGGGACGCCGTCGACGTGGTGGCTATTCTCGAGGAACATCTCGCCCTGGCGATCGATCCGTTCCCCCGCCGGTCCGACGCCGTGTTCGACTGGACTGCGGGTCCGGATACGACCTCGCCCTTCGCCGCCCTCAATGCGTTGAAGGAAAGGCGTCCGTAATGCCGGCCTGCCCTGATTTGCATGCCCGTCTTGGGCCTGTATCCTACCTCCTCCGGCGGGTAGGGGCGGGCTGAGTCTGTTGACCGAATCGAGTGTCATTTCCGTCGACGCCATGGGCGGCGATCACGGGGTTTCGGCGACAGTTCCGGGTCTGGCCCTTGCTCTGAAGAGCGTGCCCGTGACCGTGCGGTTCCTTCTTCATGGGGACGAGGCTCGCATTCGGCCCGAACTGGCCCGCACCCCGGAACTCGCCCGGCGGTCCGAGATCCGCCACACCGACAAGGTTATCGCGTCAGACGAGAAGCCGGCGACGGCCGTCCGCAGGGGCAAGGGCGCCTCCATGTGGAACGCCATCGAGGCGGTAAAGTCCGGGGAGGCGGTCGCCGCCGTCTCCTGCGGCAGTACGGGAAGCCTGATGGCCATCGCCCGGCTGATCCTGCGCATGAGTGTTCCCATGGAGCGGCCGCCACTGGTGGTGCCCTGGCCAGGGCTCAGGGGCGTGACCACACTCCTGGACGCCGGAGCGAACATTGACTGCGATGCCGAGCGGCTCGTGGAGTTCGCCATCCTCGGCGAGGCGTATCACAGGGTGGCCTATGGTGTGGAGCGGCCCCGGGTTGGTTTGCTGAATGTCGGCTCCGAGGACATGAAGGGCCATGACGAGGTGCAGCAGGCCCACGCCATCCTGCGCAGCGGCAAGCTGGACATTGCCTATCACGGCTTCGTCGAGGGGGACGACCTCTCCACCAACCTGGTGGACGTGGTCGTGACCGATGGTTTCACCGGGAATATCGCCCTGAAGACCGGGGAGGGGGCGGCGCGCTACATCACAGAGGAGCTTAAGGCTGCCCTGACCTCTAGCCTTCCCGCTAAGATCGGTGCGCTGTTGGCCCGCCCAGCCCTGAGGCGCTTTCGCGACCGGATTACGCCGACCCCGGCAGCACCCCTGTTGGGCCTCGGCGGGCTGGTGGTGAAGTGCCACGGCGGCGCCGACGCCCGGGACTTTGGCCGCTCGGTTGGCCTGGCCGTGGACCTGGCGGCCAGTGACCTCATGAGCCAGATCGAGAAAAACATGATGCGGCTAAGTGCCGACTTCCCGGCAGTGGAAGGGGCGCCAGCGTGATCCGCAGCGTGGTCACAGGCGTGGGCGGCTACCTGCCCGAGGAAATCGTCACCAATGCGGAACTCGCCCGCTTCGTCGATACCTCCGACGAATGGATCCAGGAGCGCACCGGTATCCGCCAGAGGCACCGGGCGGCGCCGGACCAGGCTGTCTCGGACCTGGCCGTCGAGGCCGCCCGCAAGGCCCTGGAGGCGGCGGGCCGGTCGCCTTCGGACGTCGACCTGATCATCGTCGCGACGACGACCCCGGACCTCACCTTCCCGGCGGTGGCCACTATCGTTCAGCGCAAGCTGGGGTGCCCGGTGGGCATTGCCTTCGACATCCAGGCCGTCTGCTCAGGTTTTGTCTACGCCCTGTCCACGGCCGATGGCTTCGTCGCTCGGGGGCGATCCGCCTGCGCCCTGGTGATCGGCGCTGAGACCATGACCCGGCTGATGGACTGGACCGACCGCGGGACCTGCGTCCTGTTCGGGGATGGTGCTGGCGCCGTGGTGGTTGAGCCCGGTGAGGGCAGGGGCGATGCCTCCGACCGAGGGCTCCTTGGCTTTGCCCTGCGGGCAGACGGCACCAAGCAGGACCTTCTCTACGTGGACGGGGGCGTCTCGACCAACGGCAAGGTCGGCCACCTGCGGATGCAGGGAAACCAGGTCTTCAAGCACGCCGTGATCAACATTTCCGAAGCGGTCACCGCCGCGGCGGCGGACGCCGGGATCGCGATCTCTGACGTTGACTGGTTCATTCCCCACCAGGCGAACCAGCGCATATTGAACGGGGTGGCTCACCGGCTGGGTATCGACGAGGCCAAGGTGATCTCAACAGTGGCCGAACACGCCAACACCTCTGCGGCTTCCATTCCCCTGGCCCTGGCCCAAGGCATTGCTGACGGCCGGGTCCGGCCCGGACAGCTGGTCCTTCTCGAGGCCATGGGCGGGGGTCTGACCTGGGGCGCGTGCACTCTGCGGCTCTAGAGCCTAAAAATCGTTAACTTCAGGCTTGATGCGCCTGAGTTGAAAAGCTTATCTCTGGCGTTAACGTATCGCGTGGCGCGCGGTCTCACCTTTGGCACGGACAAGGACCATGAACGGATCCACAGTCACACGGGCCGATCTCGCGGAAGCGGTCCACGAAGAGGTGGGCCTGACCCGCCAAGACTGCGCGGAGCTGGTCGAGCGAACCCTGGAACTGACAGCCCAGGCCCTTGAACAGGGCGAACAGGTCAAGCTGTCCGGCTTCGGGGTCTTCCAGGTGCGGGCCAAGCGCGCGCGGATGGGTCGCAATCCCAAGACGGGTGAGCCTGCAGCCATCGAACCTCGCCGCGTCATCGGGTTCCGCGCCAGCCAGGTCATGAAGGCGCGTATCGACCGCGCGCTGTCGAAATAAACCGTGACCAAGGGCCCCGAAGCCTTCCGAACGATCTCAGAGGCCGCCGATGAGGTCGGGGTCGCACCGCATGTGCTGAGGTTCTGGGAGACCCGGTTCTCGGTGATCCGACCGATGAAACGGGCGGGGGGACGCAGGTTCTATCGGCCCCAGGACGTCGCCCTGCTACGGAGCCTGCGCACCCTTCTTCATGACCATGGCCGCTCCATCCGGGACGTCCAGCAGGTCTGCCGACGAGACGGGGTCAAGGCCCTGTTTGCACTTGCAGCCCCAATCGCTGTAGCCCAGGAAGCGAGTATCGCCTTGGCTGCTGCACAGTCTCAGGCCGCCCCCAAGTCTTCGCAGATACCTCCCGACAAGGTCGCCCGGACTCAGCTGGTGGCGACCCGGGAAGACCTGATCGCCATCAAGCTGAGGCTCGACGCCCTGCTGGCCGGCTGACGCCGAAATCACTTGCCCGGCGGGCTCAAGCCGCTAGAAGAACCGCTCGCCGATGTCGGAGCGTAGCGCAGCCTGGTAGCGCACTTGACTGGGGGTCAAGGGGTCGTGGGTTCGAATCCCGCCGCTCCGACCATCGGCCTATCGGCCCCGGTTCATCCAGGTCATCAGGGGCAGGATGGGCAGTCCCCAGCCGACCCCCGCCACAGCAAAGAAGACCAGCTTGATCCGCATGTCGTCGGGTAGCCGGTCGGCTATGGCCGTGGCCGCCCAGACATATCCGGCGAGGAAAATGAGGATCAGGACGGATCCGACAAAACTTCTGAGGCGAGGTGGCATGAGCGCGCCTATATCCCGGCCACTGGCGTTCGTCACCCGGGATTGGGTGCAGACCCAAGAGGCTTTCGACAGGAGCGACTTAGTCCCATGTCCATCTCGGAACGATCTCGTCCAGTCGCCATCTGGCTCTTCCTGGTCGCCGCCCTGGTCCTGGCCATGGTCGTCGTGGGCGGCGCCACCCGCCTGACCAACTCGGGGCTCTCCATCACCGAGTGGAAGCCCGTGACGGGTGCTCTTCCGCCCCTGTCGGAAGCCGACTGGGCCTCGGCATTCCAGAAGTACAAGGCCATCCCTCAATACCAGCAGGTCAACCGGGGCATGTCGCTCGACGCCTTCAAGGCGATCTACTGGTGGGAGTGGGGCCACCGGTTCCTGGGGCGCCTGGTCGGGGTCGCCTTCGGGCTCCCTTTCCTTGTCTTCCTGTTTACGCGCCAGATGCCCAAGCGGCTGGTTGGACGATGCTGGGCCCTCCTGGCCCTGGGCGGCCTCCAGGGTGCAATTGGCTGGTGGATGGTGGCCAGCGGGCTGAGTGAAAGGGTTTCAGTGGCACCAGAGCGGCTGATGACCCACCTCGGCCTGGCCTTCTTCCTGCTTGCGGCCTTGCTCTGGACGGGGCTTGAGGCCTGGAATGGTCCGTCTCGGCGGCGCGGTCGCGGCGCCTGGCCGCAGATCGCCCTTGTGCTTGCCGTCTTGGTCTACATCCAGATCCTGCTCGGGGCGCTGGTCGCAGGAAACGACGCCGGCTACGTGCTGAACGACTGGCCCCTTATGGGCGGCCGGCTGTTCCCACAGGACTATGCTGGGCAGAGCCTCTGGGCCACCTTCGCCCACTCCATTCCCGCCGTACAGTTTCACCATCGCATGGGGGCTTATCTGCTCTGCGTCTGCGCGGCGGGGCTTGTCTACGCCGCCGTGACGGGGCGGGTGTCCTCAACCCCTGTGAGGCGCATGGCCTTTGCCCTTGGACTTGGTGTCTTCTGTCAGGCTGGGCTTGGTATCTGGACCCTGATGTCTGCAATCCCCCTAGACCTCGGGCTCGCGCACCAGGCTGCCGCCGCCCTTGTGTTCGGACTTGCGACCGGGTTCCTGTGGGTCGCTCGGCGCGCCTGAACTGGTATTATATTACCCGAACTAAATTAGTCCGTAAAAACAGTAGGTTGCGATATTTTTCAAGGCGTCATGTTGACAGGGCGATGTCCCTCGTCGTATCCGCCCGCCTCACCTCGGGCTCCGGCCCGCGTTCAATCAATGGACCTGTTCCCATGCTAAAGACGACGGCTTCGCTGAAGCCCGCCGACGTCGAGAAGAAGTGGATCATGATCGATGCCGAGAACGCCGTTGTCGGCCGCCTCGCTTCCTTCATTGCCATGCGTCTCCGCGGCAAGCATCGCCCCGACTACACCCCGCACGTCGACTGCGGTGACTTCGTGGTCGTGATCAACGCTGACAAGGTCCGGCTGACGGGGCGCAAGCTCCAGCAGAAGACCTATTACTGGCACACCGGCCATCCCGGCGGCATCAAGGAGCGGACCGCGGACAAGATCCTCGGCGGGCGTTTCCCCGAGCGCGTGCTCCAGAAGGCCGTCGAACGCATGCTTCCCAAGGAAAGCCCGCTGGCCCGCCGCCAGCTCACGCATCTGAGGGTCTATTCCGGGGCCGAACACCCCCACGTCGCCCAGAACCCGGAGACCCTGGTCTTCGGCGACATGAACGCCAAGAACGTGCGGAGCCAGTAAGACAATGACCGACGCTCCCGCGCCTACGGGCTTCGATGCCCTGCAAAACCTCTCCACCCAGGCCGCCCCCCAGGCGATCGTTTACGAGCGCAAGGTCGACGCCCAGGGCCGGGCCTACGCGACCGGCAAGCGCAAGAATGCGGTCGCCCGGGTTTGGATCAAGCCCGGCAAGGGCCAGATCACCATCAACGGTCGCGACCAGGAGGTGTATTTCGCCCGCCCTGTTCTGCGGATGATGATCGCCCAGCCCATGGATGTCTCCGACCGCTCTGGCCAGTTCGACGTGGTCGTCTCGGTGGCCGGCTCAGGCCTGTCCGGGCAGGCTGGCGCGATCCGCCACGGCATCTCCAAGGCCCTGACCTATTTCGAGCCTGGGCTTCGCTCGGTCCTGAAGCCCCACGGCTTCCTGACCCGCGACAGCCGAGTGGTCGAGCGTAAGAAGTACGGCAAGGCCAAGGCCCGCCGCAGCTTCCAGTTCTCGAAGCGCTAGACAACGTCTCCAATCGGGATACTGGGGCGCTTCGGGCTTACCGGAGCGCCCCTTTTCGTGTTGTGACCCCAGGACAGGCCGCATGACCCCCAAGATTTTCATTGATGGTGAGGCCGGGACCACAGGCCTGCAGATCCGCGAGCGGCTCGAACGTCGCGCCGACCTCGCGCTGCTTTCCATTGATCCTGGACGCCGCAAGGACCCCGAGGCCCGACGTGAGCTGTTGAACGCGGCAGACCTGGTGGTGCTCTGCCTGCCGGATGATGCGTCCCGGGAAGCGGTGTCCATGATCGAGTCTCCCAAGGTGAAGGTGATCGACGCCTCCACGGCCTTCCGCACAGCATCCGGGTGGACCTACGGCTTCGCCGAAATGACCCGCGCACAGCGCGGCGCGATCCAGGCTTCATGCCGGGTCAGCAATCCCGGTTGCTATCCGACAGGCTTCATCGGTCTGGTCCGGCCCCTGGTTGAAGCGGGCCTCCTGCCAGCGGAATTCCCCGTCACGGTCAATGCGATCTCGGGATATTCCGGGGGCGGCAAGGGGCTGATTGGCGAGTTCGAGGGACCGCCAGCGACGGGAACTTCAGACGCCTTCCGGACCTACGGCCTGTCCCTGGCCCACAAGCACCTCCCGGAAATGCAGATCCACGGGCGGCTTGCTCACCCACCCGTCTTTGCCCCGGCGGTGGGGCGCTATGCCCAGGGCATGCTGGTGGAGGTTCCCTTGGTCCTGTCGGCCCTGCCGAAGCACCCGTTACCGGAGGCCGTTCGCCAGGCGCTGGAAGTGGCCTATGCTGGCGAGCGTTTTGTCCGTGTTGCCTCCGCAGAGGCCTGCGCCGATCTACAGAAGACCCGCTCGGGTGCGGCCGGCTATGTCCGGGACCTCGATCCGGAATCGCTCAACGGCACCAACCTCCTGGACCTCTTCGTCTTTGGCTCCCCTGACGGGACCCAGGCGCGGTTGGTGGCGATCCTCGACAACCTGGGCAAGGGCGCGTCTGGTGCCTGCGTCCAGAACCTCAACCTGATGCTTGGGCTAGATGAACATGCCGGTCTCTAGGGGTCTTTCCACCCGCCGCGGGCTTCTCCTCGGCGTTGCGGCGGCTGCGTTTGTGCCAAGGTCGGCGGCGGCTGCGCAGGACGCCTATGCAGGGTCGTCCTTCCGCAAGCTGACCCCTGCGAACTGGCGGAGCCGGCTTCCGTCGGACGCCTTTGCCGTCTTGCGGCAGGCGGATACCGAGAGGCCCGGTTCCAGCGCGCTCCTTCAGGAGAAGCGCAGCGGAACCTATCATTGCCTTGGATGCGACCTGCCCCTCTTCCGGTCTGCCTGGAAGTATGAGAGCGGAACTGGCTGGCCGAGCTTCCACACCGCCATCCCAGGCGCCCTCGGGTTGAAGACCGACTGGATGATTGGCGTACCCCGGACCGAGTATCACTGCGCCCAGTGCCTCGGTCACCATGGACACCGGTTCGACGATGGGCCCCGTCCTACGGGGCTTCGATACTGCAGCAATGGAGTCGCTCTGCGGTTCCGCCCAGCATGAGGGGGCTCCTGGCCCTCCTGGGCCTGGTGCTGCTCGCGGGTTGTGCCGCCCCAAAGGCGGAGCTGGACGCAGACCGGATGGGTCGGCTCTTCATCGACGCCGTCCAGCGCGGTGACTGGCAGGCCATTGACCGGGGGATCGCCCCCCAGCTCATGGCCTCGCCGGACCATGCTGCTGGCATCGAGAAGGTGCGCCAGGCCTTTCCCACCGATCCCCCCTGGTCCATCCGCCTGCTGGCCTCGCGGCAGACCGGTGGGAAGGGCGATCCGGGTCCGGAACAGGCGAAACTCCAATATCTCTACCAGTTCGCGGAACGGCGGGCGGTGGTCGACCTGATCGTGGTTCCGGTGGGGTGGAGGAGGGTGATCCCCGCGACCGCCCAGACGCCCCGGAAGGAGTCTGCTCTCCTGGCCAAGCCGCCAGAAGCGCCGGCCTCGGGTTCGGGCGGGTACGAGGTCGTGCGGGTCTACAGGGCCCTGACCATGTCCTACACCGAGGTGACCAAGACGGACGAAGCCGCCCAGGCCTTCTGGGCGCCGGGCCGAACGGCAGGCCAGTGGCTGTTTCTGGGGCTGGCAGCGGCGACCCCGGCCTTCATGCTCTGGACAGGGGTGAGGGTCTTGCGGGTGCCGGTCCTGGAGGGCCGCCTCTTCTGGGCCCTGGCCTGCCTTGCGGGCCTCGGGACCCTGTGGATGGACTGGACCTCGGGGACCACGGGCTTCCTGCCCTACAGCCTGCGCCTCATGGGGTTCGGTCTCGAGAAGGGACCCTCGCCCCTCTCGCCGTGGATGGTCAGCCTGACACTCCCCATCGGGGCCTTGGCAGCCAGCGTAAGACTGGCCCTGCAACGCCTCAGGAGGTGACCTTGACGTAGCTCCCGGGGGCGTCTTCGAGAGCAGGAAGGGGCCCGGCGGAGGGATCCCGGGCGGGGACCTGGGCTCCCGAGCGGGACTTCAGCCATACAGCCCAGTGCGGCCACCAGGAACCCGGCGTCTCTGCCGCTCCGGCCTGCCAGGCCTCAAGGCTCTCGGGCAGGGTGTCGTGGGTCCAGTGCTGGTACTTCTTCGCGACCGGCGCGTTGATGACCCCAGCGATGTGACCGGAGCCAGAGAGGGTGAAGGTGGTCGGCCCGCCAAAGAGCCGCGCGCCCCGGTAAACCGAACGTGCTGGCGCGATGTGGTCCTCCTTCGAGGACTGGACGTAGACCGGTGTCTTGACCTGTCCGAGGTCGAGCTTCACGCCATCCAGTTCCAGTTCCCCCCGGGCCAGGGCGTTGTCCCCATAGAACCGGCGCAGGTAGTAGAGGTGCAGGGTCCTCGGCATCCGCGTCTGGTCCGAGTTCCAGAACAAAAGGTCGAAGGGCTTGGGCTCCTTGCCCAGCAGGTAGTTGCTGACGAAGAAGGACCAGATCAGGTCGTTCGAGCGGAGCATGTTGAAGGTGTCCGCCATGGCCTGGCCGGCCAGGACGCCGCCGCCAGCCTCCATCTGCTTCTCGAGGTCAGACAGCCATTCCTCGCTGGTGAACAGGAGGAGGTCGCCGGCTTCGGAGAAATCCTGCTGGGCGGCGAAGAAGGTCGCGGAGGCAATCCGGCTGTCACCCTTTGCAGCCATGTGCGCCAGGGTGGCCGAGAGCAGGGTCCCGCCGATGCAGTAGCCCACGGTGTTTACCCGGTCGACGCCAGCCTGCTTCATGGCGGCCGCCGTACCCTCGTAAATGCCCAGCCGCATGTAGTCCTCGAACGTCAGGTCGGCGAGCCGCCCATCCGGATTGACCCAGGAGGCGACGAAGACCGTGAAGCCCTGGCCGGTGAGCCAGCGGATCATGGAGTTCTCGGGCCGCAGGTCGAGGATGTAGAACTTGTTGATCCAGGGCGGGAAGATGACGATGGGGATCTCGTGGACCGTCTCGGTCGTGGGCGTGAACTGGATCAGCTGGATGATCTCGTTCTGGAAGATCACCTTGCCGGGCGCCGTGGCCACGTTCACGCCGATCTCGAACTGCTCATTGTCGGTCTGGCTGATGGCCAGCTGGCCGCCGCCCCGGGCGATGTCGGCGGCGAAGTTCTCCATGCCGCGGACCAGGCTCTGGCCCTGGCTCGACATGGCTTCCCTCAGGGCTTCAGGATTTGAGGCCAGGAAGTTTGAGGGCGACAGGGCGTCCGTCAGCATTCGAGTAAAGAATTCCACCCGACGCCGGCTCATCGGGTCCACGTCGCCGGCGCGGGTAACGAGCCCGTTCATCCAGTCGGAGGTGATCAGGTAGGACTGCTTGATGACGTCGAAGACAGGGTTGTTGGTCCAGTCGGGCGCGTTGAACCGCTTGTCACCCTTCCCAGGGGTCGCGACCGGCTCGGCGGTCTCGCCCATCGCCCGGCGGGCGGCGAAGTGCCAGAGCTCGACATAGCGCTTCCAGAGGTCTCCCTGGGCCTGCAGCACGGCGTCGGGCTGCCCGGCGAGGCTGGACATCACCCTGGCCATCGAGGGGCCCACATGGAAGGGATCTGCGTCAATCCCAGGTGCCCTATCCGCCTGGCGGAGGGCGGACTCGGCGATGGCGCCCTGGGCGGTCATGGCGGCCCTTGCGAGGTTTCGGGATAGCGACTCGATAGCTTCAAGCCCGGCGGGACCCGCCGCCGCTGTGAATGCAGCCGCAAATTCCGCGCCTTGGCCCAGCGCAGGCGGGGGCTCCTGAGCTGCGGAGGGCGGTTCCGTGGCGATGGCCTCCGACATGGCAGTGGGTTTGCGTTTCGCTGGGCTCCGGCGGGGAGACGCGCTGCCCTTCGAAACCTTTGTGTCCTTACCAGCCATGTTCCTGCCTCCATCTCCCCGCAGGGAGGTTCCCGGGCTTTCTAAGACGGCGATGATGCCATAATACGACAGTAATCATGAACACCTTCCCGGCGCACCTTTCGATTCCCGTCCGCGCCCTCCTGGGGACGCCCCTGGCACTGGCCTTGCTGGCGAGCGGTTGTGCATCCCGGCCGGCTGCAGGCCCACCGCCAACAGCGGCCACGACAGAGGTCCGGGCGCTTGCCGCGGGAGCGAAGGCCTATCCCCGTTTCTCTGACATTCCCGTCCTGCCCGTAGACGAGCGCCCGCTGGCGGCCTGGGGGAGGGCGGCCGGAGAGGTGCTGGCGGAGGGCGCGGCTCTCGCGAAGGACGGCGCAGAGGACACCTGGACCCTGAGCCAGACCGAAGCCTTCGCGGCCAAGACCTCCCAGACGAGCGGACCTGCCGCACCGTCGGTGTCGGCGACCGCCTCAGCCGACGCCTTCGCACGCGATGTACGCAAGCGAGCTACACCGCCCCCGCCGCCCCCTCGATAGGGCCAGCGGGGGCCAAGACTTCAAACCGCTTGGCGGCCTTCGGAGCGAAGGTTATGCCAAGCTAGGAGAGGCTCCCATTTCGCCGTCCTCAGTGCGGCCAGAGCAAACATGACACCCGAGTTTCACCGTATCCGCCGCCTTCCGCCCTACGTCTTCGAGGAGGTGAACCGCATCAAGGCCCGCCTCCGCGGCGAGGGCGTGGACATCATCGACTTCGGCATGGGCAATCCCGACATGCCGACGCCCAAGCATATCGTCGACAAACTGGTCGAAACCGCCCGCGATCCCAAGGCCGGCCGCTACTCCGCCTCGAAGGGCATCATCGGGCTTCGCCGGGCCATGGCTGGCTATTACGAGCGCCGCTTCGGGGTGCAACTCGATCCAGACACCGAAGTGGTCGCCACACTGGGATCGAAGGAGGGTTTTGCAAACCTCGCCCAGGCCCTGACGGCGCCCGGCGATGTGATCATCTGCCCCAATCCCGCCTATCCCATCCACGCTTACGGCTTCATCATGGCGGGGGGCGTCATCCGCCACGTCCCGGCCCTGTCGCCCGAGGAATACCTCGCCGGCATC
>Ga0114972_10002185_pt1 | contig 14624 bp, 8 predicted proteins | sample M_140807_EF_Meta_FD_87354 | JGI IMG/M metagenome (GOLD analysis project Ga0114972, IMG submission 87354) | Freshwater microbial communities from Lake Montjoie, Canada to study carbon cycling - M_140807_EF_MetaG | ecosystem: Environmental > Aquatic > Freshwater > Lake | place: Lake Montjoie... | reverse complement strand
TGGTTCCTATGGCGTTGGAGCAATAAAAGTAGAGCAGATTGATATAGCCGGCAATAAAAGTGAAATCACAGCAAACAGCAGTGCTATAACAGTTGATAAGACACCCCCAGCTGTTTCAAATCTTATTTTTGAGATTGTTACAGAGGGTAATCTCGATTCAGTCGCCAATGCGGTTACTAATCAGCGTGTAGTTAATGTTTTCTTTACGTACAGGGGCGCTGATCTTAATGATGATGAAATCTTCCAGTATTCTATCGATAATGGTATTACTTGGACAGATGTCTCCTCTACTGACTCGCTTTCAAACTCTGTAAAAATCAATCTCCTTGATGTCAGCCTTAGTCCAACTATTAAGCTCCGTGCTCTTGATGCTGCCGGTAATATAGCGGCTGACTTGGCAACTCAAAAAATTGTTTATGACGAGATTGCACCTGTTGGACTTAAAATTAATTATGTTGCCTATGACGATAAGATTAACACAGTCGAAAAGTTGGCGGGAATAACTTTTAATGGTTCTGCAGAGCCCGGGGCAAGTATTTCTGTATCATGGGCTAATTCTCAACGTACATCTCTTGTTGATAGTAGTGGAAGTTGGTCTCTTTTTTATAGTAGTTCTCAGCTACCTGTAAATGGTTCCTATAAAATCTTGGTAACATGTACCGATCCTGCGGGTAATCAATCCTTTGCTTATAGATTTGTAGAGATATTTTCAGATAATTTAGCGCCGTCTGTTCTTTTTCTTGATGCTGGATCAGGAGTGCCAAATACTGCTACTTCTTCTTATCAGGAACCAATTGCTACCCTAAGAGCACTTGATCCTGATGGAGACCCCCTGATTTATATCCTTGATGCATCAACTTCTTTTAATGATAATTCCCTTGTTGAAATTGATAAACTAAGCGGAGTCCTTAAAATTAGCTCATCTGTTGATGCTTCATTGCTTTCTGCTGCATTGAATCGAGGTGTCTTACGGATAAGTGCAATAGCTCGTGAGTTAGTTCCTAATAGGAGTAATCCACTTTCGATTAGTCGCACCCTTCTTGTTCCTGTTGGAGATATTTCTAATAAGGCTCCCTACTCCACTGCATCGACTGTAAGCCTTTCGCCAATTTCAGAAGGAAGTATTGCCAGTTCATTGATAGGTGATTCAGTCGAACATTTGTTTGCTAATCTCTTTGGTGATTCAGTTACTTCAGGTCGTTCTATAAATTCCTTTGCAGGTGTAGCTTTGGTTGGTAATAATTCCGTAATTAGTCAGGGTCGATGGCAGTACCGATCTGTTAATAGCAATCTCTGGAAAGATTTACCTATTGTTTCTGAGTCAAATCCATTTATTCTGCTATCCGATAATCTAATTCGTTTTGTTCCTTCTAAAGCATTTACTGGCAATCCAGGCAGCTTAAATCTTAGGCTTATTGAGGATAGCCGCCGCTGGAGTTCAGGTTTTCTTCCTGATGGAGATGTACTTGCAGTTGGTGGTTTTGGGTCTGCTAGTTCTGATATATTGTCACTTGAAATTACTGTTTCTCCCGTACCTAAATCTCCAACCTTGCTTTCTCTCTATTCTGAAACTGGGGTACCTTCACAGCCATCAACCGAACCCTTTGCCTCTCTTTTGGGTTTTGATCCTGATACTGTCACCACTGATTTACGTTATCGCCTTGTTAATGCCCAGGGAACTTTCTCTAAGTTAAATTTAATTTCCTTTTTTAGCTTGAATTCTGCCACAGGTCAGCTTAGGTTGCTTGAGCCTTTGGTTGATCAATCAGCAGTCACGTTCACCTTTGAGGTTTTTGACGGATCCACTATTCCTCTCCAGCGGAGCTTTAGCTTGGGAGTGATAAATGATTCGAATTTTGCCCCGCTTACTTCTTCAACCGAACCGCTTGTATTGCCAGCTATAAATGAGAATAGCCTTAGTCATACTGGATCTTCAATAGCTAACCTTTTTGCGGCACGATTTTTAGATCGTGTTAGTCCGGCTCAGGTATCAGATTCAGGAACCAATTTTGCCGGCATTGCAATAATAGCTAACCCTACATCATCCTTGCAGGGTGCTTATCAATATCGTTTGTCTGAAAGCGATCCCAATTGGAAGCCATTGCCAACGATTAATGATCTTAATCCCTTTATTCTTACAAGCAATAGTCAATTGCGTTTTCTTCCTCGTACTGGATTTACTGGGACTCCCGGTAATATTACTGTTCGATTGCTAGATGATAGTCAGAATTTTATAACTGGATTTAGCTCTACTACCCTGATTTATGGAGGTTCAGGTGCTGCATCTAGTAATACGATTGTACTTGGCACCACTGTTAACCCACTGCCTAAGGCGCCTTCATCGCTTACCTTGCAAGCTGGCTCCTTACTTTCTAGTTCTAGTTCGGCAGGAAGTGTGATTGGTAGTCTTTTGGCGACAGATAGTGATTCTTCAAGTGCTAATCTCTCCTTTTCGTTGCAAGCTACTTCTCTTGATAATGATAATAATCTTGTTCATGTTGATACCAATGGCACATTAAGTTTGGCTTCAAATTTGGACCCTAAAGCTCTAGATATAGTTCGCAATCGTGGTTTTCTGCGCTTATCTGTTCAAGTTGCGGATGAAGGGGGTCGTTCGAAGTCTTCGAATCTTCGTATAGTAGCTGAAAATAATACTAATCGTTCACCAGTTGTTCTTCCTCAAAATCAGTCCCTGCCTGATTGGGCCTCTCTTGCTGATGTAAATTCTCTTCAGTCTAGAATTTATTTTTATAATTTCAGCAAAGAAGCAATTGAGCAAGGTGTATCATCATCTTTAGTTCTAGGCAAGAGTGTTGAAGAGTTATTTGGTGGTAGCGCTGTTTTCTCTGATAATCCTTCTGCATTTAATTCATTTACTGGTTTTGCTGGAGTTGCCATTATTGCCAATGATGCTTCTCTAGATTCATTTAGTGGACGATGGGAATACAAGGTTAGTGGAGCAAGCTGGAAATCTTTCCCCTCGGTTAGCGAGGACAGCCCTTTGCTGCTTTCTGGATCTACCATGCTTCGGTATAAGCCCAGTGCCGGCTTCAATGGTATTCCTGGCTCTTTAGCAGTCCGACTATTGGATAATAGTCTTTCTTTTGTTGATGGTATTCTGCCTGTTGGTTCAGTTCTGATGTCTGGTGGCTCAGGAGCTGAATCTTCTGGTGAACTTGAACTTCTCACATATGTTAGACCGAGTACTAAGCCGCCACAGAAAGTCTTCTTTGCAACATCTCGCTCTATTTTAATTGATTCTCTTAATCAGGTTGATGGTGGTACTATATTGGGTACTTTTGCTGCTTCTGATCCAGATACAGCATCTAAAGACTTAGTATATAAGCTTACCCCGGATTCATCAAATCCTCTTCTTAGTAAGTTAGTCATAACCTATGGAAATCAATTGAGGGTCAAGGATGGCCTAAGCGTTTCTGCTGATGAACTTCAGCAATTGGTTTTTAAGGTGTCTGTAAATGATGGTACTACTACAGTAGCTTTTGATCAGCCTTTCATGCTTTCTGCTCGAAGTTTTAGTACTACAGTTGATACCACTATCCGTTCTGATACATCAGTTTTGCCTGTTCTCGGTGGATTGGGAGATGGTAGCTCTAGTCAACCCATTCTTTTCTCTGCCACTGGTGTGACTGGTTCAATATCAGTAGAGCCTGGAAATCAACTCAGCACCGAAGATTTGTCTGGTTTTAGTGCTGAGTCATTAAATCTAAACCTTGACTCTAATCTGGAAATTGGCAGTACTAATGCATTAGCTCCAGTGCTTAATTTTGCTCTATCTACTGATAATCCAGGCGACGTAATTAGATTTGAGTTCGAATTGCCAATGTTGCCACTGTCAGATCTCTTGAGTATCGATTATCTTAAGTTAATGTCAGATGGATCATTCTCTATTTTCAAGTATTTTACTGATGATTTTGGCGTTAGTACTGGGGCTCGGCTGGAAACTCGTTTAGAAAGCGGCTATTCAGCTGATCTTACTTCCTACGATCCCAACTCACTATCTTCTTCTCCCCTGTATTTAGCTGTTTATGTTCAGGATCAAGGCAGGGGTGATGATAGCCCAATTCCTGGATTTATCCTTGACCCTGGTACTCCAGTAAGTATTCGTACAGTTGCTAAGCAGGTGGCAAATCAACCAAGCTTTAGTTTTACAGCTCCACTAAGCGTTAATGAGGGACAAGCACTCCGGATTATTGGTACAAGCACTAATGTCTCGGCTAATACTATGCTTTACTGGTCTTTAACAGGCAATGGAATAAGTACTGATGATTTTAGTGATGTTGTTCAGTTAAATGGTTCAGCAATCGTTGATTCTATTGGTTCTTTTTCTCTTGATCTCTTGGTATCTTTGGATTCCAAGGTGGAAGGGACTGAATCTTTGCAGGTTAATTTTTTCTCTGATGCTGCTCAATCTCAATCTATAGGAGTCAGCACTATTCAAATAATAGATTCTCCCATTGATCCTGATCCAGTAGTCCCTCCTATTCCTCTGCCTGTCTATACACTTAGTCTTCCAGCTTCGATAAACGAGGGTCAAAGTCTAGATATCAAAGGCTCAACAATTAATGTCGCAGCAGGATCTATCTTGTATTGGTCGCTCGCCGGTCAGGGTATTACTACTGCTGATTTTATTGGTGTTAGTCAGTTGAATGGTTCAAGTGTAGTCTCTTCTGATGGCTCTTTCTCTTTGTCGCTTTTAATTTCTTCTGATAAGTTATTGGAGGGTCCTGAAACTCTTCGGATTAACTACTTTTCAGATTCTTCACGACTAGTTTCTATTGGTCAGTCCTCTGTTTTGATTAATGATAATTCTGATCGGCAGGCCCCAGCTTCCTTTAATAAGGATCCAGCTAATCTGTCGCTTGTTTTGGGGGATCCAAATCAAGATGGGCGTAGCGATCTTGAATTTGTAGTAAATCGAGAAGCTAGTTTTGATAATGTCGTTAATTTTTATCGTGTTGTTGGTGCTGATACTGGTGCTGTTTTTGTTAATGGTAAGACAAGCCTGCCTGGTCAATCTGATTACATAAGTCTTGCCCTTGATAAAAGTAATATCTTGGCGAGTACGAACGGTGGCTATCCATCATTGAAGACGGCAAATCTTACTGAGATAACTACAAAAGCATCTTTTGCCCCCGGCGATGTGTGGATGCCTTTTGTTGACGTAATTAGTTCTGGTAAGGTGTACTTTCCATATCTTCAGGCTAATGATGATAGTTATGGTCATTTTGCCCATGCCCGTGGCACTGATGGCTTTAATTATCTTTTTGTTGAGGATTTGCCTTCCGGTGGCGATCAAGACTTTGATGATATCATTATTCGCCTGTCCCAGGCGGCATGAGGTTGGTATCACATTTTTCGTGAGTATTTTATGACCTTGTCTGACAATGATAATTCTGTTATGTCCCTTGAATTTTTGATTGGGGCTGGTAATACTTTTGCGTCATTGCAAGTATCTAATTTTCTAGAGATTGAGCATGAAAATCCATCTTACTCTGCATCGTTTGATTGTGAACGGGCAGTCCTGATTGATGTACTTCTTCAAATCGGTCACCTGAAAGAGGCTAGATCTCTTGTGCATCGTTGGCTATTGGGCTACCGAGAAAGTTTATCTATCAATCCTTGTCGCAGGTTAGTACGGCGAGAGTATCTCTGGCGCTGTCTTGCTGATGTCGTTGAACGGACCTCCGATCATCAATTGTTGGAGATCTTTTGGAATTGTCTCGATGGGATTAAGCCCCAAGAATTTGACCTCGCTAATCCCATTTTGCCGCTTCTTGGGGTGCCGATTCTTAATCGATTTGATTTGCTAGAACGCCTTCTAACTAGTTTGGATTATCCGGTTGATGTTTTGGCTATTGTCGATAATTCTCATCGTTCCGATCGACTCAGTGATCAAATTGTTGATCTCCAAAGTCGTGGTCATCCCTTGATCAATCGTATTGAAGTTGCTACACCCTTTGCTAATCTTGGGGTTGCTGGTAGTTGGAACCATATACTCAAGAGTTTTCCTGATTCACATTTAGCTTTATTAGTTAATAATGATATTTGTTTTGCTCCAGGTATTTTACGAAAAGCTCTTACCAAGGTTCCTAATGATGTTGCCTTTTTTATGCCCTTGCTTCCAGTTCCTAATTCCTTTTCGGCTTTTTTGCTAAATTATAGGACCTGGGATTCAATAGGACTTTTTGATGAGAATTTTTACCCGGCATATTGTGAGGACGTGGCTTATTCTGAGGCTATCTTTTCTCATCCGGAACTGAATCATATTCAGTGCGCAGACATTCAGTTCTCAATGCAGCAATGTAATCCCTTTGGCAGTTATACTATTAATAGTGATCCACATTTGGCGGTCTTTAATAGGATGAGCTTTCAATTAAATCGACTATGGCTTTTAAGTCGTCGCCGCTCCCGTGGTGAGTTACGTGGTACTTGGCTGCGTAGGTGGTTGTGCCAGTGGTCAGAGTAGCTATTTACTTTGCTGGCTGCAATAATGGTATTTATTAGCAATGGGGCTTATGACTGCTGAGGATGCTGCTCAATCTCTGCGGAACGATCAGAAGACTATGTTTGTGGAGCTCTTGCAGGCCCTTAACAGGGCTGAGAGCGATCAGGACTGGCCCCGAGTGGAGTCTTTATGCAAGCAGATCCTCCAGCGTGATGGTGATAAGTTTGATATCTGGCAGCGTTTAGCTTCTAGCCTCGAGGCTCGATCTGATTGGACGCAGTCAGAAACTCTTTGGAGGCATCTTACCCAGCGTTTTTCCCAACGTTCTGAGCCTTATCTTGCGTTGGCTGCCTTGCAACGTAAACGTGGTGCTCCAGATGTAGCTCGATTAGTTCTGGAACAGGCTGAGCAGCGGCTGGGACGTTTATCTGAGCTCGAATCATCATTGAAAATGATTGATGATCCGTGGTCTAGTACAGAAGCTTTGGTTAGCTTAAATCAGGATGCCCCTGCCAGCGCGGTTGCTGATGCGATGCAGAGGGCCCAGGTGCATCTTGAGGTTGGTCACAATGTGGAAGCTGAAGCGGTTTTTGAGCAATTAATTGCTGCACGTCCCTTGGCCTTTTATTTTCAATATTCCTTGGCAAACTTGAAATTACGCCGGGGTGATTTTTCTGGCGTAACTAGTCAGCTACTTCATCTATTTCAGCCTTCTTTACGCAGTCCAAATTTGCTTGAGCGTATGGAGTTGCCATTGATCTTGCTCCAGGCTCTTTCACAGCAAGATCAATGGTCCGTCATTGAAGGACTTTTGCCTCTTTTCCTGAACAGTGCACCAAAGGATGCTCGTTTACTATTTTTTCAGGCGCGATGTGCGTTGGAATTTGGTCGTGATGTGGAGGCGCTACCGATTTTGGAGCAAACTCTGCAGTTGGCACCATCAATGGCTGTGGCCCAGCAGGCCCTTGGTGAATTGCAAATGCGTTTGGGGGAATGGGATTTAGCAATATTATCTTTAGAAAGGGCTGTTGCATTACAACCTGATCTCGAAGCAGCTGCCTTGGCCCTTGATCAAGCCCGTCGTCAAAGCTTGTGGATTAAGGGTGAATCTGCCCTCAGCCGCGTTGACTGGCCAGCAGCTGAGCGGGCATTTAGAGCGTTGCTTGAGTTTAATGGTGAGCAGAGGGCCTTGGCTAGGCTTGAACTCTTGGCTAGTCTTGATCCCAGTGAATTGGAATCACCGTATCAAGAGAATTCTTTGAGCATTGATCCGGCTCAACTACGTCTTGAGCAGTTTAGCCGGATGCTTGATAGACTTGAAGGCTTGTTGCCAGCAATTTGACTCAGCCTTTGTGTGTAGCTAGCTGAAAATGCCCGGAGTAGGTTTGGCAGCTGGTGGTTCTTGTGGAATATCTGTTATTTTTTCGCCAGACCATTTAGCGGCTTTTAGTTCACGCAACTCCGCCTGTAATTGCTGTACCTGTCGCTGTCGTTGGGCGAGCAACTGTTGCATCTGCAGCCGTTGAATAACTGGGCGATTGCCTGTGAGATTTTGCTCTGGCAGGCTATTTGTGCTGGGGCTTTCAAGTTGCAGTAATAGTTCCTGAAGTTGTAATTCTGCTTCATCTACTGGGCCCAGGAGTTCCTGAAGCTTGGCCTGCCAACTCTGAATGCGGCTGTCTTGTCGTTCCTTGGCCATCGTCTCAATTATCTGCAGCATGCCGCTATTTAGAGCACTTAGTGGTACCAAAACCCTTTCAATTTCAAGACCTATCCTAGCTCGTTCATATTGATGGTGATTATTTTGATGTTGCAATTGCCCAGCAGCACGTTCAATTAATCTCTCGGCCCTAAGTAGCTGCTGTTCTGTGGTTTGCCATAGCTGCTCGTTGCTGATATTTGAATTAATACTCATTGTAATTCCCCTGGCTCCTGTTTATGAGCTGATTTGGCGATCGTCCAATGCTCATTAAAATTTTTTATCAGTTCAATGTATTGGTTCCGTTCTAGGGCTGTGCGATGCCGTAAAAGTGTTGACTTTCCACCCTGTACTAATACCTTCCGCTGCTCGTGATCTTTTAGAAGCTTTGTCGCTGCTTCTGTTAACTCTTTCGCGTCTGCCATTGTAATAACACTGTTTCTGCCAGGGCGGCAATAAAAATCCGGGATTAAATTTTTAGTGACAACTACAGCTGTTCCAAGGGCCATGGCGGTTAATGTCCGTAAACATAGACCCGGGTAGCCGTCTTGGGGGCTCAGAATAACAGTCACAGAGGCCTTGGCAAGAGCCTCTTGCCATTTTTGCTTTGGCCATGCGGATAACTCGCACTGGCAGGGTAGGCCACTCGCCAAGAGTCTTTGTTGCACTGCTAACCCTAGGGCCGGATAGTCGCATCCAAGTATCAGGCAGCCTTGCTTTACTAGGGCTGGCGGCGGTAAATCTTCGGGATCTAGGCCGATTGGTGAAATCTGAAGCGGTTCCGTTAGGCGCCCGCTTCGCCCCAGTGCTGCGGCTACGGCTTCACCAAGGGCTAACCTAACAGCAGGCTGATTAAGGGCTCCATGGCCCCAGTGACGGGCATCTGCCCCCTGTAGTATATGGAGCCTTGGCAGATCTAGCCTATCCCCATAAAACTGACGTGCGGCTCTCCAGTCTTCTGCATCACTTAATATGAGTAACACTGGGGCAGGATGGGGCTGGCTGTAGAGGTTGCCACTATGCGCCACAGCTTGCCAAGGACTCTCCGCAGAAAGTACCGTGGCACTGGGCATCCACAACCGCAAACGTAGCCCTGGAATTTCCTGGCTATAATTGTAGATGTGAGTAAGCTTAAGACTGGCGCTGTCAAGCCCAGGGTTAGCAACAATCATCTGAGCCACTCCCTTGAGCGTCAACGATCCAACTCCACAAATAGATCACCAGTTTTCGGCATTGCTAGATCTTGAGGCAAGGGCTGAATGGCAGGAATTACTAATCGATACTACAAAGCTGCTGGAATGCGGTTTTTTGAAGCCGCATCAGCTGGCAATGCTCAAGGGCCTGAAGGCCTCTGCCCTTAAGAACCTAGGGCATCGGGAAGAGGCCTATGGGGAATTGCTTGATTCAATCACTCTACATACAACACCTCTTTCTGCATTGACATGGCTGGAGCATGCATGGGAAGGCAAACCGAATCCACATCCAGTCTGGCTGCCAATAACCCGTGAACTGGTTTTGCGGAACCACGGTCAGGTTTTGCTTCTGACGCTGATGGGAGTGCTGGGTCGCTTGCCTTTGCAGGGCCAGAGGCAGCAGTTACTAGATCAGATCGAAGCCCTTGATGCTTTCCTGCTCAGTAGCCATTCAGATTTAGCGCGGCAGTGGCACTGGTTGCGTAGGGCTGCTCCAGGGGGAGGCAGTGGAACGTGGGGTTAAGGCTCAGTGCCTTGAGAATTCAAGTGGTAGTCGCTTGACTGACGCACCCCGGTGTTGGGCTCGTTCTCGCAGATCTAATAGGGCCTCTCGAGCTGTCATTTGTTCGTTGAACCCATCCATCCGTTGCAGCCAGTTTCGCTGACCCACAAGGCAGCCCGGCTCAACGCGATAGGGGTCTTCCGCTGGATGGTGATGGTCACCAAGGCGCCAGGCTAATTGAACTAGGTCTACCCATGGTGCATCAAAGGTTTTCAGAAGAACTGCTATCAGAGCCAGGGGTGGAAGGTGGATGGATAGTGGCCAAACCAAATCCCCTCGGGCATCCGCTAGGGCACTATTCCACGCAGCAGCTGTACTACTAGGAAAGGCGTCAAGCAAATCGGCTCGGGCGATCACTTCCCATGGCAGCGACGCAGCGGGAGCAAGCCTTTCTGAAAGCTGGTCAAGTTGATCTTCTGGTGCTGCAAGCAGCAGGCTAAGCCGCGGTGCCCCTGGCTTGAAGGGCAGCACAACACCAGTGCATCTAGGTCGCTCCTCCGGGGCTGAACCTTGACTCACCTTAGGTTTAGAGGGGCGCAGCAGCGGGATCGCGGAGCTGGCTTCCAGCACTGGCCAGCCCATAATGTGCGCTTGGTCTACCAACCAGCCAACGGATTGCTCGGGTGAGGCTCCGATGGCTGCAGGCACGTGCACAAGAGCCTGTTTGGGCAGTAAAATCCAGCTAATGAGCGAAGGGTTGTCGAGCTGGCCATAGGTGGCAATGGCGTTGTTACAGCGCTCTTGGTCGAGGCTGATGCTGCCATCACTAAATTGATCCGTTGGCAATCTCCAGGCCCTACCAACCACTAACTGGCGAGTTTGGGATGGCCGGCAGAGCTGCTTAAGGTTTTCTACGGCCCCAGGGGTGAGCCGGGCATCAGCAGCTAGCAATAGCAGCCATGGTGCTGGGCTGAGTTTTGCTGCTGCTGCTAGCATGAAGCCCAAACATGGTTCATCTGCAGCAGTGGTGGGCACCTCTGTTATCAGCTGTCGCTCAGGGGTTGAAATTAAACTGGTTTCACCAAAAATCAACTGATGCAGTTCTTGGCGCTGCCAGCTGGCTGCCGCTGGCTCGATGGTGGTACCACTCGAACCACAGCACAAAGCAAAGTAGGGGTTATTCATGCCATGGATGTTGAATGCTGCAGCATGGCCTGCTGAGAACCCTATGGAGCATTTCTCTGATCAGCCACTGCCTGAGGGCGGAACCATCTTAGTGCTTGGTACATCTAAGCTTGGTAATCTTGTAGTGCTGATGCCTCTGTTGCGTGCTCTAAAGCACAAATATCCCACTTGCAGGCTTCTTTTCAGAGGCAGCTTCCGCACAATTGAATTAGAGCAGGCCTGTCCATGGATTGATGAACGATTTGATCAAGAGGCCCCATTGCCTCTCAATGTGGATTTATTGATAAACGCTGATGCCCATAACCCCGCCACTGCGGATTTGGCAGCTGCTTTGCGCCCAAGGTTTGTGGTGGGTCCCGCTAGGGCGCTAGCGCCTGGGCCACACCCTCGGCAGCGGTTAGCCTTGGATCAAGGTTGGGCTGACCCAGATTTGCAGGATAGGTATCCAGATTTAGGTGCTCATACAAGTATACGTGCTTTGCATTGTTTAGTAAGTTGGTTGTCAGCCGATGCTGCTGAGGATGTGGAGTTGCCTTGGCAACCTCCCGCAATTTTGATACCGCCTGTGCTTTTATCTATTAACGCTGAGCGAGAAGCCAAACTTTGGCCTGTTAAATACTGGATTGTACTATTATCTCTTTTGGAGGATTTTCTTGGCTTGCGGCGTGACCAATTCGGTCTAATTGGTGCATTGCCACCACCCGAAGGTGTTGCGAGTGAAACGGAGCTTGTCAAGTCGGGTGTGGGGGATTTACGCGGTAAACTCAGCTTGCCAGAGCTTGTTGGTGCCTATCGTCATTGTCATTTAGCTATTGGGGTGGATTCAGGACCGTTGCATCTTGCTGCTGCCTCTGGATGTCCAACGGTGGGAATCTTTGGCGCCGATGCTGATGGTATGGGAGCCAGTCCGCGGCGTCTTTGGGCTCCCCGTCAGCCCTGGGTTCGCATTACTACGAGCCAAGTAAGCTGCGATGGCTGTTTTCAATCCAAATATCACAACGACAAATGTGTGATGCCAATCCAAAAGTGTTTGGAGGCTGTTCAGCCTGCGGATGTTTTAGAACTCGTTCGAGAGCTCCTAGCTGTTCCTATTTTGTCGATGCGATGACTGATTGCCAATCGTCGGGGCAAGTTTGCCATTACCGCATAGGATCGCTTAATTGACAACCCGTTGGATGAGCCATGAGCAAGCAGGCGTTTGAGCAAGGTGAATGGCAGAAGGTAATTAACGCCCATTTACTGGAGAGCCACGATCCCGCTGAATGGCTGCGCTATGGGGTGGCATTACTGCAAACTATTACCCCAGGACCTGAAGTAGGTAAGCAGCAGCAGCAGGCAGCGCTGGCTTTTGTTCAGGCCCAGAGGGAGGGCGCAACCAGTGAGATGGTTGTAGATTCCCAGCGTTACTCAGCGCTGCTGAGTCTCCAAGAGGCACTTATTCTGACTGGGCTTGAGCCTACTGCAGATCAGTTGCATAACCTTATCAGGTTCCAGCAACGCCTTGCTGGGAGGCGCTTGATTTCCAAGGGCAAACCATCAATCCGCACGGTACATCATCTGGCCTGTACCGGCGGCACAGTGATCAGTAAATGTCTTTCTGCCATGCCTAATGTTGTGCTGCTGAGTGAAGTTAATCCTCTTAATAGATTTGGAAGTGATTTTGAGCCCACCAATCCTTTGCTTCTTTTGGAGCGGAACTATCGTAAGCTAACAGTGAAGGAGATCAAAGAAGAGTTCTTAAGACAAATGCTTAAGGCTGTAAAGATTTGCATGAACGACGGCGTAGATTTGGTAATCCGTGACCACAGTCATACGGATTTTTGCATGGGCGATGGGCCTTCAAAGTTTACCCCAATCTGTGATTTTCTGGCTGAGGACTATCAGTTGCAGTCTGTGGTTACCGTGCGTCATCCACTTGATTCATATTTAGGACTTTTGGCTCAGGGCTGGCAACTTCAATTTCAACCGAGCAGATTAGATGAATATTGTCGACGTTACCTAGCTTTTTTAGATCGTTATAGCGATCTTGAAGTTATGAAGTATGAAGACTTTTGTCTGCGGCCGGATGTGTTTATGCAACATATTTGCAGGGTTCTGGAATTAGATTATGATCCTGGTTATAGGGAGCGTTTTGGGGCTTTGAGGCTCAGCGGAGACTGTGGAAGAACATCGTCTACAGAGATTTCTCTCCGTAGCAGGAGAAAAGTCCCAGATGATCTGTTGAAGCAGTTAAAAGAATCATCCGATTATTTTCTACTATTGGATCGTTTGGATTATAGGGATGATTGAATTTGCTTTAGGGTGTGGCTCTTTCCCCTTTATTGAAGTTATTTAAGTAAGATTATTGGTTTTTTAGCGACATTCGTCGCGTATCCATGAACGCACTTCTTGGTCGCCAAGAGCCGAAGCAATGCCCCAGTCGGCACAGGCGGCACTTCGAGAACCTAGTAGTTGTTGAACGATGCCCCTGTTTCGATAAGCCTCTCGGTCTTTTGGTGCAAGCTCAACAACTTGGTTGTAATCCTCAAGGGCACCACTCAGATCTCCAGTTTGACGACGGGCCACTGCCCTGTTAAAGATAACTTTCACTGATTGGGGACTCGTTCTCAATACCTTAGTGAAATCAACAATGGCAAGATCAGCTTGCCCTTGTTTGAGTAATTCTGTGCCGCGTTTAAATAGTAGTGCCGGGTCACTTGGCTTGCTCATCAGAGCCAGTGTTAGTTTCTGTAGCTTATTGTTTAAGCCATTGGGTAGGTAAACTGTTTTGGCTGGATCAGTTGATTGGGGCATAGCTCTATCAGGTGAGTGCATGCGGGTAAGAGCAAGGATGCCTAGATCGTCAACCTGGGGCTTGGCCAGTGCAATCCACTGTTTTGCTTCTTGATCGCCGAGACGAGCAGCCTGCCGCCAGTCCGTTTGCGCACCCTCTATATCACCAGAAATCTCCTTGGCGATTCCACGATTTCGATAGGCATCAGAATCTGAGGGTGCTAACTTTATCGCTTGGTCGTAGTCGCTGATTGCACCATTAATGTCGCCCAGTTTGCGACGCACTGCACCACGATTCACCCAGGTTGCTGAATTTGTAGGCTGTAATTCAATGCTTCGACTGTAATCGCTAGATGCGTTATCTAGATTTGAGACACTGTAGTGAAAATTTGCCCGTTGATAATAGGCTGATGCATTAGATGAATTTATTGCGATTAGAGTGTCTAGCTGGCGAATCTGCTTTTGCCGTTCAACAAGCCGATCTATGTCAACCATAAAGTTATTATGCGTAGGGATTTGTTGTAGTGCCTGCTTGTTCTGCTGAACTTTTGTTTCTGTGGTGGCTGAAAAATCTATTAGCCTCTCTAGCTTTGTGGTTGCAACCTGAATGGTTTGAGTTGATTGATTGTCTCTGCCTTTAAATGAAGGTAAAATTACAGGGGGATAGGTTTTGGCAGTTTGCTTGGGCATTTGCTCGGCCTCTGCCTTAGCAAGGCGTTGGGCTTCTTCTTTCGCTAATTGCTGGGTTTTTTCTACAGCAAGCCTATCGGCTTCTTGCTTTTGTTTCTCGAGCTGAGCAATTTTTTC
>Ga0114972_10002183_pt1 | contig 14636 bp, 10 predicted proteins | sample M_140807_EF_Meta_FD_87354 | JGI IMG/M metagenome (GOLD analysis project Ga0114972, IMG submission 87354) | Freshwater microbial communities from Lake Montjoie, Canada to study carbon cycling - M_140807_EF_MetaG | ecosystem: Environmental > Aquatic > Freshwater > Lake | place: Lake Montjoie... | reverse complement strand
TGGACGGGCGTGCAGCCCTATTCCAAAGGGCGCGCCGATCAGCTGGCCGGACTGGGCTACGTGGCGCTGGCGGCCGACATTTACGGAAAAGGCATCCGCCCGGCCAATCCCAAGGAGTCCGGAGCGGAAGCCGGCAAATACAAAACGGACCGGGCACTGTTCCGGGAACGGCTGCTGGCGGGATTGGCCGAACTCAAAAAACAGCCGAACGTGGATCCTGACAAAGTGGTCGCCATCGGTTATTGTTTTGGCGGCACGGGCGTGCTGGAACTGGCCCGCGCCGGAGCGGATGTGAAAGGCGTAGTCTCCTTTCACGGCGGGCTGGACTCCCCTACCCCGGCGGATGGAAAAAACATCAAGGCCAAGGTCCTCATCCTGCACGGCGCGGATGACCCCTACGTCCCTGCGGCAGGCATCGCCGCCATGACGGCCGAGTTCAATGCCGCCAAGGTGGACTGGCAAATGGTCAGCTACAGCGGCGCGGTGCATTCCTTCACCCATCCCGGCGCGGGAACCGATAACAGCAAGGGCGCGGCCTACAACGCCGCCGCCGATGCCCGGTCCTGGGTGGCGATGCGTTCCTTTTTTGACGAAATCTTCGCCCCGGCCCCGGCCAAAAAATGACGGAAAGGCCCACCCTGATCACCCGGGAGGAGGTGATGTTCTTCGATACCGATGCCGGAGGGGTGGTGCATAACATCGCCTACCTGCGCTTTATCGAAACCTGCCGCACCCGCCTCGCCGGGCAAATGGGGATGAACATGCGCGACATGGTCGCGGCGGGCGAAGTGCCCGTGGTGGTGCGCACGGAAATCGACTACCGGCGGCCCGCCCTCCTGAGCGATCATCTGGAAATCCACGGCGTCCTCGACACCATGGAACGCGTCCGCTTCTGGTGCGCCTTTGAAATCCGCCGTCCCTCCGACGGAGCTCTGCTCGTCACCTGCCGCCAGGCCCTCGCCCTGGTCCACCTGGCCTCAGGCAAGCCCGTCCGCCTTCCCGGGGCGTGGCGAGACCTCTATGGGTCAGGCACCTGATCCATTTCCCCGCCGGCCCAGCGCCGGTCCAGGGCCCTCTCCCCCACCACATGCAACACGTTCTCATCATTCACGAAGTCGCCGACTACCCGGCTTGGAAAATCGTTTTCGACAAAGCCGCCGGCATCCGCAAGGAAGCCGGGGAACGCTCCTGGCAGGTCCTGCGCTACGCAGACGATGCCAACCGGATTGTCCATTTCTCCACCTGGACGTCCCACTCCGACGCCCGGGCCTTTTTCGAATCCCCCCGCCTTGTCAAAATCCGTGAGGAAGCCGGCGTGAAAGCCCCGCATTTCCTCTACCTCGATTTGTTGGAAGCTGGTGATTTGTAATCCGGATTCGCGGATGATCCTGCCCAGGGCCGCTCTTGCACCGGGCAGGAGATTCGCCACAGTCCGCCCCGATGATGTTTAAAAAAGATGCCCAGGCTGGCGAGGAAATTGTCCTCGTAGGCATCGGCGTGTCCCCCGGCATCGCCCGCGGACCGGTGCATCTTTCCACCGATGTCTTCGAGTCCCCCGAAATTGAGGAGATCGCCGGGGACGAGGTGGAAGGCGAACTGATCCGCCTCAACACCGCCCTGGAAACCACCCGGCGTCAGCTCGAAACGATGCGCGACCGCATTGCCAGTGAGATCGGCACGGCTGATGCGGATATTTTTGATGCCCACCTCCTCATGCTGGAGGACCGCTCCGTCCTGGATGGCGTGCTCTCCCGCATCCGGAAAAAACCCCAGCGCGCCGAGGGGGCCTTTTACGCAGTGATGTCCCGCTATGTGGAAACGCTGAAACGCATTGGCGATGAATACCTGCGGGAGCGCACCGTGGACATCGAGGACGTGGCGCGCCGCGTGGTCAGGAACCTGCGCGGCATCCAGCAGGAAGCGTCCCCGGCGGAACCTCATGTGCTATTGAGCACGGAACTGACGCCCAGCGACACCGCCATGATGGACCGCAAGGCCGTCCTCGGTTTTGCCACGGAAGGCGGCAGCCACACCAGTCACAGCACCATCATGGCGCGCTCCATGGGCATCCCTGCCATCGTGGGCCTGCCGGAAATCACCACCCGCTTCCACACCGGTCAGGATGCCCTGCTGGATGGTTATGGCGGCCTGCTCATCATCAATCCCTCCGGGGAAACCCTGGCCGCCTACGCCGTCACCCGGCGCAAGAAAGCGGCCTTGGAACGCCACCTGCGCGAGATGGTGGACCTGCCCGCCGAGACGCTCGACGGCAAGCGCATCATCCTCACCGCCAATATCGAATTCGAAAGCGAAATGCCGGAAGTCAACGCCTGGGGCGCAGAAGGCATCGGCCTTTACCGCACGGAGTTCTTCTTTCTCAACCGCCCCGCCCTGCCCACCGAAGACGAGCAGGCTGAAAACTACGCCAGGATCGCCAGTGCGGCCGGCCCGGAAGGCGTCATCATCCGCACCCTCGACGTCGGCGGGGATAAACTGCAATCCCTGCACGACAGCCTCACCGAGGCCAACCCCTTCCTCGGCTGGCGCGGCATCCGCGTCTCCCTGAAACGGCGCAAACTCTTCAAATCCCAGCTGCGCGCCATCCTCCGCGCCAGTGCCGTCGGCACCGTCCGCGTCATGTTCCCCATGATTTCCTGCCTGGAGGAACTCCGCGATGCCCGCGCCGTTTTCCATGAATGTCAGGGCGAACTCCGCCAGCAGGGCATCATCTTTGACGAAAACATGGAAGTCGGTGCTATGATCGAAGTGCCCAGCGCCGCGCTCACCGCCGATAGCCTCGCCCGCGAAGTCGACTTCTTCAGCATCGGCACCAATGATCTCATCCAATACACCCTGGCGGTGGACCGCGGGAATGAAATGGTGGCCGATCTCTATCAACCCTGCCACCCCGGCGTCCTCAAGCTCCTGAAATCCGTCAGCGACGCCGCCCGCCGCGCCGGCATCTGGACCGGCGTCTGCGGGGAAATGGCCAGCGACATCATGCTCACCCCCCTCATGGTAGGCCTGGGCTTCGCCGAGCTGAGCATGTCCACTCCCCAGCTCCCCATGGTGAAATACGCCATCCGCAAGCTCCCCTCCGCCCGCTGCATCGCCCTCGTGGATGAAGTCCTCCAACTTGGCGAGACCGCCAAAGTCCGCCAACGCTGCCGCGAAGTCGCCCTCGAATTCTACAGCGAGTTATTCATCACCTGACAGAAGCGGAAAACCTGTCCCCGCCTGCCGGAAGGCCCCTCAGTCCCCGTCCAGCGCATCGATCGCCGTCTTCAAATACAGCAGGATCACTCCGGACAAATCATCCGCCCGGGGCCGGTCTGTCAGGCCAGGATCCATGATGCTCTCCGTCATCGCTCCCAGCAGCGCCATCTGACGGTAATCCGACGTGATCGAGCGCGCCCCGGACAGCCAGCGTCCCTGATCCATCGCCTCCAGTTCGTGCATTTCCTCCTCATTGTCCTCCCAGGCGGCCTCGATCCGTTCCTCCGTCACCTCATGCCCCGCCCCGCCGCATTTCCTGAACGCCAGCCAGGCCCACAAGCCGTAGAAAAAAATCAGCCCCCGGTCATCCCGCTCCGAAAGCGCCTCTTCCGCCGCCTGCAGATACCCCGCCAGCACCGGTTGCTCCGCCCGGAACTGCGCCACATGCGTGGCCAGGCGGTCATCGTCTTCCAGATTCAGTTCATTCCAAGCATCCGTCACAGCACTGGGTGGCACAGTAGGCATGCCCCCACCTTAGCATAAACCGGCCGCAGAAAGGGTTTCTTTTTCAAAAAACCGCGCCATTTTCCAGCCCCTTTGGAAATTTCAGATTTCAAATTTGAGATTTCAAATATTCCCACTCCCCGAGACCTCCCTTTTTCAATGTTCGATGTTCAACGTTCAATGTTCAACGTTAACACTTTCTAAATTCCCCCTTTCCTCTTTCCCCATTCCTTCCACCCACCTCCATGAGCAGCGACCGACGCAAGCCCTTCCCCTTCGATGATTTCGAGCCCCGCTGGCAGCAGCGCTGGGACACCGAAAAAACCTACCGCACCCCCGGCCCGGGCGATGCGGATTTCGATGCCTCCAAGCCGAAGTATTTCGTCCTCGACATGTTCCCCTACCCCAGCGGGGCCGGCCTCCACGTCGGCCACCCCGAGGGCTACACCGCCACTGACATCATCGCCCGCGCCAAGCGCATGCAGGGCCACAACGTCCTCCACCCCATGGGCTGGGACGCCTTTGGCCTGCCCGCCGAGCAATACGCCATCAAAACCGGCCAGCACCCGCGCGTCACCACCGAGGCCAACATCGACAACTTCCGCCGCCAGCTCAAAGCCATCGGTTTCTCCTACGACTGGGACCGCGAAGTGAACACCACCGACCCCGGCTACGTCCGCTGGACCCAGTGGATCTTCCTCCAGCTCTATCATTCTTATTTCTGTGAGGAAAGGAAAAAGGCCAAGCCCGTCAGCCAACTGGAAGCCAAAGGCTGGACCCGTGAACAAATCGACGCCGTCCGCCTCGCCTTTGTCCACGAAGCTCCCGTGAACTGGTCCCCCAGCATGGGCACCGTCCTCGCCAATGAGGAAATTGAAGAATGGAAAGCCAAAGGCGAAACCGTCGAGCGCCGCCCCCTGCGCCAATGGATGCTGCGCATCACCAGCTACGCCGAACGTTTGATTGATGAGTTGGAGCCGCTCGACTGGCCGGAAGGCATCAAGCTGCTCCAGAAAAACTGGATCGGGAAAAGTGAGGGAGCGGAAGTGGAGTTTAAAGTAATCAGCGGTCAGCAATCAGCGGTCCGTGGGGAACTGAAAACTGAAAACTCTGTCACCGTCTTCACAACGCGTCCTGACACCTTGTTCGGCGCGACCTACATGGTCCTCGCTCCCGAGCATCCATTAGTTAGTCAGATCACCACCCCGGAACAAAAATCCGCCGTCGAAGCCTACGTCACCGCCTGCGCCAGCAAGTCCGACATGGACCGCGGCGACCTGAACAAAGACAAATCCGGCGTCTTCACCGGAGCCTGTGCCATCAACCCGGTGAATCAGGAAAAAATCCCCGTCTGGATCGCCGACTACGTCATGATGGGCTACGGCACCGGAGCCATCATGGCCGTCCCGGCACATGACGAACGGGATTTTGAGTTCGCGAAGAAGTTCAACCTGCCCGTAAGGGCAGTAGTCAGGAGCACAGGCGTCCCGCCTGTTCGTCCCATCCCCAGCCTCCAAGTTCTCAACCCGGAAGCCCTCACCAAAAAAGAATCCCGTTTCCTTCCCCACTGGCAGCAAGGCACCTGTGCCTGCTTCGTCACCTGGCGTCTCGCCGACAGCCTCCCCGCCGAAAAACTAGCCGCGCTCCGCACCGAACGCGATGCGTGGGAAGCCGCCCACCCGGAGCCTTGGTCAAAAGACGAGGAAACCGAGCACCACAACCTTTTCAACGAACGCATCAACACCTGGCTCGATGCCGGTTCCGGTTCCTGTATTCTCCGCGATCCTGCATTGGCCGGAATCGTGTCCTCCGCTCTGGAGCACTTCGACGGTGAGCGCTATCACCTCTATGCGGCGGTGGTTATGCCCAATCACGTGCATGTGTTGTTTCAGCCTATTGGAGGAAATCAAATTTCCGATATCCTGCAAAGCTGGAAAAGTTTTACGGCCAAAGCGATCAACGCGAAAACCGGCGATGATGGCCGGCTTTGGCAGCCGGAGTCCTTTGACCAGCTGATCCGGAATGACGGGCATTTCGGAGCGGTGATGCAATATATCCGCGAGAATCCGGAGAAGGCTGGGTTGGGCGAGGGGGAATTTGATTTGATCGATAATCTGGCGAAGGAACGAACAGGCGGGACGCCTGTGCTCCTGTTTATTGAACACGGCTTTGCCGTGAATTCTGGTTTCCTTGATGGGCTGCCCACCGCTGAAGCCAAAGCCAAAATGATCGACTGGCTCGAAGCCAACGGCCTCGGCAAACGCCGCATTCAATTCAAACTCCGCGACTGGCTCTTCTCCCGTCAGCGTTACTGGGGCGAGCCCTTTCCGATCATCTGGGAAAACGGAAACCATGCCGGGATTCCGGATCGCGAACTCCCGCTGCTCCAGCCGGAGCTGGAAGACTTCAAGCCCACCGGGGATCCGCGCGGGCCGCTCATCAAGGCCACCGATTGGATCGCCTACAGCGCCACCGCGCAGCGCGAGACCAACACCATGCCGCAATGGGCCGGCTCCTGCTGGTATTACCTGCGCTACTGTGATCCCAAAAACACCGAGCGCTTCATCGGCAAGGAAGCCGAGGCCTACTGGCTGGGCGGCAGCGGCAAACCCGGTGCAGTGGACCTCTACGTCGGCGGCACCGAGCACGCCGTGCTGCACCTGCTCTACGCCCGTTTTTGGCACAAGGTGCTTTTCGATCTCGGCCACCTGAGCACCACCGAACCTTTCCAAAAACTCGTGAACCAAGGCCTGATCCTTGGCGAGGACGGGCAGAAAATGTCCAAATCCATCGGCAACGTCGTCAACCCTGACGAGGTCATTAGCGAATACGGCGCGGACTCCCTGCGCCTCTATGAAATGTTCATGGGCCCGCTGGAACAGGTGAAGCCATGGAGCATGAAAGGCGTGGAAGGCGTGAGCCGCTTCCTCGCCCGCGTCTGGCGCGTGGCTTGTGAGGAAAACCAAGCCGGCGAGTGGGTGCTGAATCCCAAAATCACCACCGATCCCTGCCTGGACAAAGCCCTGCGCCGCACCACCCACCAGACCATCAAAAAAGTCACGGAGGACATCGAAGCCCTCAGCTTCAACACCGCCATTTCCCAGATGATGGTCCTGACCAATGCCTTCACCGCCGCCGCCACGGTGCCGCTGACCGAGTTCCACCAGCTCCTGCTTTGCCTGAATCCCTTTGCCCCGCATCTGAGCGAGGAAATCAACGCCCACCTCCAAACCGCCTTCCCTGCCCTGCCTGCTGGTCAACTTTGCCAGCAGCCCTGGCCGCAGTTCGAGGAAGCCGCGCTGGTAGTGGACGAGATCGAGATCGTCATCCAAGTGAACGGCAAGCTGCGCGACAAAATCACCGTCGCCACTGCCACCCCTGAGGACGAAATCAAAGCTCTCGCCCTCGCTTCCGCGCGCGTCCAGGAATTCACCGGCAGTGGCACCATCGTCAAGGTCGTCGTCGTGCCGAAGAAGCTCGTGAACATCGTGGTCAAGTAACCCGCGTTTCAACGCTGGGGCATCAAGCCGATGCAGTGGAAAAGCCTTTCCCTGCGCGCAGCGACCAACGCACCGCCACGCCCCAGCGCTGAAACCCAGCGGCTTCCCCCCGATTTTCCTCCCGCCCAGGTTACCAGGGTTTCCCGCCCTTTGAAAATCACCTTTGACACCCCCCTGGCCTCCCCTAAGTTCACCTTCCCATTTTACCGGCCTTCCCGGCCCCACTCTGCCGCTTTGCGGCCCCTCTCTATGGAAAAGAAAAAAGTCCTCGTCGCCGATCCCATCGCTCAAAAAGGGATCGAAGAACTGCAAGCCACGCCTGAACTCGAAGTCGTCGTCCAGATCGGCATCAAGCCGGACGAACTGCTCGCCACCGCCCATGAATACGCCGGGATTGTCGTCCGTTCCGAGACGAAAATCACCGCCGAGGTGATGGCCAAGGCGGTCAAACTCAAGGCCGTGGGCCGCGCCGGGGTGGGCATTGACAACATCGACGTCGCCGCCGCCAATAAGCACGGCGTGATCGTGATGAATACCCCGGCCGGCAACACCATCTCCACCGCCGAGCACACTTTTGCCCTGCTCATGAGCATGGCCCGCAGCATCCCCCAGGCCCACGCCAGCACCGCCGCCGGGAAGTGGGAGCGGAAGAAATTCCAAGGCACCGAACTGAACGGCAAGACCCTCGCCATCCTCGGAATGGGCCGCATCGGCAGCGAAGTCGCCCGCCGCGCCATGGCTTTTGGCATGCGCGTCATGGCTTACGATCCCTATCTTTCTCCCAGCCGCGCCCATGTCCTCCGCGTGGAATTGATGCAGACCGTGGAAGAGGCCATCAAGGACGCGGATTTCATCACGGTGCACATGCCGATGACAAAGGAGACGAAGTATTTGCTGAACAAGGAACGCATCGCCCTCTGCAAGCGCGGCGTCCGCATCGTCAACTGCGCCCGCGGCGGTCTCGTGGAGGAAGCCGCCCTCGTGGAAGCCCTCGCCAGCGGCCAGGTCGCCGGGGCCGCCCTCGACGTTTTTGAAGTCGAGCCTCCCACGGCGGACAATCCCCTGCTTTCCCTGCCGAACGTCGTCCTCACGCCCCACCTCGGTGCCTCCACCCTGGAAGCCCAGGAAAGCGTCGGCATTGAAATCGCCCGCGCCATCAAGGACGCCCTCGTGGATGGCATCGTGAATAACGCGGTGAACATGCCCAGCGTGGACCGGAAGACCCTCGACTCCATCGGCCGCTACCTCAGCTTTGCCGAAACCCTCGGCCGTCTCGCCGCCCAGCTCGCGCCCAAGCAGCCGGAATTCCTCAGCGTGAACTATAGCGGCCAGGTCGGCGAAGGCGATACCACCCTGATCTCCCGCGCCATCCTGAAAGGCTACCTCGACGTGGCCTGCATCGAAGGCTCCGTGAACTGGGTCAACGCCCCCGGCGTGGCCGAATCCATGGGCCTGCGCTTCAGCGAAAGCCGCCTCGCCACCCCCGCCGACTTCACCGAACTCATCGAAGTCACCGCCGGCCGCGACCACGAAACCGGTTCCGTCAGCGGCACCTTCTTTGGCAAAAACCCCCGCATCGTCGGCATCAATGGCAACCGCGTCGAAGCCGCCCCGGAAGGCTGCCTGCTCATCTACGAAAACAAGGACGAGCCCGGCATCGTCGGAGCCATCGGCACCCTCCTCGGCAAGCTGAACGTCAACATCGCCAACATGTCCCTGAGCCGCGACGCCAGCGGCGGCAAAGCCATCGGCCTGCTCACCCTCGACGGCTGCCCGCAGGACGAAGTCATCCCCGAACTCCTCCAGCACCCCGCCATCCTCAGCGCACGGATCCTCCGGGTGTGAGAGAGCCCTGATGAGGTTTCTCCCCACAAGGCCCTATCAGTCACCTGCGGCTTATAGGGCTCATCCTGCATTTGTGCCCTCCCCTGAGGAATCCCCGGGCCGCAGGAACGATTGGACAAATCACGAAGCGCAAGCATAGTCCTACCAACTATTTGGGAATCGGATTCCTCCTCTACGGGATTTGGACCCTCGTCCGGACCTACAGGTATGCGTCCTTCATCAGCAGACTCTCCCAGAAAAGCCAGGAACAACTAAAAGAAACTACAAGACCGTCCGCATGATGCTGATGCTCAGGGCAGGCGGTAGTAGCCGTCCGGGTTGAAGAGGTAGTAAACGTCCTTGGGATTGGGGCGGGGCAGAAAAATGCAGGGGCGGCCTTTTTCGTCGATGCCCTCGGTCAGGTAGGGGATGGGCGCGCTGGACTCCGCCCCGCGCAGGGGGAGGATAGTGAAGGTGGGCGCGGGCTTGGGGTTGAGGTCGGGGTGTTTCAGTTGGGCGGTCTCGCGGATGTCATCCACGATGAAGTCGATCCATTTCAATTGGGTGGCTTTGTCGGCAAATTCACTCCAGTCGCCGGAGGAGACCTTGCTATACATGCGTTTGATGAAGTCCCCGGTGCTGATGCCCATTTTGGCGGCGATGGGGCCGGCAAGGCGCTGCCACCATTCTTCGATTTCCTGGATGGATTCCTTTTGCTGGGTGAGATTGCCGAAGGAGCCGCTGCTGATCTGGTGGTGCAGGATGACAGCGTTGGGATAGGCAAAGGATTTGTCCGCGAGGGTGGCGATGCAGGCCGCCATGCTGGCGGCGAAGGATTTCACCACGACGTAAACCGGAGCCCCGCTGCCCTGCATGGCTTTCAGGATGCGGTAGCCGGCCATGACAGAGCCACCGGGGCTGTTGTCGATGACAATGAAGATGGGCTGGGTGGCGTTTTTGTTATTAAAGTAGGCGATCTTTTCCGAAATGTCATCGGCCGTGCTGGTGACGATGGGGCCATTGAGGGTGATGCGGCGGTCGGAGATGATGAGGGTCTGGCCCTGGTGGGGATTTTCCGGATAAGCGGGCTTGGCGTCGGCGTATTGGGCGGCGCTGAGTTCCTTTTCCTTTTGCTCGATGAGGGTGGAGAGGCGGGTGATTTCCGAGCGGGCTTCGGTTTCGGTGAGGCGCAGCTCGGTGAGGCGCAGCTCGGATTTGGTTTTGGCGATGGCTCCCTCCAGGAGAAGGCGCTCGTTTTCCATGCGCAGGGTGACCAGTTCCCGGTCGGATTTTTGTTTGGCGGTCTCGAATTCTGCCGCGATCCGGGCTTTCTCTTCCTCGGCCTTGAGGGCGGTGCGTTCCAAGTCAGCGCGGCGGGAGCCGAGTTCTGCGGCAAGGCGTTCCTTGGCGATGGCGTTTTCGGTCATGAGCCGGTCGCGCTCGGCGGCGAGCTTGGCTGTTTCCTTTTTCACTTCCGTCATTTTGGGATCCTCCGGCACGGCCGGGGCAGGAGGAGCCGCAGCGGGCTGGGCGCTGCTGGTATTGGTGGTCTGGGTGGCGGGAGCACCGGGCACCGCTGGCGCAGGTGCCGACGGGGCGGGAGCAGCAGGGGCGGGTGCAGGCACCGGGGTGGTCTCCTGGGCGGGCAGGATGAGCGGGGCCAGGGTCAGCAGCAGGGAGGACGGAAGGAGAAAGTGGCGTTTCATGGAAAACTGAAGGATGGGACCGGCAACTTGCCGCTATACTGGATACGGTAATCGCTTTGGGAAATTCCGCAGAAAAAATCCGGCCTTGAGGAAACACCCGGCGCGGAGCAATCGGACAGGATGAAACGTGCCTTTGTGCTGGGAGCAGGATTGGGAACACGGCTGCGGCCTCTGACGGATCAATGGCCGAAGCCGCTGATTCCGGTGCATCACCGTCCCCTGATGGTCCGGGCCTTTGAGCATTTGCGCTCGGCGGGGGTGGGGGATTTTGTAGTGAACACGCATCACCTGCCGGAAACGTATCGCTCCGCCTTTCCGGACGGCACCTGGGAAGGCTGCCGGGTGCAATTCCGCAACGAGCCGGTGCTGCTGGAAACCGGCGGCGGCCTGGCCAACGTGTCCGATCTGCTTCAGGACGGATCTTTTTACGTCTACAACGGCGACATCCTGACCGATGTTCCGCTGGAACCCGCCTGGGAGGCGCATGCCGCCCAGGGGAATCTGGTGACGCTTTTGCTCCGCACGGAAGCCCCGGTGCGGAATGTGGCCTTCGATGCTCCTACTGGCCGGGTGCTGGATCTGCGGAATTCGCTGGGCCAAAACCATCCTGATCAACGCGGCTTCACCGGATTATATGTGGTCAGTCCCGGCTTTTTTAAATACCTCGTCCATGGCAAAATCGAAAGCGTGGTCGGGGGCCTGCTCCGGGCTATCGCCGCCGGGGAACGCATCGGCGGGGTGCTGGCGGATGCCGGCCAATGGCTGGACCTGGGCGACCGCGCCAGTTATCTCGCCGCCCACGCCGCCGGGCGGACCCTCCGCTTTCCCCGCTATGCGCCCTGGAGCGCCGAGGAAACCGCCCCGATCCACCCGCATGCCCAGGTGGACGCCAGCGCCGTGGTGGATGCCGATTCCTCGGTGGGCCCCGGCGCGATAGTAGAAGCGGGTGCCGTGCTGAGGGGAACCATCGTCTGGCCAAAGGGCCACGTGGCAGCGGGAGCCGTGCTGACCAACTGTGTGGTGCGCTGCGGACAACGCGCGTCCGGCAGCCTGACGGCGGTGGATGTGTAAACCTGGCCGGGATGATCCGGGCATTTACTTTTTCTCCCCCTCGCCTTTGGCGGCAGCTATCACCTCTGCCTGGGCTTTGGCATCGGGTTTTCCTGTCAGTAAATAATCGGCATCGAAGTAGGCGCGGGCTCCCGCGTAGCTGCTGGCATTGGCGGTGGTGATCTGGAAAAGGTTGCGCTTCAGCACGAAGGAGACGTTGGCTTCATCCGTCCTGTCCTTTTCCCCTTCCTTGTCGCTGAACCACCCCAGCGGTGCATTCCAGGAGGCGATGCCGTTGATGGATCCCAGATGCGCGGTAGGCCCCCGCACGACGTCGATCGTGAAATAGTGCTGCTTTTCCTTCTGCACGATTTTCAGGCTGCCGCCGTAGCTGTCACTCCACACGCCTGTCACGCTGTCCGTGGGAGCGGCAGCAAGGTGCCCCTTCAGCCAGGAGGTTCTTTCCTTCGTGATACTGGCGGCGCAGGAAAAGAATTCCGCCGATTTCCTGGCTTCGGCTTCGTCCGCTGGAGCGCCGGAGTAGCTGGAGGACAGGGACATTTCATCCCGGTAAGTCACCCAGGTTTTTTGCTCCTCCTTGAGTCCGGCCTGTTCCGCCTCCGTGAGTTCCTTGGATTTCCTGACTTCATCCCAGGCGGCATTCAGCGCCTTGTCCTGCTTTTCAAAATCGGCTTTCGCTTCCTTCAGCGCAGGTGTTGGTGGGTCCTTCTGGGCCATCACGGAAAACGCCCCGGGGCACAGCAGGGATGCCAGGAAAAGGCAGCGGAGCGGGGGGCGGCAGCTCATGATAGGGTGGGCGGTGTGCTGGTAGTCATATGCAGAATGGGGATTCTATCCAATCGTCTATTATCCGGCAAACGGGTGCGACCGCAAATTCATGGAACGGAACACAGCCGTCCCGGCTGTGCTGGGTTGCTGGCGTCCCGCCGGCAGGAGGAACTTGCAGCGGTCAGGATGACCGCCAGCCAGCACCGGCGGGACGCCCGTGTTCCACTTCTGGCCCAGGATGCTGCATGAATTCCCGGCCGCACCCCCGGCAAACTTCTATTTTTTTCCGGACTCAGGAACTTGAGGAGCCGGTTTTGCTTCTGGAGCTTTTGGGGTAGCGGCGTCCTGCTTCATTTGCACCAGCTGTTCCTTGCCCGCTCTGGCGCGCTCTGCCAGTTCCGACTTGGGGTCCACCTTGATGACCTCGTCCAACAGCGCACCCACCTTTTCCAAATCATCCGGGCCCATCACCTGCAATTTGATCATCAGCAGATCCTGCAGATCGATTCCAGTGATTTTTTCGGTGGCGATGAAGTGGTCCACCGCCTCGGTGAATTCCTTGGTCTTCTGATTGAGCGCCAGATCTTCCAAGGTCTCATCCAGCTTGTCCCGGCGGAGCTTGAAATCGCGTTTCGCTTTGAAGCCCTGGGTGTCTGCCGCATCCAGCGCGATCAATTGATCCAGTTCCTCCTTGTAGTAGGACATCACCACCGCCGGATCCATGGCCTTGAGGCCTTCGCCCAAGGCTTTGACTTTGTCCGCTCCGGTGGCGGCAGATGCTTTTGCAAAAAACTCATCCCGCTGCGCATGGACCTTCCGCAGCTTCTCCAATTGCCCCAGAAAAGCCTCGGCCCCCCCGGCTTGATAGGTGGTGCTGGCATAAGGGCGGCCCGTTTCATCGGTCAGGAGGATGGTGGGAAACACGCTGATCAGGTAAGTGGCCTGCAGCTTGTCATTCTGCTCCTGCAGCTCCCTGGGCAGTTCCTTTTCCTGGGGAAAATCCAGCTTTAACAGCACAAAATGTTTGGGGGCCTCCTGCTGGAAGCGATCCTTGCTGAAGACCTCCTTCTGCAACAGGATGCAGCCCTCACACCAGTCGGAACCAGTGAAATCCATCAGGATATCCTTGTGATTTTTCACGGCCACAGCCTTGGCGGCTGCAAAATCCGTGCCCCAGATTTCTTCGGCGCGGAGGCCCGGGGAAAGCGTGAGGATCAACGCCGGCACGGCAGCGCTCAGAGCAAGCCACGGGGAAAAATGGAACATAAGTGGAGGAGGGGGATGACAATTGGCCCAGGCGCAACAGGCCCAGGAATTTCAGATTATCCCTCCAAGCCCCAGGCTTGTCACCCGGGGAAGCTTGGAGCGGTTTTCCCCGCGCCGCAGGAGGGCTCCGGAGCTTGGATTGACTGAAATGGGCCCTGCGCTGGAAAAACTCGCCAACCCGGAGCCGGCGTGCTATGGGTCTCCTGTGAAAACCTGGCTGCCCCTCCTAGCCCTCGCCGCCTTTTCCGGTTGGCTGGCCCCTGCGCTTGGCGCGGTGGAACCGCCCCCGGCACCTCCGGTCCTCAGTGCGGCGGCTGCCACCCCGGGAGGCCATTTCTCCTGCGCCACGCCCTCGGTGGCGGACCACTATTATCTGCTGCAACGCTCCAGCCTCCCGGCCGGTCCCTGGGAACCGGTCAGGATCCAACCCGGCACCGGATCCCCCATCACCCTCACGGATCCCGCCAGCATGGGCCGCCGCGCCTTCTACCGGATCGCTGCGGTGCCTTGGAGCACTCCGCTGGACTCCGATGGCGATGGAATAAATGATGCTGCTGAATGGCAGTCCGGCAGCCTGGGCAATCCCTTCAATCCCGCCCCGGCCCCTTCCCCGGATGATGCAGCGATCCTCCTGCAGAATCCTGCCCGATATGAAACCCTGGCCCACCGTGACAATTTCCCGGGCGCTTCCGATGTCCGTGAGGTGAAATTTCTCATCATGGGGACTGATACCCGCAGGCCCCGGCTGTATTTTCTGAATACGAACGTTCACCAATATCAC
>Ga0114972_10002182_pt1 | contig 14641 bp, 13 predicted proteins | sample M_140807_EF_Meta_FD_87354 | JGI IMG/M metagenome (GOLD analysis project Ga0114972, IMG submission 87354) | Freshwater microbial communities from Lake Montjoie, Canada to study carbon cycling - M_140807_EF_MetaG | ecosystem: Environmental > Aquatic > Freshwater > Lake | place: Lake Montjoie... | reverse complement strand
GTCCGTTGATGCCCCGAACGTAGCGTTCCCCCGCCGCCAACCAGTCCGCCGCCTTGTCGAGCCAGTGTTCGAAGACGGGGCGGTCGCGCTCTGGGGCAAGAAGGAGCTCTGCGGGTTGGAGGCCGATGGCGCGCAGTTGGTCTGCGGGGAGGTAGCAGCGGCCCGCCCGCAAATCCGCGGGCAGATCGCGGAGGATATTCACCAATTGGAGGCCCTGGCCGAACCGTCGGCCCAAGTGGAGAAGCTCCTCCAGAGGCAGGCGCCCGAAATCAGGAAGCTGCAAGGCGCACAGCCGGGTCCAAAACTCTCCCACACAGCCCGCCACAGCGTACGTGTAGGATTCGGTGTCCGCGGCGGAGGCGAGGCTTTGGGGGGCGTTTTCTGCGGCGTAGCCAAAGCGGAGCAGGTCGCCTCGCTGGCCGCTGATGATGGTCGAAAGGACGGAGTGAATCTCGGCACGTAGAGGCGCGGGAAAGTCGTGGTAGGAGCGGAGGATCGGGTGGATCCGGGCGAGGAGCCGGGCTTCTCCCGGGTGGGTGCAGCCGAGGCCGGCCAGGAGGGGCGCAACGGTTTCAAGCGACGCGTGCGCGCCGGGAACGAGGGCGGCTTCAAAGGCAGCGAGGGCTTCGAGTCGGAGGCCCAGCGGGGCGAGGGCTGCGTCGGCGATCGTGTCACTGGCGCGGGCCAGCAAGTAGGCGAGACTCAGGGGGCCGCGCACAGGGGGCGGCAGAAATTTGAGCGACAGGTAGAAGGAGCGGGAGACCGCCGCCAGAAGGGGCGCCGGAACGTCACTGGTTTCGGCGCGGGCCCCGCAGTCTCCAGACTTCACAAGCCCAGATCCGAGAGCAGTGCCTCGTCAATGCGGCCGGTGACCTCGATTCCGCGGTCCACCTGGTAGGAGCGGACGGCCGAGCGGGTACCGGCGCCGGTGAGGCCGTCAACGGGTCCGCGGTAGTAGCCGTAGCCGCGGAGTTTTTCCTGCACATGGGCTACCAGATGACTGCCTGAAGGCGCGAGTAACCGGTAGTTTGCCGAGGAAGGGGGCAGGCCCTGGTAAACGGGGGGCGCGGCGTACACCGGCGGAGCCACATAAACCGGAGGGGGCGGATAATAGGGCACCGCGTAGGAGTACGCAGGGGCACGGTAGTAGGGGGCAGGGTAAGAGTAGCGGTAGTCGCGGGCGTAGATGGGGCCGCTGTAAACCCCGATCTCTATTCTTGAGCGGGGACCACCACGGTAAGCGGGCGGCGCCGCAACGGCAGGCACGCAAAGCAGCGCGATCCATAGACAGGCCGCCAGAGGGCTCGAAAGGGCGGAGTTCTTTTGGAGTGTCGTTTTCATGATTTTACCCATGACTAACAGAGTACCCACCCACCCTCGGGCGCAATGAAAAGAAAACAAGAAAAGTTCCTTTCTGCGGTGCAGGGAAACCACTGGCCGAAACAGGCGAGCATCCGCAGATGAAACAGATATTCACAGATGTTCCTTCTGGGTTCCCCCCATCTTCTGAATCTGTTGAATCTGCGGATAAAACTCCGAACAAGCGTAGGGCCAGTTTTGGGCAGCCGTTGCTGTGCGTCAGGACTTGATGCCAAGCGCGGCTGAAAGCCAGCCGAGAAAGCCGCCCTTGTTGCGTGAACAGACCACCACCCGACCGTTGCCGTTGAACTTAAGGACAAGCCCCTCGCCGCTGGTCACGCTGTTGACCAGCCCGGACAGAAACCCGGACTTTGCCGTGGAAGTGGCGATCTCGTAGCGCAGGCCGGCGTCCCAGGCGACCACATGGGAATTGTCGATGATCATTTCGTTGCCGGCTTTCACATCGAGCATGAAAAGCGAGCCGAAGCCGGCGACCGCAAGCTTCCCGACTCCGCTGGTTTCCATGATCAGAAACCCGCCCGTTCCTCCAAACAAAGCCTGCCCGATTCCCTGCGTCCGCGTTTGGACCCCCACGGAATCGTCGGCTGCGAAAAAAGCCCCGTCGCTGAGGCGGTACTGCTGTGGGCCGACGTCCAGAAGCATGATGTCGCCGGGAAGGTTGGGGGAGAGGAGCGTTTCTCCGGGACCACCTGTGGCCTCGATGGTCTGCTGGAAAAAGGACTCCCCGGTGGCAACCCGGCGGGCGAGTGATTGAAAAAAGCCGCCCTGCATCTGGCCCTTTAACTCCAACGAACCGTCCATGGTGACCATCGCATTGCTCTCGCAGTGGATCTTTTCCCCCTTTTGAAGGCGGATGAGCAAGAAGGGATCAACGTTTCCGACAAGTTCGTATTCGGCCATGCGAAGGATCTTGCATTCTGAAAGAGCAAATCCAACTGCGTATTTTCAAGCGACCTCCCCCGACGCAGTCGGAAAACGGAACCTCCAACGTAGTGTGGCTTTGAGGAGGCCATTCGTTTAGAGGTCCCCGACGTGTTTGGTTTTGAATCAAACCTCGCTGGGACATGTGTCCCCTTTGTGTTCAGATTTTTCCGCCGTAACCTTTTGCATGAAAACTGCCAACGTCTATTTAAACAGCCATTTTGAGGTGATTGATGCGATCCAGTCGGCCGCGCTTCCCTGGGAAAGGTTCGAGTTTGTCTGCTCCTACAGGCGCGACAAGTTCCGGCCGCAGGGCCGCCCGCTGGCAATGGCGGCGACTCCCTTGGGGGTGGTCCGCAAGCTCCCGAGTGCCACCTTTATTCGCGAGCCCGCGCGCCTCCATTCCCCCGCCTACGCTCGCTACTGCCTCCAGGTCGCGCGCAAATACCAGGCTGACGTCTTTCTCCCGGGCAGGCAGGTTTCAGGCATTTCCGCCCACGCAGGCGCCTTCGGCCGGCACGGGATCCGCGTGGTGGTCCCTGCGGAGCCCCAGACCCTAAACAGTATTAACCACAAGGGCCGCTTTTATGAATCGGTCCGGGACTGCGGCGTCCCGTTGCCGGCCTTCCGGCAGGTGGAGGCGCTTGGCGATTTTGAAGCGGCAGTCAAAGCCGTGGGGCGCCGACACGAGGTCTGCTACAAACCCGCGGTGTCAATTTTCGGGTATGGTTTCCACATCCTTGTGGATCACCCGAGTGCCCGCCACCCCAGCGCCGAGCAACGGGGGGCACCCGAGCTGCGGCTGGATATTTCGTTGCCCGAGGCGCTGGCGAAGTTCCGGAGGGCCCGCCGTTTTAAGACGCAACTGGTGATGCAACACCTGCCGGGCCTCGAACGCAGCGTCGACTGTCTCGGTGCAGACGGGCGGCTGCTGTCTGGAATTGTGCGCCGCAAAAACCCGGATGGCACCCAGTTTCTCGAAGCCAACGAAACCGTGCTCGGATACGTGCGCACCTTGGTGGCGCACTTCAAGTTGAGCGGGCTGTTCAACGTGCAGTTCAAGGACGACGTCGATGGCATGCCGCGCCTGCTGGAGATTAACCCGCGCATGGCGGGCGGGATCTCGTATTCCTTTTTGTCCGGGGTCGTGCTGCCCTACTGGGCGATCCGGCTGGCGCTGGGCACCGCTGAACCCGGCGACATTCCGGCGCCCAAGACCGGCCTGCTCGTCACGGACATCCGCAAGCCGCGTCTGGTACGTTCGATCGCCTAACCACCGTTTGGCCAACTGCCCACGACCCGCCGCATGTCCAGCTTGCCCCTGACTCCACCCCTTGAGCGAAGCGTCGCTCTTGAATCCGGCCTGCTCCGTTTGACGGTTTCCCGGTCCGACCTGCCGCTCGATGACCTGTGCGGGTTTGCCTCCCGGCGCAACCGCAAGCGGGGCTTTCTTTTTGTCTCGAAGGTCCTCGGCCGTCACATTCCGGTGCGGCCCGGGGTGATGTCGCAGGTGCACGCCGCCTTGGCCCGGCAGATTCCCGCCGACCTGCCCGGGCCCGTTCTTTTCGTGGGCCTCGCCGAGACCGCCGTTGCCCTTGGACACGGGGTACGGGATCAGTTCGCCGGACAGACCGGTCGCGCCGACACGCTCTTTCTGCACACGAGTCGCTACCGGCTCAACCGGCCGGTCCTCGTTGAGTTCCTAGAGGAGCACAGCCACGCTCCCTCTCATATTCTCTACCAGCCTTCCTCGCCGGAACTCCGTCACGCCCTCGAGACCACACGGAGCCTGGTGTTGGTCGACGACGAGGCGAGCACCGGCAAGACCTTCATCAATCTCACCCGCGCCCTGACGCCGACCATGCGGAGGTTGGAACGGGTCGTCACGGCGGTCATCACGGATTGGCGGGCGCCGCACTTGCGGGCCGCGTTTCGGGATTCAATGCCGGTCGCCGCCTCATCTGTCGCGCTGCTTCAAGGAGGGTATCAGTTCGAGCCTGCGGCGTTTGGGGACGCGGACGAGGCACCCGCCGCAATCGGCACCAACGCCCCTGTGGACGCCTTGCTTGCGGGCAACTACGGGCGTTTGGGCGTGACGACGTGCCCTGTTCTTCCCGTCCCGGACTTGGGGCCGGTGGCGGGGCAGCGCATCCTGATCCTGGGCTCCAGCGAGTTTGTCTACCCGCCGTTCCTGCTGGCTGAAGCGTTGGAGCGTCAGGGCGCGACGGCTTTTTGTCAGGCAACGACCCGCTCGCCCGTGCGCCTGGGTGGTGCGATCTCCTGCGCGCTCGAGTTTGAGGACAACTACGCCGACGGGATCACCAACTACCTCTACAACGCTCGGCAACAGGACTACGACCGGATCCTCCTCTGCACGGAAACCCCCGCGACCCTGCTGGATCCAAGGCTGGTGAAGGCGTTGGGTGCGCACATTGTCCAAGGCTAAGCCTATGCAATCCCTAGCCGTCACGTTGATGGACATCGACGACACGATTCTGCAGGCCATTCGAAAGTGCGGAGAGGAAGCCTGCGAGCCGGTCGGATACAATATTCAGGGCGAGCCCGTTGGGTTCATGCGTCGGTCCCAGCGCGAGTTGTTTGACCGGCTCGCGGCCAGCACCACCATCATCCCGTGCACGGCCCGGGACGCCCAGACGCTGGGGCGGGTGAGACTGCCCTTTCACAGCTACAAGATCTGCTCCTACGGCGGCTGCATCCTGAGGCCGGACGGAGCGGTGGAGGAGCGCTGGCACACCCGGATCAGCGCGGAAGCGACCGCCACGTTGAGCCGGCTCGAAGCGCTCGAACGCCTGCTGCTCGAGGCGGCCGCAGACCTGAAAGTCGACGCCCGGATCTGGAACATCGGCGACAACGGGTTCCCTTTGTACCTTTGTGCCAAGCACCACCAGAAAAACATGGCCGAGCTGCACCGGCTCATCGCCCCTCTGCGCGCAAACCTTCCCCCCGGCTGGACGCTGCATTTCAACGACAGCAACGTGGCGGCCATCCCGGGGTATTTGGGCAAGGAACACGCCGCGCGGTGGCTCCTCTCCGAGGTGCTCCAGCCCGCGCTGGTGCTCGGAATGGGGGACAGCTTTGTCGACCTACCCTTCATGGAATTGTGCCACTACGCCATGATCCCATCCCAATCGCAGATTTTCTCCCACCTAAGAGACGCCGGCCATGGCTTTCCCTCCGCCCACTGATTTTCACGGCAGCTACCTGCCTGAGGATGTCCTGTTCCTGCTCAAGCAGGTCTCGCTCGCCCCCACGGATGTCGCGACCAAGGAGCGGCTCATTCAAAGCGGCCGTGCCCACTATTCGACGATGCTTTCCGCCGAGCATCCGCCGGAAGCCGCTTATCTGGAGCTTTTTCACGAGGCGTTGCGGCGCAATGGTGACCGGTTTGCGCGCGACTTGGCCGCCCTGGCACGCACCCTTGCGGCGCAGGCGGGCCGGGAGGTTGTGATCGCCAGCCTGGCCCGCGCGGGGACGCCCGTGGGCGTGCTTCTGGTGCGGGCTCTGCGGGCGTTGGGTCTCCACAGCACCCACTATTCGCTTTCGATCATCCGCGACCGGGGGATCGACCCGGTCGCCTTGGACTACATTCTGGCGCGGCACAGTGCCGCCGATGTCGTGTTTCTGGACGGCTGGACCGGCAAGGGCTCCATCGCCGGCGAATTGGAGGCCTCCATCTCAAAGTACAACGCGGTCCGCGGCACCCAACTTCTCCCAAAGCTGGCCGTGGTGGTAGACCTCGCCGGCGTCGCTGAGATTGCCGTCACCGCTGAGGACTATCTGATTCCCTCGTCGGTCCTCAACGCCGTGGTTTCAGGACTGGTGAGCCGCACCCTGCTCGATGAGACACTTGTGGTTCCCGGCGACTTCCATGCGTGTGTGTACTACGCGCACCTGGCCCCGCACGACGTGTCTCGGTACTTTGTCGATGTTATTTCTCCGCAGGTTGCTGCGCACCTGGCCGGGGCGGTCCCCGTGGAATGGAGCCTTACAAAGCGGGAGGAACTTCGTGCCGCATCCGACGCTTTCCTTGCCCGGGTGGGAGGAGAGTTCAGGGTTGCAGACCGCCACCGGATCAAGCCCGGGATAGGAGAATCCACCCGCGCGCTGCTGCGCCGCGTGCCGGATTGTTTGCTGATTGCTGATCCTGCGGCACAGGACCTGCTCCACCTTGCGCTGCTTTCAAAGCAAAAACAAGTAACAGTGCATCATGTTCCCGACTTGCCCTACCGAGCAGCCGCCATCATCCGCGAAGTACGCGAAGACGGCTAACTCTGTGTTTTCGCGCGGGGCGCATGGTCCTTTGTGTTTGCCAGCCCTGCTATGACAACCATTTCGCCACTCCAATTGGGGGCCTCCCTGTACATGCCCGCGACGCGCGGGGATCTTGTCGCGCACGCCAACGGGGAAAAGCTGCCCTTCTTGCGGTCGATGATTTTCTGCACGGAGGACGCGGTGCGTCTGGATGAACTCGACGAAGCGCTCCAAAACCTGAGGGGTGCTCTTCCTCTTTTCCAGCCGACACAGGCGCTGCGTTTCATCCGGGTCCGGAACCCTCAGGTCATGGGCGAGGTGCTTCGCCTGCCGGGGATCGAGAACGTGGACGGGTTCGTGCTCCCAAAAGCGACGCGCAAAAACATCGGTCGCTATCTGGAGCTGCTCTCGAAAAACGACGGCTTCGTTTTGATGCCCACGCTCGAGGACGCCGATGTTTTCGTTCCCAGCGAAATGGTGAAGTTTCGGAACCAGCTGCTCAAATCGACCGTGCGCGGGCGGATCCTGAGCCTGCGCATCGGCGGGAGCGACCTGCTGCATCAACTGGGGGTGCGCCGTTCCCCGCGCCGTTCGGTGTACGACACCGCTCTAGGCGGGGCCATTGCGATGCTGGCGGGCATTTTTATCCCCCACGGGTTCAACCTGTCGGCTCCGGTGTTTGAGGGACTCGCCTTTCCCAAGGTGCTCGCCGAGGAAGTCGAGCGCGACCTGCTGCACGGTCTTTTTGGCAAAACAGCGGTGCACCCGGACCAGATCGCACAGATCGAGAAAGCCTACCAGGTCGAGGCGAAGGATTTTGAAATGGCCACGCTGATGTTGGAGCAGTCCGCGCCGGCGGTGTTTCGCATGCACGACACCATGTGCGAGGCCGCAACCCACCGCCACTGGGCGAGGGCGATCCTCGACCGGGCGCGGATCTACGGGATTGCCGGCCGGCCTCAGGCCGAAGGGAAGCTCCTTTCCTTTTCCGAGGCCTCGCAACGCATGGTCGCCACACCCGTACCCTCCAACGTTGCGCCAACCAACCGGAAACGGCGGGTGTTGGAAGCAAAACCCCCGGCCCTTGCCTCTGCATAACCGCCGGAAATTTAACCGCTAATCTTACGCCCTGCGCGCCCTGCTCCGAACTCCAACAGTCCTCCACTCCAAACCACCCACACCTCTGACCTATGCTTACATTCCTTGCCGTAGCGTCTGGCGCTGATGCCGCCCAGGCTCTCGTAGAAAACGCTCCCGCTGCCGTCGCAAACGCACTTACTCCGGGACGCGTTGCCATTGCAGCGCTTCTGGCCGCCCTCGCGATGTCCTCGGTGGTGATTGGCGCCTGGCTCGGGCTGACCTTCAAGGCCAGCGACAAGCTCATTGCCAACATTCTGGCCTTCGGCTCGGGGGCGCTGGTCAATGCGCTTGCCGTGGACCTCGCCTTCGGAACGACCCAGCACTTGGTGAATTCCGGAGTTCCGAACATCCGCGCCTGGGCGATCGTTGCCGGGGGCTTCATCGCGGGCGGTCTTATCTACTTTTACTGCAACAGGCTGGTCGACAAGTTTGGCGGCTCCGCCCGACACAAGACCAATGCCCGCAGGCATGCCATGGATCGCAAGAGGGAGGAGACATCAGAACTGCTCGGCCGCCTCTCCAAGAACGTCCTTTTCCGTTCCCTGCCCCCCTCGGAGATCGATCACATTCTGCCGTTTGTCCGCGACTTCGACGCGGAAGCCGGCCAGGAAATCTACCGCGTAGGGCAGGAGCCCTGTGCGCTCTATCTGGTCGACGAAGGAAAAGTGGGCGTCTATGTCGAAGTCCATCACGGGGCGGAGCCTGACAAGCGTGTCTCCGAATCCCACGAGGGCGACATCTTCGGGGAAATGGCCTTGGTGTCCCACACCAAGCGGACGACCACCGCCCGGGCGGAGACGAACGTGAAGGGCATGATGATCGAGAAGGAGGACTTCGATCATCTCATGGAAGACTCGCCCAAGATTCGCGAAGTCATCACGGAATTGGCCAAGCACCATACGCTGGAAAGCATACATCAACAGGCGGACGTCATGGACCCCGCTGAGTGGGAGCAGATGGCAGCAGACAGCATGAAGCGGCTGCACTCGGGTGAAGTGCACCAGGCTCTCGCGGAACACGAAGGTGGCAGTCCCCTGGCCATCTGGATCGGCAACATTCTCGATGCGGTCCCCGGCTCGCTCGTGATCGGCGCGACCTATCTCAGCATGTCGACGTTTAACCCGACACTGCTGATCGCCATCTTTTTGGCGAACCTGCCGGAGGCCATGGCCAGCGCCACCACGATGCGTCACGCGGGCTACTCCAACGCCAAGATCTACGGCCTTTGGGGATCGCTTGTTCTCATTGGGGCCGTCTGTGCCGCCATCGGTAACATCGTGCTGCCCAATGCCCCGGTAGAGCTGCTGGCGATCTGCGAGGCGGTTTCAGGCGGAGCCATTCTCGCGCTCGTTGCGCAGGTGATGTTCCCGCACGCTTACGAAGAAGGCGGCGACGTGGTCGGCCTCACCACGATTGGCGGCTTCGCCGTGGCCTTCCTGCTGACGGCCCTCGAAATCGTCCACACGGCACACTAGTATCCTGAATCAGTTAAAGTACCGGATCCGATGCCGTAGGCATCGCGGCGATTAGCCGGCGGTTGAGCGTAGCGACACCGCCGGAGCCCTGAAGCGCGGCTGCGCATCCTGAAGGGATGCCAGCCTCCTCACCCTCCAAGAGAACGATTGCGCACCGCGCGACGGGCTCTGGCATCCCGCTGGGATGCTTTTTGGGTGGGGAGAGATCCGGTGGTATCGCTCCTGCGTCGCTCGACCACCGGCTAATGGCTTTCATGCCTGCGGCATGACTGACGGCGGTATCCACAGTTTTCTGTATGAATCTTTAGCTGATTCGGTCTACCGGTCCCCAGAACACCGAACTTTGGCTGGTCAGCACAGGCCTTTCTTAGAGAAGTTAGGCGACGAGACACGACATTTTGGTGTGTACTAGAAATTAGCCGTTCACCAGCGGCCCGAGGCTTCGGGCTCCTGAAGTAAAAAAGGCGGTCGGAGATTTTTTCTCCGGCCGCCTTTTGCTGTGTGGGGATCCCCTCAGGGTGGTGTCCCCGTGCCCTCCCAACTCGGGTGGGACGCTGAAGCGCTACAACTGGCCCTGCATCACGGGGAGCATGTCCGAGAAGGTCCGTCCGGAGCAGTTCTCACCGATGGCATGCATTTTCCACTCGCCGTTGTGCCGGTACACTTTGGCCATCACCATGGCGGTGTGTGACCCGTTGCAGCTGAGCTCGTAACGGGCGAGCTCCACGTTCGAGCTTCCGTTGACTACGCGGCAGAAGGCGTTCTGGATATCCGCAAAGCTCTGTCCGGTGAAGCTATTGACCACGAACACCAGCGACTTCACGTCGGCCGGTACCCGGGTCAGATCCACGATGATCTGCTCGTCGTCGCCGTCTCCATCACCTGTCCGGTTGTCGCCCGTGTGGACGATACTGCCGTCCTTGCTCTGGAGCTGCACGAACCACACCGCGTCCTTGATCTGCTTGGCTTCGTCAAACAGGACGCAGGACGCGTCCAGATCGACCGCAGTGTCGCCCCCGCCGAAGAAGCCGCCGCTCTTCTTTGCATCCCATCCCAGCCCCATCACGATCTTTGCCAACCCGCCGCCCGCCTCTTTCTCCAGGGAGATCTTCTGCCCCTTTTGTAAATTGATAGCCATAGTGTCTTCTGCTTAAGCAAAAACCGGCCCCCTGACGGCGGCCGGTTCTTGTGATGCGAATGTTTGTGTGTCTGGAAGCCGGGACCTAGATGTTGACGCCAAAGTTCTTGGCCAGCGAGGGGAGCCCGCCTTGGAAGCCCTGGCCCACCGCGCGGAATTTCCATTCCGTGCCGTTACGGTACACCTCGCCGAAAATCAGGGCCGTTTCGGTGCTGAAGTCCTCGCTCAGATCGTAGCGAACGATTTCCGTGCCGGTGGCATCGTCGAGAACCCGCACAAAGGCGCCGCTGACCATGCCGAAGTTCTGGCGGCGCGCGTCCGCTTCGTGGATGGTCACGGCCACGGAGATCTTGGCGACATCGGCGGGCACGCCTTCGAGGTTCACCTTGACCACCTCGTCGTCACCGTCGCCTTCGCCGGTGAGATTGTCGCCCATGTGCTTCACAGAGCCGTCGGCGGAGGTCTTTTGGTTGAAGAAGATGAAGTCCGCGTCAGAGCGCACCTTTTCGGTCCCGGCCAGCAGGAAGGCGCTAGCGTCCAGATCGAATCCGGCGCCGTCTGTGGCACGGACGTTCCAGCCGAGGCCGATGTGGATTTTGGTCAAATCGGGGACCGTCTTGGAGAGGGACAGGTTGCCGCCTTTGGAGAGGGAGATTGCCATATTGAGGAGGGGTGTTTGTGGGTTGGTTGGGTTGGTCGGACTGAAGGTGCTGGGGGTAAATTTCAAGACGCGGTCGCCAGCGGTAGCAGACAGGCACCGCCTTCGGGCCTAAAGATCAAATTCGGCGGCGGGAATCCCGACCGCGTTGCAGGCCGCCTTCACCACGGCTTTTTCAGCAGCGTCGAAGTTGCCGTCGGCTCCGCCGATGACGATGCCGATCTGGAGAACTGCGCGGGCCTGGTCGGGTTTGGATTTCAGTTTGGCGACGGTTTGGAGGGCTTCGATCCGGCCGAAGTCAAAATCCGCGGCCAGTTTGTCGCAGAAGAAGTCGAACTTCTGCTTCAGCTCGGCGGCGGGGAACACCTTGAGTGTTTCGTTGTTCAAGATGAGCGTCGCGATGCGGGTCTTCTCCGCGCCGCTGATGGAGCCGTCAGCGGCGGCAACCATCGCGCACATCGCCATGCAACTGTTGGCGAATTCGGCATTCTTAAATTTGGCCACGCTTGTTTGAAGCCCGGCGTTGAGTGCCGCTGCCCTGTCTTTCAGATCATTCCAGAAGCTCATAGTGTTATTTCGTATCTCAGTTTGCTTTACAGCGTGGGGGGTATGGGAGTGGGGGGAGATTGCTTGAAAACGGGGTGTTTCCCTCTGCCCTCCTTACTTGCCAACCAACGAGTCCGACCGGTCTGCGGTCGCCTTTTTCGAGGAGAACAGGCGCATCAAGAGGGTGAACGGCAGGAAAAGGACCTTGAGTACGAGCCCCACCGAAGCGGAAACCAACCACATTAGGGGAGAAGAGACCTTAAAAAACGGCTGGGCGACCTTCTGAAAAGCGACGGATTTGGAATACAAAATGGAAAGGGCCATGATGATGCAGATCCCAATGAACTTCTGCAGGGCGCTGACGTGTACCGGTCCGGGCAACAATTGCAGACCGCTGCTTGGATTGCTCAGCAGTTCGAAAACCAAGATGAAGCCGACGTAGCCGATGAGCAGAAAAGCGGTTTCCTCGAGAATGGGGAACTTTTCGATCAGCTTGAGACAGGCTCCCGCCACAAAACGCAGGGCCAGAATGCCGATAAAAACACCGGTGCACACCACCCACAGTTTGGGGCTCATGGCGACCGCCGCGACCACGTTGTCCACGCTCAGGCTCAGATCCATGATCTCGATGGAAATGATCGTGGCGATCAAGCCCTTGCCGGCCAGTTCGCCTCCCCCCCCGTCCCCGCCCTCTTCCTCGTTTTCAGAGAAGTGCTTGCACATGAGGTAAACCAGATAAACGGCGCCGCCGATTTTGAGCCAAGGATTCTCAATGATCCACGCGGCAAAGGCCATACACAACCCACGAAAACCGTAGGCACCGATGATCCCCCAGCGGAGGGCGATCTTCTGCTGTGCTTCCGGCAGGTGGCGCGCCATGGCGGCAATCGCCAGGGCGTTGTCTACGCTCAGCAGGCCCTCGATGATGATCAAGGAGATGATTACGGGGAACGCCTCACCCAACTCTGCGAGGGTCGGCATGACGAGAGTGGATAGGATGCTCATAGGCGGGTTAACCTCTCCCACACTGGAATGAGGCAGACAAGGTTTATCCCTTAACGCTTCTGAGCAGATGCCCCAGCCCCAGCGTACCAGCCACCGCCTCCGCCGCTCCATGCGGCGTCAAAACTCCGCGCTCGTCCGTGTTGCTTTTCCCCCGTTCCTTGTTGAGCCTCTGAGGCTCAGCATGGGTGCCGCCTTACAAACCTTTCTTTCCCGTTCCTTGAGCACCCTTGCGCTCTGGGGGTTTTGCGGCGCCATCATGTTCAAGGGCTATGAACCGGGGCTTTGGCTGCTGGTCGCCGGACCCCAGATCTGGGGCCTGTTGGAATTCCACAAGCTGCTGGCCCATGCCCGTCTTCCGCATTTCCGCTGGACCGGGCTTGTTCTCGGGACGGCGCTCATTCTGGGCGCCCTTGCCGTCGCGCGCACCTTCGGCCACAAGGCGGCCTTCAACCTGGAATGCGCCGCGCTGCTGTGCGCCACCTTGGTGGTCTTTATCCGCCAAATCTTTCATCGCAACCCGGAAACCCAGCCCCTGGCCGCCATCGGCTACACCCTGCTTGGGTTGGTCTACGTTCCCTTCCTGGGTGCGAGCACCGCCAACCTGCTTTACCTCACCCCGGCTTCGCCTGACGGCCAGATGACCGGCCACTTTTATCTGCTCTTTCTGGCGGTGGTCACCAAGATGTCCGACTGCGGAGCCTACCTGACCGGCTCCCTGATAGGCAGGCACCCCATGGTCCCGCGCATCTCTCCCAAAAAGACCTGGGAGGGTTTTGCCGGTGCAATCGCCCACTCGACGGTCGCCTCGCTCTTGCTGGTCTGGCTGCTGCCCGAACAACTCTCGCTGGTGGGCGGCCCGCTGCGCGCCGGCCTGCTCGGCGCCTTTCTCGGGTTGATTGCCGTGCTCGGGGATCTGGCCGAGTCGGTGCTCAAGCGCTCCACGGGCGCCAAGGATTCAGGCCACTCCCTCCCGGGCATCGGTGGCGCACTCGACCTCATCGACTCGCTGCTCTTTACCGCGCCCTTGCTGTATTTGTTCCTGCGTTACGCCCCCAGCCTCTGATGCAAACCCTTCCGACCACCCCAATCCCGCGGCGGCGCCGTGTCGTCATCCTGGGCTGCACTGGTTCCATCGGCCAGTCCGCCCTGAAAGTCGCCGCTGACATCCCGGACCGCATGGAGATTGTCGGCCTCGCCGCCGCCCGTAGCGTGGACGCCTTTGTCGAGCAGGTGCGCGCCTGGCGCCCCCTTTGCACGGCGCTGGCGGATCCCCAGGCAGCGGCTGAAGCGCGGGCCTGTCTTGGCCCCGGGGGACCGGAGGTCCTCGAGGGGGAGGCCGGCCTCTGCGCCCTGGCCACCCTGCCGGAAGCCGACCTCGTGCTCGTGGCAATCGTCGGGACCGCCGGGCTAAAGCCGGCGCTGGCGGCGATCGAAGCGGGCAAGGACATCGCCGTGGCTTCCAAGGAAATTCTCGTCATGGCGGGTGAAGCCGTCATGGAGGCCGCGCGGCGCAAGGGCGTCCGGGTCCTGCCGGTGGACAGCGAGCACAACGCGATCTTTCAGTGCCTTGAAGGGCGGCAACCGGAGGAGGTTTCCCGCCTGTTGTTGACCGCCAGCGGCGGTCCCTTTCGGACGTGGCCGGCGGAGCGTCTTGCAACTGTCACCCCCCGGGAGGCACTCAAGCATCCCACGTGGGAGATGGGCCGCAAGATCTCCGTGGATTCCGCCACGCTGTTCAACAAGGGCCTCGAAATGATCGAGGCCCGCTGGCTCTTTGACATCCCCATGGCCCGCGTTGAGGTGGTCGTCCATCCGCAAAGCATCATCCACTCCATGGTGGAGTTTGTAGACAGCTCGGTGCTGGCCCAGCTGTCGGCGACCGACATGTGCTTCCCCATCCAGTATGCGGTCACCTGGCCCGAGCGCGTTCCCAACCGGCTGCCTCCCCTTGATTTTGCACGCCTCTCCAAGCTCGAGTTTGAGGCCCCGCGCACCGCCGACTTTCCGGCGCTCGGTCTTGCCCGCTGGGCCGGTGAAACCGGCGGCACCCTTCCTGCAGTGCTCAACGCCGCCAACGAAGTCGCCGTGGACGCTTTTCTCGAGGGG
>Ga0114972_10002180_pt1 | contig 14643 bp, 10 predicted proteins | sample M_140807_EF_Meta_FD_87354 | JGI IMG/M metagenome (GOLD analysis project Ga0114972, IMG submission 87354) | Freshwater microbial communities from Lake Montjoie, Canada to study carbon cycling - M_140807_EF_MetaG | ecosystem: Environmental > Aquatic > Freshwater > Lake | place: Lake Montjoie... | reverse complement strand
GAACCGCGTGTTGCCAGGGCTTTGCGATGCGGACATTGCCCGCGCCCATGAGGCGCTTCTTCTCTCGCGCGCTCCGGTAGAGATAGACGGTCGTCTCACCCTTGGGCGGGCCGCCGAAGAACCCATCGAGCGTCTCGCCGACGAACGCGAGCTCGGCGTTGAGCGCCTCGACGCGGGACGGATCCCACTCGCGCGGGAAGACCAACCGAAACCCAGGCGACCTCGACTCGCCGCCGAGCGCGCGCTCGACGATGAGCGCGGGCCGATGCACGTCGAACCGAAATGCCAGCCCGATGGCGCCCACGGCCGCGAGCGAGGCCGTGAGCCTTCGGAGACGCGGTGCGCGCGCCGACCAAGCCCATACGCAGACGGCAACGCACAGGTCCTCGGCGCGCGAGGCCACCAGGCGCGCGTCGAGCGCGATGACCTCGTCGTAGAGAGAGCCGGGGTAGTACCCCAAGAACGGGCTGAACGCGTCGACCGCTGGCCCCCGCCAGAATGCGGCGATGGCCCAGAGCGCGGCGCCGCCCCACGCAGCGACGAAAGCGCTCGCGGGCCGTGCCGGCGAGAGCGCCGCGCAGGCCCGACCCGCCGCGACTGCGACGCACGCGCCCCACAGGGGCAGCAGCGCAAAGAACCCGAAGCCGTGCGCCCAGTTACAGTTGGGCACGCGCAGCCCGTTCAAGCAGATGGGGACGAGCAGCCCCAGCACGGCGGCGCACAGCGTCCGGGCGAGGTCGCCGAGCGAGTGGCCGCGTGCCGCGGCGAGGCCGAGGTGCAGCGTGAGCGGGACCGCGGAGACGAAGGCGAACTCGAACGCGAGCAGGTCGAAGAGGGGGACGAACGCGCACGTGACCGAGAGCGCGGCGTAGGCGGCGAGCGTGCGTCGAGGCAGTGCAGTCACGGGGCCAACATTGGCGTGCGCCTCACGATTGTGCCATCGTTTCACTCATGAGCACCGCCCAACAGCGCCGCGCGCCGCGTGTGCCGATCGAGGTCCGCGTCGAGTACAAGCGCATCAACGCGTTCATCTCGGATTTCACGCGGGACATCAGCAGCGGCGGCCTCTTCATCCGCACTTCGGAGCCGCTCGCGGTCGGCACAGAGGCCATGTTCACGCTCGCGATCCCCCGCATGGAGCGCCCCGTGACCCTCAAGGGGCGGGTCCAGCGCGTCATCCCATCGGACGACGCGGCGGAGATGGGCATGGGGGTTGAGCTCATCTTCGATGACGAGGCAGAGCGATCGGCGCTGAAGCGGGTCGTTGACACGCTGATGATCGAGCACCTCGGCGACGCGCTCTACCGTCGGCTCGTCGAAGCCCAGCGGGCGACCGAGTAGCGCCAAGCGCGCTCAGTGCGCGTTGGCTTGCCGGCAATAGGCGACGGGCGCGCCGTCATCCTCGACACAGTCGTAGCCGTCGCGGCAGTCGTCCTGCGCACTGCACAGGGCCATGCAGAACGTCTGGTCGTTCTCGAAGCGCACACACACGCTGTTATCGGGGCACGAGTTCGGGCTGCAGGGTGACACGGTGCAGTAGCCGCCGCGGGACGCCCGGTCGCAGAATCGACCGGGACCGCACTCAGCGCTCGCCGTGCACTCGTCCCCCACGTTGGTCGAGCATCCGGGGAGCGACGCGGCGAGGCCGAGGAGGACGACGAGGACGGGGCGCGCGGACATTCGCATCGGGCGGCGTGATAGCAGACGCGGGCGAACGCCGCAACGGCCCGGGTCAGTCGCGGGTCATCGGGGTCGCGAAGCCGGGGATGGGCGCGCGACGCACTTCGTCCCAGAACTCGCGGACCTCTTCGTTCATGGGCTCGAGCTCGAGGCGCTGGCCGCGACGCAGCGCGCGGATGCGTCGCGTCATCTCGTCCTTTCGCCAGTAAGCCAGGTCAACTTGTCGGTAGTGGGCGTCCGCGGCGAAGCGGTCGAGGGTCAGCCATGCGTTGAGCGCGAGCGCGCGGCCGAACTGGTGCGCGGCACCCACGAGGGCCGTCAGCGCCACGCGTTGGGCCTCGAGCGCGGGCGTCTCCAGCGCGACCGCCGCGTCGATGCGGGCGCGCCATCGACGCTCTGCGGCTTGTATGATGCCTTCGAAGCCAGTGAGCCGCTCGCGCAGGCGACGCGTGCTGTCTCGCAGGCGCGCGACCTCGAACGCCTGCAGCGCGGGGCCGGTCGGCGCGGCGAGGAGCCTCGCCTCGAAGCGCTCGAGTCGCTCCATCAGCTGGCGCCTGACCTCCTGCGCCACGCGCGCCGCGGGCAGGGGGGGGGCGCTTTGGGTCGCCTCACGCAGGGCTCTGAGCGTGGCCTGCGCCTCGTCGAGCGCCTCGGTCTGCTCCACCAGTGCGGCGTCGAGCGCGCGCGCGCTCGACGCCGTGACGGGCGCGTTCCAAGCGAGCACGGCCTCGGGAAAGACCCGCGTTCCGGGCGCGGGCTCACCCCGGAGCGCGTCGAGGTCGTCCTTGCGTCGATTGAGCAGCGCCTCGAGCTGGTCATACGCGGCGCGGGCGGCGTCGTAGTCGGTCGCCAGCGCGAGCATGTGGGCCTTCCAGACCGAGAGCTCGGCGAAGGTCCGGTCGTCGCCGCGTCCCGCGAGCAGGGTGTCCAGGACCCGCGCGCTTCGCTGGTACTCGCCGCGCCTGAAGAGCACCCAGACAAGCTCCTGCGTCGCGGTAGGCGCGTCCGGACTGCCGGGCGGGACCTGACGATACAGCGCAGTCGCGGACTCGAGATTTCCCCGCGTCGCGTCCAAGCGGGCGAGGGCGAGGGCGATCACCTGACCCATGCGTTCAAACGCTTGGACCGCCTCGGAGGGTGCGCGCCGTGGACCCGCCGAGCGGTCGTCGAGCGCGTCGAGCAACGTCTCGCCATCGGCGGCGATGCGCTGAATGTGCACGGGCGGTCCATCTTCGTCGATGTCGTCTCTCCATGCGGTCGCGCGAGCCGACTGGAAACCGAGCGCTCGACCTTGCGCGCGCCAGCGAACCATCAGCGCCTCGAAGGCGACGCGCGCCTTGACGAGCTCGCCCGCTTCGACCATCAAGACTGCCAGATGGTAGCGCGCTCGGAGCGCGTACGGGTCCTCCTCACCGATGGCCTCGAAGAGGGCGCTCGCTTCGGCGCGCGCACCCGACCGGTAGAGCGTGCGCGCATACAGGTAGCGGAGCTTGCGGTCCTCGGGCTCAAGGACCGCAGCGTCACGATGGCGTTGGTAGCGCTGCCATGCGCGCCGCACATCCTCCAGTGGCTGCCCCGTGGGGGCAAGCTCGAGGGACCGCGTCAGCAGCGCGCGAAATAGCGACGGCGTGCTTGGCGGCTCAAGCGCCGACCGCAGCGCGTCCGCCCCCGCGGCGGGGAGGCCGAGCGCCACGAGGGCCTCGCCGTAGATGCCCAGGGCTTCGGGATAGACCGGATCGCGCTCGACGCCTTCTCGAGCGAGCAACCCGAGGGTCAGGCCGACCGCGCGCTCGAACTCCTCTTGAATGACCGCGAGCTGGGCGCTCTGCAGGGCCTCGGCGGCGCGCGTCGGATCGAGAGCCGCCGCGTCGTCCCAGCGGGCGCGCGCGTCGCCGAGCGCGCGCCCGATCCCGTTGAGCTCCGCGCTCAGCTCGGCCGCGGTCGCCGTGGGCGTCGACGGCGCGGGCTCTGCCCCGCGCACGGCGCCACCCGGGCACAGGCCCAGCAGGCACGATAAGGCTGCCGCGAGGAGACGCACGCGGGTAGGTTATCGTGATTCCAGTTTTCGTCGAATGGACCCTGAGGGGAGCGACCTCGCCGTGAAAACACGCCTCATCACCTCGCTGGTCTTGGCTGTGCGCCCCGCGCTCGTCCTTGCCGCGCTCGCCTGCATCACCGCCTGCACGCGCCCGCTGCCCCAGCCGCGGAGCGCGCCTGTCCCCGAGGCCTCCCCAGCGCCGAAGTGGACATGGTCAGACGCCACCGATGTCGAGCGCATCGAGCGGCTGTATGTCACCGCGACGACGCTCTTCGGCGCGGGGCCGTCTGGGCTTGTGTCTTGGGACCGCGCGTCGAGTCGGTTCCGGAACGAGGTCGGCGCCGATGCGCCGGGGGTGGACGTGACCGCGATCGCGGAGTCGGCGGACGGGCGCGTCTTCGCTGGCCTGCCGGCGGGCTTGGCGTGGCGTGAGGCGACTGGGCCGTGGCAGCGGGTCGCCGAAGGACCCCTGGCGAGTGGCGTGACGGCGCTGGCCCCGCGCGCCGAGGGCGGTGTTTGGGTCGGGATGTCCGGGGGCTTGGGGTACTTCGACGCACACGGACTGCACCTCGTTAACGAGCGACACCGCGTGCGGCAGTTCTCGGTCTCACCTTCGGGTCAAGTCTGGGCGGCGACCGACGGCTTTGGCGTGGTCCAGTTGGGGCCGGAGATCGTCGAATACACGACGGGCGAGGGGGTCTGCGGTAACCGTATCCGGTCGGTCTTCGCGGGCGACAGAGGCCGGGTGGGCGTGACGTGCCTAGAGACCGGCTCGCGGGCTCGATTCTCGCTCAACGAGGGGCAAGGGTTTCAGACGTGGGCGCTCGCGGACGTGCCTGGCGTCGTTCAGCGCGCCGAGCCTCTCGTGGACTCCATGGACGTCCACACGGACCTGGGGGCGTGGACGCTGTCGACGCCGACGCCCCGTGTGTCGGCGCTGGCTGGACCGCGCGCCGAGCGGTCGGATGAGGGGCGCCTCGCGCCTCCGCCTGTGCCCGAGGGCAGCGGCGTTCGCAGAGCGCCGGTCCCGCTGTTGACCGCTCACTGGGGCCCGCGCGCGCTTCAGCCTGCGCCGCGCCAACTCCCGAGTGACCTGGACGTCACCGCGACCGCGACCTCGCCCGACGGCACGGTTTGGTTCGCGCTCGCCCACCATGGTGTCGTCGGCGTTCGAGAGGGCGCGCGCCAACGCTTTGTCTCCTCGAGCCTCGCCACCGCCGCGGGCCTGAGCGGGCTCGGGTTCGACGCAGATGGACGCGGTCTCGCCATCGCCGATGGGCAGCGCTTGGTCCGCTGGGCGGACGGCATGTGGGGTACTTGGAGGGTGACGAGCGATCCCAACGTCCGCGTTCTGGCGGTCGCGTCCGACGCGCAGCGGCGTGCGTGGGCCGTCGCGCGCGTGGAGCCCACGGAAGCGCAGGCCCCACAGGTCGCGATCTTTCGGGCCGATGGCCCGGCCTTCTCCGAGGTGGCGCGCCTGCCAACACCGCCGCTTGAGGGGCCGCTGAGTGTGGGCGGCCTGGTCGTCGACGCCGCAGGGCGCCTCGTCATGTCCCTCTACTGGACTACGCCGCAAGGGCAACGACGTGGCGCCGGCCTAGGCGTCGTCCCCGCGTCTCTCGACCGCATCGAGGTCTGGGCGGCCGACGACGGCCTGAGCGCGACACCCACTCCGGGCGAGGTTCGCCTGCCCGACGCTTGGGTGAACTGCGTGGTGATGTCGCCGAAGGGCGGTGTGCTCATCGGCACCAACAGCGGGCTCGTGCAGGTCGACGCCGAAGGCGTGCGCGTATGGGGCGAGAATGAAGACCTGCCGAGCGAGGTCGTCACAGATGTCGCCGTCGCGCCTTCAGGGCGAATCTACGTCGTGACGGCCGAGGGTTTTGGCTTCATCGAAGCGGACACGTGGACGCGCGCGCGCGCCGCAGAGGCTGCAGCCGGCTCCATCGACGCCGTCGCGGTCGCGAGCGATGGGCATGTCTGGATCGGGGGGCAGCGCGGTCTGTTCGTCGGCGACGAGCACCGCTTCGAAGCCATTGACCCGTCGCGGGGCGGCTTCTCCTTCGGAGGCATCGCCCGAGTCGTGACGGACGTACGCGGCGGTGTCTGGGTCGTGACGCCGCGCGGTGTCGTCCACGGAGAGCCCGCTCGCTGACCGTTACGGCGACGACCGCGCTTGGTGCCCGGGCCCCAGGACTTTGGGCAGGTACGTCGCGTAGTCGAACTTGGGGCTGTGAAATGTGTTGTGGCAGGTCGTGCAGACCTCCGCCGGCGAGTCACGGCGCGTGAGCGACTCCTCGCCGCCCGATTCGACGTGGAGCGCGCTGGGGCCGTGGCAGGCCTCGCACTGCACATCTGTCATCCCCTTGAGATTCGCGAGGTTCACGCCCCCCGGCGCGAGCCAACCGGTCACGTGACAGGAGACACACTCTGCATCGAAGGTCTTGTCGACCTTGACCAAGGTCTCCCAGGCCCGCGCGTGGGGCGTTGCGCGCCACACGGCGACGGCTTCCTCGTGGCAAGCGCCGCAGGCCTCTCCACCCGCAAAGCCAGAAGCGCCCTGAGCCAAGGGGGGCACAGGCGCGACGCTCGCGAGGTTAATGGCCTTGAGCTGCTGGTTGTAGTCGGCGAGCCACGCCGTGACCTCGGGCGCCCCGGGCATCGCCTTGTCGATGGGGATGAGGGCGAATTCGACGCGCTTGCCTGAGCGCTCCAGCGGGCGCCCCGTCATGCGCTTGACCTCTGCCTCGAGCGCCGTGACGCGCTGAGCGAGCGCGGGGTCGCCGCTGCGCGCGAACAGGTCGCGCTGCATCTTCAGTTGGGCGTCGAGTGCCCGAAGCTCGCGGTCTCGGTCACCGCTGGGGTCTCGCAACGGGCCTGGCTGGTCGAAGTCGTGGAGCGTGAGCTGCGCGACGTGGCGCCCTCGATCGCCCGCCTCGACGATGTAGCCGGGGCGGGCGCCCGTGGCCTCGTCGGGCGGCCCTGCCGGCAGGAGTTGGGGCTCTTCACCCGCGCTCTCACCGAGCACCCAGAGGTCGACCTCGGGCACGCGCCGGGCAAGCGTCCTGAGCGCGCGGCGCGGCATCGTCGCCAGACCCACGACGACTTGGGCGCCTTGGCTCCTGAGCGCGAGCGCCGCCTCCCGCGCCGGCTGCTCTGCGGGCCCGGGGTGCCCCGAGGGCGTCGTCCCCCGCTCGGGGTGGGCGAGCCCGAAGACGCCGATCTGCGCGTCACCGACCCTGAGCAGCCGAGGGCGTCCCCCGCCGACGTTCACCGTCACATCAGGCAGCTTCTGGCCGCCGAGCGCCGTCGCGAAAACATCCGCACCGTACTTGAGCTCCGTCGCGCTCGGCGTCCATGCGTCCACGCCGATGCGCTGGAGCGCCTTTGAGAGGACCGCGGCCTTGGCGCTCTCTTGCTGCGCGAGGTGGGCGTCGTCGACGTGCGGGTCGAAGAGCGTGGCGCCGACGAGGAGCACCGCCGCGGGCCCACGCGCGCGGGCCGCTTCGACCCACGCCACCGTCTTGTCGATGCCTCCGAGGGTCAAGTCGACGGTGCAGCCGCACGGCTCGATGTAGCCATTGAAGGCCGAGATGACCAATAACTGCGGCGGCCCGCTCTCGGCAGGCAATCTCGCGGGGGCAGGTTGAGCGGGGACGCCGGTAGACGAAGGCGCGGGTGCTGGGCGCGGCGCCTCACGCGGGGCGCCGCACGCAGCCAGCAAGCACGCGAGCATGACGACCAAGCGGACCACAGACGGCGGGGCGTTCATCGTCCCCATTGAAGCCACCAAGGGGTCGGTGCGTCAATGCGGCTCGAATCGCGCCCTTTGACGCGCCCACGGCTGTGACAGAAACTCCCAGCGCCATGAGCGGTGACCCCTTGAACTCGACCGTCTGCCCGGTTTGCGGCGGCGATGCGCCCCCGGGTGCCGCTGCGTGCGCCCGCTGCGCTGACTCCGCGGGCGCCGATACGGTCCTCGAGATGCCCGCGTTGCACTTGCCGCGGCCGCAGCTTGAGCCCCAACAGACCGAGCCGCAGGGCAGCCGGGATTCGCCCGCGCAGCGCACCATGTTCCTGGCATCGCCGCCGTCGCTGGGGCTGGCGCATCCGCCCGCGCCCGCGCCCGCGCCCGCAGCGCCGCCGATCGAGGCCCCAGCACGGGTCTCGTCGCAGCCGGGCAGTGAGACGCTCCTGCACATGGAGGCGGGGGAGATCCTCGCTGCCGCCCGGATCGCGACGGCGACATCGGCCGCGCGGCGCGAAGCGAGCGAGCGTCGCACGCGCTCAACTCTCAAGGGACTGCTCGCGGTTGCCCTGGTCGCTGCCATCGCGGGCCTCGCGTGGCGCGTCACGTCGAGGCGCTTCGATGCCCGTGCGGTCGCGCCCGGGGGCGCGCCCGGCGCCTCCACGCTGACCGTATCGCGCACGGATGCAGGCTACGAGGTGCGCGTCGGCATTGTCGCTACGCAGGCGGCTCGCCTCGAGCTTCCGACCGGCGCCACAAGGGTGACGGCCCCCGCAGAGCTCGCCCCGGATGAGCCCGTCGAGGTTCGGTTCACGCTGCCGGACTCGACCCTGCAGGTCGGTGACAACGACCTTACGCTGCGTGTGGTGCCCATGAGCGCCGATACGGACGCGTCGGTCCCGCTGCGGCTGGCGGTGCGCGTGGCTTATCGCTTCTCGGTCGTCGAGGCAGACGCCCCCCTGGCTGTCGACGTCCAGGTCATGCAGGGCTGGCGCGTCAAAGCCTCGGGCGCGAGCGTCGAGCCCATTTCGGCCAATGTGTGGCGTGTGGCGTGGCCGCACGATCTGCGCGCCGCGGCCCTTGAGCGCGCAGCACCCGATGCGAAAACGGTCGAGCTGCCTCTGGCGCTCGCGCTCGATGGCCCCGCGGGTGAGCGCCTCGACGTCCAAGAGCGCTTGACCCTGCGCGTGCCGGACGCGCCCGTGGCGCTCCTCGAGCCCGCGGCGCAGGTGGAGACCCGGCGGGCGAGCCTCCGCATCGCGGGTCGGAGCCTCCCGGGCGCGCGTGTGTTGTTGGGAGAGAACGCGCTGAGCGTCGACCCCGAGGGCCGCTTCGAGGGCCGATGGGAGGTCGCGCCCGGTGGGCCACACACGGTTGAGCTTGCGGTGACCGCGGCGGGTCATCGCCGCATGACGCGCGCGCTCCGGGTGACCCGCATCGACGCGGCCTCGGACGCTCGAGCGCGGCGTGCATTCGACGCGACTTCGGGCAGCGCGCGCCCCCTGATGTTGACCGAGGCCTCGGCATCAGAGGCCGAGGCGCTGCGCGGTCAGCGCGTCCGTGTTGTGGGCCGAGTCCTCTCCACGCAGTCCGAGTCGTCCCCCGAGGGCGACACGACCGCGGTCCAGCTCTCGGTCTGCCGAGGCGACTGCCCGGTCTTTGCCCGCGTCAGCGGTGTGGTCCGCGTGGTCCCGGGGGAGGACGCGCTCGTGGTGGGTACGGTCGCCGCGCCGCGCGAATACACGACGCAAGCGGGGCGCACGCTCACAGCGCTCGTGCTCGACGCCGCGCAAGCCGTGCCGCGATGACCTCAGGCGCCTCCACCGTCGGCGCGTTCTGCGGCCGCTGCGGCGAGCCGCGTGCGGCGGGGCACGCCTTCTGCGTCCACTGCGGCGCTGCAGCGGCCGCGCCCCCCGCCGGCGACCAAGACCCGTTGCTCGGGCGCGTCATCGAGGGTCGCTTCCGGATCGTCGCGTGCATCGGCCAAGGGGGCATGGGCGCAGTTTACGAGGCGGAGCACACCGCGCTCGGCAAGCGCGTAGCGGTCAAGGTCCTCCGCGCCGACCTGAGGTCGAACGCCGAGCTCGTCCAGCGCTTCCGTCGCGAGGCGATGGTGGTCTCTCGCCTCACGGATCCCCACACCGTCACGGTCTTCGACTACGGCGTGGTCGATGGGCTCGCCTACATCGTGATGGAGTACCTCCGCGGGCAAGACTTGGCGCGGGTCATCGCCGACGCGGGGCGCTTGCCGCCTGCGCGCGCATTCGCGATCGCGCACCAAGTCTGCTCATCGCTCACCGAAGCCCACGAGGTTGGCCTCGTGCACCGGGACTTGAAGCCCGAGAACCTGTTCATCGCCCGCGCCGCGTCCGGTGAGGACCACGTCAAGGTGCTCGACTTTGGCCTCGCGAAGCTCGTCGGCGATGTCCTTGAGCGAGACGATCCCGCCGCCTTCACGACACAGCACGGCCGCCTCATGGGTACGCCCTACTTCATGGCGCCTGAGCAGGTCAGAGGCCTGCCTGTCGACGCCCGCGCCGACCTGTACGCTCTCGGCGCGCTGCTCTACCGCATGTTGACCGGTGAGTACCCTCATCGAGGCCGAACGCCCGTCGAGGTCATGGAGTCTCACCTCTCGGGTGTCTTTCGACCCCTGCACGAGGTCGCGGCCTCCGCGCACATCGAATTGCCCGATGGCTGCGAGGCGCTCGTCCATCGGCTGCTGTCGGCGGACGCGTCGCTGCGGCCTTCGAGCGCCCGCGAAGTCGCGCAGGCGCTGAGCGAGATTTCTCGGCGTGCGCAGATACAGGCGCCGCGCGTCGCCGAGTGGGCCCACGGCACGTGGGAGGGCAAGCGGCCCGCGCTCGAGCCGGAGACAGACGATGTGACGCGCGCGGAGCTTGAGACCTACGAGCGCAGCCTGCGCTGGGGTGCGTGGCGACGGGGTGCGCTCACGCTCGCTGTCTTGGGTGGCCTCGCGTTCCTCGCGTGGCGGACCCTGACAAGTGCAGGACCGCCGCTCCGCGCGGAGGTCGAGCCGAACGACAAGGTCGAGCAGGCGAACGCGCTCACGCCCGACGTCGAGCTCACGGGCTATCTGGGTCGTCGCGTCGTGCGCGACCAGTCGGATCGTGACGTCTTTCGCGTGATGGAGAGCCCCGGCGAGCGCGTGCACGTCGAGGTGACAGGCGTGCCCGGTCTCGACCTCGTGCTCGAGGGCTTCGACGGCGGGGGCCACGTTGTCTTCAAGGCGGACGATGGCCGCCGCGGCGAAGGAGAGCGCGTCGAGACGATGGTCCCCGCGGCGGGGCTCTTCGTTCAGGTTCGTGAGGTCTGGGTCCTCGGCACTGCGCCCACGGAGAACAGCACAGACGCTTATCGTCTGAGAGCCGCGCGCCCGACGCAGCCCTCGACGCGATGAACGCACCGCGCGGGCCGCTTTGGCTCCACGGCGCCTCCCTCGGCGATGTGCGGGCGCTCGCTCCGACCATTGACGCGCTGGACGGCATGGGGCCGATCTGCGTGACCGCGCATCGGCGCACCGCCCGCAGCTGGGCGAGGGCGAACCTGCCGGTCGACGCCGTGCGGCGTCCCCCCGTACCCGTCTGGCCGCTCACTGATCTCTGGGTCGCGCGGACGCGTCCTCGCGCGCTCGTCCTTGAATACCTTGAGCTCTGGCCCGCCTGGGTCGCCGCGTGCGCGCGACGCGGCGTGCCGGTCGTCGTGATCGATGGTCGCATCGGGCCGAGGACGCTGCGCGCCGCCCGCTGGCTGCGTCCGACGGCGAGGCGCCTCGCGGCGTTCGCCGCGCAGTCCGAGGCAGACGCCGCGGCAGCGCGCGCCCTGGGCGTAGCGGCGGACCGCGTCTTTGTTCATGGGAGCGGCAAGCATGACCGCGCGATGCGGCCGGTAGAGCAGCCCTCGGCGGCGCTTGCGCAGCGTGTCGGCCCCGTAGACGTGGTCGTGGGGAGCTTGGCCGAGGACGAAGAGGCCGATGTCCTCGCGGCCCTCGCCCGCGCAGGCCTTCGCGCGCTCATCGCGCCGCGTCACCTCGACCGCGTGCCCGCTCTCCTGCGTCGCGCCCAGGCGCTCGGCGTCGACGCGGCGCTGCGCTCTCGGCCGCCGCGGCCTAACGAGTGCGCGCGTTGGGTGGTCTTGGATACACACGGCGAGCTGGCCGAGGCGTGGGCGCTCGGCCGCGTCGCCTTGGTGGGGGGCACCTTCGGCGATCGCGAGGGCCAAAACCTGCTTGAGCCGGCGCTCCATGGTCGGCCCATCATCCACGGTCCGCGCGTCGCGAACGTGCGCGTCGAGGCGGCGGCACTGGCGGGGCCAGGCCTCACGCGGTGTACCAGCGTCGCCGAAGCGTTCGATGCCGTCAGGACAGCGCTCCTCGGCGGGGCGCACACCGTCGACTACGGGCCTCGCATAGCGGCGCTCCTTGGGGCGGCGACTCGCAATGGCGCCCTCATCCGTCGAGTGCTGACAAATTTCGACACCCGCTGCTAAGGTCCAACCGCCATGCTGGGGAAACACGCTCTAGGCCGCACGACGCTGCTCGCCGCGCTCACGGCCGTCTGTCTGTGCACGACCGCGCACGCCGCGTCGGGCGTCCCGCGCTTCATCGGCGCCGTCGCAGATGACCCCGAGCTCGGTGACCCCGCGTTGAGCGCCGACGCGCTCGCGGCGTTCGTGGCTGGGGCGCAGGAGGTCGGCGTCTCCGCATGGCTCGGTGCGGGACCGCCGGACGCTTCGACCGAGGCGCCGCCCGCTGATTCGGTGGGTGTGACTGCGCCGCCCTCGGCGCTCGAGGCGGTCGCCCGCGCCGAGGGAGAGTTCCTCAAGGCGCACTTGCGCGGAGCCGAGAGGCCGCTGGCTCAAGCCATCGACACACTCGTGCCCGCCGAGGGCCTGGTCGTCGGCCCCGCCGGCACGCGCGCCCTCGTCCTCCTCGCGCAGGTGCAGTTCGCCTTGGGTAAAGCAGCGGCGGCGGAGAAGACCGTCGAGCAAGGCCTCACACGAATCCCGCGCTTTCCTGAGAGCGTCGGAGAGCCGCCGCCCGAGGTCGCTGAGCTGGTCGCCCGCGTCCGCGGGCGCCTTGCGGAGACGCTCGACGGGACGCTGCACGTCGAGGCGGCGCCGGCGGGCACGGAGGTCTTCCTCGCTGGGGTGCGACTCGGCGTCGCCCCTGCCATCTTCGACGGTCTGCCACGCCGTAGTTTCCGCCTCTCGATGCGAGTCCCCGGGGACGTCGCCGTGACGCGAGATGTCGATATCGTCAGGGTCACCCGCATTGACGCGCCCGAGAGCTCCGGTGCGCTGCGCAGGCGTTTTCTCGCCGGCGTCGCGCGCTCGGAGCGCGCCGAGGTGCGCCTCGTCGGGGAGGCGCTCGCGCGGCGGATGGGCGTCACGACGCTCTGCGTCGCTCGCGTGCGGAGCGATGTCGTCGTCGTGGCTCGACTCGACCCATTCGCTGCGTCGGGCGGGGAGGACGACGCGGGCGTCGTCGGTGCGCTCGTCGCGCCAGCGCCAATGCCAGACGCAGACGCCGAATGGCGCTCGCTGGGTCGCGCGTGCGCCGCCACGAACAGCGCCTCGGACCTCGCGCCGGCGACCGCGCTCTTCGGCGCACGGCCGGCGCAGGACGCGGTCGACGACGGGGGACCGAGCTGGGCGAAGATCGTCGGTTGGTCGTTGATTGGCGCGGGGACCGCGGGGCTCGGCGCGGGCGCCTACTTCGGCGTGAGCGCCTTGGACGCCGAAAAGGCGTACGACCGGGCGACCGAGAAGTCGGCCGCGTTGCGGGCGCGGGACGACGCGCAGTCGAGCGCGCGCGCAGCGGACGTGGGCTTCGCGGGCGGTGGCGCGCTGGTCGTCGGGGGCGCGCTCGTGCTGCTCCTTGGTCAATCGCAGTGAAATTCAGGCGTTGACCCTCTGGGGTCAGCGTGTTAGGCCTCACGCGGTACAGGGCCGGAAGGCCGCCGCAGGGTCGACGCGGGTCGCGTGGGCCCGCTCGACACCGCGGTTTTGGGGGCGGCGAGTTGAAGCAGGGTGCTGAGGATAGCGTGAACGAGAGCGCAGACGCGGCGGACTCCACCGAGGCCGGGCCGCCTGAGTCTCATCGCCGGCCCGTCGAAGACGACCGCCGCAAGCCCGGCAAGAAGGGGCGCAGGCGCTCGCGGACGATCGCGACTAAGCGTCTGAGCAAGGACGAGCTTGCCTTGGCTGAGGAGCTCAGCGCGGTCGAGGTGGACCGGCCCGCACATCGCTCGCAGTGCGCGAACGGCGTGCGCCCATGCCCCTATGTCTCCTGCAAGCACCACCTCTACCTCGACGTGAACCCCGAGACGGGCTCGATTAAGCTCAATTTCCCTGACCTCGATGTCTGGGAAATGCAAGAGACCTGCGCGCTCGACGTCGCGGACCGCGGCGGTATCACCCTCGAGGAAGTGGGTGAAATTCTGAACCTGACGCGCGAGCGCATCCGCCAGGTCGAGGTCAAGGGTCTTGAGAAGCTGCGCGAGGTCTCAACGAGCCTCGGCCTGCAAGACTTCTTGGCGTTCGTCGAGCAGAACATCAGCATCGACTGAGCGCGTTGTCGCGGTCGTTCACCCGCCGGGCTCGCCTTGAGGTCGCCGGGCTGACAGCCGCAGCGGGCGCTGCCTGGGGCGCTGTACTCGCCCTCGGGCTGGGCGTCCGCGCAGACATTCCAGACGCCGCGCTGGACGCGCGCGCGCTGGTCGACTTTGCGTGCGCAGGCGGTGAGTTCATCGCGCCGCTCGCGGTGGTTACGGGGGCGACCCTCGCGGCCTCGCGCTGGCGTTTAGAGGGGGCCATCACGGCCGCTGAGGCGCTCGGTCACGCGGCGCCAACGCTCCTCTGGCGCGCGCTGTGGCCCACGGCGATCTTCTGCGCGCTCGCGGGAGCGTGGAGCGCGTCTGACCTTGGTCCGCGTCGACTCGCGGCGCTCAGAGCCCGGGCGGTCGCCGCCGTCGGCGCCCTCGACGACGACGCCACGCTGCGTGGCACCTGGACGGGCGGGGGCGCGTGGGTCGTCCGCGGAGGCGGGGGACATGCGTCGCGGCCCCGTGTCGAGATCGCCGTGCCAGGGTCGGGCGGGCTGACGTGGATCTCGGCGACGCTCGCGAGCGTCGAGCCGCTGAGCTTAGTCGACGCG
>Ga0114972_10002179_pt1 | contig 14645 bp, 12 predicted proteins | sample M_140807_EF_Meta_FD_87354 | JGI IMG/M metagenome (GOLD analysis project Ga0114972, IMG submission 87354) | Freshwater microbial communities from Lake Montjoie, Canada to study carbon cycling - M_140807_EF_MetaG | ecosystem: Environmental > Aquatic > Freshwater > Lake | place: Lake Montjoie... | reverse complement strand
GCTCGAATCGGGGGATCAATACGGCGAGATTAAGAAAGTTATTTCGATCAATATTCTTTATTTTGATCCAGGTGTAGGGGACGATTACATCTACCGCGGTACCACGGCATTTCACGGTGTTCACACCGATACAAAGCTTGAACTGGCTGAGACTTACAAATCATATCTTGGAGTACACCGAGTATTTCAGATATTCCCAGAGTACTACCTTCTCTGTATCTCGAAGTTTCCGGGCACTGTAAAAAACACCCTTGATGAGTGGCTCTACTTTTTGAAGACCGAAAAGATAGAGCAAACCTTTTCAGCGCGGGGGTTACAGCGAGCAAAGCAGGTCCTCCATGTTGCAAATCTCTCAGATCCCGAGCGTCGGGCGTACGAGGCGTTCGAGGACCAGCTGCGGTGTTTGGTTGGAGAGGTCAAGCAGCACCTGTGGGAGGTGCAGTGGGCTGAGAGGGTAGGTGTAGAGCGTGGGCGTCAGGAAGGGCGCGAGGAAGGGCGTCAGGAAGAGCGCCGCGAATTACTCCAACGCCTTGCAAGGAACCTATTAGCCAAAGGTCTCAGCAAAGACGAGATCGCTGTTTCTGCGGGGGTCAGCCTCGAGGAGGTGGAGGCAATCCTCGACATAGCGAGCGGAGGAGATTGACCTTGCGCGAAGGCTTTTGGGACGGTGGAGTAAAGTGGAAGGTTATCGAATGCATAGACGCCCAAGTCTTTTTGGAGCAGTGAGACTCTTGTTTACGTTGTGGGTAAGCGCTGTTTTTGGATTTTCTCAAGATAGTTGGAATTGTGATCGTTATGGATGACCTATGCTCGAATTGAGACTGCCGACATTAAGCGATGAGGGCACGTTTCGAGAGGCGGTTGCCGAATTCAAGGCGAATGATCCTAATTTCACCTTTGCGTTCGAGTTTGATGAAAAAGCGGATTTCGGGATTTACTTGCAACGGTTACAGGGATGGGTCGAGGGCAAAGACCTTGGAGATTTCGTCCCTAATACATTTCTTGTAGCCGTTGTTAGACACAAAATCGTAGGACGCGTTTCGCTCCGCCATGAGTTGAATGATTTTCTGCTGCGCCTGGGCGGACACATAGGCTACGGCGTTGTACCATCGGAAAGGCGAAAGGGGTACGCAACGGAGATGCTCCGCCAATCGTTAGCGCTGGCTCGGAATCTTGGCATAACGCGCGTTCTATTGACTTGCGATGACGACAATGAAGGCTCAGCACGGACGATCGAAGCTCATTGTGGCATCTTAGAAAACAAAATTCTTCAACCTGGGATGTCTGTCGCCAAGAGGCGATATTGGATTGACCTATGATTCTCTGTGAGGAGAACGCGGTCCTATAATATTTCAGAGGTTAGGGCGAAAACAGCTTATTCCCCGATCGTCGGGGCCTGCGCAAATGAGCCGCTTTTGTCGACCTTTGACGAGCGAGTTGATCTCGATATAGGGTGAGTAAAAGCGAATGCGTTTACCAAAATCGCTTCACTCAAACGGATACGCTTCACCGATTCCTCCGTCACGGGAGTGCCGGAGAGGAAGGAATCGCTTTTTTCGATAAACGGGAGAATACCATGCAGTCGCGAGCCAGTGGAGAGCGCTCGTCCCCGGGTGACCATCAGGGGAGCGGTTGGGAGGATCAATTGGTTGTCTGGAGACAGCAGACCCCGGAGTTCAGTATCGGTGCTCCCCAATATTCGGAGCGACTTGTTGCCGTGGCAAGAAAGCGTGATGGGCTCGAGATGTTTCGTTCTAGCCATTACGCTCGGATCGAATGGGCTGAGGCAAGGGGAGTAGCTGGATTTGACGACCTCAAAGGGATCTATCATTCGCTTGCGCAGATAGCCAGCCGTGCGCCGCAACGATTCGTCGAAGCTCAGGGGCAAACGATCAATGGGTCATTAGCTTCCTTCTTCGAGGTGATACCCGATACCTCAAAAGAACGCTCGGTAGTCCCTGATATTGTCGGTGATTTGCTTGTCAGCTGTCTCGAACGGTCACCGGAAAACAGCCGCTTATTGGTGGTGCAGTGTCGAGCGCTAGTCGATAAGGTCAGTCAATGTTGGCGCGAGCTTGCCGAGATCGTCATTCCTGACGATGTTGCCTCCGTTGCGGAAACGGATCTAACCGCTGCGATACGCCGAGAGGCCGAAGAGCTACTGAGACAAGTGAGAGAGCTTGGATCCGACCTTGCCGATAGTTCCCATCGCGAGGCTCTGATTGAGCAGATTACGAAGGTGGGAGGTTTTCTTCGGCTGCAGCTTGAGCCGTTATTTTTCGAAAATAGTGAGATAGACGAATCAAAAACAGCAGCGGAATTTTGGCAGGAAGCAGGCCGTATCGCGGGAAGGACCGGTGTTAGCGAACTGACCGCAGCGGCTAAGATTCTTGAGCGAGATCTCGTTATTTTCGTGCGGATGATGGACGTCCTCGATAGAATCGATCGACAAGGACGGTGAAAGCAACGAATTTTTGCAAGAACCTCTTCATTCCAGAGGCATGAAGGTCTCTGGGCTCTACCAGTGCTGCTTATACCAAAGAACTTTACTCTACCCCTCAATCTCCCTCAGTCTTGCAACCTCGATTTGTTGATCCTCAACGCTCAATTTGTTCCAGAGATACCAGTAGCGCGATGTTTGAATGGTAATTACTGTGTTGATGATGAGCGAGATCCCCATTGTTAGATAGGGGAGAAGTCTATTGGTGCCGCTTTCATACTCGTTGATCAGCGTGAAGATTAAAAAGATCTCTATAAGCAGCGGGATAAGAATTGAGAAATCCCTTCCTGAGACAACACCGACCACTTTATTGCGCACAATCTGTCTTATCCAAGCAAGCGCGACATAAATCCAAATTATCGATACAAAAGTCGAAACGGCAGCCTGTGTCACCGGAGATTTGATAATGTTTGCTGGAAGAAATGGAACGCCTCCCAGGACAAAGAGCGAAATGAAAAAGGATGGGAGGCAATACGTGAGTATCGTATCTCTTCTTTTTATCGCACTTAAAGAGGGGCTCGATAGTAAAATTTGAAGAAAAATAAACTGATCAAACCACAATCCCGCAAAACGGGTGATTAAATAGACTGGGTCACCGGTCGTCCATGTAAACAAAATCCATCCCACATTTTCAAGCCAGTTACTGATGAAAAGATGTGGGTTTAGCTGTCCGTGAGCTCGGCCAGAGCGGTGATTAATGAGTATCTGACTTCCCACAGCGACGACAACCAGTACCCAGCAGGAATACATCGAGGCAAAGGCGGAGCTGTTGCTGAATGGTGCCCCATAAACAGTGGAACAAACAGCCATACAGATCAGAAAAATCACTCCGCAAACTAGAGAAAAAGGGAGTACCTTTTTAAGGACTTGGCGATAGTTAAGATCCATTGTTGTAATCCTGTTTATGCCGGATTAATAAGGTGGAACCTGAGATTGCTCTTAATCTGAGACTTTTTGAGTTTCTCTCCGTAATGTCGGCGTCGGATCTCGGCTTCATTCGTCTTGTTTATCACGGAGATCATCTCCTAGTCGTACGCCGACAAAAGTAATCTTAAAAAACCGCCCACTAATTCGTCCCCCGATCATTTATCCTTCTTGGGAAAAGAGAGGGGGCAGCTTAGAGATCCATTCATCCGGCAGTTGCACCTTGACGTCGTCAAATAGCTTTTTGCAGCGCTTCGCTAGCTCGGGATTTTCGTCGAGCACCTTTACGTGGGGCCAATTTATAAACTGGATGAAGAGCTCCTTAGACGCGAGCTCTGCGGTATAGCGTAGTCCGGGTCCGGTCGCATCTTCCTTTAGGGATCTCTCGAGCAGGGTGAGAGTTCTTTCCAGATATAAAACTGGATCGATTGGAAGGGGCGTTTCTTTACGTGGAAGTTGCCACGGTAAATTCGAGAGCATTATATCGGTTACCCCATGGACGAGACGTCCGGTTTTCTCGAGCTCTCCCTCGATCGCTTTTTGGCGCTGGAGCTCGTAGGATTTGCGAAACTGCTCGGGGACGCTCTCGGGATTGGGATAGTTCCCCATATCCAGATGGCGCTCGACAAGTAACTGACCATACGCAGGGCGGCAAGCCAGAGCCTCCGCATTCGCACTTGCCATCACCTCAGAGATGATTTGATAGGCGCGGTCTCCGATTGGGCCCGGCACTCCCATCAAGGACATGCCCCACATATCTTCATTTCGAATCTCATGAAAGACGGTCTCGTTCCATTTGATCGGCGACAAGACGGCTTTGTTTCCCTTAAAGTAGACGGAGCAGCTCCATGCCGAGGGAGGTATTTCTCCACCGGACTCGCGTTCGCCGACATTCTCCGTCTTGGTGCGAGTGATCTCGGCGGCTTTTTGCGCGGCCTGTTCGGCTGCTGTCTCGATGAAATAGCGCGAAAGGAGAGGAACTTGGCTGTCCCAAAAGGCTTTCCAATTATTGAGGGCATCAAGCATCGGCTGTGGATCCGAGCCATACAGGCCGAGGCCATAACCGAGTAAATGGTGGTTCTTTTCTATCTGAGAATAAACGCCCTCTTTTAATACCGGTGAAGTAAGGTGAAGCAGAGCGCGCGCGAGCGGCAGTAGCGCCTCTTGTACTTCCCTCAGGTTCGGGGAGGTGCGCGCGTATTCGTCGGTGAGCTGCCTGGCTTCGGCATAAATTCCTGCTTCGTCGATATCAAGGATGCCGACATCTGTGGACAGGTCCGGGGCAGCCGTGGCGCGCTCTATCAGAATACCGTTGATCTCGGTCAGTACACTTTTCAGTATGCTTTCGCCGAAATGTTGAAGCTGATCCATTCCATTCAAGATGTCATCGATCAGGCTGCGCTGTCTTTCCCACGGCAGTTCCTTGTTGGCGGAAAGCTCGCCCATGGCATGTCCAGCATTAATGCCGCATTTCTCCCTTGTCATGTCTCCGTGAAACGTCCCCGAATCCACGTAGGGCGCCTCGCCGAGCACCCCGCGCTCGATGCTCTTGGAGAAATCCTCGATGGTATACACTTCGAGCGGGGTTTCCTTGACCCGCTCCTTAAGCTCCTTCACCTGAGTGGGGGTCAGGAATAGGATTATCGACCGGTCGATCCCTCCTGCATCCTCGCGTAAGCCGTGCTCGCCGAACCACTCCTTGGCTCTCTGTTGAACCTCAGTGACAGCCTGCCAGGCTCCTTGCCGAAATGGGGCGAAGATCATGCACGGTATTGCCTCTTCGCGGCTGAAGCATGCCGGCAGCGCGAAGTCGTTAAGGATCGTGTTGCTTTGAGACGGAAGCTGGGGGACGGGATCTTGATGTGATGCGGCTGGGGACATCTGAAAATCCTAAAGGTGTTGGGCAAAACTGCCCGGAGCCTAACAAGGGAGCTGATCGCCTTCAAGTCTAAATCAGCTGGACCCTCCAAACTCTTTAGCTCCGGACCTCTACTCCCGGACCTCTACGCCTCTGAGCAAAGGAGGCTGGTATCTTGAGAATTCATCCCGAAGCCGAGCCCGGGGTTTTTTAGTGGCTTCGGCTTAGCCTCTCACACACCCTGAGGCCGACAATATCCCTTTACGAACCTCGATTAATGCATCATAATTCGACTTATGATTTCGAGATATGTATCACTTGCCAAAATTCTCTCTGGTAATGCCTCAGCTTTTCTGCTTGGACCGCGCGGAACGGGGAAGACTTCCCTGGTGGGGGCATTTCGGGATTCAGTGGAAAGGAGCGGGGGGCGGGCTCTTAGTATTGATCTTCTGAGCCTGCGAACGGCGAGGCGGTATGAGGATGATCCCGGGCTGTTTAGATCTGATATTTTGTTTGCGCTTGGAGCGGAGGGTTCCCTGCTGGTGGTGGTCGATGAGGTCCAAAAAGCACCGTATCTGCTTGATGAAGTGCACTACCTCCTTGAAGCCTTTCCCGGGCGGATTCAGTTTTTGTTAACAGGTTCGAGCGCTCGAAAACTTCGGCGAGGCGGAGCGAATCTCCTGGCGGGGCGCGCACTCTCACTCGCTCTTCATCCGCTCTCTCTTCTTGATATTCCGCCTCTTGATACTCCGTTCAGCCTCGAGCGAGCACTTCGGTTTGGAACTCTTCCTCGATACTACCTCGGCGAGCGCGAGCCCGATGAAACTATCGCACGATTGTTGGATGGATATGTAGAAACGTACCTCAAAGAGGAGATTCAGGCAGAGCGACTCGTTCGTGGGCTCTCGCCCTTCCATCGGTTTCTTGAGATAGCTGCCCAGATGAACGGCCAGATGGTGAATTTTTCCGCAATAGCGCGACAGCTTAGGGTTAGCGATCAGACGGTTCGCGACTACTACACGATCCTTCTTGATACCCTCCTCGCATTTGAATTGCCCTCGTGGTCTCGCTCCGTAAAGCGAAAGCTCGCCCTTGCTTCGCGATTTTATCTCTTTGATTGCGGAGTCATTAACGCGATTTTGGGTGAGCAATCAATCACACCGCGCGCGGGAACGGACCGGTTTGGCCGGTTGTTTGAAGCGTTTATCGTGACCGAATTTTTTAGACAGAGCGACTACCTTGGCACCCGTCGCTCTCTCTATGGATGGCGCACGCAGCGGGGTGAATATGAAGTTGATATACTGATCGATCGAGGTATTCGCGAGCCACCGATCGGCGTCGAGATTAAATCATCGACGGAGATCTCTGAAGATGATTTGACGGGCCTGAAGGCGCTCGCTGCGGAATTCCCCTCGGCACCCCTTTACTGTATATGCCGAACCGAGCGACCCTACCAGCTGAGAGTGCCGGAGAGAAGATCAGAAAGTGATGTTGCACAACGGGAGCTGACTGTGTCGGTAGTGCCATGGGAGTCTGGTGTTACCGAGATATTGATGCGGGCGATGTTGCGTGGGGAGGAGTAAAGGGGTCGGTGGGGTGGCGATGATGATACGTTATCGCGTTCTTCGGAGGCGATGTTGAGGATTGTCCCAAATACGTCCCCCAACTATTTCTCCTGTGATTATTATCACCGACCAAAAACCGCCCGAGATCGCCGATGTGGAGCTGGCGGAGGCTCTGGGATATTAGTGAGTTGAGTGATGAACCCTTCGGAAGGCGACTGCTGTCTGAGTAGGGATTATGCTCAGGCGTGGGGGACCGGTGACAGGAAGAAGGGCAGGACGGGGTATGTCGTTTGGGAAGAGCACTCTCTGAGCGGGAGGTGTGTCCTTACCACGGACGCTCCGACCGTACTTCGAAACTCTTGAGCTCAGAGCCATGGAGGTCCGAGGAGCTGCTCGGACGAGCCTAACTTTTGCGTGTCATTTCACTCCTCATCACTCAAATCATTCTCGAATATTCTTGACTTCATCGCTTTGCATCGTTAAGGCTGAAAGCTAAGCTTAACGAGTACATCAGACAGTCCGGATTCGACAGTTTTAGAATGGGTAATCGCTCAAACTAAAACGGCAAGCTATGGGCTATTACGAAGGAGAGTGCTGGATGATAGCCGATGATTTTCGCGACATGATTGAGTGTCTCAATGCACAGGGAGTTGACTACCTGATTGTTGGTGCGTTTGCGATGGCACATTTTGGGTATCGGCGCGCGACGGGGGATATCGACATCTTCGTGCGCCCGACCAGCGAGAATGCGCAGCAGACCTTTGATGCCCTTATCGCGTTCGGTGCCCCTCTTTCAGCCCACAACCTTTCCGCCGATTACTTCGCGACAGAGGGTAATTTCTATCAAATTGGCCTCCCGCCAAATCGGATAGACATTTTGACACACATAGATGGGGTATCATTTGAGGAGGCACACGATCACATCGTGCGCGGGAGGGTCGGCGGTCTTGAGGTCTCACTTCTCTCCCTTGAGCTCTTGATCAAAAACAAAGAGGCAACCGGTCGACCGAAAGACCAGGTAGACGCCGACGAACTAAAGAGACTCCGCGTCCAAGGAGGGTGAGTATGACTGACTTCTCTGATCAAGGTCTCAGCGCACGAGCTGAACGACGACGGCGTGAGGCGGTCGCCTCCATAGGAACAGGATTCCCCAGGCAGAATCACGCCATCCCCGAGACCCACCAACAGGCCGAACAAAGCCTCGAGTACCTTTGGGAGCTGAGCTGTTTTGTGTACGGGGTACCGCCTAATATTGCGATGGATAAATCTGTCGGGATCAAGGGGTTTCGGAAGAAACGGGCCTGATCTTTTGTTTCCCGGAGGCAACGACTCTCTGAAGTTACCCAAAATAGCGACTTTTTGAGGGCTTTTAATTTGAGGCAACTCGTATTGGTGATCTCGCAGGCTCGCATGACGTTCATGGCAAAGGCGCGCAGTGCCGACATGACTCGGGGGCCATTTTTTGCCCGGATAGTGGTTCGGTCCTCTCCGAAGACAAAGTCGGCGACATAGTGGACCTTGTTTTCAATAGCCCCTTCCTCTATTGCTCAGAGGTAGAGAGGTCCCGAGCAGAGAGGTCCCGAGGCAGAGAGGTCCCAAGATTTGCTGAATCCTTTTCGTTCGAGGACATTTAATTTGAGGCGCATCGGTGCCCTTTTGATTCCCTACCTATATGTCTCTAAGGTATAGAGCGAGTGGGCTGAAAGTCAATGAGGTCTCTTGAAAGCAGCTCATGGGACGGCCCAAAAACAATTCACTCCCCCAAGATAAACCCCCTCACATCACGACAAAATAAGTCGTACTGTTCAGGTGCTATGGTAACCGTTCGTGCAGAGGGGAATGCGCGTTTGAATGCGACGAGGCCGTGGGGGGAGCGGCGGCGGCCGGATTTGACCTCGATCGCGATTATGTGGCGGCCGAGCCGGTACACATAATCGACTTCGTCGTTGTCGACTCGCCAATATGACAACTCGCCCGGAAGACGGGCCAGATCGAGACCGACGGCGAGTTCAAACAGTCGGCTCCGCAGGCTGTCGGTGAGCGTTACCTCCGCACGAGCAAAGGTGCAGAGAGCAGGTGCGAGGGGGAGAATCTTGGGGCTCGAGGACCGTTTCTGAATCGGATTTGTTGTAAATTTGGGGAGCGTTTTTATCAGGAAGGCACCTTCGAGAAGCTCTATATAGTGCTTCACCGTTTCGATAGTTCCGGGATCTTGGAGTTGTCCCACCAGTTTGCGCAGGCTGATCTCGGCGGCGGGATAACTACACAGAAGCTCAAACACTTGCCGAAAGAGGGCGGGGCGGGTCACCCGCCTCAGTTGCGAGATGTCTTTATCGAGCACTGTTTCGATGATGGAGGATCTCATATACGAGAGCCATCGATCGGGATCCTCTCGGAAAGCGAGTGCTCCGGGGTAGCCACCATACGTGAGATATTGGTCGAGAGTAAGACCAAAACCCTCGACACATTCGCGATAGTTCCAGTGGTAGGCGCGCAGTAGCTCGAATCGGCCGGTCAAACTTTCAGTGCGCCCAGACTGCAGAAGGAGTGAGCTTGAACCGAGGAGCACAACCTTGATCCGGTGTGCCGCTCGCCGCTGATTGTCCCAGCACTTTTTTATAATCTCGGACCAGTTCTCTACCTTTTGGATCTCATCAAGAACGAGGACGGTGTCGGGACCCTTCTCGCTTGCCTCTTGCCACTGACGTTCAATCCAGCTCCAGTCAGATCGAAAAACGGCATCCGCAGAGGCGTAGTGTCGTGGGGTAGCGGTCGGAAGTCGACTGAGCAGCTGCTCGACCGCTGTTGTTTTGCCAACCTGCCGCGGTCCGAGTAGCACCTGAATAAGAGGATTCGGAGCGCTTAGCCGTTGTTCAAGGGATGGAGTAATATCGCGTAATATCATACTGTTAGCTACTATTTGGCGCGAGTTGAGAGATTTTGTCGAGGTAGGTCTACAAAAATGTCGACCTACCTCGACAAATGGGAGTAGGAGGCAGAGTATCACGATTTCTTGGGTGGCGGGAGTGCCGGAAGCTCTTCAGCCTAAAGGTATAGAGGCTCTGGGTACAGGCCCAAACATAGAGATCAAAGATGACAAAATATTAACCCAAATAATTTCACCGAGCAGCGAACTTATTTCTGACACGTGAGTCTAATCAAGAGAACCCCCTTTAAGGGTTACTTTTTTTGGTTAGGCTTACGATGACCCGGATTGCCCCCCCTTTTTCTAATATGTTGGCCTCGGTTGCAGATGAGGTGATTTGCCGTCGGATCGTTTTGGGAGAGCGGGAGCTGTTTGCTGAGATTGTCTCTCGATATCAGGGGGCGATTTTTCGGCTTTGTTTGCGGGCGATGGGAAACCATCACGATGCCGAGGAGGTTGCGCAGGAGGTTTTTCTAAGGGCGTTTCGGGGGTTGAAGCACTTTAATGGGAGTGCCCGTTTTTCGACGTGGCTGACGAGGATCGCGCTCAATCAAATAAGTTCAGTATTCGGATCGAAACAGAGTCGCATTCAGCGGCGGTGCGATCTTTTTGACAGCGAGCAGCATGGAGGCGCAGCAACGAGTGAAGAGATGCAAAGTGGCGCGATGGCGGAGCGGATGGTGGTGGGAATTCGCCAGCTCAAGCCGGTGCTTCGCGATGTGATCATCCTGTGTGGTTTCGAGGGGCGGCCGTACGAAGAGGTTGCGCAGCTAATGGGCATTCCGGTGGGAACTGTTCGCTCGCGGCTCAATGCGGCGCGGATCGAGCTAAGAAAAATCATCGATGCAGAGCTGAGTTAGTGAGAGCGTTATGGCACGAAAAAAAGATAGAACTGATTCCCCGATAGATCAATTTATTGGGCTCATTGATGAGTCGCTATCTCCTCACGAGGCAGAAGAGCTCCGTAGGAAAATTGATATTGATCCAAACCTTCGGAGTGAATTCGAACAGTATCGCCGAATCGTTGCGGGAGAGAGGCGCGTGCATTCGGTGACAGGAGAACCGTCGGCTGATTTTTTGGAACAGGTGATGACTAACGTTCGGAATGAGCCGGATGAAGGTCTGAAGTTAACGCAGTGGGAGATGGTGGTTATGCAGTACAAGAAGTATCGGAATGTGGTGGTGGGAGGAATTGCTACGGGTGGGGTTGTTTGTTTGGCGTTGCTGTTGCCGGAAGGGGAGGTGGGGAGCGGCGATCAGGATATGAGGAGGGCTGATTCAGGATATTCTCCTGCAGCGAAATATAACGATGATAGGGTGGCAGAACTTGGTGATTTGCTCACTGCATTTCATGACACGGTGAAGCAAGCCTTTCAGGGGGGCGATAAGACAAATGAGGGAGAGCAAAATTTTTATCTCAGAGGTCCGAGTACGAGTGCGGCTGGTCGGCCTGTGCCTCCGGTTAGAGAGGAGGAAAAAGAGAGGAGTGCTCAATTTCAAGAAAAGACGGCTGGATTACGCACTCGAGCGTTGGATGCAATGGCGGATGCCCCATGGATTGGGCAGCCGATGCAGGAAGCTGGGGCAGGCCTGGTTGATTATTCGGTCCTTCAGGATGATTCCTATTTACACATCCCATCGACAGACTCTGCGCATCCAACCGTAGCTCAACCCAACACACCTTACCGCCAGCCTCTAACCCCACTATTCCAACTCACCAACACCGCCCCTCACTCCACCTTCTCAATGGACGTGGACACAGGCAGCTACACTAACTCACGGAAGATACTCCGGAGTGGTCGGCGGCCTTCAGCTGATTCGGTGCGGGCCGAAGAGTTTATTAACTACTTCTCGTATCAACATCCAACCAACACGGAAAAACCGTTCTCCACGGTTTATGACATAGCTCCGTCACCGATGACGAAGGGGGCAAAGATTCTGCGCATCGGCGTGAAATCGAGAGAGATTATCTCATCAGACAAACCGTGGAACCTCGTGTTTCTGATCGACACCTCGGGGTCGATGGCAGATCATAACAAGCTGCCGATGGTAAAAGAGGCGCTCAAGCTCCTTGCGGGAAAGATGCGTGCATCTGATCGTTTGAGCATCGTGACGTATGCAAATGGGTCACAGGTTGCACTTCCGCCGACGAGTAGTGGCGAGCTTGATCGGATCAACGGAGTGATTGATGGATTAACGGCTGAGGGTGGAACGAATGGCCACGCCGGTATAACCCTCGCCTATCAAGCGGCTCAACAGGGATTTATTCCTAACGGTGTAAATCGGGTTATTCTTGCGACTGATGGAGACTTTAATGTTGGAATAACGAATCACGATGAACTCATCACCGAGATTCAACGTCAACGGTTGAAGAATGTTTCATTGACGACAGTCGGAGTTGGAGAGGCAAATTATCAAGAGCATTTAATGGAGCAGCTGGCTGATAAAGGTGATGGAAATTACTTTTATCTTGATACCTTCGATGAGGCGCGGAAGGTGTTTGGTCACGATCTGGTAAGCACGATAGACACAGTTGCAAAGGATGCCAAAATTCAGGTCGAGTTTAATCCAGCGGCGGTGTCGCAGTATCGTCTCATCGGCTACGAGAACCGCGCTCTTGCGGCGCATCAATTTACCGATAATTCAGTCGATGCGGGTGAGGTCGGAGCAGGGCAGAGTGTAACGGCGCTCTATGAGGTTGTCCTTGCGGGCGATAAGATAACGCAAGAAGGAACAGTCGAAACCCGCTACGGGCCGACACCTGCGCCAACCCCAACGCCCGGCCCTCGTCCAGAAGAATTCGGATTTGTGCGGATTCGTTTCCAGGATCCAACGAGCAAAGAGGTGGAGCAGCTCTCCTTTCCGATGATGACCGAGCAGGTGCAGAGCTCGCTTGCAGAATCCTCGGAGAACCTCCGATTTGCGACCGCAGTAGCAGCATTTGCTGAAAAACTTCGTGGTGTGTCGATGATTGCGACTTACGCTGAGATAGCAGATCTTGCACAGGGTGCGCGTGGAAGCGATCCTGATGGTCGTCGCGCGGAGTTTATATCTCTGGTGCGAGAGGCAGGAGCGATGCCGTAAAAATCGAAGTGAGGCGCATCGCCCTGAACGAGGGGTGATTGCGCCTTCTGGTGGGGCGGGTAAATTATGACTGTAAATTTGGTAATCATTTACCTGGTTCTACGCGGATTAGGAGGCTGAAGAGTTAGGAAATATTTACCCCAAAACCTGAATAAATCTGAGAAAATGAGCCGAGGTAATAATTGTATTATTATGCGTTTGTCACATTCCTCGAAATTGCACCATCTTGGAGAGTAAAGTTCCAAGGACGGTCGAAAGTCGGAATTCAAACCAATTTTGCATTTTATCCTCGGACCTCTATAAGTCTGAGCAATAGAGGTTTGAGGTAAAATACTGCAGGCAATCTCGGGAGAAAAATGAATTGGAAGAGTGCCAATGAACATGGTCAACGTCACATGACGAACGGGCAAATCGCGGCCACGATACTCGTAATGGTGCTGTGGGGGGTAAACTTTCTTGCAGTGAAAGAGACCGTTGATTATCTTCCGCCGTTTCTTGCGGTCGGAATCCGCTTTGCAGCGGTCGGGCTATGTCTTATTCCATTTGCGCCTTATCCAAAAGGGAAAACAAAACCCCTGATTAACGCGGGTCTTTTGCTCGGCGTTGGTCATTTTGGCTTGTTATTTTTCGGGATGAGATATGTCGAGGTTGGTGTAGCCTCGGTTGTTAACCGAATCGGTGGCGTCGTGCTTGCGATATTGGGAGTGGTGCTTCTTGGCGAAATAGTTTCTCTCCGGTTGTGGTTAGGGCTCGCGTTGTCGATGGTTGGAGTTGTGGTGTTGGTGGCAGAAAATCAACCCCTTGAGATATCACTTGCAGCGACAAACTCGTATGGTGTCGCGATCCTGCTCGTCTCCTCTTCAATTTGGTCATTTGCCACCGTTTACATGAAGAATTCTCTCAGTAATGTTTCGACTCTGTGCCAGCTGGCTTGGGTGGCAATCTATTCAGTCCCCGGCTGTCTCCTCCTCTCGCTCGTTTTTGAAGTCAATCAGTTGACTGCAATAATGTCAGCTCCCGCAGGCGCGTGGATGGGGTTGGGATATACGGTAGTTGGCTCAAGCCTCGCAGCCTACGGCATTTGGTATGAGCTGGTTAAACGATGTGAGGTGAGCAAGCTCTCTGCATTTCTATTTTTGATGCCTATCGTAGGAGTTGTGATAGGAATGATGGTTCGCGGTGAGTCTCTGACTTGGATGAAGCTTTTAGGGACGGCACTAATATTATATGCGATGAAGCTGTCCATTTAGAGTCCTACTGATCGCTATTCCACAGAGAATCGGACCTTTATGACTCTGAGGAATAGAGGTGTGGAGGTGTCTAAGTCTCTAAGGTAAGAAGCGAGTGATGCGTTGCTGATTACTCAGCTGGTTCGCCCATAGACCTCTATCCCTCTGAGCTAAAGAGGTCTTTTAAGGTGTGCCTGCTCAATCTAGACCGAGCAATTTTTTGCCTGTTCCTCTGACATACCCGCATCGATTAGTCGGCTGAGCGCCTTAGCCAAACCCTCAGCGATTCCTTCGGCCCTACCCTCAGCTCGACCCTCAGCCCGTCCCTTATCAATGCCCCGCTTATGCGCTGTTAAAATCGCCATCTCATCATCGCGAAGCCACTTGAGCCGCGCTTCGTAGACCTCCCGCTCGTCACTACTGAGCCCCATCGTATCAGGGCTACCGCACCAAATCCAATCTAGCGTTCTACCGAAAACAATCTTACGTTCGAATATCTATCGTTTTTTTGATGTGCTAAAGATTCATCTCCGGTTATTTTCTGGAGATGATTGTATGG
>Ga0114972_10002177_pt1 | contig 14651 bp, 18 predicted proteins | sample M_140807_EF_Meta_FD_87354 | JGI IMG/M metagenome (GOLD analysis project Ga0114972, IMG submission 87354) | Freshwater microbial communities from Lake Montjoie, Canada to study carbon cycling - M_140807_EF_MetaG | ecosystem: Environmental > Aquatic > Freshwater > Lake | place: Lake Montjoie... | reverse complement strand
TGCCCGATGAATTCCAGAAGGCGGTCTACGACGCCGAGATCGCACCCCACCTCAAGGCCGGCAAGGTGTTGAGCTTTGCCCACGGCTTCAACATCCGTTTTGGCCTGATCAAGCCCCCCGCGGATGTCGACGTGGTGATGGTCGCCCCGAAGGGACCGGGCCACACCGTGCGCTGGGAATATCAGAACGGCCAAGGCGTTCCCGCCCTCTTCGCCATTGAGCAAGACGCCTCCGGCCAGGCCCGTGCCCTGGCCATGGCCTACGCCAAGGCCATTGGCGGCACCCGCGCCGGCATTCTCGAAACCAACTTCAAGGAAGAAACCGAAACCGACCTCTTCGGTGAGCAGGCGGTGCTTTGCGGGGGCCTCAGCGAGCTGGTCAAGGCTGGCTTCGAAACCCTTGTGGAAGCGGGCTACCAGCCCGAACTGGCCTATTTCGAATGCCTCCATGAGGTCAAGCTGATCGTTGACCTGATGGTCAAAGGCGGCCTCACCGCCATGCGCGATTCCATCTCCAACACCGCCGAATATGGCGATTACGTCAGCGGGCCCCGCTTGATCACCGCCGACACCAAAGCGGAGATGAAGCGGATCCTCACCGACATCCAGGACGGCACCTTCGCCCGTAACTTCGTGGCGGAATGCGAGGCCGGCAAGCCCGAAATGGATCGGATCCGCCAACGGGATGCCGAACACCCCATCGAGCAGGTGGGGACGGGTCTGCGTTCCATGTTCAGCTGGCTGCGGGCCTCCTGAGGCCTCTGTTAGCGCGCCCCTGATGGCACCCTGGCTCCCCTGGCACGACCAGGGCCTTGCCCTTGTCGCTGGGGCCTGCCTGCTGGATCGCCTGGTGGGCGACCCCCGACCGTGGCTCCATCCCGTGCAGGTGATGGGCTGGGTCGTCGGCTGGCTGCGCCGGCCCGCCGAGGCCTGGGCTGGCGATCAACCGGCCCGGCTCCGGCTCATGGGACTGGGGATCACCCTGGTGCTGGTGCTGGGCAGTGCCCTGGCGGGCTGGAGCCTGGAGCGCCTGGCCGGGCGCTGGCCCCTGGTGGGTCTGCCGCTGCTGCTGATCGGACTGGCCAGTGCCCTGGCCGGCCGCAGCCTGGAGCAGGCCGTGCGACGGGTACTGCGGGCCCTGCCCGATCTGGGGGAAGCACGCTCGCAACTGGCCTGGATCGTGGGGCGCCGGGTCGATGGCCTCCATGGGGGGGACATTCTGCGGGCGGCGGCCGAAACCGCCAGTGAGAATGCCGTCGATGGCCTTTTTGCTCCCCTCTTCTGGATGATCGTGGGCGCGGCCCTAGTGGGTTGGCCCCAGGCGGCATTCACCCCCACGCCGGGCCCCCTGGCCCTGGCCTGGGCCTTCAAAGCAGCCAGCACCCTGGATTCGATGCTCGGCTACAAAATCGGCCGCCTGCGCTGGCTGGGTACCGCGGGCGCCCGCCTCGATGATGGTCTGACCTGGTGTCCTGCCCGGCTGGTGGCCCTCACCTTGCCCCTGGCCGCCGGCCGTCCCGATCGGCTACTGGGTTGGTTCGCCACCGCCCTGAGGGAGGGGGCCGCGGATCCATCGCCGAACGCGGGGGTTTCCCAGGCGGCCTTTGCCATGGCGGCCCAGGTGCGTCTGGGCGGCGTCAACGGCTACGCGGACGGTCCCAAGTCCAAACCCATTCTGGCGGCCTTCGCCCCACCGCCGGATCCAGCCGCCGTCGAGCGCATCCTGGGCCTAACCCTGAGATTGGAAGTGCTTTGGCTGGGGCTGGCCCTCCTGGCACTAGCCGTTTTGGGACGTGTGCCCCCAACACTGGCAACCTAGGCCTTGAAAGCGAGCCGGGGGGAGGCCTTGGGGCTGGCCGCCTCAGTAGGCGCCCCGGTCGCGGGGATCGAGCACCACCCGAATCGTGCGGAACAAAATGCGCAAATCCATCTTCAAGCTGCGATGGCGGGCGTAGTAAAGATCGAGTTGGACGCGTTTGCGATAGCTGAGGTTGTTCCGGCCCGAGACCTGCCAGAGCCCGGTCAACCCCGGGCGCACCGCCAGCACCTCCTCCATGCGCTTGCCGTAGCGGGGCAATTCCTGTTGCACAATCGGACGGGGGCCAACAACGCTCATCTCACCCCGAAGCACATTCAGGAACTGGGGCAATTCATCAAGGCTGGATCGGCGCAAGAAACGGCCCAGGCGGGTGATGCGGGGGTCGTTGCGCAGCTTGAAGTCATTGCGAAACTCCTCCTGAAGGTCAGGGGAAGCCGCCAGCACGGCGGAAAGGATGCGGTCGGCATCGCGGCGCATGGTGCGGAATTTGATGCAGCCAAACTGTCCGTAGCCGCGCCCCACCCTCTGCTGAACGTAGAAAACAGGTCCCTTGGAGGTGATTTTTACCAGCAGCGCCAGAACTACCAACAGGGGGGATCCCAAGCTGATGATGGCCAGGGAAAAAACAATGTCGCCCGTGCGTTTCAAAACCCGAGAACGGCGGGGCTGGCGCTCGATCAGCTCCTGAACCTTAAGAGCCACTCCCGGCTCGCCCAGGGCAGACCCGCCAGCGACGAAGGGGCTGCTGGCATCCATCGGCAAGCCAGCGGTAACGCTCGGAACAAAAAAGCCCCCAATGGATGGAACTTCCACGGATCGATCGGATTGAAACTCCGAAGATCTCGGGAGAACGACCATGGGTAACAGCATCGTTTAACAAATCTAAGGTTCAGTCGCGACGAGACTCCAGGCGCCAGGGTCACTCAGACCAGAGGCACAGGGAGATCGGGGCTGAGGGCGGGGGCTGAGTGGCCAGAGTCCAGGCGGTGGCGGTGTTGGGCCCAGTGGTGCATCAGCAGCGCCTGGAGGCGGGCGCGGAAGAGCTCCGGCGCAAAACCCTCAGCCCATTCCCGCTGACCACTGGCCGGCAGCTGGCGCCAGAGCTGGCCCTGGTGGAAATGGTCCAGGACTGCCGCCAGGCTGGTGGCGGACTGTTCGGGGAAGAGCAGCCCAGTCGGACGGCGGTCACCCCGATCCAGGCAGCGCACGCTGTCGCACAACCCCCCAGCGCCGTAGGCGATCACCGGCGCCCCGGCGGCCATCGCCTCAACGGGAGCGATGCCGAAATCCTCGAGACCGGCGTAAACGTAGGCGCGACAGCGCTCCAGCCAGTGGTTGACCTCGCCCTGGCTACAACGTCCCAGGAAGCGGATTTGGGGACCCGCCATGGCCTGCAGTCGCCGCCGTTCGGGGCCATCGCCGATGACCACCAGGGGCAGGCCAGTGCGATTGAAGGCTTCGATCACCACATCCACCCGCTTGTTGGGCACGAGCCGGCAGAGGCTCAGGTACACGTCGTCCCGGGCCTGGTCCCAGCGGAAGCGTTGCACCGCGACTGGTGGATGCAGCACCTGGGCCTCACGCCCCCAGTAACGGCGGATGCGACTGGCGGTGAAGCGGGAATTGGCCACCAACACATCGGGGCGGACCGCGCTGGCCACATCCCATTGGCGCAGCCAATGGAGCTGCCAGCGGACCAGGGGTCCCAGGGGGCCCCGGGCGAGGGCGGAATGGCGCAGGTAAGCCCCCATCTGATCCCAGGCATAACGAACAGGGGTATGCACATAGCTGACATGCAACTGATCGGGACCCGTCAGCACCCCTTTGGCCACCAGATGGCTGCTGCTGAGCACCAGGGGGTAGCCGCTGAGATCGAATTGCTCGATCGCCAACGGCAGTAGGGGCAGGTATTGCTGGACATGGCTGGCCCCCCAGGGCCAATGCTGGACAAAACTGGTTTGGATGGTTCGTCCCGCCAGCCATGGGTCCAGGTGGCGACTCTCCCCTGCCACCAGGGCGAAAAGATCAGGCCGTTGGCCCGCCGCCGCCAGAAGGGCATCGATCTGTTCCACCACCAGCTCGGATCCCCCGTGGGAACGGGGGCTGAACCATTCGTGGACCAGGGCCACGGGGCCTGGCAGGGGCGTGAGGGCGGTCGCTGGGGCCGGGGTCACCATCACGAAAATTCTCAGCTGATTGCATTGGGGACAGACCCTGCCGAAGCTAGGAGCACGATCGAGAGGGCTACAGCCGAAACGGCATGGCGATCCAAGAGCTCCTCGAAGATGCGCTACTGGAACCCTCCATTGGGTCCACGGCAAGCTTCCGCTGGCATGCCACCGCGGTGGGAATCGCCGCCCTGTGGAGCGACAAGGAGGCCCCGACCTCGCCCCCCTTTGAGATGGCCCTGAAGGAGGGATTGGAAGTGGGATTGGATTTGAGTCGCGAAGAAAGGGAATTTCATCAGATCAAATCGGGCCTGGTGCTGTTGTTCCATTCCTGAGGTCGGCAAAACTGATGGCTGACTTGGAGAGACAACCTGCGGTAATGGTTCTATCCTTATCGGAACATCTTCGCTTTAGGTTCCTGTTTGTTGCTTCCTGCATTGGTCAGCCTGGACCTTCTCAGCGTCGGTGGTCGTCCGTTCTGGGTCGATGCCTGCCTTGCTTTTGCAATTATTCTGATTCGCTACCTGCTGGTGGCAGGGATCAGCGGCTGGTTGCTGAGCCTGGTGGCGGTCCCCCCCGGGGAGCAACAGCAACAAGGTTTCGGCCATGACTTGGCCCTATCGGTTGGGTCAGCGGTGATCTTCGCCCTGACGACGGCCTTGATTCTGCAGTGGGATGGGGCCGGTGGCACCCGGCTTTATGGCGACCCTGGACACTATGGCCTTTGGTACCTGGGCTTCAGTTATGTCCTTGTGCTCCTTCTGCAGGATGCCAGCTTCTACGTCACCCATCGCCTATTTCATCTCCCATTTTTTTACCGGTGGTGCCATCTTGGCCACCATCGCTCTAAACAACCCACCCCTTGGACCTCCTTTGCTTTTGACCCAATTGAGGCGGTGACCCAGGGACTTTTTCTGATCGCAATTGTGTTGTTTGTGCCACTGCACTACATCACCCTGCTCGCTGTTCTCACCACCATGAGCATCTGGGCCGTGGTCAATCACCTCGGACTCGAACGCTTGCCTGCCAAATTCCCGCATCACTGGCTAGGCCGTTGGCTGATTGGTCCAGCCCATCACGGTCTGCACCATCAACGCCAGTCCCTGCATTTCGGACTTTATTTCACATTCTGGGATCGCGTCTGTGGCACGGAGGCCCCCAGTTATCCGGGCCTGAGCTGGCCAGCCGCACCTAAGGCAAATCCCTCACCTTGAGGGGGCGGGGGATGGATGGAGCCACCCCTCAGCATGGTCCTGGCCTACCGGCGCCCAACCACCCTGTTCTGGTTCAGTCCCGTAGGTGCCGGGTCCAGGAGGCTGGTGAGAAATGGTGACCTTCCGCCTCGGCGATCGTGGTGACAGCGGCCGCATCAGTGGCCGCATCGACCTTGGCCTTGAGGGCCGGGTCGGCGTTCACCTTGAGCAGAAAGGCCTGAAGCTGGGGTTTGGACATGGGGGCATGGGTTTGGCCCCCCAGTCCTAACCAGGCTGGCAAACAACGGTGCAGGGGAGGGGGGTGTAAGCTGAAAGAGGTTCAAAGATTTCTCTTCAGAGGGCTAACCACTTTCTTCGGGGCTTTCGGCGGATCGGGTTCATAGTTTCTTTTCCAGGTTCATGACAATTTACGTGGGCAACCTCTCCTTTGACGCCGAGGAGCAGGACGTCCAACAGCTCTTCGGCGAGTACGGCAAAGTCAACAAATGCAGCCTTCCCCTCGACCGCGAAACCGGTCGCAAGCGGGGCTTTGCATTTGTCGAAATGGCCAGCGAAGCTGAAGAAGCCAAGGCCATCGCCGATTTGCAAAACGTCGAATGGATGGGTCGCGCCATCCGGGTCAACAAGGCTGAGCCCCGTCCCGAGCGGGGCAGTGGCGGCGGCGGTGGCTACGGCGGTGGTGGCGGCGGCGGTTACGGCGGTGGCGGCGGCGGCAATCGCAACCGCTGGTGATTCGTTGGAGGGACTAGGACCTCCCCATCCCCCTAAGCAAGCCATTCATCAGACTTAACCCCCTAACTCCGATTAAGGATTGGGGGAATAAAATCTGACGCAACCGTCTCTGGCTTCTATGCCGGGACGGTTTTTTATGGCGCTGCGATGACCCCTAGGAGAGCTGCTATTACCAGTGCGCCCTGGAGCACCGTTCATTCGTGACTGGACGGATACACCGACTAAAACGGCGCCAGCAGGGAATGTAATCTTTGCCCGAATACGCCAAGGTGTTGCCGGATCCAGGCGAAACCAGAGAAAACAGGGAGAACAACCCAGACCCCACCATTTGTGGGCCAAAATCGTTTCATGAATTCACATACAGTGATTGGTCCCTACCGCGTCCGTGCAGCGGTACGCCATGAAAAGATTGTCCCAGAGGAGGTTCCGGCTTTCCACTTCAAGAGCAGTGTGGCCGCCCATAGCTATGCCCGCCAACTGGCCTCGGAGCAAAGGCGACCGGTGGTGATCGAAAAGCTGGCTCCCAGTGGCTGCTGGTTGCAGTTGACCACCTTGGGTTGAGGGTTGGTTCCCTAGCTCAGGCTTAATCCATCTCAGCGACTTGCTTTTGTTGTTCGCATTCCCGACGAAACAACCAGAATAGATATTCAGGAGACTTGTAACGTCTCGGCAGACTGTGGTGCAAAATTGCCAACCGGTCCCAACATACGGTTCGTTCAATTTGTTTCTGCGTACAGCCTTCCCGCAGGAGCAGCCTCAGGGCCTTGCAATACATCGGATATTTGGCTTCGAGTTCACCGATCGTCAGAACCGGCGCCGAATCATTGGTCATAGGTGGCTTGCGGGGAGAGTTAGCACGTGGCGCAACCGTGCCAGCGAAGGTCAGGTCGCCGCAGGGGTCTAGTCATTCGCCGTGGTGCCTCCATGGCCACGATGTTGATGGGCGGATCGGATGGCCGAGATCAAGCACTCTTGCCAGCTCCGCAACACCACCCTAGGCCCGCTCCCCGATGCATTGGTCTAGCGACGGCAGCAAGGCCCCTCTCCCAGGGAGATCAGGAGATCGCTGAATTGGCCAATCGGCAAGCCCGCCGGGCCACGGCGGCGGCGTGGCCCCGCTCGATGGGACCCTGCTGGGGACTGATCGCTCCATTGCGGCAATCGACGACGATCCGTTCGCGCTGGCCGCGCTGGTCGGCGATACGCAGGTGCAACTGCCAATCCATCCGGCTGCTGCGGCTGAACAAATCACCACAGACGGGCCCCACGCAGAGGCCAGGGGCGGCTTGGGCAGCGGCGGTGCCCAGCAGCCAGGCCGCCACCACAGCGATCAGCGCCCGCACGATCCCCAGCCGGTTGATTCGCGGCGCGGCGGGGCTCACGGTATGGCCTCCGGGGTGGGGAGGGGCCCTGGCGCCACCTGGGAACTGGGGCCCAAGGCGGCCTCGGCATCCCCCTCGGGGAGCTCCTGAGGATGGAACCATTCCCACACCTGGCGGGCCAGGGCGGGACCCAGCCCTGGGGCCAGAGCCAGGGTCTCGGGGCTGGCCAGTTGGATGGCATCCACCGAATGGAAGTGGGCCAGAAGATCCTTGACCCGTTTGGGGCCAAGGCCGGGGATGTCACCCAGCCGTGAACGACGCATCCGCTCGCCCCGCTGCTGCCGGTGGAAACTGACGGCAAAACGGTGGGCCTCATCCCTGAGCCGCCGCAACAACATCACCCCCAGCTGGTCCGACTCGGTGTCCAAGGGCTGGCTGGCGCCGGGCAGGAAGATCTCTTCGCGCTGCTTGGCGAGGGAGCACACCACCAAATCTTCCTGCAGGTTGAGTTCCCGTAGGGCTTCCATCACGGCGGAGAGTTGACCCTTGCCACCATCGATCATGACCACGTCCGGCCAGTCATTGAGGCCGCCCGTGTGCAGGGTGGTATTCGAGGCCCGGCGCAGGGCCAGCAGGTCCGCCCCCTCGGCCTTGGCCTGGGCCCAGCGCCTGAAACGGCGCCGCATGATCTCGGCCATGGCCATGAAGTCATCGGAGTGGCCCGAGCGAATGCTGCTGCTCTGAATCTTGTATTTGCGGTAGTGCTGCTTGGCCGGCAAGCCGTCGATGAAGACCACCTGGGAGGCGACGGCGTCGCTGCCCTGGATATGGCTGATGTCATAGCCCTCGATGCGGCGGGGAGGCACCGTCAGTTCCAACAATTGGGCCAGGTCCTCGGTCGCCAGCAGCTGCTGTTCGGCGCCGCGCTGGGCACGCACCAGCTCAAAACCAGCATTGCGCTCCACCAGCTCGACCAAGTCCGCCTTTTGCTGGCGCTGGGGCACCGTCAATTTCACTTTGCGGCCCCGCCTCTCCCCCAGCCACTCCTGGATCAGGGCCTGCTGGGGCAGGGGATGTTGCAAAAGCAGCTCGGGCGGTATTTCCACGGGTTCCACCTGGCTGTAATGCTCTTCGATCACCCGCTGCAAAATGCGACCCCGATCCGCCAGCTCGCCATTGTCAGTGGCGGCGTCGGCGGTATAACCGAGCCGGCCCACCAACCGCCCAGCCCGCATCTGGAACAACTGCACCGCCGCCAGCCGGTCATCGGCGGCCAGGGCCACCACGTCATGGCTGATCGAACTGTCCCCCAGGCTCATCTTCTGGTTGGCGGTAAGGGCATCAAGGCCCTGCAATTGGTCCCGCATGTTGGCGGCCAATTCGAAATCAAGCCGGTCGGCACACCGCTGCATTTGCTCCTGCAATAGGGTAATCAATTCGTCATTGCGGCCCTGAAAAATCATCGCCACCTTGCGCAGGCTTTGGTGATAATCCTCAGAGGTAATCTTCTGTTGGCAGACCCCGGGGCAACGGCCAATGTCGTAGTTGAGACAGGTACGGTCGCGATAGAGGGGCTGGGGGCGTTGCCGTAGGGGGAACATTCGTTTCACCAGGGTGAGGGTGCGGCGCAGCAAGCCAACATCGACGTATGGGCCGTAGAAACGATCGATTGGACTGCGCTGACGGCGACGGCGGGTGATAAAGATACGAGGGTATGGTTCACTCCAAGTGATACAGAGATAGGGATATTTCTTATCATCTTTTAACAGCACATTGAAGTGCGGCTGGTGATTCTTGATCAGGTTCGCCTCCAAAGCCAGGGCTTCCGCCTCACTGTCCGTGACGATGAATTCGATCTCACAGATTTGCCGCACCATCAAGCTGATGCGAGGACTATGGCCACCGGATTCCTGGAAATAGGAACGGACCCGGTTGCGCAGAACCTTGGCCTTGCCTATGTAAAGAATTGCGTCTTCGCCATCCCGCATCAAATAACAGCCCGGCTCCGCGGGAATCTCCCGCAGCCGAGCGGCCAACCGCTCACTCTGCAGCAATAGGGGTCGGCTGGCGGGTACCGCCTTTCCAGGGCCTTCCTTCACCCCCCGTACTGCCAGCCGGTGCCCGCCAGTTCGAGGGGGCTGCCATCGCGATGCAGCACCGCAGTTTTGACTTCGGCCACAAAAACGGTGTGATCGCCGTGGGCCACCTGGCCCACCAGGGTGCATTCCAGGCCGCCAAGGGCGTCATTGAGGATCGGCAGGCCGAGGGGGCCAAGGCTGAAGGGGGCCGCATCAAAGCGGCCGCCCACGGCCTGTTGGGGCTTGAAGAACACGGCCGCCAGATCTTTCTGGTGGTCAGCCAGCACGTTGAGCGAGAAGCGGCCCGTGCGTTGGATGATGCCATTGCTGGTGGAATCGGCCCGCACCGCCATCACCACCAACGGCGGTTCAAAGGAGCCCTGGGTCACCCAACTGGCGGTGAAACCGTTCACCTGGTCGCCCTCGGCCACACCGCAGATGAAGACACCGTGCGGAATCTTGCGCAGCAGGGTTTTCTTGGCAGCGGTGTCGAGGGTTACGGAGTCGGACATGGGTGGGCTGGGCCCTACAGACCCATGGAAGCAAGGTTGACTCTAGGAAGATGTCCCGACGCCAACGGCCGGTTTGCATGCGTGTTCTTTATCCAGGCAGTTTCGATCCGATCACCCTGGGCCATCTGGACCTGATCGAGCGCAGTGCCCGTCTTTTCGCAGGGGTGGTGGTGGCGGTGTTGCAGAACCCAGGCAAGCAACCCAGCTTCCCGTTGGAGCGCCGTTTGGAGCAGATCCGAGAGGCCACAGCCCATCTCAGCGGCGTAGAGGTGACCAGTTTTGATGGCCTGACCGTGCACTACGCGCGGCTTTGTGGGGCCCGTGTGATTTTGCGGGGCCTGCGGGCCATGAGCGACTTCGAATTTGAACTGCAGATCGCCCACACCAACCAGAGCCTCGAACCCGAAGTCGAGACCCTGTTTCTGGCCACCACCACCCGCCACAGCTTCCTGAGCAGCTCGGTGGTCAAGGAAGTGGCCCGCTTCGGAGGGGACGTGGGCCATATGGTGCCCCCAGGAGTGGCGCGGGACCTGATGAGGCTCTTTAATCAGACCATTCCCCACGGCTGACATGGCAGAGGTCCGCATCACGGTTCTTGATCAACTCGAGCAACTCATGGTGCTCGTGCTTGAGGGCAGCCGGATTCCCTTCAGTGGCGGCCGACTGGTCAATGAGCAAGAAGCCATTGAACTGGTGGAGGCCTTGGAGGAGGCCATTCCCATTCAGCTGGAACAGGCTGAGGAACTGCTCCATCAACGGGATTCGTTTATCGACAAAGCCCGCCAGCAAGCCGAAGAGATCCTCTCCCAGGCCCGCCGCGAGCGGGAGCAGCTGATCAGCAGCGCCACCATCCGCCAGGAAGCGGAGAAGCAGGCCACCGAATTGCGGGACCAGACCCGTCAGCAGTGCGAGCAAATTCTGCTGCAGGGTCGTCAGCAAACGGCCCTGGCCGAGCAAGAGCATCAGGGCCGCATGGCCCAGATGGAGCAGCAGTTTGCCGTGCGCCGCCAACAGCTGGAGCAGGAGTCCCAGACCCGGCGCCAGCAATTGGAACACGAGGCCACCGAGCGCAACCGCCAGCTGGTGGAACAACACGAACGGGGCCGCCAACAGGCCATGCAGGAACTGGAGACGATTCGTCAAGAAGGTTTGCGCATCCACCGGGACAGCCAGGCCGAAGCGGAGCGCCTGCACCAGGACGCCCTGCAATTCCGTCAACAGACCCAGCAGCAATGTGATGCCCTGGTGGCCCGTAGCCGTCAGGAATCATCCAACGTCCAGGACGGGGCCAACCGCTACGCCGAACAGGTGCTCAGCGAACTGGAAACCCGTCTGCAGGAGCTGAGCCAGGTGGTGCTGGCTGGTCGTCAGGAGCTGGGCCGCATCCAGACCCAGGATGGGGTCGCCCCCGCCGCACTGCAGGCCGGCGAAACCCAACCCCTCCTAGAAGGCAGTGGCGTCACCCGGGCCCGTAGGGCAGCAGCCCGTCTCGGCCGCTCGGCCGGCCGTCGCATGGCCAGTTGAAGTCCAGGGTGTTGGAACCACCGATGGCCGGCAGTGGCTGGCCCCTAGTCCCAGCCCTGGCTCAAAAGAAACGTTTCCACTGGCGCTGGCCCCGCCAACTCGATTTCGGCGCCCGGCTTGAGGGGAGCCTCCAACAGGGTGGCGCTGGTCATTGCACTGCCCTCGGCCAGGGCCGATTGATCCGGGTCATAGGCGGTGGCATGGGTGGTGCTGCTTGAGAAGCCGCGATAAATCAATAGCTCAAACATTTCGCCGCAGGGCAGGCGGCCCTGGAGGCGCAGCACGCGATCGGGGCGCTCCCGGCTGAGGGCCTCTAGCTGGGCCAGCAGGCTCGACGACTTTGGTGGTAGTGGGGGGGGAACCGGCAAGGCGAAATCGGCGGTGCTGTTCAAAATTCACCGGCCACCCGGCCCAGGCGGGGCAGTCGCACCACGAGCCACTGCAATAGCCCCACCCCGTAGGCCACCAGTCCAATCAAGCCAAGGAAACCCGCTACCCCCTGGCTCCAGGTGCCCCCGAAGACGAAACCGATCATGACCTCAAGCAACCCATGCAACCCTTTCGGCGCCTCCAGCCACACCTGGCAAAAGGGTCGATCCAGCGCACCATTCATGCAGGGCAGGGCGGTGGCTGCGAAGACGGCACTGGCCAGTCCGTAGGCGGTCAGGCCCCAGCGCCAGGTCCGCAACGTCAGGGGCAGCGCCCGCCAGGGGGGCATGTCGGCCAACTCCTCGTTCAGATCGACCCAGAACCACAACGCCGCCACCAACAACAGGGGGGCCAGCACCAGCAACGGGTAGGCCACCGCCCTGCTGGCGCTGAGCAGCAACACCGCCACCAGCATCAGACTGGCCACCTTCCAGTACAGATCGAGCAGCCGCAGCATCGCCTTTTCGCGACGCAGGGCGGCCCAGATCACCAGCACCAAAGGCAGGGCCAGGGCAAACAAGACCCCCAGGCGCACATCCATCCAAAGGAGGGAGCGATAAAGCAGAGGCGGCACAGACGCACGGTTCGGTTAGGCGCCATTATCCGTACACCCCTCGGGCGATAGGGTCCGGCCATGGCTGCGCTTCCTCCCTTCCCCTGGCTCTCGCGGCGGGATCCCGGCGCCTGGTGTCGCACCGCCCTCGGGCGGAATGTGTCCCTGCAAGGGGCCGTCGATGAGGTGGCCCGCCAATTGGCCGGTAGTGGCCCGGCGGATCTGGCCCTGGTCTTCGCCGCCTCGGACTACGCCAGCGACCTGCCCCGACTGCTGCCCCTGTTGCGCCAGAAACTCCAGGCCAGCCAATGGTTGGGTTGCTGTGGAGCGGGGGTCGTGGGCACCGCCGCCGGGGAGATCCCCCATGAGATCGAACGCCAACCGGCCCTCAGCGTCATGCTGTTGCGTCTGCCCGGAGTCCAGCTCCATCCCTTTGCCATCGACACTGGGGAGCTGCCGGATCTGGACGGACCCGCCGACGCCTGGCATGCAGCCGTCGGTGTCTCCCCCGGCATGGCCACCTCCATGCTGCTGCTGGTGGATCCCGCCAGCCAGGGCCTCAATGACCTGATCAGTGGCCTGGATTACGCCTATCCCCAGACCATCAAGTTGGGGGGCATCGCCGCCCAACACAGTGCGCCCCACGGCTCGTTGCTGTTGGACGACGGCGTCCGCAGCGGCGCCATCGGCTGCCTGATCGGAGGCGCCTGGCGGCTGGACCCCGTACTGGCCCAAGGCTGCCGACCCATTGGCCCGGTGATGGAGGTGGAACAGGCCCAACGCAACGTGGTGTTACAGGTGAGCAGCGAGGGCGAGCGCCAGCGCAGCCCGGTCGAGGCGCTCCAGGCGATCCTCACCCACCTCAGCCCCGCGGAACGGGAACAGGTGCGCCACTCGCTGTTCCTGGGGGTGGGCCGCAACGACTTCCGCTTCTCTACGGCTTTGGTGGAGCCCTCCACCTTCCTGGTGCGCAATCTGTTGGGCGTGGATCCGCGCAATGGGGCCGTTGCGGTGGCTGAGCGCATGCGGATCGGCCAGAAAGTGCAGTTCCAGTTGCGTGATGCCGCCGCCTCCCGCGATGAGGCCCGCCAGTTGCTGGCCCGCCAGGCCGATCGCCAGGCCGCCCCTCTTGCCGCCTTGCTGTTTGCCTGCCTTGGCCGGGGTGAGGGGCTCTATGGCGAGGCCGATGGCGATGTGGGCCTCTGCCGCGAAGCCTTCGCCAACCTGCCGATCGGGGGCGTGTTTTGCAATGGTGAAATCGGTCCCCTGGGGGCTGGCGACAGCACCCACCTGCATGGTTACACCGCCAGCTGGGCGTTCCTCGTACCCAACCCGGCCGAAGCTCTGCCTGATCTGGCCGCTCCCACGGGCGACGCCCTGGATGACTGATGGTGCGCCAGCACGTCAACCCCCTCAGCGTGCTCTACCAGCAGCCCCTGGCGCTGCCGAGCCCCAGGGACCTGTTCGCCCAGCCCTCCCTCCCTTTGCATCTGGACATCGGCGCAGCGCGGGGGAGGTTTTTACTGGCGATGGCCCAACACTGCCCCGATCGCAACCACCTGGGCGTTGAAATCCGTCGCCCCCTGGTGGTCGCCGCCGAGGCCGACCGGCAGGCCGCCGGCCTCACCAACCTCCACTATCTCTTCTGCAACGCCAGCTTCAACCTGGTGGATTGGCTGCAGGATCTCCCTCCAGGACTGTTGCAGCTGGTGACCCTGCAATTCCCGGATCCCTGGTTCAAGAGTCGCCACCACAAGCGCCGGGTGCTGCAACCGCCCCTGCTGCGCTCCCTCGCCCTGGCCCTGCCGCCGGGGGGCACCTTGCTGATGCAGAGCGATGTACTGGCGGTCATTGAACCGATGGTGGCCCTGGTGGAGGCCAGCGGATGCTTTGAACGCCCGTGCAACGATCCTGTCCCCTGGCTGGAAACCAATCCGCTGGCGGTTGCCACGGAACGGGAATGCCATGTGCTGGCCCAGGGTCTACCGGTGTATCGGGTGCGCTACCACCGCCACCATGGTCCGGTTCCAGGGTTGGGGGAACCGCAGGACACCCATAATCCCTCCGTCACGACCCAGGCCTGATGCCACCAGTCACCGCCATTCCGCCCCTGATCCTGCGCTGGCAGGGGCTGCTGGCCGAGACACACCCGGGCCGCCTGAGCTCCCGACTGCCCCTGGTGGCCGGGGTCATGCTGTGCGCCCTGATGGGCTGGTTGCCCCAGATCACCCGAGGTGGACTCACCTTGATGATCACGGCCTGCGGCTTGCTGTGGGTGCTCTGGTCCCTGCGCTGCCGGCC
>Ga0114972_10002175_pt1 | contig 14654 bp, 13 predicted proteins | sample M_140807_EF_Meta_FD_87354 | JGI IMG/M metagenome (GOLD analysis project Ga0114972, IMG submission 87354) | Freshwater microbial communities from Lake Montjoie, Canada to study carbon cycling - M_140807_EF_MetaG | ecosystem: Environmental > Aquatic > Freshwater > Lake | place: Lake Montjoie... | reverse complement strand
TATTTGGGGTGGCACTTCCCCTAAGCTTGCTGTAGAACCATTTTATGGATCTAACTATAAAAACAATATGGCTTATCCAAAATATGAAAATATTGTTTTGAACTTATGGTGTCAACCTTGCAGTAAATATGGAAAAAGTTTTTGTCCGTTAGGGCATTTTAATTGCATGAAATTGCATGATGTGAATGCTATAGCAAGTAAAATTCATAAAAGGCTAGGTCTTGATCTAATTAAAGATTTACAATAAAAACAGGGATTTTCAATTCATGTCGAACTACATCGATAGTAGTCCCAAATATAAAATCTTTAATCCCTTTGTGTCCATGAGCTCCAATTATTAAGAGATCTATGTTCTCCATTTTTGAAATTCTAATTATTTCATTTGCAGGATCTTTAAATCCTAAAATTCCTCTTGTGTGAATACCTTGGTTTTGTAATGTTAGCACAATCTGTTCAAGTGTTTCTTTATCTTTTTGTGATTCGTAATCCGCCGTTTCATTTCCATGAATTTTTCCTGTTGCGCTTTCTACAACATGAATTAATATTATTTCGGTATCTGCTTTTGATTGTCCAATTGCTGTAGATAAAAGTTTGTTGTGATCATCTCTAAAATCTAAAGCAATGCCAATTTTTTTATACGTCGGCAATTCTATTTGTACAGATTTTTCATCAACATTATGAAGATGAATAGTATTTAGATTATTTGATTTTTTTGCAATTGGATAAATTAAAATAAAAAGCAAAAGGCTCAATAAAATAATTAATGCAACTATTATAAGTATTTTATAAACACTATTATTACTACCATACATGTAATTTACTAATTCATCATGTATCATTTTTATATTCAATGATAATAGCAAACCTGTTATTATCCATGCTATAATTTGAGTTGATTTCTTGATTGCAAATTCACGCATCATTTTCTTTTCACTTACAAAATATATTAGTGGAATGATAGCAAAAGATAATTGAACACTTAATATAACTTGACTAAAAATAAGCAACTTGTCTATTTTGTCTTCTCCCATTAATATAATAAAAAAAAATGCCGGTATTATTGCCAACAACCTCGTTATTAATCGTCTCAAAGCCGGGTTAATTCTGATTTTTAAATAACCCTCCATCACAATTTGACCTGATAAAGTACCTGTAATTGTTGAGCTTTGTCCAGATGCTATTAAAGCAATTGCAAATAACAATGATGCGAATTTAGATCCAAGAATAGGGGATAATAATTGGTGAGCTTCTTTTATTTCGCCAACATCTGTTCTTCCTGTATTAAAAAATACAGTTGCTGATAAAATTAAAATAGCTACATTAATTAAAAAAGCTACATTCAAAGCAATTGAACTATCAATAACACTCCATTTTAATGCTTCTTTTATTCCCTTGTTGGTTCTTTTAATTTTTCGAGTTTGTATTAATGCAGAATGTAAATATAAATTATGGGGCATAATAGTGGCTCCAATCATTCCTATTGCCAAGTATAAAGCCGTTTCTTTGGGAATAACACCTGTATTATTTGTCTTAAGATACAATTGATCAGGTGAAGGTAAGGAGGGTATAAATCCAACAATGATTTCATGTAAATTAGGGTTTGAAATAATTATATTGAAAAGAAAACAAATTCCAATAATAACTATTAAAACAATTATGAATGCCTCTATTTTTCTTATTCCTAATCTTTGTAAATACAGTAATAAAAATGTATCTAACACTGTAATACCTACACCATAAATAAGCGGAATTCCAAATAATAATTGTATCCCAATGGCCATACCTAATACTTCAGCTAAATCTGTAGCGGCAATTGCAATTTCTGCCATTATCCACAAAATAAAATTAATCTTCAATGGAAAAAACTCTCTGTTTGCTTGTGCAAGATCTCTTCCTCTTACAATTCCTAGTCTAGCACTTAAACTTTGAAGAATGATCGCCATAATATTACTCACCAATAAAACCCAAATTAGAGAATATCCATATTTACTACCTGCAGCAATATCGGTTGCCCAGTTTCCCGGATCCATATAACCAACACTTACTAGATATGCAGGGCCAATAAATGAAAATATCTTTTTCCAATTTTTGCCTTTGGAAGTGGTGTCGATAGTTTCATGAACTTCACTTAGAGATATATTATCTATTTTGTCAGTGTTCATAATAATTTAAACAGCAATCAAACTTTTATAGGTTTAAAAAAATAAAAAATCGAATTTCATACAAATATCATGCTTAAAAAATAAAATTCTTTCTATATTTAAGTCAAATCATAAAAAATGAATTTCCAAGAATATATTCTCCCATATAAAATTAATCCTTCTTATCAAAAAAAAATAGCTTATTTCTCAATGGAATTTGCAATTCATCAACCTTTAAAGATTTATAGCGGTGGATTAGGTTATTTAAGTGGTTCTCATTTAAGAAGCGCTTACGAACTCAAGCAAAATTTAATTGGAATTGGAATTTTATGGAAATATGGATATTATGACCAAGCAAGAAATCAAGATCAAACATTACAAATTCAATGGAATGAAAAACTGTATAGCTTTCTTGAAGAAACTGGTATAAAATTTCAAATTGAAATTCATGGACATCCAGTTTGGGTTGAAGCATTATATCTTAATCCTGATACTTTTAATACGGCCCCTTTATTTTTGCTTACTACTGATATTCCTGAAAATGATTACGTTTCCCAAACTATTTCTCACCGATTATATGATGCAAATGTTGCTACTAAAATTGCACAATTTATTTTATTGGGTGTCGGCGGTGCTAAATTAATTGATGAATTAAATTTTAATCCTGAATTATATCATTTAAATGAAGCGCATTCAATAAGTGTTGCATTTTATTTGCATAAAAAATATGGAAATATTAATGATGTTAAGAAAAGATTAGTTTTTACAACACATACTCCTGAAGAAGCGGGCAACGAAAAACACGATATTTTTCTTTGTGAAAAAATGAGTTATTTCTGCGGAATGCCATTAGATGAAGTCAGAAAAATAACCAGTACCACAGATGATCTGTTTAACCATTCTTTGGCAGCTTTAAGATTTGCCAAGCTTGCTAACGCTGTAAGTCAATTACATGGTGAAGTAAGTAGAAATATGTGGAATAAACATGAAGATATTTGTGAAATAAAAGCCATCACCAATGCACAAAATTGGGATTACTGGGCTGATAAAGATTTGTATACTAATCTTGAAAAAATTAATGAAGAAAAATTTATCGACAAGAAAAAATATCTGAAAAGAAGATCGATGGAAATCGTAGCTGATCAAACTGGAAAATTATTTAATCCTGATGTTTTTACTATTGTGTGGGCCAGACGATTTGCCGGATATAAAAGAGCAGATTTATTAACAAGAGATAGAGAAAGATTTCATAAGTTATTAACTAATAAAAAATATCCCATTCAAATAATTTGGGCAGGAAAACCATATCCACTTGATTATCCAGCGATTAATGAATTTAATAATCTTGTAAACATCAGTAAGAATTATAAAAATGTTGCAGTTTGTATTGGATATGAATTGAAGTTAAGTAAACGCTTAAAACAAGTTGCAGATCTTTGGTTAAATAATCCACGTGTACCAAGAGAGGCGAGTGGTACTAGCGGTATGACAGCCGCAATGAATGGAGCAGTCAATTTTAGCACTAATGATGGCTGGATCAGAGAGTTTATTAAACATGGCATAAATGGATATGAAATCCCTCTTGTTGATTATGAAAATATGAATGTGGAAGATCAAGATGCTTATGATCTCAATAAAATGTATGAAATTTTAGAAAACGAAATTCTACCAACTTATTATAACGATTACGAAAAATGGTTAGATATCACAAAAAATGGTATGAATGATGTTCGTTGGCAATTTGACAGTAATAGAATAGCCAAAGAATATTATGAAATTTTGTATAAATAGTTTATTCTGTAATCGTTGTTACAGTTTTAGTTTTTGAGCTAACATTCATTTGTTGTCCCATCATATCCATTCCACTTGTGCCTTCATTTTCTAATTCTATATTAGAAATTAATCCTGTAATAATATTGGCATTTATTTTACCTTTTATCTTTTCATCTATTGTTAAATTAATAGTATTACCACCATTAATTTCTCTTTCGGTGGTTCCACTTATAGAACCAGTTATTTCAAGTGTTGCGATTTTATTTTCAATAGAAATTACTTTGTATGTCTTTTTTGTTGTCAACCCTTTTTCGGTTTTTTCATCATTCCAAACTGAACCTTTTGCCGTGTTCGCTGGCATTTTCAAAAAAATCTGTTCTACAATATTTGAATTATTAGATAATACACCTAATCCACCCATCATTCCTGATTTGCTTTCTTCATTTGGGTTTTGTTTAGTAGACTCTAACGTTTTCTTATCAACATAATAAAGTTCATCTACATTTAACATTCCTGAAATCGATTCTCCGATTTGCGAGTTTTTATCATTTGGGTTTTCTGAATCAAAACTAGAAGTCTGACCCATTCCTTCTGTTTCTAATTTCATTGTATTCATGATATAAGAAACAGAGTACTTGTCATTTAATTCATCTGCAAATGTAAGTGTCGACTTACTTGTATTATTTGTTTTCATACTACCCATTCCACCAAGTTCACTTTCTGTATTACTAACATTCAGAATAGTAAATTTCTTTCCTTTTTTATAAATTGAACTTAAAGAAGTTTGAGATATAGCAAGACTAGAAATGAATAGAAAGAGAAATGTAATCGAGTTTTTCATGATAGTTATTTATTAATATTAAAGTTTAGTTCTTGTAAATTGTATTAAATCATAAAAGTACGAATAACTTTATATGTTTTTAAAATTAAAAAAAAATAGGCTTCAAAAATTGAAGCCTATTTTCAAAAAATGAAATAAATTTTATCCGATAACTGTTACATTAACAGCGTTCATTCCTTTTTTACCATTTTGAAGTTCAAACTCAACTTTGTCGCCTTCTTTAATTTCGTTGATTAATCCACTTACATGTACGAAAGTTTCTTTGTCTGAATCATCATGCTTGATGAAACCAAATCCTTTTTCAGAATTGAAAAATTTTACGGTTCCTTGATTTTTTGTGTCCATTTTTTAATTTTATTGTATTTTAGTAATTCACAAATGTAAACTTTTTATTCAATAAAGTATTAATTATTTAATTGCATTAAAATTATTCAAATGTAAATGATTGATTTATTTGTCCATATAGCTAGAAATAGACTCACATGTGCATATTAAATTTCTATCTCCATAAGTATTATTAACTCTTGATACTGAAGGCCAAAACTTATTTAATTTAATATAATAAAGTGGAAACGCGGCTTCTTCTCGAGAATATAAATGACTCCAATTCGTATTTGCAATTTCTGAAAGTGTGTGTGGTGCATTTTTTAAAGGATTATCTAAAATATCCGACTTTCCAGTTTCAATTGCTGTTATTTCATTTTTTATAGATAATAAAGCATCACAGAATCTATCTAATTCTGCTTTATCTTCACTTTCTGTTGGTTCAATCATGATGGTTCCTGCAACGGGAAAGCTCATTGTTGGTGCATGAAAGTTATAATCCATCAATCTTTTGGCTACATCTTCAGCTTCGATTGAAGCAGTTTGCTTGAAGGGTCTTAAATCAACAATAAATTCATGTGCACATGTTCCATTTTTACCAGTATATAAAATCTTAAAATCATTCTCTAATCTTGACTTCATATAATTTGCGTTCAAAATGGCTATCTCAGTACTTTTTTTAATCCCTTTTGAACCCAATAATTTAATATAAGCATAGCTAATTAATAAAATACTGGCACTTCCAAATGGAGCAGCACTTACAGAATTATTTATAGTATCATTTTTGTAGTGAATATGTTTTGGTAGGAAAGGAGCAAGTTTTTCATTTACACAGATTGGCCCCATTCCTGGTCCGCCACCTCCATGAGGAATTGCAAATGTTTTATGTAAATTCAGATGACAAACATCAGCACCAATATTACCCGGACTTGTTAACCCAACTTGCGCATTCATGTTAGCACCATCCATGTAAACAAATCCACCTGCTTTATGAATATTATCACATATTTCAATTACATTTTCTTCAAATACACCATGTGTACTTGGATAAGTTATCATTAATCCAGCTAATTGATTTTTATATTTTTCTATGAGTTCTTTTAAATCCACCATATCAATATTACCTGCTTCATCACATTTTACTACTACAACTTTAAAACCTGCCATTACAGCTGATGCTGGATTGGTACCATGTGCAGAAATTGGAATTAATATAATGTCTCTATGAGATTCATTGTTGTGTTGATGATAAGATCGAATAGTTAACAGTCCAGCATATTCTCCTTGTGCACCGCTATTAGGTTGTAGGGAAGTTGCTGCAAATCCTGTTATTATACTTAACCATTTTTCTAATTGTTGAATTATTATTTTGTATCCTTCCCATTGTGATTCTGGTGCAAATGGATGTATTGAATTAAATGAAGGCCAACTAACAGGTATCAATTCGGTTGCAGCATTTAATTTCATTGTGCAACTACCTAGTGAAATCATAGATGTATTTAGGCTTAAGTCTTTATTTTCCAAGGATTTAATATAGCGCATCATTTGTGTTTCACTTCTATGCGTATTAAAAACTGATTGAGTTAAAAATTTAGATGTACGCACTAATTCTTTCGGAAGATTTTCTATATTTTCTTGCAATGAAAAAGTAGTTTTTTCAAAATTTATATTTGAGTAAGTACAGAATACTTCAATGATATTGCTAATGTCTAAAATTGAAGTTGTTTCATCAATTGAAATTGTTACTATATTATTTTCATAACCAAAATTGATACCATTTGCTTCAGAAATATTTTTTAATTTTTGAACATCATCTATCTGAATTGATAATGTATCAAAATAAAATTTATTGTCATTTTTAAAATCTAATTGACTTAATTTATTATGTAGAAATTGAGTCAATGCAGTTACTCTTTTAGATATAGAAATTAAACCATCAGCTCCATGGTAAACAGCATACATAGCAGATATATTTGCTAAAAGTGCTTGAGCAGTACAAATATTACTTGTTGCCTTTTCTCTGCGGATATGTTGTTCTCTTGTTTGAAGCGCCATACGTAAACATCTATTGCCTTGCGCATCAACACTTACACCTATAATTCTTCCAGGTATATTTCTTTTAAATTCTTCTTTTGTTGCAAAAAATGCAGCATGTGGACCTCCAAATCCTAATGGAACTCCAAATCTTTGAGCATTACCAATAGCTATATCTGCTCCTAATTCACCGGGTGGGGTTAACAGACAAAGCGCTAATAAATCTGTAGCCATGATAACTTGTACATTCACGTTATGAGCGTTTTTTATAAAGGATTTATAATCATGAATCGCTCCTTTTTTATTTGGGTATTGAACAATTGCACCAAAAAAACTTTCATCTAAAGTAACAGTATCAAAATCACCATAAACAAGTTCTATTTTTATTGGAGTTGCTCTTGTTTCTAAAATTGCTTTTGTTTGATTAAAAATGGCGTGATCTACAAAAAATTTCGGAGCTATAATATTATCTGAATTTTTGTTTTTGTGATTAAACAACATAGCCATTCCTTCGGCAGCGGCAGTGCCTTCATCCAATAAACTAGCATTAGCAATTGGCAAGCCTGTTAAATCGCTAATCATTGTTTGATAATTCAATAAACTTTCTAATCTTCCTTGAGCAATTTCTGCTTGGTAAGGCGTGTATTGTGTATACCAACCTGGATTCTCGAACACATTTCTTAGTATAACAGAAGGTGTAATTGTATTATAATATCCTTGCCCAATATGATTTTTATAAACTTTGTTTAGAGAGGCAATGCCCTTCAGTTCATTTAAATATTCATATTCACTCATACTTTCGCATACATCCAAATCAGTTTTTAATCTAATTGAAGATGGAATTGTTTTACTTACTAATTCTTCAATACTTGACAATCCAATTGTATCAAGCATTTCTTTTATTTCTTTTTCATTTGGCCCAATGTGTCTACTAATAAACTCATGTGATTGTTCTTCGAAAATGTTCATGGAATTTTATAATGTAAATTTGAAATGGAATTGATAAAAACGAAATGCAAATTTAGATGAAGTATTTAATATATTTTCAAGATACTCACCATTGTTTTAACTTGTGGAAAAATCATTAATAAATTATTTTTTATTTTTAATAAATGGATAGCAACAATCTTGAAAACTGGGAAAAGAAATCAAAAGAACATCAAAAAGCATATAAGCAGTTTCTTTTAAAAGCTAAAAAAAATGAAGTTTTATTGAAGTTGCCTGCAATTCATGAAAAAGCTACATCTAAAATAAATTGTCTTGAATGCGCCAATTGTTGTAAAAACTATTCTCCGAGATTTAAAACCCCTGATATTAAACGGATTTCAAAACATCTAAATTTAAAGGAAGGTTTTTTTATTGAAAAATATTTACAATTAGATGAGGAAGGCGATTACGTTGTAAATGCTAAACCTTGTCCGTTTTTGGGATCTGATAATTTTTGTAGTATTTATGAAGTTAGGCCATCAGATTGTGCTCGTTTCCCTTATACTGATGAAGATGTGTTTATTAAAAGACCTAATTTGACATTAAAAAATTCAACTTTTTGTCCAATCGTATTTTTTGTTTTTGAAGAATTAATTAATACTTAAATTTGTACTCATTAAAATATAATATATGCCATCATTTGATTTAGTCAGCAAAGTAGATATTCAAACACTGGACAATGCAATTAATGTTGTTTCTAAAGAAATAACTAATAGATTCGACTTTAAAGGATCTCATGTTGTAATAGATTTAAATAAAAAAGAATGTAAAATCAATATAGAAGCTGATAGCGAAATGAAAATTGATCAGATTTTAGATGTGATGATAAGCAGAAGTATGAAACAAGGACTTGCTTCTGAAATATTTGATTTTAGTAAAGATGCTTTTATAAGTGGTAAGGTTTCGAAAAAAGAAGTACCTGTAAAAAATGGAATAAAACAAGAGGATGCAAAAAAAATTGTAAAGCTAATTAAGGATAGCGGCCTTAAAGTTCAAGCAGCTATAATGGATGACATTATAAGAATTACCGGAAAAAAAATAGATGATTTACAAGAAGTTATAGCATTAACTAAAACATGGAACATAGGTATTGCATTGCAATTTATTAATATGAAGAGCTAATAATTAGCATATATTCTATAGTTTTTTAAAAATAAACCCTATATTTGTGCTCCTTTAATTTACTTCACGGCAAAATCCGTGTTAAAACAATTTATACAATGAAAAAAGAAATCCATCCAAAAAATTACAGACCCGTAGTTTTCAAAGACATGAGTAACAACTACATGTTTTTAAGTCGTTCAACCGCTCATAGTAATGAAACTGTAAAATGGGAAGGTGATGGTCAAGAATATCCAGTTATTAAATTGGAGATTTCTAATACCTCTCACCCTTTTTATACTGGAAAAAATGTATTAGTTGATACAGCAGGTCGTATTGATAAATTCAAAAAACGTTACGAGAAAAAAGCAAAATAATTTTTCTTATATGAAATTTGTTAACATCCCGATAGTACATCGGGATGTTTTATTTTATGGATATCTATAATGTATTTTGTTTCTTAATAGATATTTAAATTGATTGTGTTTTAAAAATAATATAATTTTATCTCGATGATAATATTCCTCAACGAAATTAATTGCAAAGAAAATCTTTATCCAATATCATTAACAAGGAATGTAGCTGATATAAGAATTGGTATATTAACTATTAGAGAAAAATGGGAAAAGCTGATTAATGACAAAAGTAAAATAACAACCATAGAACCTACTCATACTGACTTCATATCTATTTATTCAAATATTATTCCAACCAAAGAAAACTTTGAATACATAATTAATAATGCTAAAGAAAACAATTTAAATTTTTCAAAATTAAAAATATTTCAATACCCATGGCAAATTGTTGAGTATAATGATTGGGCAATTAGAGCAGATTTTGAATTGTTATCATCAGAGCATAACGATGTTCAGTTAAATGAAACCAACAAATGCATAAATTCAAAAAATATTTTTATTGAACCTGGTGCAAATATTAATTATTCAATCATAAATGCTGAAACTGGCCCAGTGTTTATAAGCAAGAATGCAACAATAATGGAAGGTTGCTTAATTAGAGGTCCGTTTTTTTTAGGTGAAAATAGTGTAATGAAAATGGGTAGTAAAATATATGGCGCAACTTCAATTGGATCTAATTGTGTTGTTGGAGGAGAAATTAAAAATTCAATTCTCCTTGATAATAGTAATAAGGCACACGATGGATATTTGGGTGACAGTTTTATAGGGTCATGGTGTAATCTTGGAGCAGGTACATCAAATAGTAATGTAAAGAACTCTGGCAATAATATTTTTTTTGAAGACAATCTAAATCAATCGAAAGTCAATGCGGGTTTCAAAGCCGGTTTAATTATGGGGGATTACAGTAGATGCGCGATTAACACATCATTTAATTCAGGTACTATTGTAGGCGTATCTTGCAATATTTTTTCAAATCAATTAACTGAAAAAAACATAGAAAATTTTTCATGGGGAAATGAACATTATTTATTGGATAAAGCAATAAAACATATTGGGAACTGGAAAAAGATGAAAAATTCAGTATTTTCAAATGATGAAATTGAAACTTTAAAAAACATTTTCAATAAAATAAATAAAACATGAGAAAGCAAATAGCTGCAGCTAATTGGAAAATGAACTTACACGCTGTAGAAGCATCTAATCTACTAGATGAAATTTATTCTAAATCAATTGAATTGAGTAGTAATCAAATAGTTATTTTGTCTATTCCTTACATATATATTGGCGAAGCAATTAAAATGTATAAAGCAAAAAATAATTATTTTATTTCTGCTCAAAATTGTGCCGCTACAACTAATGGTGCATACACAGGAGAAATTAGTGCATCTATGTTAGATAGCTTAGGCGTCAAATTTATAATAATTGGTCATAGTGAAAGAAGAGAATTTTATTTTGAATCTAACCAAATTTTAATTCAAAAAATAGATCGTTGCCTTGAAAATAATATCACACCAATATTTTGTTGCGGAGAAAAAATTGAAATCAGAGACAAAGGAGAACAAAACGAATTTGTGGCTAATCAAATTATAGATTGTTTATTTCATTTAACCCAGGAACAAATAAAAAACATCATTATTGCCTATGAACCTATCTGGGCAATTGGCACTGGAAAAACTGCGACTAGTCAAGAAGCACAAGACATGCATAAGCATATTAGGAAAATATTAGCTCAAAAATTTGGAGATGATACTGCTAATCAAATTTCAATTTTATATGGCGGAAGTGTAAAATCAAATAATGCTATTGAAATATTTTTACAAAATGATGTAGACGGAGGTTTAATAGGGGGTGCGAGTTTAAACGCAAATGAATTTTCAGATATAATCAATTCGCTGAAAAAATAAAAATCTATAATGATTAAGGTTGTACTAAAAAATAATATCATTGGAAAACTACTGAATCATTTGATCGTTTTTTTTATAAATGTTTTAATCGTCAGATTAATAGGCATTAATAAAAGCGGCTCTTATTTTAATGAGCTTTATGTGATAAATTTTATTGCATTTATGTTTAGCATTGGCCTCGATTATTCTGCAATAGCTTGGATTTCAAAATATAAAAACGTAGAACATACAATTCATACGATTTTACTAAAACATGGTATATTTTTTTCTATCTTTTTAATATTTTTCTTTTATGGTTGGTTTTTTTTTAATAGGCAAATTCTGAATCAACCCGTCATTTTGATATCATTGTTTTGTGTTGGAAATTTATTGATTATTTTATTTCAAGGGTTATTAACTGCGTATAAAAGTTTTAATACTCAAAATATAATTTTATTAACTACTAATTTTATTTTTTTATTTTTTTTGATTGTTCTAAAAACATTCAATAGTCAAGACTTAAATAAGTCAATTTTTGTTTTTACTGGATATGCTATTTTATTTTTTTTACAAGGATTATTGATGATGATATTTTCTTTCAAAAGAAAAACCTTAGTAAATTATAATGATTTTAAACTCTCGCCATTTTATAAAAATGGCATAATCATGATGTTTTCATCTATAATATATTTATGCTTTATAAGAATAGATAATTTTTTCGTTGAAAAATACACAAATCCAGTTACACTAAGTAATTATGTTCAATGTGGTAAAATTGGACAATATTTTATTTATATACCTTCCATAATTACATCCACTTTGTTGCCTTATATTTCTTCTCAAGAAGTTGCAAAGGATTATGATTCATGGAAAAAAATATTCAATCCATTTTTAAAAATATTAATTATTGCAAGTATTATACTTTTATTATTAGGCAAATATTTATACCCTTTTTTATTTGGCTCTGAATTCACAGAGATGAATACCTACATGGTTATTCTAATACCTGGGTTTATGGGATTGTCGTTATTAACTTTATTTAATTCAATTTACATTGGAAAAGGAAACATAATAAAAATATTGATCGGAGACGCTATTGGATTAACACTTGTATTTTCATTAGATGTATTTTTTATACCCAATAATGGTGCAATTGCTGCTGCCATTATAAGTTCAACAGCATACATGATTGTTGCATTTTATTTATGGTATAATTTGAAAAATCAATTTGAATAGGATGAAATTTATTTGTAAAAAATATTTTGTTTGCATTTTTGTTGTTTTGTTATTGATAAGTTGTAGTCATACAAAAAAATTAAATTCAACTACTTATAATAATTTCAAAAGCAATATTTTTTTAAAAAACACTGCAACATCCAGCAATAAAATAAACACTAATGATTTATCGAGAGAGAAATTGATCTCATATGCAAAGACTTTAATAGGCACACCTTATAATTATGGATCTACTGATATTGAAAATGGATTAGATTGTTCAGGTTTTGTTTGGGTAGTTTTTAAGCATTTTAACATTAAAGCACCTAGAGTATCTGTAGATTATACAAATATAGGAAAAGCAGTTTCACCTGAAAAAGCTAAAGCAGGAGATATCATTTTGTTTACAGGAGAAGATAAGAATTCTGGGAAAGTAGGTCATCTAGGATTTGTATATAAGAATGATAAATCTGGATTTCAATTCATTCATTCTGCATCAGGAAAAAACAAAGGAGTAATGATTTCAAATATGAGCTCATATTTTTACGAAAGATTCATTAAAATAATCAATTATTTTAATGAATAATTTTTTTGTTCAAATAATTATTTTCCTTCCATATTAATATCTTTGTTAAAAATCAATTCATGAAAAAGCTAACTCTCTTCTGTTTGTTTTACATAATTTCAATCTGTTTATATGCTCAGAAATTAGATGCCATAAAAGAAATGTATGCAAATCAGCAATTTTTTGATGCTAAAGATAACATCAATAAGTTTTTAGCAAATCCCAAAAAATTAAATGATCCGGAAGCTTGGTACGTAAAAGGCCAAGTCTATCATTCCATTTCATTAGATACAGTAAATGGATATATGCAAATGTTTCTCTTAAAAGATACTGCGTACACTTCATTTAAAAAAAATCAAGAGTTAGATTCTAAAGATATTTTGATGACACTTGAATTACACAGGTCATATTTAGATCTATACTATGAATATTATGACTTAGGTGCAAAAGCTTATAACCAATTAGATTTTATTCTTGCTGTGAATTCATTTGAAAAAGCAATCGAAATAAAAGATTTCATTTTAAAAAATAAATACAAATATGATCAAACAACCCTTTATGAAATAGACACTCCATTAATTTTAAATATCGCTGTTTCAAATATAAAAGCAAATAAATTAGAAGAAGCTGCAAAAACTTATGAAAAACTGATTAGTGCAAATGTAGCTGGAGAAAATTATAAAGAAGTTTATCTTTACTTATTGGAATATTATTCCAAAATCAAGAACCAAAGTGCGTTACAGTCAATTCTTACTAAATCAAAAAAAATATACCCAGAAGATTTAACATGGGTAGATTTTGAATTAAAAGAAATAAGCAAGACGGGAGATTTGAGTAAAACTTTTTCCAAATACGATGAGATTTTAATGGAGTACCCTAATAATTTTTTACTTCATTATAATTATGCTGTTGAAATTTACAATGCTTTGTATGGTAAAAATGCTTCGAAAGTAGGGGATACTGTATTATTTGAAAAACTTTCTGGAACGCTAAAAAGAGCTATTGTATTGGAAGACAAGAAAGAAAATTCTGCAATGATATTAATCACTCATCACTTATTTAACGCAGCAACAGAAATTCAAAATAAAATCATTGCAATAAAAGGGAATAAACCAGAAGACCTTAAAAAGAAAAACAAATTAAAATCTACTGAAAATGTTATTCTTGATGACTGCATTAAATATTGTGAAAATGCAATTTCATTTTTAGAAAAAATTTCTAAAAAATCAAATATTCAAAAAGCGAATTATAAAATAGTAATTGGTTATCTTATTGATATTTATAATGAAAAAAATAATTCATTTAAAGCTGCTGAATACCAGAAGTTAAGCGATTCAGCCGAAAAACTATAATTTTAATTTGCTTATAAAATAT